>Ga0137409_10008390_pt1 | contig 10549 bp, 10 predicted proteins | sample CZODoug1_16funga_FD_122059 | JGI IMG/M metagenome (GOLD analysis project Ga0137409, IMG submission 122059) | Vadose zone soil fungal communities from Angelo Coast Range Reserve, California, USA - CZODoug1_16fungal (Hybrid Assembly) | ecosystem: Environmental > Terrestrial > Soil > Vadose zone... | reverse complement strand
CGCCACGAGGGCGCTGGACGTTCCGTTCTCGCGGTCGTGCCATGGCGGTCCCGGTGCGCGGACGGCTCGTCGTCAACAGCATCCCGCTCGCAATCGAGGCCACGGCGCGAGGGCTCGGTATTGCCCTCCTTCCAGGCGGGGTCGTCACCGAACGGCCTCGGGCCAATCAACTCGTCGAGGTGCTCGATGCGTACGCGCCGCCGGCGCGGCGCCTCTATGCGGTGCATGCCAGCGGCGGTCGCGTCTCACCCGCTGCGCGAGCGTTCCTCGAGATCGCGAAGAGGCATCTGGAGCGCGAATTGTCCAAAAAAGCCACCGACATTCATCAGGCTGCGACGCGATGGTAGTAGCTGAGCATTCCGTAGCCGATCTCTCTCGATAGAACGTATCTCGGTAGGAGGGGACATAAGAATAAAATGCATAATCCGCGTTCCCATCTGGAACCCGTCGGACGAGTCCCCAGTCGCAGAACGGCGCAACCGGTTGGCATCACAGGCAAGGGATCTAAAAGTGGTACTGCGCCTCGAGGATGACCTCGCGCGGCCGGTTGAAGAAGCCGTCGAACTGTGTCGGAAGGCCGGCATCCAGCCCGTTCGAGGTGAGCAAATAATAGGAATTCGTCAGATTCCGGCCGATCACAGAGAATTCGTAGTGCGAGTCATCCGAAATGAAATGCATGGCGGCATTCAGCTTCCAAAAGACCCCCTGAATGCCACCCGGGTTTGAGTCGCCCGCGGTCTGATACGACGAGGTGTAAGCACCATCGACCGCCAGATCGGTCGTCCAACCGCGTATCCACTTGGCCTGATACTCGCCGCCCACATCGAAGGTGACATTCGGCGCACGGACGAGCGGCTTACCCGAGAGATTTTGAAGCGAAGCGTTCCGAATCGGGTCGTGGACGCACCCCTCAGCCGCGGTTTGGGCTTCGTAGCATGGCGCACCCGGAAAACTCGAATACCGTGCGCGGTTGAAGCCGACATTGCCGTTGAAACTGAGCTGGTCGGTCGCCAGCCACTTGACCGCTGCCTCGATTCCCCTCGTCGTGGCCGCCGCCGCATTCGAGACGGTAAATACGGTAGCCCCATTGATATTATTGACAGAGGCCACCTGGAGGCCGTCGTAATTGTAGGTGTAGGCGGTAAGGTCGACACGGAGCTTTTGATCGAACAGATCCGCCTTATAGCCGATCTCCCCGCCTTTCACGGTTTCATGTCCGTACTGCAAGTTTTGTGGGCTGGCGTAAGAGTAGAGCAAGGCCCCGTTGGAGATGCCGCCCGGCTTATACCCGGTCTTATAGCCAAGGTACAAAATCTGGCCGGGTTCGGGATGCCAGGTGAGCGTCGCCTCAGGCGAGACATTGTGATCGATGTAATGGGAGTCGATAACCTGGCCCGCCGGGTAGAGGACGATCCCGAGGTGCGCGCTCCCCGGATTGACCGTCAGGTTCTCGACGGTGAGGTCCTTCTGATCATAGGTGTAGCGCGCGCCAGCCGCGAACTCGAGGGTTGGAATGATGTCCCATCGGGCCTGAGCGAAGAACGAGTAGGTGTCGCCGGTTTCATCCGACTGCAGTTGGCTGTTCGAATAGTTTTTGGCAACGGGGTCGAAACCCTCAATCCCGGGAAACAGGACCGGCGTGTTGAAGAACGGTCGATTCGAGTGCTCGAAATAAACGCCGGCCGTGAAGTTCACCGGGAAGTCAAAATTGCTGTTCGCCCGCAGCTCCTGGGTGACCAAGTCGTAGTGCTCGTGCTCCGCATTGTAAACCTGGGCGTAGAAGGAGTCGTCATCGACCCCGCTGTCCGTGACGTTCTGAACGTAGTAACCGGTCGTCGAGGTCAGTGTAACGCCGTTGAATTTCTTGTTGAGCGTCAAAGAGCCGAGGAGAAACTCGGAAATCCCATAGGGGTCGCCGCCATTCCCGTATGCAAGGTTCTGCGCCCAGGTTGGGGAAAAGGCGTTGACCGACTTCACCATGTTCTTGAAGCAGTTGACGCTGGGTCCTTTGAGAGAGCCCAATTCCACCGGAATAGTGGTGCCACCGGTGCAGAACGGCTCGGCATCCGCGAGCTGGCCATTGTAGGTCTGCTTGTCCGCGGTCAGTTTGAACTTGGCATCGAAATCGTCCGCAGGCGTCCACAGGAGCGTGAGGCGCACGGCCAAATCGTGTCCAAATGGGGAGTTAGCTTGGCTTCTAGCCCCGGGTGCATACACCCCAGGGACAAAGGGATCCATGACCGGCGTTGCGATGTCCTTGATCCAGCCATCCATGTAGGAAACACGGAACGCGAGCCGCGCCTTCAAGGTGTCGGTGATGGGACCGGAGACGACTCCTTCACCAAATTTCTCGGACGCCTCGAACTCGTAACCGGCCTTGACAGAGGCTTCGAACTTGTTAATCGGGTCGGCGCTGTGCAACGAGATCACGCCGGCGGGGGAATTCTTGCCGAAGAACAGCGCCTGCGGACCCTCCAGAACCTCTACCTGCTGGAGGTCGAAGAGGGCCGTCGAGATGATGCGACCACGGCTGAGCTGAACGCCGTCGATATCGACCGACACGCTTTGGTCGATGCCGCTATCGGTCGCCCCGGAGCTGATTCCGCGGATGCTGAGCACGGCGCCGGTGCCCGTGGCCGTCGAGCCGATCATGACCTGCGGCGCCAGCTCGGCAAGGTTGCTGAGAGTGGTCGCGTCGTTGTTTTCAAGTTGGGCTTTGGTGATGGGCGCCACCGCGGTCGGCACGTCCTGCAGAGATTCCGGCCGTCGACGGGCGCTGACTACGATCTCTTCGAGACGCCCCCCCGGCTGTGCTGATTCGGTACCCGGGGTCTCGGTCTGCGCCGCAGCGCGACTAGCCCAGCCCGAGATGGCGAGACCAAAGGCCCCGCCCGCAAACAAGATCATCTTAGATTTGTGCATCGTATTTCCCCCATTCAAAACGTTAGACAGTCCCCGGAATGCACAGTCGCAGGATGATCACGGATCATACGTAGGCGGGGTCACAGAATTTTCCGTGGGAGGAGGCTAGTCCCGCTGCTTTCTGCTTGATAGCCAATATCTTTCGATACCGTGTATCGCTTGAGCAGATACATGCTAGATGGCATTTCACTGGATCAACTGCGCAACGCTGGCCGCGGAAAGTTGACCCGGTCACGCGAATCTCTCACGAATCTTTTAACTGGCGGGATGCCCTAGTAGGGCAGTTGCCAGAGTGATCGTGATTTTCTCACGGCCGTAAGCCGCTAAGGCTAGAGTGCCGCATTTATGGCGTGCGCTGACGGACTTTGGACTAATTTATAGTTTGAGTTATAATCTGTCTATGAGATCTCCACGCAGCAAAAGCTCGCTACCGGACGACGACCCACTCACTCGCTTTGCTGGACCCGCGGAAACCGTTGCCGCAAGTGTGCCTCGTGCGCTAACCGCGGCCATTCGAGCAAAGGTCGGTAAACGAGAGTTCTCACGCTTCGTAGGGCGTGCTCTGGCACGAGAACTGGTTGACCAAAACCGCGCCGCTTATGTGGCTTCGTTTGAGAAAGACCATGGCCCGATTGATCAACAGCTAACGGCCCGTCTCGAAGCTCTCTTTGCGCGGTGAGGATCATCTTCGACTCAGGCGCGATCATCGCTTCGGAGCGCAACGATCCGACGTTGGCCGCCATACTAAAGGCCGCTCGCAAGAATCGGACGCCGATCCTCGTGCCCGCGACCGTAGTGGCCGAAACTTGGCGCGGGCCCTCGACCCATGCACGCACCGCCCACTTATTCGGCTCCGTTGACGGCTTCCCGGAACTCAATGAGCAGAGCGCGCGTCATGTAGGAGCATTGCTTGCGATCTCGAAGACTGCAGCGATTGTCGACGGCAATGTCGTCGCGATTGCAATAGCGCTGCGCCCCGCTACCATTGTGACCTCCGACGTGCAAGACATCACGCATTTGCTGCGGAGCGCTAAAATACCCCATACCCTGTTCGGTGCACGAGTGTCAGCCACTGCTCAAGTCATTGTCATCCGTATCTGATTCGTCGCGCTCGCCAAGGAAGCGGTGCGTTCGGCCCCGCTAGGGTTCAATGTCGTGGGGCGGATAGAAAAAGTGCCAAAATCATTTAACTGGTGCTAATAGTGTCCACCATGACCCAGACTCGCGACATCAAAACCGCGCTGGAAACCTTTCGACAGCACGGCGGCGTGCTGAGAACCAGCCAGGCCCTGACGCGAGGTATTCACCCCGCGGCTCTGTACAAGCTAGTCCGGGATGGCCACGTAAGGCGGTTCGCGCGCGGACTCTTTGAGCCGACATAACCCATTGTTTAAAGTGCGCCCTTACCTACATCTGGATCATGCGCTCTTGGTGCTTCCGGCGGATGCGTACAAGAGCGATCACGTGCATGTGGTTCCGCTCGTGCCCGCAGCCGTCGATCTGTTACGGCATGTATTTGCTTACCATCCCGGCGAGAGCGGTGAGCACATCTTGAGCGGGACGGGTGGCGCCAGGCCACTCGCCGGCTGGTACAAAGCGCAAATGCGGATGCGCCGGGCGATTTGCGCCGATACCGGATCGCGCGAGATGAAACCCTGGACACCGCATGACTTGCGCAGGACGGTGGCAACGCGGATCGCCGAAGCACTCGGTGTGGGCGGCGAGCAGTTGATCAAGCGCGTACTCGGGCACTCCGATGGCAGCGTGACAGCGATCTACAATCGATACGGTTACGTGAAAGAAATGCGCGCTGTGCTGACCCAATGGGCCAGCGATTTACTCGGTAACGAGTCGGGCGGGAAACGGCATGACCTATCCAGTTTCACTCAACCTGCCGGCGCGCCTTCGGCGCCGTCGTTGACACGCGAAGCGGCGTGACCTGGCAATCCGTTACCTCTGAGGTGGCGGGATTCGTGCCTGTGCTTGTTGCATAAGCCATGTGTCAACTTCCGCTTCAATCCATCGAACTGAATGGCCGGTCAGATGAACACTTCTCGGGAAGCGACCTTCCTTTGCAGTTCGTAGAGAGTCGTTTTGCCTAAGCCCGTCCTTTCTACGACCTGCGAGAGTCGCAGCATGCGAATGGGGTTCCGCGGCGCAGCGGGTTCCGAGGCGGGTCCCGCCCCATGGACGCCTTTTGGCATCTGGTTGTCGCGACCCATGACCCCGGCACGTGGAGCCTCGATCTCGTTTGTGGTTTTGATCATCGCGCTTCTCCATTTACCAACAGCAGCAACTGCCGGCGTCACATAGTGTGGGCGGCGAGGGAAAATGACGACTACGTGTTTCACGCGAATTGAGCACCGAACACACGAGAGTTAAAACGTAGTCCATTGGCGATCGCGAAGAGCGCGACGATTTGCGGCAACCTGCAACCCACGGACCGTATGTCGGACTATTCGACGATGGCGCAAATACAATGTTCGAGGCCCCCTTTCATCAGCCCCCGCTGCGCATTACATTACCCGGACGTTTTACGTAATCCCGGGGGCGAGTGGCCTGGACTGGATAATGAAAGGTGTCACTGGCGCGCCCTATGTCCGCCGCTTGGGCGCCATAGAAGGGAGCCGGCCGCGACAGACCCATTTGAAGATCGAGTGGGCCATTGAGTTGGCAGCGAAAGCTCGACCCAACTGCAGCTGCTACGCCAATCTTGAGGCCCGGACACCGCTTTTTGCAGGTTTAGGTGTCTGTGGTAGATTGTTCCAATGTACAACATGCTTAACGACCTGCTGCCGGCGCAGCCATGAGCACCAAGCGTTACACGGTCACCTGTCATTGGGACAAAGAGGCCGAGGTTTGGTACGTCGCCGAAACCGATGTGCCGGGCCTTGCCACGGAAGCCGCCACGGTGGAGGAGATGGAAGACAAGCTCCTACGGATGGTTCCGGAAGTGCTTGCGCTCAACGGGGCGCCGGGGCCGAGCGAGCCTGTTCTATTCGAGCTCATTACGCGCAAGGACGAATTGGCGCAGTGCGCTTGAGATTGCGGTGCCTTCGCTCAAATGTCCGATTTCGCGCCTGAGCTGAAGCGGCTTCTCCGCGAAGCTGGCTGCTACTTCGTCCGTTCCGGCAAAGGTGACCATGAGATCTGGTTCAGTCCGATGGTTGGCCGCAATGTCACCGTGGATTCGAAGATCAAATCCCGACACACCGCGAACGCCGTTCTCAAGCAGTCCGGCCTTGAGAAGAAATTGTTGATCGAGACGATCCCGACCGCGGTACGCGCTAGAGGTCGCTTTGCGTGGCCTTTTCAAAGAGTGACCACGCGTCGCGTCGGCAGAGCCGCAACTGCGAGGGTGTTTGGCGCTTGCGACTTCAAACCGTTTCAGCCGGGGTGGATATTAATGGCAAATTCGCAGCCGTGACCGACCGCAGGCATCCAAATACCCCAAGGGTTGTCGGCAGCCATAGGGAGGGCAGGGCGCGTTTTGATGAGGCGCCTTATCACTTTTTTTCAACCGACGCCTCATTGAGCGTCGGGACTTGCACAAATCAAATAGTGGAAATGGCCGTTCCCACTACTAAAAATCCACCGATTTCCGGTGACGACTTAGGGACTCTTGTTGATCGTTCGTTCAGTAGTAGAGCATCGCGATGATCACCGGTGCATGGCGTTACTTTCCATATCTCATTGATTTACAATCAGATAGTAACATGTGATAATGACAGTTATCGAATGTCGCAAATAGCTGTGATATGATGCTTCAATGAAATCGAGCAACCGGGCGCCCGGATCTGTTGCGGCGCCAACGACCGTGCAACCGGCCAAAAAGCCCTTGGAACGGCTGCGGGAATGGCAGGGAATGGCCGAAGGAGCCTACTCGGCGAACACCTTGCGAGCGCAGAAGGCGGACGGGGCGATCTTCCAGTCGTTTTGCAAGGGGCGCGCCGAGTCGTTTCTGCCGGCGGATCCGGCCACGATCCGGGCGTTCATCGAACGCGAGGTGAAGGCGGGCAAGAAGCCGGCGACGGTGCGGCGGTATATCGCGACGATCGGGCGGGCGCACATTGGCGCCGGGTTGCTCAATCCCTGTTCCGGAGAAGCGGTGCGGCTGGCACTCAAGAAGATGGGCCGGGAAACTTCCGCGCGGCAGGCGCAGGCGCGCGCCTTGGGCTGGAAGGAGATCAAGGAATTTATCGGAAGCGCGGGCAAAGGGCTCCGAGCGGATCGCGAGCGCGCGCTGCTCTGTGTCGCGTACGAGACGCTCGCGCGGCGCGGCGAGCTCGTGGCGCTCGAGGTTCGGGACATTGAGTTCTGGCCGAACGGCACCGGCCAGGCTCTGATTCGCCGAGGTAAGACCGATGCGGAGGGGCAGGGGAGGGTGGCTTATCTCTCGCGCGAGACGATGAAATGGCTCAAGATCTGGCTCGAGCATGCGAAGATCGAGGAGGGGCCGGTATTTCGGCGGCTGAGTGGTCGAGATCAGATCGGCGAGGCGCTACATTCCGGGAGCATCGCGCCGATTTTCAAGCGCGTTGCGCAGTGGATCGGCATGCCGGAGAGGTTCGTGGCCGAGGTGAGTGGCCACTCGACGCGGGTCGGCGCCGCGCAGGATCTCGCAGAGCTCGACATCGACCTGGCAGCGATCACGCAGGCCGGGGGATGGAAATCGACACGGATGCCGCTGCAATATGCGGAGAAGATCAATGCGGCGAGGTCGGGGATGGCGAGGGCGGCGGAGAAGACGGGGAGGGATTCCCAACAAGCCGATCCTTCACCTTAGCAAAATCCGAAAGTCCTATTTTCCCGCGAGTCTTACCTTGGAGCCTGATGCAAGCCGGCAGATGGCGAGATACGAGAATGCCGATGCGGTACGTGGAGAGATGCAGGGACGCGAATAGTTACGGGCAACACTAGGAAACCGGATCGCGAAATTCAGCACTCAAGATTTCAAGAATACGTTGTCGGAAGAATTGACGACAGTTGACGCATAATGCGGGGCTAAGGCTAAGGCTAAGGAGGCGTCCATGTTGAAACAGAACTATCCGCGACTCTGGGATTGGGCGCAAGAGCGGCCGCCGTTGCCGCTTTCGCAATTCATAGCGGCACCCATGAAGATCGGCTTCTATGAAATCGGATTTTTTACGAACGGCGTATTCGAGGCCAAATATGCCGGCCGGGCCAAGGGCGTAACGCTGCAGCAGCGCCTTGGTCAGCACTTCCGGCATAGTCACAATGACAAGGTACGCAGACATCGCGGTAGCGCGTATTTCCGTTGCAAGGTCCTCGCATCCGAAGAACTGGCGGCATATGTCGAGGCTGTGTCAATTGCCGCTTTAGAATACGATTGGAATCGCCGTAACGAATGGGGGCAGCACTGGATTCTCGAATCCTAACCGCGAGTGGATCTGGTGCATCCAGGGACACTGTGGTGAAATTTGCGGCCTTCTGTGCTTCGCGCCCTTGTTCCATGCGAGTGCCATTGCCCATTCCGCCTTGCGCGACCAGCCATGGCACCGACGGCCACGGCAAAACGAGAACTGTCCCTTGCGAATGCGATGCGCAAGTTCGATGCCGGCAATCGTAATCGCCGCGTTCGCGAACGATTTGAATCGACGCGCAGCGTCGCTTGATGGCGCGGTGGTCTTGCTCGATGAGGTTGTTCAAATACTTGTTCGTCCGAACCTTCACGTTGCGCCAGCACGGGTGTTCGCGTCGCAGCAGCCACAGCGCGCGTCGACTCGGCACGTGGCCGTCGAGCGTCACTTTGCGGGGCACACGCGGAAGCGTCGAGGCAAGCGCTTGACGAAAGAACGCCTGTGCGGCCGCGATGCCACGGTCGCGGCGCAGAAGGAAGTCGACGGTCTTGCCATGCTTGTCAACGGCGCAGTACAGGTAATGCCACTTCGCTTTGATCGAGACGTCGACCCGCCACGAGGTGCCGACCGCTTTGGAGATGCGGCTCCATCGTTTCACGAACTCCGGGACGTAGCGGGTAACCCAGCGAAGGATCGTCGAATGCGCGACTTGGACGCCGCGCTCGGCCATCATCTCAACCAGGTCCCGGTAGGAGATATACCAACGCACGCACAGCTCAATGATGTCGGCATCAAACGCGCGCTTGCGATAGATAGCGTCACGGTCAATCGGCTTCGTCATCCAACACCTCGGCAGACAATCCGGCAGTCTACCCGATGCCCCTGGATGCACCAGATCCGCCCTAGCCGAGGCCGAGCGCTGGGGCGTGGCGAACGAGCTTGTAGAATCTGGCAGCTTCTTTCCCGCGGGCCCCCGGGCCATTACAATAATGAACGGACTAGCTGAACGATACCGCTGTGACATGAGAATTCACGCTTGCCAAACCTGTCCGCAATGGCCCCTATCCGTTGATTACAGTTCCGGCAAATGAGTGTTTTGGCAATGACAATTCAAGATCTCATAGTAGAACTGACGCGACGAGAGTTCATTTCGCGCCCATATCGGCTCGATGGGGAAACACAAGAGGACTATCGAAAAGGGTTAGGGGCCGGTGCCCCAGTAGGACCGTTTGGAGTCGATCTCGCGCCGGACCTTGGGCGCTTTTCGGAATTCGTTATTTTGCTAACGAAGGCACGGCTCACGAATCTGGATAGGGACGCCCTAGGAATGCTTGATGTGGAAAACTTGGTGTAAATGAGTCAAGTTTTGGCCGATTTCAAAATATGGACACAATAAACCCCCTTTCCCCATTGCGATTTTTTTCGCAAAAGGCAAGGGGGCGTAATCTCAGCAAGCAACAAAGCAGCTATGACGTCGCGACGGTAGTTGCTATGGAGGAGCTCGGTCCCGTAATGGGAGGCCGAAATCCGCTCCGTAAAGGAGCGGTGAAATTCACCGTCATAGGCGACAGATAGTTGATGCTGCTGCTCACTGGCTATGTGCGTACATCGTAATATAACTCGTTGGTCTGAGGCGAAGCCTCGTTAGAAATAGAGTATCGAAGAGGGTTTTGGGACGATGCATGGGACGGCTTCTTTTACAACAAGGCCTTGCCAATCTCTCATTATTTGGCATACGACGAGCGCCTAGTGGAGATCCCAGAGTTCAAAAGTGACCTTCGGTATTTTCACGGAGTCCGTGCCTTTCGTAATGGCAATAATATATTTCTAAAGAAAGGGTCGATGGAGGCCTCATATTCAGAAAATTCCATGACTCTGCCTTTGAACTCGCTTTCGGACGTGTCCGCTAATCCGAACTTAGAGGACTTGTCCGCAATATTCGGGACCAGCCTTATTGATGACCTCCGGCATTGGCTCGGGGATGAACCCGGCAGCGCAAAAGGTGCGCGCTTCGCACGCAAACCAGTTCACAACTTCGATGTATTTCTCGGCCATTCCTCAAAAGATGCTCTGCGAGCAAAGCCGCTGGCGGATTTTCTGAATGCGGCGGGAAAGCATGTGTTCTTCTCCCGAGACTCACTGCCCAGACTCGGCTCAACCGACTATATGAAAACGATAGATGATGCTCTCGAAGGTTCCAGACATTTTGTTCTTTTCGGGACGGCGATGAGTAACATACTCAGTAGTTGGGTGGAGGCAGAATGGCGGCTGTTCATCAACGAAAGCGCTCTGGACGAAAGACAGGG
>Ga0137409_10008389_pt1 | contig 10549 bp, 10 predicted proteins | sample CZODoug1_16funga_FD_122059 | JGI IMG/M metagenome (GOLD analysis project Ga0137409, IMG submission 122059) | Vadose zone soil fungal communities from Angelo Coast Range Reserve, California, USA - CZODoug1_16fungal (Hybrid Assembly) | ecosystem: Environmental > Terrestrial > Soil > Vadose zone... | reverse complement strand
CGCGTGCTTCCATTTTCTGCCGCCGCCGCTTCGGAGCACATCGCTTCCGATGTCGTCGAACGCGTCTCCGGCCGCGGCGCCGCCATCTGGATCACGCTCGCCATGGTTATCTCCGCCATCGGCTCGCTCAATTCGTCCGTGCTCAGCGGCGCGCGCGTGCCCTACGCCATGGCCCGCGACAAAGTTTTCTTCCAGGTCGCTGACGGCATCCATCCGAAATTTTTCACGCCCGGCCGCGCGTTGATTTTTCAAGGCGTCCTCACCAGCCTCATGGCTCTCACCGGAACCTTCGAAGAGCTTACGAATCTCTTTATCTTTGCGACGTGGATTTTCTACGGCCTCGCCGTCGTCTCGCTCTTCCGCCTCCGTAAAACAGAGCCGCAGATGCCGCGCCCCTACCGCTGCCCGGGCTATCCCATCGTTCCCGGAGTCTTCGTCGCCGGCGCGCTAGCCCTCACCATCAGCGTCCTCTTCCAAAATCCCGGCCGCTCGTCCATTGGCCTCCTCCTCATCCTCGCCGGCCTCCCCTTCTACTACTACTGGCAAAAGAAAATGGCCGCAGCAGTTTAATCAGCGGCGGCCATTTCTCACGTCAGGTTTTGTGTCCGGGTTGTGTGGGGCACGCTATATCGTGCCCTGTTGCCTACGCTTTCGCCGCGCGTAACTGCTTGAGCCGCTCTTCCGTTTGCTTCGTCAAATGCGGCGTAATTCCCAACTGCCTCTGAATCACCATCAACTGACCGCGATGATGCATTTCATGTTCTTTCCCGCCCAAAATTCGCTCGAACCGCGTCTTCACGGTCTTTCCATCACCATCCGTCACGTCCGCCGCCAAAAACTCATCACTCAACGATTCCAGCCACGTCGCAAACTTTTCCCCTTCGGTCCGCAGCAACTCCACAATCTCCGCCTTCGACCGCGTCTTCGCCTCTTCCGCCGCAAAACGCTCGCGAATGCTCATAAAATCGAATCCCACAAACGTCGTGACTTTCGCCAGCTCAGGCCAAAGCGACGGCGAAATCGCCATGTGAACAAGCGTCTTGCCCACCGGCTTCACTCCCGGCGCAGGCACAAAGTTGTACTTGTCCTCCGGAATATCTTCGGCAATCTGAATCGTATTCTTGCGCACGGTCCGGAACGCGGCCGCCATTTCCTTGCCACCATAAATGCTCATGCCTTCACCTCGGGATAAGTTCGTCCGCCCTACCCGGGCAGACTACCTGCTTCGATGCGGGGCTTCCCGGTCCGGTCACAGTGCAGGCCAGATTCCCGCTAAGCTGTCGGCCGGCTAATGGTGCTGCTGCCCAGGACAGGGGCGGAAGTCGAATACAATCGAAAGCGTTCCTTCCTTCGTATTTCGATGAAACTCCACGTCGTCGTCCAGGGACGCGTTTGACGGCAGGATATTTCGGTTCTTCTTGAAGAATTCTTCCAGCAGACTGGGGTCGAAAATCCCTGTCGAGCGCGGGAACGCCGCTTTCAGTTTTTCTTCCAGTTTCTGGTCCACACCCAGGAACCGAACTTCCTTAACGTAGTATTGTTTTTGCTCATCAATGCGAATCGTCAGGTCGACAATCTTTTGGGTGTCGTCAATCGCGAATTCCGGCTCTGCTGTCATGTCGATGAATCCGAACTTGCCGTAAATCTTCGTTAGTTTGCGAAGCGCGGTCCGAATCGCATCCACATTAAGAAAATCACCTTCCCCGAACTGAAATTCTTTTCTGAGCACTTCTGGTTTTAAGGAAAGCCACTTGTCTGGATCCGCGGATGTAACTTCAACCTTTCCGACGCGGTATTGCGGTCCCAGCTCTGCGCTGATCACCGCCGCCACTTGAATGCTTGAGCCTTCCACCTTCAGCGCCGTTAGTTTCGCGTCGAGGAGCACGCGAAAATAGCCTTTGCTTTGCAGCACTCCGCGAACCGCCACTTCTGCAATTTCGTCCGCGGCTTCTTTCAGATAATCCGTATCCGCGTCCTCTTCAAAAGTTGCGCCTACCACGCGCGCACTGATTTCGCGTTGAAGTTCCAGGGGGATGCCGCTCTTCGAGTCAAACTCGATGCGTGCCACATGAAGGGTGACTTTTTCCGGCTCCACTTCCTTCTGCATGTCGCGGATTTCCTGCGCCAACGTGGGATTCGGAAGGCACCGCTCCAGCCGCTTGGGCAACTGCGCGACGGAAGGCATGGCGCACCAGAAGAGAATTACAACACTCGTCAGCAATCGACGCGACAACATTCTCGCACTATACCTCTGCCCTTTGCAGGGTTCAATAAGTAGAAGAAGCGGAGGCGCCAAACAGGGTCAACTAAGGCAGTTCGGGAATTTCAAGCTTGGCCGGACACATTTTCCTTTCATCGGCGTCTAACCGCTTAACCCCGGGGGATTGCTCTACCACTCATCGCTGTCAGGAGGTGCCAATGTTCCACCGAACCCTACTCATCGCCATCTTCGTCGCCGTCGCAATCTTCGCCGTCGCCGCCGCGCTACCTCAGACTTCCATCCCCTCCACGCCCGCCGGCCAGACCCTCCAGGCATGGCTCACCGCTTTCAACAGCGGCGATCGCGTTCAGGTGGACGCCTACGTCCACAAGTACGACCCGAAAAACTCCGCCGAGCGCATGATGTTCTTCCACAGCATGACCGGCGGCTTCGAACTCGTCCAAATTCTCAAAAGTGAACGCCTCCACATCGAATTCCTCGTCAAAGAGCGCAACAGCGACACCAAAGCAATCGGCAATCTCGACGTCAAAGACGCCGATCCCGCCGAAGTCACCGGCTTCGGCCTCCAGGCGCTTCCTCCGGACGCGAACCTCTCCGAAATCACTTTCAAAATCGACGCCGCTGCGCGCACTCGCGTCATTGACGGCGCCATCAAAAATCTCAACGAGTTCTACGTCTTCCCCGACACGGCCAAAAAAATGGAAGACTCGGTGCGCACTCACCAAAAGCACGGCGACTACGACGCCATCAACGACGGCAACGCGCTCGCCTCCCGGTTAACCGACGATTTTCAGGCCATCAGCCACGACAAGCACCTGCACGTGAATTACAGCGCCGTCAAAATGCCCGAACGCCACTCCGATGCCAAACCCAATCCTGAAGAAATCGCCCAGCAGCGCAAGGAAATGGAAAAAATGAATTGCGGCTTTGAAAAAGTCGAACATCTTTCCGGCAATGTCGGCTATTTAAAATTCGACTTTTTCGGCGATCCCGACGTTTGCGGGCCCACGGCCGTCGCCGCCATGAATTTCCTCGCCAACGTCGACGCGATTATTTTCGACCTGCGCGAAAACGGCGGCGGCGATCCGAAAATGGTCGCCTTTCTTTCCACTTATTTATTTGACGAGCCCACTCACCTGAACGATCTCTGGGAGCGCAAAGGCGACGTCACGCATCAATATTGGACTCTGCCCTATGTGCCGGGAAAACTGCTCGCCGGCAAGCCGGTCTACGTCCTCACCTCGCACGACACGTTCTCCGGCGGCGAAGAGTTCTGCTACAACCTGAAAAATCTGAAGCGCGCCACGCTCATCGGTGAAAGCACCGGTGGTGGCGCTCATCCCGTCTCCGGCCACCGCATCGACGATCACTTCATGATCGGCGTCCCCTTCGCCCGCGCCATCAATCCCATCTCCAAAACCAATTGGGAAGGCACCGGCGTCGAACCCGACATCAAAGTCTCCGCCGCCGACGCATTAACCACCGCCCAAAAATTGGTGCAGGAAAGACTGACTTCGAAGTAGCCGCCGCCACCTCGATAGAAGGAGTGGGGGAACCAGTACCCGCTGATTCCCGGGTATAGGAAATTTTTACCTCATGCCGAATTACGAATCCCGGCTATTTCCTTTTGTCTGTGTGGATTATCGATTGGCACCTTGGAACCCTATTTGCACTGACTTCCATTAGCACAGCAAAGTGGGTCGCCGGAGTTAGAACAGGTCCTGCCGCCAGCGCACGCCACTTCACCAACAACACGGGACGTAGTTCGAAAGTAGCGCTCGACTTGGGGGACGAGATGATCGGTCATGACTACAACCATGTGCCCAGGGCCCCGGAACGTATGGATCATTCCGGATGCGAACCGCCTCACAGAAGTGACTTGCAACAGGAGGCAAAAACCATCCACAAAGCTCAGAAAGGCGATGCCGCGGCGTTCGAAAGCATTTATCGTATATACAGCCGGCGCGTTTACGCCCTGTGCCTCCGCATGATAGGAAATCCGACCGAAGCCGAGGATTTGACTCAGGAGGCGTTCCTACGGGTATTCTGCAGGATCCAAACGTTTCGTGGCGACTCGGCATTCTCCACTTGGCTGCACCGCTTGGCGGTCAACGTCGTACTCATGCACCTGCGCAAGAAAACGTTGCCGGCGGTCTCGCTGGACGAAACGACGAAGTCAATTGAAGAAGGCGACCCAGCGGGCAACGAAATCGGCGGCCCAGACGCGTCGCTCGCCGGATTGATTGACCGTGTGAACATCAAGCGCGCCGTCGAACAGTTGCCCACTGCCGACAAGATGGTCTTTGTGCTCCACGACGTCCACGGCTATAAGCACCAGGAGATCGCCGAAATAATGGACTCGACGGTCGGGACATCCAAGGGCCGACTTCATAGGGCCCACAGGCGGTTGAGGGATATGTTGCGAGAATTGGTCGGCTCTATCCCACCGGTCTCCAGAGCCGGCAACCGGGGCGGCGAATGTATGTCCTCCTATTGACTGGGTCGTTTTGATGCAGTGAGGTACGGTTATCCTCCTCTCCTGATGAGCCCTTCGCCCGCCTTCTCGATCTGCCTCGCTTCGGCCGTTGTAGGGGCCGACTTCCGAGTCGGCCCTTCTTCGCTTTCTCTGTCTCCTCTGTGCTCTTCCCTCCGTGCCTTCCGGGAAATCGGCTGGACTAATCACATAGGCTGACAGACGCCTCTCTCTATCCATCTCTCGCCGCTTGCGTCCATTTGCAAAACGGAAATAGGAAATGCCACCTCGTTTTCCTTGTTCGCGGTTATTTCTTCAGTAAGGAGGTATTTCACGCCTCCAACCAATTTATGTTTGTCCCAAAATTCTTTGTCTTCAGCAAGTATTCGCTCCATGATTCCGTGATAACCACCCATCGTATATTTTGCTTCGCATCCCACCATACAATCATCGACCGGGTCAGAATAAATGCCCTTCCCATCTATCCGAACTGCTCTACTGAGCAAAAATGCGCCGTTCGCATCAGCGCCGAAGATCGCAGCTGAGACCTGCGCGGGCTCCATTGTCTTCTCATATAGCTCTTTGGCAGCTTCGGTCATCCTTTCGCTCAATCTGTCCGCAATCTCGGACATTGAGCCCCCATCGGAACAGGCGCTCGCTGCAATCCGCGCAAAATTGATTCCCGTTGCCACGTCTTGAAGCGGAGTAGCTGCCATCACGAAATAGGCATGATTTGTACATCTATAAAATTTGCAGACATCAGGGCCGCGCACGCGCTTCGAATGGTCAATCGTCAAAGTGGAACAGCTGTCAGCCCCAGCGACGATGATTCCGCCTAATTTAGCAACAAAATAAGTGGTAGATAGCGCAGGAGGACAAAAAGAGCTTAGAAACAAGAAGGCAAAAAGAAACGCCCTTATCATCATGCCGACATTGTGTAGTGGTTCCGTTGTTGTTGCAAATATGCAACGGTGGTCTCTTCGGCAGTCGTTTCCAATTGCTAGAAAACGGCCGTTTCCCATAGAGTGGAGGCATGTCGTACGCTGACATCATCACCATCGAGCCCGGCAAGCGCGGCGGAAAGCCCTGCATCCGCGGGCTGCGCATTACTGTCTATGATGTGCTCGAATATCTGGCCAGCGGTATGTCCCATGCCGACGTTTTGCGGGAATTTCCCTATCTCACGGAAGAAGATATTCGGGCGTGTCTTGCCTACGCTGCCGATCGCGAACGCAAGTTGAAAATTTGGAAAGCATAAAGCTTCCACGTCCACCGCAGTCTGCAATTCAACCGCTACTAAAATCTATGGAGTCGGCACAGCTCTAGGATGAATGGCCTCGATTCCCGCAAAGCGAGCAAAGTCTCGGTCGTTGAATGTCAGTATTCGTTCGACGCCGTGCACCCGCATCGCGGCTGCGAGCCGCGCATCGTGAACCTGAACTCCCGAAACATCGTGGGCCACGATCAGTCGCCGCCATTCCTCATGCACCGCCAGACTGTCGGGCAGCAATCGGAGCCTTTCTTCAAAAAATTTGGCCCGCCGGTCTGTTTCCTTGGGAGAAAGGCCGTAGCCGTTACGGTCAAGAGGACGAGTGCAGGCATTCCAAAATTCGCCGACATTTTGCGACGTATAGCACAGCACGTCACTCCGCCGAAGCATGGCATCAATTGCCGAAACAATCAGAGGATGATCGCTGTGGCCCGGTTTGACCCAGCGCAAAAGAATATTGCTATCGACGAGGTACTGAGTCGCGGCCATTTAGCCGGTCCTCATAGAAGCTTTCGCGAGAGAAACTCTCGGTCGGCAGATTCGGAAGATTCTCCGATCCTTCTGCCATACCTTCAAGCATACGGTGAAACTCCTCGACAGTAAGTACGCCGTTAGGCAGAGCACTCGAGGTCAGCGCCTCTTGAAGAAGTCGCTCCGCAAGTTGCTCCAAAGGCACACCCTGAGAGCGCGCCTGCGCGACCAAGCGTGCTTCTGTCTCAGGTTTGAGGTCTACCTTGATTGTCATCGCGTTACATTCCAACCCTTAGCTTAATCGCGTTGCAGCCAAAATACCAGACACGGTGCGGTTGGTCTTGCCTTCTTTCGGCCCGACCGGCCTCTGGCGCAACCGTTCGCCTGCGTCAATAACCGTTCGCAACCTAATTCCGCCCATTCCCTGCTAATCACTTAACCTTTCCTATATTCTCATGCTATCCTGCCGCGTGTTTGGTTCGACGCCGTCAGCATCCGACGAAGGATGCTGACCCTGAGTGACCATCGGGAATCGAAGGGTTCTTGTCTGTTCTGACCTCTTGCCTGCCTTTTTCCTGCCTCGCGGCGACCATCCACCTTCTCGCCTTCCCGCAAAAATCCAGTAAGTCCTTTACCATCTGCAGATCCGAAAAATGCCTCTGCAACTCCTTTATTTTCTGCAGTTACAAAACGTTGGACTTAAAGTCCTTCAGAATCAGCAGTTACGAAAAAAGGGGGTATATAGGGGGTAGAAAGTTCCAGTACCAGGGGACGGAACGAAGAAGGCGGGCTTCAGTCCCCCGGCTCGCCCGGGATAAAAAAGGCCGGCGCTGCAACGAAGAGAGGATGCCGGCTGGAAGCCCTTCAAGGACAAGCCGGCGTTACAAAATCAAGCTTGCGCGGCGTGCGCTTTCAATTGCAGCGGACGGATCGACGCTTCGGCTTCGCGGCTTACTTTTACTCGCGGGTGCAGGACCTTGGCGAGAATCTCGAGTCCGGTCATCAGCCGCGGTCCGGGACGCGAAAAATAGCTGTTCGCTTCCAGCGCATACACCTGACCGTTGCGCACGGCGGGAATATCGTGCCAGCCATCGGGCAACTTCATTCCGCGAAACTCTTCGCTCGCCTGCTCCGCCGTGTATCCACACGGTGCAAGCAGCACCACGTCCGGCGCAGCGGCGATCACTTCGTCCATCGTCACGCGGAACGACGGCGTCCGCACCGTGCCAAATACGTCGCGCCCGCCGGCAAACTCAATCATCTCCGGCACCCAGTGTCCACCGACGTAAATCGGCTGCAGCCATTCCAGAAATGCCACGCGCGGACGGTACTCTTTCGCGGAGGCGGCTTCTTCAACTTGCAGTTGCAGCGCGCCCAACCGCTCGCCGATATCCTTCAACAATTTCTCCGCTTGCCAGCCGCGGCCCGTCTCTTCGCCGACCCACAAAATGTCGCGCCACACGTCGCCCAAATCCTGCGGATTCAGGCAGAGCACTTCCGGCCGCGCATCGAATTTCGCCAGCGCGCTCGCCAAATCGTCCGGCGACGCCGCGCACACGTGGCACAAATCCTGTGTCACGATCAGGTCCGGCGCCAACGCCTGCAGCGCCTCCGTATCCACGCAGTAGAGGCTCTCGCCGCGCTCCACGTATTCCCGCACTTGCCGGTCGATTTGGAGCGGCCCCGCATCCTTATCAATGCGCGAATGAATCACGATGGTCTTGGTGCGAGCCCGCGGCGGGAAGTCGCACTCGTGGCTTACGCCCACAATTTCCCGGTCAAATCCCAGCGCAAACAGGATTTCCGTGGCCGAAGGCAGGAGGGATACAACTCTCATGCGCGGACTCTACCACAAGGCCGTGGCCGGAGCCACAACTGCGCCGGTCTATTAGTACTACTGCCCTTGTAGGAGGTTGGGGCTTCAGCCCCAACGCGCGCGATATCTTGCCGAGCGGGCTTCAGCCCCTGGAGAAAGGCTGGCAGACAATCCCCTTTTCAGCGGTTTATTTGGAGGGCGACGCCTTAAAGGCGAACCGCATAAGGATCAGTGCAGCAACGAACAAGATGGCGACAAGTCCCCACAAGAAAGGAATCGGATTGGGACCGGAATCAAGGGGAGTTTGCCAAAGAATCAGTCCCAAATATGTCGCGCAACTGATGAACAACAGCGCCAAAATTCCGCAAATCCACTGTCTCACGCTGTCTCCCTCAAATCTCGCGCTTGCTACTTATACAAGAAATACTTCCTCCGCGTCTTCTCATATGCGGCGAGGTCGTCCTTCCAGTCGGCAACAATCTTGTCCGGCGGGGCTCCGATTCGGAGTTCCTCCACGGTCGCGGCATTGCCCAGCAGCGTTACCGTCTTCGCCAAATCAAACTTCTCGGGATACATCTTCTTTAGCACCGCCGCAATTTCCAGCCCCATGCGTATCGAACGCACCGCGGATTTTTCGCCAATCTTTATGCTTACGCCGCCGCATCGCTGCCCCGCGTACAAACCGGAAACGGGAATCAGCAATTGCGCGACAAATTTCAACCCCGGCAAATGTTTCGCGTTCAGCGCGGACGCTACCTCTTCCCCGTTCATCCACGGCGCACCAAAAATTTCAAACGGCGCTTCTGTTCCACGGCCCACGGAAATTCCTGCGTTCTGCAAAATCTCCAGTCCCGGATACAGAATCGCGCCCTTCGTCGTTCGGAGATTCGGAGAAGGAGGCACCCACCGCAAGCCGGTGCTTTCGTAAAAATAATTGCGGTGCCAATTTCTCATCTGAATTACGTGCAGCTCGGCGCCGATTTTATTTTCCGTGTTGTAAAGTTGCGCGAGTTCGCCAATCGTCAGCGCGTAACGCACCGGAAGCGGAAAGTACGCCACGAAATCGCGTTTATCGTCGTCGAGCATCGGCCCTTCGACAATGTCGCCGCCAATCGGATTCGGCCGGTCGAGCACGTAAAACGCGATGCCCTTTTTCGCCGCCGCTTCCATGCAATAACCCATGGTCGTCGTGTAGGTATAAAAGCGGACGCCGGCATCCTGAATGTCGAAAACAAGAGCATCGATTCCATTCAGCATTTCGTCCGTCGGCCGTTTCGTTTCGCCGTACAGGCTGTAAACGGGCAAGCCCGTGCTCGGATCCTTGGTCGACGTAACCTTGTCGTCCATCTTCCCGGCGAGGCCATGCTCGGGAGAGAAGAGCGCCACCAGCGTCACCCCGGGGGCATGCGCCAAACGATCGATCGTCGTTTTTTCCTGCGCGTCGAGACCAGTGTGATTGGTGATGAGCCCGACGTGCTTGCCTTTGAGCGGCGTGAACTTCTGAATTTCGAGGACGTCCAGCCCGGTCTGCACGCGCCCCGGTCGGCCCTTTCTCGCGACGCTTTTCGTCTTCGCCGCAATCACGGGCGAGGAAAATACAAGGAGGGCTAGAGCAAGAAAAAAAGAAAAACTCGAGAGATGGCTTCGCCGCAATCGGGCCTCCCAAACTTCCGCGTTTCGATTCCGCAGCCAATGATATTCTGGAACGCCCTGCCGCGAACTGCGTTGTACGAGCAAGTTGCGTGTGTTATCAACAAGTCAGAGCAGGGCGACGCGTACCGGGAGAATCCGCTTTGAGCAAACGCCGCTCCGTGCTGTGCCTGCTTCTACTTCCAGTCACATTTTTTATGGCCAAAAACCTTCGTTCGCAGAGCAACAGTTCAAATTCATCGACAAAATCCGCGCTGAAGAAACTTTCTCCCGCCGCGCAGCAATGGGTCGACGCGACGATGAAGAAAATGTCGACCGACGAGAAGCTTGGCCAACTTCTATTTACGACTTATCACGGGACATTTACGTCGACGGATTCACCGGCTTATCAGCAGATGCTGCACTTCGTGAACGATTTGCATGCGGGTGGATTCATCATCGTGACGCGCATCGGACCGCTGGGAATCGAGAAGAGCCAGGCGTATCCGACGGCGGCGCTGAACAACGAGTTGCAGGCGAAGGCGAAGATTCCGCTTTTGGTTGGCGCGGATTTCGAGCGCGGCTCGGCGATGCGTTTGGATGAAGGCACTTCGTTCCCGACGAACATGGCACTGGCCGCCGCGGGCGATCCGAAAGACGCGTACACGA
>Ga0137409_10008388_pt1 | contig 10550 bp, 7 predicted proteins | sample CZODoug1_16funga_FD_122059 | JGI IMG/M metagenome (GOLD analysis project Ga0137409, IMG submission 122059) | Vadose zone soil fungal communities from Angelo Coast Range Reserve, California, USA - CZODoug1_16fungal (Hybrid Assembly) | ecosystem: Environmental > Terrestrial > Soil > Vadose zone... | reverse complement strand
ACCGTGGTCTTCCGCCTGAAATTCGCCACCGACGCGTTTCTGCCGGCATTGGCCGACCCCTATGCCTGGATCTACAAAAAGGCGATCCTCGATAAGGACCCGCACTGGTACGAGAAAAACGTGATGGGGAGCGGCCCTTTCAAATTTGCCGGCTACGAGACCGGGCAGTCGATAAAGGGGGTGCGCAACCCCGATTATTTCGTAAAGGACAAACCCTATCTCGATGGGTTTGTCGGCATCTTCGCCGACAAGCAGGCAACCCGGGTTGACGCGATCCGCAGTGATCGTGCAGTCGCCGAATTCCGCGGCATGCCGCCCGCGGCGGTCGACGAACTGAAGAAAGCGCTCGGCGACCAGATCGTGGTCGAGACCAGCGACTGGAACGTCGGCTCATCCTTCACCCCGAACCACAAGAAGAAACCGTTCGATGAAGTGCGGGTGAGGCGGGCATTGACCCTGGCGATCGACCGCTGGCACGGCGCCGAGGCATTGTCCAAGATCGCGATCGTCAAGACGGTCGGCACCTTCTCCTTCCCCGGCGCGCCGATCTCCCCGACCAAGGAGGAATTGGAGAAGATCGCCGGCTATTGGCCCGACATCGAGAAATCGCGGGCGGAAGCGCGGCGTCTGCTGAAGGAAGCCGGGCAGGAGAATCTGAGCTTCGAGCTGCTCAACCGCAATGTCGACCAGCCGTACAAGTTCAACGCTCTGTGGGTCATCGACGAATGGAGCAAGATCGGCTTGCACGTGACCCAGCGCGTCATGCAGACCGGACCCTTCGGCGAGGCCGTGCGCAATGGCGATTTCGAAACGGTGGTGGACGGCGATTGCCAGAACATCGTCAACCCGCTGCTTGACGGCACCAAATACCTGCCTGGGTCGGTTTCAAGCAGCAACTATGGAAACTACGAGGACCCGGAATCGGTCGAGATCTACGACCGGATGCTGCGGGAGACCGATTTTGCCAAGCAGCGCGTATTGATGCGGCAGTTCGAGAAGCGCGTCCTCGATACCGAGGCGCACGAAATCTTCCTGCTGTGGCGCTACCGCATCGTGCCGCATCGAAGCTATGTCAAAGGCTGGAAGGTCAGCCCCAGCCATTACGTCAACCAGGACCTGGCGACGATCTGGCTCGACAAGTGAGCTGGGCGAGCGGGGACTCCCCATCTGGTGCAACTTGAACGCGAGTTCCGTGTTTGTGCTTGAAAATCCACCGACATTTGGACCACATGCTGCCGGTCCATCGGGCCGGAGCATCGCTGTATTATTTTCGCCGCAGATAACAGCGGAAACAGCCGCGGGAGCGCCGCTTCGGCAGGCCGGGTGGCGAGCCGTAGAGCAGGAGTGCCTGTTTTTTCCTGCAGAAACAGGTGAAACAGGGCAAAAAGGGGACAGCGAAACCATCGATGGCGTCTTAGCGATGACCTATCCGACCCATCTGATCCCGACCACGGTCGTCGGCAGCTATCCGCAGCCCGATTGGCTGATCGACAAGAAAAAGCTCGCGGGGCGCTTTCCTCCGCGCGTTCGCGCGAAGGAGTTGTGGCGGATTCCCGAGGCATTCCTCGCCGAGGCCCACGAAGACGCAACGCGGCTCGCGATTCGCGCGCAGGAGGAAGCCGGCCTGGACATCATCACCGATGGCGAGATCCGGCGCGAGAGCTACTCCAACCGCTTCGCCACCGCGCTCGAAGGAGTGGACATCGACAACCCGGGGACGGCGCTCGACCGCTCGGGCCACCCCAACCCCGTGCCGCGCATCGTCGGAAAGATCCGCCGCCGGCACGCCGTCGAAGTCGGCGACCTCAAGTTCCTGCGCGCGCATACGGAGCGAAGGATCAAGATGACCGTCCCCGGTCCTTTCACGATGTCGCAGCAGGCACAGAACGATTTCTACAAGTCCGACGAAGAGGCCGCGATGGATTATGCGGTCGCCGTAAACGAAGAGATCCGCGACCTCTTCGCCGCAGGCGCCGACATCGTGCAAATCGACGAACCCTACATGCAGGCGCGGCCTGAAAAAGCGCGGGTGTACGGACTGAAAGCGCTCAACCGGGCGCTCGAAGGCGTGAAAGGTGCCACGGCGGTGCACATCTGCTTCGGTTACGCCGCGGTGATTCACAGCAGGCCGGGCGGCTATTCATTCCTGGGCGAGCTCTCGGGATGCAGCTGCAACCAGGTCTCGATCGAAACGGCGCAGTCCAATCTCGACTGCTCCGTGCTCAAGTCCCTTCCCGGAAAGAAAATCATCCTGGGAGTGATCGACCTGAACGACATGACGGTCGAAACCCCCGAGAAAGTGGCCGCGCGCATCCGCCGCGCGCTGCCGTTTGTCCCCCCCGGCGACATCATCGTCGCCCCCGATTGCGGCATGAAATACCTCCCGCGGGAGGTCGCCTTCGGCAAGCTGAACGCGATGGTGAGGGGTGCGGAGCTCTTGCGCCGCGAGATCGGCGAGAGCTGATCAGAGCGCGGCGCGCAGCCGGCCGAATCCGGCGTCCAGATCTTCGATCAGGTCGTCGATGTTTTCCAGGCCGGCGTGGATGCGGAAACACGGCCCCTTGTCCCGCCATTGCGTCGCGCTGCGGAGCTCGCGCGGACTGAAGGGAACGATCAGGCTTTCGTATCCACCCCAGGAGGAGCCGATTCCGTATAGCTCCAGGCCGTCTATCATCGCCGCCAGGGCGCCATCGCTCACCCCTTCCTTCAGGACGACACCGAACAGTCCGCAGGCGCCCGTGAAATCGCGCTTCCAGATCGCGTGCCCGGGATCTCCCGGAAGCGCCGGATGCAGTACCCGCGCCACTTCGCCCTGCCGGCCGATCCACTCGGCCAGCGCGACTCCGGCCTGCCAATGCTGCTTCAGCCGCACGGCGAGGGTGCGCAGGCCCCGCTGCGCGAGATAGATGTCGTCGGGACCCGCGGTCTGCCCGAGCTCGTAAGTCGAGCTCCTCAGCTTCTCCCACGCCTCCTTGGTGCTGGTGATCGCACCAAGCATCGCGTCCGAGTGCCCGACGACGTACTTGGTCGCGGACTGCACGGACACGTCCGCCCCGTGCGCGAAGGGTTTGAAGTACAGCGGCGTCGCCCAGGTGTTGTCGATGATGACGGTAGCGCCGCCTCGGTGGGCCACTTCCGCGATCGCCGGGACATCCTGCACTTCGAAAGTGAGCGAGCCGGGCGATTCGAGATAGACCACGCGGGTTTCGGGGCGCATCAGGGCCTCGAGCCCACGCCCGACGAGGGGATCGAAGAATGTCGTTGCGACCCCGAAGCGCTTGAGGATTCCGCCGGCAAGAGTGCGCGTCGGCCCGTATACGGTATCGGCCATGAGCACGTGATCGCCCGAGGACAGGAAGGCCAGCAGGGCCCCGGCGCATGCCGCCAGACCCGAGGGATAGACCACCGAGCGGTGGCCCCCCTCCAGTGCCGCGATCGCCTCCTGCAGCGCGTGCGTCGTCGGCGTGCCGCAGCGCCCATAGTAGGTGACCGGCAAGTCCTGCAGCCATTCCTTGCGCCTGCGCCGGTGCTCTTCCACGCTCTGCGACAGGACCGTCGAGGCGTGGAACACGGGGGGATTCACCGCGCCGAGATGTTGTTCCGGGTGGCGGCCGCAATGGACGATCTTCGTCTCTTCGCGCATGGCATTTTCCTTTGCTCTTGGGATATCCGAGGCCCATTGTGGCAGAAGCCGGCGCGCATGAGCCGCTTGGCCTAGTCAGGGTGGAATAATTAATCTTTTATAACCAAATAGATAGAGATAGTTGTGAATTCATATAATCAATATTATGATGTATCGTATTGGGTTCCAAGAAGTTAAAGGGATGCTTTCGCCCTCTGCGCCCTCGGTGTGGAGCGGCGTTGCAGAGTGCCTTCGAGTTGCCGCCGAAATGGGGGAGTATCGGCGGTTGCGTCCCCGTCGCTCGGTAGAACAGCGGGAGGAATCATGAATACCAGGTTTGCTCAGTCGTTCGTCGCGGCCTTTCTGGTCACGGGCGCTCTCGCGCTCGGCAGCTGCACGGACACCACCACCGTTGGTTCGGCCTCCGCGTCGGGCACTTTCGGCCCCGGCATCGGCGGCGGCCCTAGCGGTCCACTGATCGGCACAGCCGGCACCAAGGTCCAGGTCCTCGCGAGCAGTCCGCAGATACCCTCGTCCGGCGCGAACACGGTCAACCTCACGGCGGTCGCGCTGGACGCCAATGGGCAAGCTAAACCGGGCATCCTCGTCATCCTCTCGACCGGAACCGACCCGTCGGCGTACGTCAGCGGGATCAGCAACGGTGGATTGACCGACGCCAACGGGCAAGTGACCGGCACGCTCAATCTCGGCGCCACCCAGACCAATCGCACTATCTTGATTTCCGCCACTACGCCCGACGGTGCTGTCGGAAACGCGAGCGTGGCCGTCGTCGGCACCGCGATTACCGTCAGTGGAAACAGTTCCTTGGCGTTCGGCGCGAATACAACGCTCATTTTCAGTGTCAAGGATTCGGCCGGGACCGCCTTGCCCGGCATTACGGTGACTCTTAGCTCGGCGAACGGGAACTCCATCGCTCCCGCCACGGGTGTCACGGACAGCTCAGGTCAAACCACGGCCGTAGTGACCGCCACCACGACTGGCAACGATGTGATCACGGCCAGCGCGGCTGGGACGACCAAGACTCAAACGCTCACGATCAGCACCGCAGGCTTTGCGTTCACCGCCCCGGCCGGCGGCATCACGATCCCGCTGAACACGCCCACCTCCGTCTCGATTCACTGGACCAGCGCCGGGAACCCTGTGATAGGCCAGCCGGTGACCTTTTTCTCGAGCCGCGGCGCGTTTGTCGGAAGCCCGTCGACAACCAACGCACTCGGCGACACCACGGGGGTGACGATCTCGTCGCCTTCCGCGGGACCGGCAACGTTGACCGCGATCGGTTCGGGTGTCGCTGCTACGTTGAACGTCACCTTCGTCGCCACAACCGCCAGCAATATTTCGGTGCAGGCGGTGCCCGGGACGATCCAAATCACGACGGGCGCAGTGGGCCAGACCAGCAATGTCTCGACGATATCCGTTGTCGTGCGCGACGCGGCCAACAATGTGGTCCAGAATGCGGGGGTCAACTTCTTCTTCCCCGCCCCCGGGGACACCACAGGAGGCCGGCTCAACACATCGACAGCAATCACGGACGCTTCCGGCAACGCGGCTGTGACCTACACCGCGAGCGGAAACAGCAGCGCCCAAAACGGAGTGGTCATTTCCGCCCAGGTAACGGACGTTGGCGGCGTGCCTGTCGGCGCCCCTGTAACTGGGACGACCTCCCTGACCGTCAGCGGACAGTCGCTGCTTGTCCGGTTGGGGACCGATAACCTGGTCGCGTCCATACCTCCGCTCAACCAGAAGACGTGGGTGGCTATCGTCACCGATGCCGCCGGCAATGCTGTTTCCGGCGCGACGGTGACTTTCTCACTACGCCCAGGCCGTTTCAGAAAGGGCCACTACGTTCCAGGCGTGAGCACATGGGTTCGGGTCACCAACGCGACCTGCCTTAACGAAGATATCAATTTCAACGGCATCCTGGATGCAGGCGAGGACACGAACGGGAACGGCGCGCTCGACCCGCCCGGCGTGTCCACGGTGAATCCGACAGCGGTAACCGACGCAACCGGAATCGCGAAAGCGATCATCACCTATCCGAAGGATCACGCGACCTGGGCCGAGGTGGAGCTTCTGGCCCGCTCCGGGGTTTCGAGCAACGATCCCCCCACGACAGCGTTTTTCTTTCTGGACGGATTGGCGAGCGACTACGCCAATCTCCAAGTCTCGCCGCCCGGGGAAATCAGTCCTTACGGCGATAGCGCCAGCTGCGCCGATACGCTATAAACCGCACGCCCCTCACCCGAGACCGGGATCCCAGGATTCCCGGTCTCGTACCCTTCCAGAAGGCTTGCGCTACGTAGTAGCGTTTTCGCTTGTCGGCGGTAGTCGATAGCCTCCGATATCAGGACGCCGACTCCACGTACAATTCGCTTGGGCGGGCGTTGTATACCGCGCCGATTCCGCGCGTCAGACCCGGCTTCAACGCCGCTCGGCGCGCGGTTTTTTTTGAAGAAGATAATTAGCCTGCCCATGACCTCGGCCGCCTTCCCCATCGTCCGCGCCATCGTTCGCCTCGCCTGGCCGGTCCTGGTCGCCCAGCAGGCGGTGATTGCAAGCGGCGTGCTCGACACGGTGATGGCCGGGCGCTATAGCGCCGTGGATCTCGCCGCGGTCGGGATCGGCGCGAGCGTCTACTTCAGCATCTTCATCGGTCTGGTCGGCGTGCTGCAGGCGCTCTCGCCGGTCGCGGCCCAGCTCTTCGGCGCCCGGCGCCACGGCGAGATAGGCGAGGCGACGCGGCAGACGGCGTGGATAGCCGCCGGACTCGCCGTGATCGGCGTGCTCCTCCTCGGCTTCCCCGATCCCTTCCTGCAGTTGCTGGGCGCGCCACCGGAGGTCGCGCTCCGCGCCCGTGCCTATCTCGTCGGCATCGCCTTGGCAATGCCGGCGATGCTGCTGTTCCGTGTTTTCTTTTCGCTCACGACGGCGGTGTCGCGGCCGCGCGCGGTGATGTTCACCAATCTCATCTACCTGGCGCTGAAAGTCCCGCTCAACGCGATGTTCATCTACGGGGCGTTCGGCGCGCCCGAGCTGGGCGGTCCGGGCTGCGCCGTTGGAACCGCCATCGCGAGCTGGACGACTTGTTTCATCGCCTGGATCTACTGCGGCACTCGGCCCTTCTACAAACCGTTCGGGGTATTCGCGCGCTGGTCCTGGCCCGATCCGCGCGCCATTTGGGCCCTCCTCAAGCTCGGCGTGCCCATCGGACTGACCTCTTTCGTCGAGGTGACTTCCTTTACTTTCATAGCACTCTTCGTCGCGCGTCTCGGCGCGGCGACGTCGGCCGGCCATCAGATCGCGTCCAATATGGTGGGGATCGTCTACATGTTCGGCATCGCGGTGGGCACGGCCACCGGAGTGCTGACCGCGCAGGCGGTCGGTGCGCGCGACTCCCTCAAAGCGAGACAGGCCGGCTTCGCCGGCATGGCGATCATGGTCGCGGTGTCGGCGTCCGTGGGTGCGGCGATCCTGCTCGGAGCGCCGGGAATCGCACAGGCCTACACGAAGGACGCCGCAGTGCAGAAACTGGCGGTGCAACTGCTCGTCTTCGTCGCCGTCTACGAGTTCTTTGATACGCTGCAGGTCGTGATCGTCAACGCTCTGCGCGGCTACAAGGTCACGGTCGTGCCCATGCTGGTCTACACGGTCGCGCTCTGGGGAATCGGGCTCGGCGGGGGCTATGCGCTAGGCCTGACTCGCCTGCCGGGCGAGGGGATGCTCGGACTTGCAACCCCCATGGGTGTTGCAGGATTCTGGCTCGCGGGAGTCGCGAGTCTGACCGTCTCGAGTCTGATCCTCCTCGCTTATTTCGCGAAAGTCAGCCGGCCTAAGGGGCGGGCCGGGTAAGAGCCGGCAACGGCGCAGCCGTGTGGGCAGTACGTCCCGAATCGGGCCGCGCGTTGGCCTTACCCGGCGCCTCGGTTAGCGCCGCGACGTCGCCGGAGATCTGGCCGCCTTCTTCGACCGCGAGCTTCCCGTAGCGGATCTTGCCCGACACCTTTCCGGTTGCGCAGATGAGCAACTGCTCTCGCGCAGTCAACTCACCTTCGAAGCACCCGCGGATCTCGGCGAGGTCTATCCCTGCTTTGCCGGCGAAGACGCCGCGCTCGGAGATCTGGATGACGCGGCTGTCCATCGAAGCCTCGACCCGCCCTTCGACGATGAGCGTATCGCAGTCGGTGATCTCGGCGCCCTTGAGCTTGATATCGGGACCCACGATCAGCTTGCTCGTAGAGGCCTCCCCGGATCGGGACGGCTTGCTTTCCTCTCGCTGGATCGGCGGAGTGGGTTTGGGGGCTTGGACTTCGATCCTGAATCCATCGGGCTTCACCGGGTCCCCGCCGGGCGGGGTCAGGGCCTCCTGGAGGCGGCTATACGGCGATTGCACACGCGGGGATGGGGATGGGGATTGCGAAATATCTCTCTTGCGAAAATTGTCCAACACAAAACGCTCCTCTGTCGGTCACCGATCACTCGCGGACAAGGCCCGCGATTCGATTCGCAAGTACTTAGCAACGCGCATGCCACGCGCAAGTCACGTTCAAAATCATTCGATTGCCGAGCAGACGTACAAAGACAGAGATTGCCGCCGTCGCCTGCGGGCGACGCAGCATCAGGGCTAACCTATTAAGCGGCTGTTTGCAATGAAGATGGCGCGTCGGGCCCGAACGACGAGCCGGACGCGCCGTGTCAGCGTGCCGCGGCAATCGCTACATTGTATTGCTCTGGATCGCGCTGTCCTGCGCGGGTTTCACGAATTTCAGTACGAATTCGTCGACCGGTGTTTGAGGGCGAAACACGATCGCGTCGCGCAGATCACCGGGATTGCGCAGGAAGTCGGCTTCCGCTATCAATTTGAATCCCGCCGCTTCGATTTCCCTGCGCAGCGTGGACTCCTCGATCCGATGCAGCGTCTTGACGACGCTTGTGCCAGCTCCAGGCTGCGCGGAGTGGTCAGTCACGACGAGGACACCCCCCGGCCTGAGCGCATCGAACAGGGCCCGATTCATCTTCGCCCGATCGACCGCCATGAACGCAGTGTCGTGATAGGCGAAGAAGAAGGTGACGAGATCGAAATCGCGCACGCCGGGCGGCACCGGGTCGTCGTATTCGCGCAGGACGCGAACAACGTTCCTCATTGGCGGAGTTTTTGCACGCTCGTCGAAGCGTTCCCGCGCCCGCGGAGACGCGGCCGGGGATTCCTGCGCGTAGACCTTTCCATCCGGAGCGACCGCCCGGGCAAGGAGTTCGGTCGAATAGCCGGCTCCTGCGCCCATGTCGAGCACTTTCATCCCCTGACGAACTCCCGTGAAGGCGAGCAGCAATTCAGGCTTGCGCCTTACGTCGGTCTCCCGGTCGGTTTCGGTGCGATCCGGGCTCGCCATGATGGCATGGTAGTCCGGCTGCTCGCCGCCTGCCATCGCCGCGCACCCGGCAAGCACGAGTAAAGACAGGCATGCAATTCGGGAGAACATATTCACCCTCTCCGAGCCGCGCTCAGCGGCCCTCGAACTTCGGCGTGCGCTTCTCGTTGAACGCGCGCATGCCTTCTCTGCGGTCTTCGGTTCCGACGAGGCGATTGTAGGCTTCGATCTCGAGCTGCATTGCCGAAGCGAGATCCCGGTGCAGACCCTGGCGAATCGCTTGCTTTGCCTGCCGCACCGCGAGCGGAGCAAGCGAGGCCACGCGCTCGGCAACCCGCAGGGTTTCCGGCACCACCTTTCCCGGCTCGCACAGCCTGGTCACCAAGCCCCAAGCGAGGGCTTCCTCCGCGGAGAACGGCCGGGCCGCCAATATCAGTTCCTTCGCACGCCGCTCGCCGACGACACGGGGCAGCGTCTGCGTCCCGCCGCCGCCCGGCATGATCCCCAACGAGACCTCGGTGAGCGCAAACTTCGCCGTAACCGAAGCGTAGGCAAAATCGCAGTGCAATACGAGCTCCAGTCCGCCCGCATACGCTGCTCCGTTGACGGCGGCTATCACCGGGATCGGACAATCGCGCACGGCGCAAAACATGCGCTCGAACGTCTCATGCTGCGAGCGCCACTGCTCGTCGCTGAGCGAATTGCGCTCCTTCAGATCGGCCCCGGCACAAAACGCCTTGTCGCCCGCTCCGGTTAGAACTACGCAGCGGTAACGCTCTTCGGCCTGAAAGCGCTCGAAAAGTTCACTCAGCTCGAGCGCGGCCCCGGTGTTGAAGGCATTGGCGGCCTCGGGGCGGTCGAGCGTCACCAGCAGCACGTCTCGAGTCCGCTCCTCCGCCCGCAGCGCGGCATGCTTTTCCATGGGGCCTCGCCGCGGGCCAGGTACCCGGATCGAGGCGCCCCTATTGCGGAGGCTTGACCCCGTCCTTGCTCACTGCGACGCGGCCGGCGGTGATCTTGCCGTCGGGGGCAACCTGTGCCCCCGTGAAAATGGTTGCCCCCGGCACTAGGAGCGACCTATCGCCAGGAACGAAAGCGACGATGGGCGTGCCATCGGGCACGAGAATCGTCTGCGCTCCACCCTTGTATTCGAGCGTCAGCTCGTTTCCATTGGCGGACTTCACGACCTTAGCGAGATTGGCGTTGGTCATGGTGTCACCCGGCGCCGTGTCCCAAGGCGTGTGGCCCGGAGGCGCCTGGGGCGGAAGTTCGTGAACCTCGCTCGCGACCAGTTGTCCGGCTGCATTCTTCTTTGCGGTCGATCCGACATAGGCGCCCGGCTTGAAGTCGGCCAGGCTGACCGCCTTGGCGGCAGCTACGGCGAAATTCGGCGCCAGATTGACCTTGAGATCCTTGCCGTCGCGAGTCTTGACGGACAGCACGTCGCCGTCGAGGCTCGTAATGGTGCCGCGTATCCGCATCGGCGTCTGCGCGCTGGCGGCGGCGCTCGCGAGCAAGAGCACGCCGGCTAAGAACAGTCC
>Ga0137409_10008385_pt1 | contig 10551 bp, 10 predicted proteins | sample CZODoug1_16funga_FD_122059 | JGI IMG/M metagenome (GOLD analysis project Ga0137409, IMG submission 122059) | Vadose zone soil fungal communities from Angelo Coast Range Reserve, California, USA - CZODoug1_16fungal (Hybrid Assembly) | ecosystem: Environmental > Terrestrial > Soil > Vadose zone... | reverse complement strand
CCTGGTAGCAACAGTACGAAGCTTGGGCTAGGGAGGCTGTAGCGTTGGCGTGGCTTCATCGTCGGCCCAATTGTAAGAGCCGTCCGCCTTTGTTCAAAGGAATTATTCGACCGGCCAGGTTTGAAGGAAACAAGAAGTGCGAGCGGCAATTTGGTATCCAGGTGCTTGTCGGTACGTTTGTCTAACCCCGTTCACGACCATACTGCGCGGCCCGCTGCACGCAATACATATCGTCTGGATCACAACCCTCGACTTCCACCTGAATAGTTGTGTGCGCGATGCCGAAGTGATGTTGCAACTCCTCCGTCACTGCGCGCAGCACATTCTCTCCACTACGAACGCTTTGCTCATTGACCATGATGTGGCAACTGCAACAGATCATTCCTGACCCGATGGTCCAGACGTGCAGGTCATGAACTGCCAGCACGCCATGCACGCTGCCAATCGTTTCCCCGACCTTATCCATATTCATACCTTCGGGAATCGCCTCCAGCAGAACATTGACCGACGCCTTCAGAATTCCCCAAGAGCTCCACAGGATCAGAATGCCAATCAGGATGGAAACAACCGGGTCGGCGATGGAGTATCCGGTCAAAGCTATGATCACTCCCGCCACCACTACGCCCGCTGCCGAGATCGCGTCTCCGACCATGTGCAGGTAGGCGCTGCGCAGGTTGAGATCCTTCTGCGCCGCATTTTTTAACCACAAACTGATTACAGAGTTTATGAGAATCGCGACGAGCGCGACCACGATCATCGGTGTGGTATGAACGGGTTCAGGATGACGCAGCAGGTTAGCCGCTTCCCAAAAGATCAGCAGAGCGATCACGACCAGCGAAACAGCGTTGACTAAAGCGGCGAGTATGCCGACGCGGTGATAACCGAAGGTGCGTTGCGCCGTAGACGGTCGACGCGCGATCCAGATGCCGTACCAGGAAAGCACCAGCGCCAGGGCGTCGGCGAAGTTATGGCCGGCATCAGAGACGAGCGCGAGGGAGTGGGAGAAGTAGCCCGCGATTGCTTCGCCCAGCACGAAGACGAGTGTAATGAGAATTGAAAGCGATAAGCGGCGCCCCGTTAGGGTTGCCGTGCTGTCGTGGCTGTGTACCATTTCGCTTTTCACCGGCCGCTTGTCTTAACGTTAATCGGTTACGTCCCACGCAAAGAGCGCAGAGACTCACTCAAGTGAGAACGGTCAGCGAGTGAGTGCAACAGCGGCCCGGCCAGGGAAAACTCCACCCGGCTAACTGAGCTGACCGGACACCCGATCCGGTAACGAAAGCGTCCGACATCGATGCCCAGCAGACTACAAAGAATAATTCTGATGGTCGCCTTGTGAGAAACGATCAGAACGTTGCCGTCCGCGAACTGCTGCGTGATTTCATCAATCACTCGCAAGCTGCGACGGGCCACCGCAATAGCTAACTCGCCGCCGGTGGGCGCGTGCCAGGCGGGATCGGCAAGCCAACTAACATAATCGTCATGATATTCGCGCTCGACCTTTTCCTTAGTTTGCCACTCCCACTTACCATAACCAATCTCGTTGAGCTCGGCGCGAACCTGCAGCGTCATTCCCAGCGCTTCGCAGAGAGGTCGCGCGGAAGCAATCGCCCGGCGCAGACTGCTCGAGTAAATCGCGCGCCAGGGTTTTGCGCGATACGCCGCGGCGAACGCCTGGGCCATCTCGGCGCCTTCTTTGGTCAGCTCCGGGTCGAGCCCGGAACCACAAAAGACATCTTCACGACTAAGCTCTGTTTGACCGTGCCGAAGGAAATAGAGACTCAAGCTCATGATTTAAGAAACGATGATTACAGGTAAGGCTGGAAGCCCAAGGTTGAGTGGCGATCTCGATGCTGACCAACCGGCCCGCCCTTACTGGGACCGCGGGCGACTCGCCCGCCTCGAGCAACAGGTTCACTCTCGGTTCGATGGAATCTGATTAGCCTGACAAAATGGCATTCAACGAAAGCCGGCGAGCCGCCCGCGGTCCCAGTAAGAGCGGGCCAGTAAACGTTTTGTGCCACTTGTGCACGTGCTGACTTCTAGCGGCGGCTGGGACGGACCGAGCCACTGATTTTCTTCTTCGTAGTTTCGCCTGTTTTCAAAACCGGTATGCCAACGTCCACGTCGTTGTGAGGTTGCGGGATGACGTGCGTCGAGACGACCTGTCCGACCTTGCGGCCCGCCGCCGCCCCGGCATCGACAGCAGCACGGACGGCGGCGACGTCGCCTCTGACGATTGCCGTCACCAGGCCCGCGTCGATCTTTTCCCAGCCGACAAGGCGCACGTTCGCGGCCTTAACCATTGCATCGGCCGCTTCAATCATCGCCACCAGGCCCATGCATTCAACCATGCCGAGTGCTTCTGCCATAGACGCTCCTTAGGGTGCCGAATAGTTGCAAGTTAAGCCTTAGACTGCGATTTGTCCAGAGTCTCCATTTCGAAAAGTGTCCGATTGAATTTGTGATTCATTAAGCCGGTTTAGAAAGCGCACTTGTGCGTCCGACGGCGGACAAGTCCGCTTTCTAAACGGAACTGACGGACTTTAGCTATAGAATCTAATTCCTCAGCGAATGAATCGGCGCGGGAATGCGGCCGCCGCGGCGAATGAAGCCGTCAGAGGAAAACGCGTTCACCGCCATGATGGGCGCGCTGCCAAGCAGGCCGCCAAACTCAACCATCTCGCCAACCTCACGACCGGGAACCGGAATGATGCGTACGGCGGTAGTTTTATTATTCATCACGCCGATGGCCATTTCGTCAGCAATGATCGCCGAGATCGTCTCGGCTGAAGTCGACCCGGGCACGGCCACCATATCGATGCCGACGGAACAGACGCTGGTCCAGGCTTCGAGTTTGTCGAGCGAGAGCGCGCCCACGCGGGCTGCTTCGATCATGCCGGCGTCTTCTGAAACCGGAATGAAGGCGCCGCTCATTCCGCCCACCGAGCCGCTGGCCATGGCGCCGCCTTTCTTGACGGCGTCGGTCAACAACGCGAGCGCGGCTGTCGTGCCATGCGTTCCCGCTCTCTCGAAACCCATCGCTTCGATTATGTTGGCGACCGAGTCTCCGGGCACTGGGGTCGGCGCAAGCGAGAGGTCAATGATGCCGAATGGGATTCCCAACCTGCGCGCAGCTTCGCGGCCCACCAGTTCGCCCGCGCGCGAAAGTTTGAACGAAAGCTTCTTGATGATTTCGGCCAACTCCTGCAGCGGCAGATCCGCGCCCGCATGCCTGACCGCGTAATTCACAACGCCGGGGCCGGACACGCCGACATTGATAACCGCCTCGGGCTCGCCGACACCATGAAAAGCGCCGGCCATGAACGGATTGTCTTCGACGGAGTTTGCAAAGCAGACAAACTTCGCGCAGGCGATGCCGCCTGCATTGCTGGTTCGTTCGGCCGCCTCTTTGATAATGATCCCAACCTGCCGCACTGCGTCCATGTTGATGCCGGCGCGCGTGGTCGCGACATTGACCGAGGAACACAAACGCTTTGTTGTAGACAATGCTTCCGGAATCGAGTTGAGAAACTCTCGCTCCGAATCAGTGGCGCCTTTATGGACCAGCGCGGAATAACCGCCGATGAAATCCACGCCGACGGCGCCGGCCGCTTCGTCGATGGCGCGCGCGAGTTCAACCGGGTCGCCGCTGGCGGCTTCAGTAATCATCGACACGGGCGTGATTGCAATTCTCTTGTTGGCGATGCGGATACCGAATTCGTCGCCGATCGCATCGACAGTTTCAACCAGACGATCGGCGAAGCGGTGAATTTTTTCCACCACCCTTTCACTGGTGCGTGCGATCGATTCAGACGCGCAGTCACGCAGACTGAGGCCCAGCGTCACGGTGCGGACGTCGAGATGCTCCATCTCCGTCATCGCGACCGTTTGGAGAATTTCTGCCTGCGAATATTCCATTTTTGCGATTTAAGATTTGAGATCTCAGATCTCAGATTCAGCTAATCAATTTATTGAGCAACACGATCACGAGAAACAGGACAAACAGCACCGCGGCAACCAGCACAAAGCGCAGGCTGGGATCGTAGCCCGCTTCGTAAAGAACCACACTGGAAATCTCGCGCACTTTACGGGCGCGATGAAGCACATCGCCTTCAACGTCGCGGGCCAGCGACGTAGCACGTTGAATTTTTGCGCCGACAGCGCCGAGCGCAGCCTGGCCCACCCTGGCTTTTTGCGGCGTAGCCACGTTGACCGCCGTTTCTTTTTGGGCCGCCGGCTGAATCTCCGCTTGCGGTTCCTTTCTGGAATCGTTGGGAGAATCTTTTCGTGCCGCGTCTCGAAGTCTGTCTTCCTGGTCGGCCACGCTCGCCCTGGTTATGGGAATTGTATCGTTAAGCGACTGGGTGACCGGCGCGTGAGGCGGCTGGGAATCGCGCGCTGGTAACGCCTTGCCGCATTGCGGACAGAAAAGCGCTGCCTCGCGAATCGAGACGCCGCATGATGGACAACGCCGGGCAATTTCAGGTTCAGACATTGCGAGTGAATAGTAAATCGTAAATAGTAATTAGTCACTTCGTCACTTCGATTGGTGGTGATCTCTTTTGTGTGACTTCGTATGCGTTTTGTGTAGTTTCGTGGGATGTTTTCCTGCTAAATAAAGCATACGATCCACGAAGTAACACAAAACCAGAACGAAGCAACACGAATCAGGTCGCGTCTCTTCGGTGGACTTGTTGCGCGAGAAACTCCCTCCAGGTAGGCCCGACCACCAACCCAGTCGTCGTCTATTTACTATTCACCATTTACGATTTACTAAATTCGGTGCATGGCATTAAAGAGATCTTCGCGTTGCGCGTAGATGCGCACTCCAAGGTTTTCACCCTCGCGCCGCAAACGCTCTTTCAATTCCGTCGCGCTCTCTCGCGCGCGCGCCGTGTTGGCAATGATGACCATCGCAAACTTGCCCTGAACGACCGTCTGATTGATATCAACAATACTACAGCCCGCTTCCGCGAGTATCTTCGCAACTCCCGCCACGATGCCGGGATGATCCACACCAAACACCGAGATGATCATGCGGTCAGAAGAGCCTTCGGCGGATGGGGAGGCGGCGCCGCTCGAGGGAAAAGATTGCAAAGAGGAATACGAGGAGCCGTTAGCGCCAAGAAACGGTTCGATCTCGCGATAGACTTCCGTGACTAGTTGTTCGACGGTCTGCTCATCCGCGGCGGGACCCAGGCGGCTATAGACAGCCTTCGTCAGTCGGTAAATCAGATCTTCATTCGCCATGGTAAGAAGACAGTGAAGAGTGAAAAGTGAAGAGTTAGGAGGAAACCAGCCGATCGTTTGGCCGGCCCGATCACTCACAACTCACTCATCACTTTTTACTCTTCACTCTTCACTCTTCACTCTTCACTTTTCACCGCTTTCACCGTCTGCCATTATCTCGCGCCAGTTTCACGGCAGCTTCACGCATCTCTTCCGAGACTGAGTCGGTGATGTCCACTCGATCGACGATCCCAACGACCGCGGCCTCGATCGACATGTCCTGATTGCCCATTGCCGTGCGCGCGGCTTTTCCGAACGCGCACATGACCATCTCACCGGTTCCGGCGCCCAGTCGATCAGCCACGATGACGATGTTTCGCGTTGGGTCTTTTTCCAGATCGTAGGGATGCACCACCAGAAAGCGAATGCCTTCAAGATCGGGGGTCTTCTTCGTGGACCAAACTGTACCGACGACTTTTCCTAAAAACATGTTTCGAGTTTCGAGTTCCGAGTTTCGAGTTCAGGGTACGGTTTGTTTCTTAACTCGAAACCCGAAACTCGGAACAGCTTTAGATTTTGGCAAAAACTTCTGCCGGCTCGCCGATGTCCCGCGCTGCCGGAGTGATTATTGTCTTCCCGTTAATATAGATCTTTTCACCCTTTTGAATTGCACGTTTGACGTCGTCTTCGCTGACGAAATCCACGGGCGTTCTGTTGTTTGCTCCGGTCGCTGAACTATTCCCCGCGTTCGCGTTTGACGAAGAAGCCGAGGAACGTTGTGCGCCGTTGCCTGGCTGGTATGCGCTGTCTGTTTGGCTTCGGCTTTGACTCGGGCCTGCATACATGCTACCGGCTTCGGCTTCAGGCTCACTAAACGTGCGGGCAGGCTGCTGTGGTTCTCTTGTTTCCCCGGAAGCCTTTTCCGGTTGGCGGCCCGCCAGGAATCTATCGACTATCGCCGCGATATCCTCACGGTTGATCTTGCCGGGGCCTGATCCAACGACAGCCTGACGCTGCGATGATCGTTGCGACGCAGCGGCGGGCGCGGGCGATGGCGCGTAGGCAGGTGATGGTGACGGTGTGGTTACAGTTGAATCCGAAACCGCCGGCCGTTTGCTCTTCACTGGTCTCGTTTCAAAAGCGACTCGCTTGATGTCGAGCAAGTGGAGCGGCGAGACGTTATCCGAAGTTACATTGCCGCCCCAGGAGCCACAGCCCAGCGTCATCGAAGGCGGCAGTGCTGTTGAAAACCCGATCGCGCCGTGGGTCGTGGGCGTGTTGACCGTTATGCGCGACGCGGGCATCTCACTGCCAAAGCGAACCGCGACCTCGCGCGACCGAGTGTGAACACCGGCGGTGTGGCCCATGCCTCCGTAATGCAATACCTCCTGACAGCGTTCAGCGCCGCGCGATAAACCGTCAACTACATAAAAGGCGAGAATCGGCGAGAGCTTTTCTATCGACAGCGGATAGTCGCGTCCCACGCCGGCGACATCGGCGAGCAAACAGCGCGTCCCGGGCGGCACGCTGAGGCCCGCCATCTTTGCGATCACTTCGACTGACTTACCGACGATCGCGGGATTAAGCGAGCGCTGCGGTGTTACTACGACTTTGCCGAGTTGATCAGCTTCAGACGTGGAAAGAAAATGTCCGCCCTGGGCCTTGAACTGTTCGCGGACAGCTTTTTCGATCGGCGCATCACAAACTACCGCCTGCTCCGAAGCGCAAATGGTGCCGTTGTCAAACGTCTTGCTGGTTAAAATATCCTGCACCGCTTTGGGAACATCCGCGGTCCGCTCCACGAAAACAGGAACGTTGCCGGGTCCGACTCCAAACGCAGGCTTGCCCGACGAATACGCAGCGCGCACCAGCCCAATGCCGCCGGTAGCCAGGATGACCGCGGTTTGTTTGTGCTTCATCAAAGCTTCAGTGCCTTCGATCGTTGCGGTAGTCATGCAACCGATCGCGTCCGCCGGCAGGCCTTCTTTGACAGCCGCTTCGCGCATCACGCGCGCGCTTTCGTTGATACATCGCGTCGCGGAAGGATGCGGCGATAGCACAACTGCATTTCTTGACTTGATCGCGATCAGAATTTTGAAGATTGCGGTGGAGGTTGGATTAGTGGAGGGAACGATCCCGGCGACAACGCCACGCGGGCTGGCAATTTCTACAACATCCTTCGACTCGGAAACTACACCGACCGTGCGCAATCCGCGAAAGTAGTTCCAAACATCCTCGGCCGCGAAGCGATTCTTCTCTCGCTTGTCGTCGGGAATTCCGAAGCCGGTTTCTTCCACCGCCAACGCCCCCAGGCGCGCGGCTTCGCGCAGAGCGGCCCGCGCCATTGCCTCGCAAATTCGATCGATCTTGGCCTGATCAAAGCGAGCGATCTCAGCCTGGGCCTTCGCAGCCCTTTCTACAAGGTCCCGCGCCTGCTGTACTGATATTAGGTCCTTGTCTGCGGACATGACTTACCTCCCGCGCCAATGCCGATTTCCAATTGCCGATTTCCGATTGGACCTGAAACTCAAGGACGTCATTTCAATCGGCAATCGGCAATTGGCAATCGGAAATCACCTGGCCTTTTCCTTGCTCCCCTCGCGCGCGCCGGCCTGAAGCGAGCGTCCTTCGCCTTCGCCCAGTTGACCGCGCGAGCCGCCTTGCAGCGAACGCTCATCCGGACTCAAACCGGTGCGGCCGTCAACAGGCAAGACGCGCTCAACTTCAGCATGCGGTCGAGGAATAACGTGAACACTGATCAACTCGCCGACTCTTCGTGCGGCCGCGGCTCCGGCATCAGTCGCTGCCTTCACGGCGCCCACGTCTCCGCGCACGAAGATCGTCACGTAACCCGCGCCGATATACTCTTTTCCCAGGAGTTGAACGTTTGCAGCTTTGACCATCGCGTCTGCGGCTTCGACGGCGCCGACGAAGCCTTTGGTCTCCACCATTCCGAGTGCTTCTAAGGGCATCTCATGTATCCTCACTTTTTGTAGTTGTAGAAATTAAAGTCGATGTTCGGTTACTGCCGCAAACCTATCACCGCAAGCCCGAAGAATCAAGAGATCAGAGGTCAGAAGTCAGAGGTCAGAGGTCAGAGGTCAGCGGTCAGAGATCAAAAAGCAGCAGCCAATCGGCAGACTAACCGCCTGACGTTAGGATGAAGTCTTGCGTTTTAGTGACTTCTGACCTCTGACTTCTGATCTCTGATCTCTGACCTCTGACTTCTGACCTCTGACCTCTGATCTCTGTTCTAAAGTTTGACAGCTTTTGGCAACGCAATATATATTCGGCCACACGTTTACGTGTTCTACAGAGCGGGCTAAACCGCCTCCGATCCCAGAAAACAGGATGTAATCTACTTTCTACTGGTATCCAACGAGGCTCTCTATACACCGAGGCACCGAAGCAGTAAGCGCAAGGGCTGAAGCGAATTTGGTGATGGCAGCGACTATCGGTGAACAGTTGCGCACGGCACGCGAAGGGCGTGGCATTCCGCTCCGCGAAATTTCCGATCAAACGCGGATCTCAATGCACTACCTCGAAGCGATAGAGACAAATGATTACAAGCGATTGCCCGGCGGGATCTTCAATCGCAGCTTCGTCAAGGCTTACGCTCGCTACGTGGGATTCGATGAGAAGGAAGCGGTGGAGGGCTACACGCGCTACATGCGCGAGCTCGGCGATAGCGGCGACGAAGTGGCAAGCACACCTTATCACTCGAAGGTCTACACCGATGCGCCAGCTACTCGACATCCGATTTTGACTGTACTGCTCGCGATTGTGATCCTGACAATACTGACGATGGCGGCACTGGCGGTTCTCCACTGGGTACAGCGACGCTCCGCGGATACCAGTCATGAAGCACCATTTGCGATGAGGCGGCCTGGTCTTACTGGGACCGCGGGCGTGGCGGGGTCCCCGGCGGATGTTTTTCTATCCGCTGGGGTGCTCGGCTCGCCCGCCTCAAGCAACAGATTCATTCAAGGCATGGTTGAACCTGACAGTTCGACAAACCTGGTATTCAACGAATGCGGGCGAGACGCCCGCGGTCCCAGTAAGATGGGTCCCAGTGAGATGTGGACTGATAACAAAACAAGGATTCCGGAAAACCTCGTTTGTAGTTTGGATAAGTGGAAAGCTGATTACGAACCGTTCCTGCAATAAGTGTTGGTCGATAGAGTTTGTGCCGCCGGGCTCAGCACAAAAGCGTGTGCGCGACGCCCGCGAATTTCGCCGCGAGATCGTCGCTCGGAAGAACACCTTAGAAACTGCCCGCTACTCCGGTGGCGGGCAGTTTCGGTTTCAGTTCATAAGTTCATTCATAACTAATTTCTTAAGGAGTTGATAACGCAGCATGATTTCAGCAGACATACCTGAGGGTCTAACTTTTGACGACGTACTACTACTTCCCGCTCGTTCCGACGTCTTGCCATCTGAAACCGACACCTCTACGCAATTCACTCGCAACATCCAACTCCAGATTCCGCTCTGCTCCTCCGCTATGGACACGGTGACGGAGGCTGCCCTGGCGATCGCGCTCGCGCAACAGGGCGGCATCGGCGTCATCCACAAAAATCTCAGCATCGAACGGCAGGCGGAAGAAGTTGACAAGGTCAAGCGGTCGGAGTCGGGGATGATTGTTGACCCAGTCACCATCCTTCCGACCAAGCCGGTGCGCGAAGCGCTGCAGGTGATGGAGCGGTTCCACATCAGCGGCGTGCCGGTGGTGGACGAAGACGGTCACCTCGTCGGCATCATTACGAATCGCGACCTGCGGTTTGAGACACGCTTCGATATTCCGGTCTCGGAAGTGATGACCAGGCAACCGCTGGTTACTGTTCCGGTCGGCACGACGCTCGAGCAGGCGAAGGCCGTACTACAAAAACATCGCATCGAGAAGCTGTTGGTGGTTGACGAAGATAAGCGCATCAAGGGCCTGATCACAGTCAAGGACATTCAAAAAGCTATCAAGTATCCCAGCGCCGCCAAGGACGATTTGGGACGACTGCGCGTCGCCGCCGCGATCGGCGCCACCGGCGATTTTCGCGAACGCGCCGACGAGTTGGTAAAAGCGCGGGTTGATTGTCTGGTGATTGATACCGCGCATGGACATTCACTACGCGTGATTGAGGCAGTGCGCGAGATCAAACTGCGTCATCCGGAAACAGATCTAATCGCGGGCAATGTCGGCACGACCGAAGGCACACAGGAATTAGTGGACGCCGGCGCGGATGCGATCAAGGTTGGAATTGGACCAGGCTCGATCTGCACGACGCGCGTCGTGACCGGCGCCGGCGTTCCGCAGATGACGGCGAT
>Ga0137409_10008383_pt1 | contig 10551 bp, 10 predicted proteins | sample CZODoug1_16funga_FD_122059 | JGI IMG/M metagenome (GOLD analysis project Ga0137409, IMG submission 122059) | Vadose zone soil fungal communities from Angelo Coast Range Reserve, California, USA - CZODoug1_16fungal (Hybrid Assembly) | ecosystem: Environmental > Terrestrial > Soil > Vadose zone... | reverse complement strand
TGCAAGTGCGAGAGCGGAAGCCGGGTGGAACGCTTCACCGTGGCCAGCACCACGCTCGACTGCAGATCGCGCAGGTTCGGAATCCGTAAGAGTTTCTTGAGCACCACGCTGCTGAGAGACTCGAGATTCATTGCGTATACTTGAAGAATGAAGTCATAGGCGCCCGTGATGGCGTAGCAATTCGTCACCTCATCCAGCAATTCGATCTCGCGCTCGAACCGGGCCACGGCCTCATCCGTATGTTCGGTGAGTTTTGCTTGTACGATCGCCAGCACCCCGAGTCCCACCCCGGCTGGATTCAGAACCGCGGCGTAGCCCTCGATCACGCCCGCGGCTTCCAATGCCTTGATGCGCCGTGCGCAGGGTGTCGGGGACAATCCGATCGATTCGGCCAGCTCCACGACGGGCAACCGACCGTCGCTCTGTAGTTGGGAAAGGATGCGTGCGTCGTAGCGATCGATCTCCATTATTCGCTCCCACTGACGTCTACATTAGTGATTATCACTAATTATTATCCATATTCTCGCTACTTTTGGCGATTATTTTCACCAACGCAGGTTTAGTCTGAGGTTCGACTATCTCCCCGAGGAAGCGATGGCCGCAATTCCCAAAGATCACGCGACAGACGCTGCGCAAGACGCGACGAGTACGGCCCCCGACTGGCGCGCGGTGGTTCGTCAGATCGCGGTGTCCCGGGCGCTCGACGACATGGAGGAGACCCGGTTGCTGCCCGAGCGCAAAGTGCTCTATCAATTCTCCGCGCGCGGGCATGACGTGACGCAGGTGCTGTTGGGAAGGCAATTGACCGGCGCACGCGACGGAGTGGGCGCCTATTACCGCTCCCGGCCGCTGTTGTTGACGTTGGGATTGTCCGTCGACGAGGCGCTTGCCGCGACGATGATGCGAGCCGGGGGAATGAGCGACGGCCGCGACATCGGCGTTGTGTTCAATCTGCCGCGAAAAGGCGGTGCCTGTGTGTTGCCGGTGTGCGGCGGAGTGGGGACCCAGTACACGCCGGCAGTGGGGTGGGCGCAAGCGCTGCGTTATCGTCAATCGACCCTCGGCGATACCGAGTGTGCCGACAGCATCGCGGTGGTCCATGGCGGCGACGCATCGACCGCGACCAACGGCTTTTGGGCGGCGCTCAATATCGTCACGACCGAGCGGTTGCCGCTGCTGTTCTTCATCGAGGACAACGGGTATGGAATCTCCGTGCCTTCGAAGCTGCAGACTCCGGGCGGCAACATTGCGAAGAATCTCGCCGCATTTCGCGGCCTGAGAGTCCTGGACGGCGACGGCTCGGATCCCGTCGGCGCCGCAATGCTCATCGAAGACGCGGTCCGCGGCGTTCGCACCGGCGGAGGTCCCGCACTGCTGCGGCTGGCGGTACCGCGTCTCTCGGGTCATTCCGGCCAGGATACGCAGACCTACAAGAGTGCGGCCGCGATTCAATCCGAACGAGACCGCGATCCGTTTAAACGGCTGCGCGCTCAACTCGTTCCCGGCATTCTGAGCGAGGACGATTGGGATGCGGAAATCGAAAGCGCTCAGGCCATCGTCGCCGGCGCCGTGGAGCGGGTCGGTGGGCTGCCCCCGCCGGACCCGGCAGGCGTGCGCAGGTTCGTGTTCAGCGAGTCCCGCGACGATGGATTGCCGGACCTTCAAGCGCAGGGCGGGATTTGGGCGGATGGAGTCAGTCTGCCCGCCGGCACCACCCAAGCGGACCCCCAGGGTCCGCGCATCAATTTGGTCACCGCCGTGCGGCGCACGCTGGAGCGCGAGCTCGCGGTGAATTCCCGCATGGTGATTTTCGGCGAGGATGTCGGCCAAAAAGGCGGAGTCCACGCTGCAACGCTGGGTCTGCAGGAGAAATTCGGCTCGGCACGCGTCTTCGATACCAGCTTGTCCGAAGAAGGGATCATCGGACGGGCCGTGGGTATGGCTGCCGCCGGGCTCATGCCGGTACCCGAGATCCAATTTCGCAAGTACGCGGATCCTGCCGCCGAGCAACTGAATGACTGCGGCACGATGCGGTGGCGTACCGTCAATCGATTTGCCGCACCGATGGTCGTGCGCATTCCGGGAGGTTTTTTCAAATGCGGGGACCCGTGGCACAGCCAATCGAATGAAGTGCAGTGGGTGCACGGTGTGGGTTGGCGGCTCGCCATGCCGTCGAACGCGCGGGACGCCGTGGGGTTGTTGCGTTCTGCGTTGCGCGGCAACGATCCGACCATATTCTTCGAGCATCGATCGTTGCTCGATGCGAGCTGGGCGCGGCGCCCCTATCCCGGCGATGAGTTTGTCGTTCCGTTCGGCAAGGCCACTCTGTTGCAATCCGGCAATGCCGTGACCGTGGTCACGTGGGGGGCGATGGTGGAGCGCTGTGAACTGGCGCTTCGTCGCGCGGAGATTTCCGCCGACCTGCTCGACTTGCGAACGCTGTCGCCGTGGGATCGCGAAGCCACGCTGGCGTCGGTGCGCAAAACCCGACGATGCCTCATCGTCCACGAGGATACCGTCACCGCCGGTTTCGGTGCTGAAATCGCCGCCGTTCTGGCAAAGGACGCGTTCTTCGATCTTGACGCGCCGATCGAGCGCCTCGCCATGCCCGACGTTCCAAGTCCCCATAATCCCGTGCTGCTCGACGCCGTGCTGCCCAGCGTCGCCGCGATCGCGTCGGCGCTTGCGGCATTGGTGGCAATTTGACCGAGTCGATCCTTGCCGACGTCGTTGCCCCGATGAATGAAGAGGGCACAAAAGCGACCATTTTGAAGTGGGGCAAGCGCGTCGGCGATCAGGTGCGTCGGGACGAACCGCTGTTGGAGCTGGAAACGGACAAGGTGACGGTGGAGATTCCCGCGCCGGCGAGCGGTGAGCTTGCGGAGATTCTGAAGGGTCCCGATGAAGAAGTGCTTCCGGGCCAGGTGCTTGCCCGGGTGCGCATCGGCGTGGACGCGGCCCCTGCGGAGGCGGGGACAGAACCCGCAAGCGGCGGAACCAAGCTCGCAGGCGGCGTACCTGAGCCCGCAGGCAGTGCGAAGGTCCCCCGTCAGGACGGGCGCCCGCTGTTGAGCCCTTCGGTACGACGGCTGCTCGCGGAACACGAGATTTCGGTGAATGATGTGGCGGGAACCGGGCGCAACGGGCGAGTCACTGCGGAGGACGTCGTGCGTGCCGCGTCGGGCCGTGGCTCGGCACCGCCCGCCGCCGGCCAGAAGCCCGATGCCGCCGAAGCCGCGGCGGGCGCGGCGGGCGCGGCAGGCTCGACAGGCCTGGCAGGCGTGGCAGGTTCGGCAGGCCCAGCAGGTTCGGCAGGCGCGGCGGCCGGGGGTCATTCGCGCATACTGCACACGCCGATACGGCGGCGCATCGCCGAGCACATGGTGCGCAGCTTGGAGCAGGCGCCGCATGTCACCACGCTGTTCGAAGCGGATTTGACGCGCGTGCTGGCGCATCGGGCCCGTTTTGCTAGTGGCTTCGAAGCGCAGGGAGTGCGTCTGACGCTCACGGCATATTTTATCGTCGCGTGCGCGCGTGCATTGCGCGCCCATCCCCAGCTCAATGCGACCTTTCGCGACGATGCGCTGGAACTGCACGCGGACGCCAATATCGGAGTCGGCACCGCGCTCGGAAATGAGGGTCTCATCGTGCCGGTGCTGCACCGTGCGCAGGAATTGAATCTGCTTGGCGTCGCATTGCGCCTTGGGCAGTTGGTGGCCGGGGCGCGCGCGGGCAAGCTTGCTCCATCCGACGTGCGGGGCGGCACGTTCACTATTTCGAACCACGGGGTAGGCGGCAGCCTGTTGGCCGCGCCCATCGTCATCAATCAGCCCCAGGTAGCGATTCTCGGCATCGGGAAAGTCGAGCGATGGGTGTGCGCGTTGACGGTCGACGGCGCGGAGATGATCGCGATCAGATCCATGTGCTATCTGACGTTGACCATCGACCATCGAGCGATTGACGCGTTTCAGGCGAACGCGTTCTTAGCGAACGTGGTCGCGGTGCTGGAGCAGTGGCCGGCCGACTGACTCACGACAGGTCGAGGCCGCCGAAGCGCTGCATCACGGTGCGGTCGGGCGGGGGCAATGGGCCGTTCAATCGCGATGCGCATGCGGAGAGATAGGTTTCCGACGCCGCGAATACGTGAACGTAGATCTCCCCGCAGAGTACCGCGGCGCGGGTGCCGGGCCAGTTCGCCGGCAACAAGCTCTGCGGCAGCAGCGGGTCCCGGAGGTGCAGCCGGCGATATTCGTGAATGAGCAAGGTGCGCAGAATGAACGCGGCTTCCGGTTCGATGGGCATGCGCCGGAGCGGGTCGAGCGCCCGCTCGAAACGTTGTGCGAAGCGCCGGTAGCGCTTGCCCAAGTCAGCCAAATCCCAGCCCAGTCCCACCAACGCGCCCGGCGCGAGGTGGTCGGCGAGGTTCGCATCGAAGACCAGCGTATTGGCCGGCAAAGGCGGTGCGGAGGTCCGCAGGGCAACTTCGTTCGCCTGGGCTTCGGGATGTGCGAATACTCCGTTCGATAATTCGCCGAAGCCCCGCCAGACAAGTTCTTTTCGCAATCGTTGCCGATCCGCGGCCCGCATGGCCGGCAGCACAACCAGCGTCCAACGGCCGGTCCAATTGGTCGAGGGGCCGCCATAGATGCGCATGGTGGCGTCGGCAAATCGCTCGCGGCCGGCCTTCGACAGGCGGTATTCGGAGAGTTTGCCGTGGCGCCGCGCCTCGACCCACCCTTCCTGCGCCAGGCGCGCGGTGGCGGTGCGCACCAGCCGCTCGTTCAGCCCAAACGGAACGGCAAGCCGAATCAAGCCGCTCAACGCGATCGCTCCTCCGCGGGGCATGATGGAGTCGCCGAAGATCGTGACGATCAGCGACCCGGCGCGCTGCGGGCGCTGCCGGGACCAGCGCGCGAGTAGTTCGTGGGCGGCGGCGGTGGTGTCCATGGGCATATTTGCCGGATTGTAATACGCCGGCGGGATATGACACAGAAAAAATTGCATCGAAGTGATTTCTGTATCACAATGTCGGCTACAGATTCGGAGGCAGGCATGTATACGCAGGGCCTAGATGTTCAATCGCCGGAACCGCCGGCGCCGCTCGACGAGGGGCTGCTGGAACAGCGCTTCCTCAAGCGGGTCGACGCCGAGGAAAAGATCGAGCCCAAGGATTGGATGCCGGAGCGGTATCGCAACACCCTGATCCGTCAGATCTCCCAGCATGCGCATTCCGAAATCGTCGGCATGCTCCCCGAGGGGAACTGGATCACGCGCGCGCCCACGCTGCTGCGCAAATCGATCTTGATTGCCAAGGTACAGGATGAGGGCGGCCACGGCGCCTACCTGTACAGCGCTGCCGAGACTCTCGGGGTGAGCCGCGATCAACTGGTCGAGCAACTCCTCTCAGGCAAAGCGAAGTATTCGAGTATTTTCAACTACCCGACGCCGACCTGGGCCGACATCGGCGCGATCGGCTGGTTGGTCGACGGCGCCGCGATCATGAATCAGATCCCGCTGTGCCGATGCTCCTACGGACCTTACGCCCGCGCCATGGTGCGGATTTGCCGGGAAGAGAGCTTCCATCAACGGCAGGGTTACGATCTGATGCTGCAGCTGGCCCGGGGCACTCCTGAGCAGATACGCATGGCACAGGAGGCGCTGGATCGCTGGTGGTGGCCCGCGCTGATGATGTTCGGTCCCCCGGACACGGAGTCCACGCACAGCAGTGATTCCCAACGCTGGAAGATCAAGCGTTTCTCGAATGATGAACTGCGGCAGAAATTCGTCGACTTCACCGTTCCGCAGGCGACGTTTCTGGGGCTGACCGTTCCCGACCCGTTACTGCGGTGGAATGAAGCGACTCAACGGCATGATTTCGGGCCGATCGATTGGAGCGAGTTCAATCGGGTGCTCAAGGGCAACGGCCCTTGCAACGCGGAGCGTCTGGCGGCACGCCGGAGCGCCCATGAAGACGGCGCCTGGGTTCGCGAAGCGGCCATGGCATACGCCGACAAGCAGCGGGCGCGCAACGAGAGAATCGCAGCTTGAACGTTGTGGGCCAAACGGCTAGGGCGGGTCAAGCGACTGCGCCGGGCCAAACGACGATTCGGAGTCCGTATGGAAGATAAGCATCAGTGGCCCCTGTACGAAGTCTTCGTTCGGGCTCGTGGCGGCCTCGATCACAAGCATGCCGGTAGTTTGCACGCCGCGGATGCGCGGATGGCCCTGGAGCATGCGCGTGATCTCTATACGCGACGCCAGGAAGGTGTGAGCCTCTGGGTGGTGCGCTCCACCGACATCACGGCGTCCGATCCGGCCGACGCCGACTCGTTGTTCGAGCCGGCGCGGGACAAGGTGTACCGTCATCCGACGTTTTACGACATTCCGGACGAGGTCAAGACCCTATGAGCGCCGCGGTGAGGGTCCGGGACGACGATTTGTTCCGCTACGTGTTGCGCCTCGGAGATCTGAGTCTGGTACTCGGCCAGCGGCTGGGCGAATGGGTGGGGCACTCCCCGGCGCTCGAAGAGGACTTGGGATTGGCCAACATGGCGCTCGACCTCATCGGCCAGGCCCGGCTCCTCCTGGGGTATGCCGGAGAGATCGAAGGCCGGGGCCGCGACGAGGATAAGCTCGCCTTCTTGCGCGAGCATGGCGAATATTTGAACCCGACGCTGGCCGAGCAGCCGAACGGCGACTTCGGCCGCACCATCGTGCGTCAGGTTCTCATCGATGCCTTTCAACTGGAACTCTACGAAGGGCTGACGGCGTCGTCGGACGAGCGTTTGGCGGCGATCGCGGCAAAGGCGGTGAAGGAAACCCGTTACCATCTGCGCTACAGCGGCGGCTGGCTGGTGCGCCTGGGCGACGGCACCCCCGAGAGTCACGCTCGCACACGTGCTGCCCTCGAGCATCTCTGGTCTTATACGACGGAGTTATTTGCCGAGGACGAGGTGGATCGCGCGATGGCCGACCGCGGCATAGCGCCGCGGCTGGCGGATGTGCAGAAGGCCTGGAACGCGCGCATCGATGCGCTGCTCTCCGAAGCGACGCTCGAGCGTCCACCAAATCGTCCGTACACGTGGTTCGGCAAGCAGGGCGCGCACAGCGAGCACCTGGGCTACATGCTGGTGGAAATGCAGTATATGCAACGGACCTATCCGGGCGCGCGCTGGTGAACGCGGTTGCCCTGTCCGATGCGCCGGGAGTCGCTGCGCGACTCGCCTCTGTCTGGGCTGCGCTGCGTGAGGTCGAAGATCCGGAGATCCCCGCAGTGAGCGTGGTGGATCTCGGTGTGATTCGTTTCGTGACGGCGCAATCCGACGGCAGCCTCGAGGTGGGTCTTTCGCCCACGTACACGGGATGCCCCGCCACCGAGGTGATTCAGGTTATGGTCGAACGTGCGCTCACCGCCGCCGACGTGGGCGCATTCCGCGTCGTACGGGTGATCGCGCCGGCCTGGAGCAGCGATTGGATCACGCCCGACGGGCGACGCAAGCTTGCCGAGTACGGCATCGTCCCGCCCGATCATTCCTCATCGAGCTTGCGGGATCTGCGCCCCGGTTGCCGGCCGGTGGCCTGCCCACGCTGTCATTCCACGCATACCGAAACCGTCAGCGAATTCGGCTCCACCCCATGCAAGGCGTTGCTACGCTGCCGCGAATGTCTCGAACCTTTCGAATACTTCAAGTGCATTTGAAGTCCTCATGCTCGAATTCTATCCGCTGAAGGTGGCGTCGATCGAGAAGGTTGCCGAAGATGCGGTGTGCATCTCGCTGATCGTCCCGCCGGCTTTGAAAGAGGTGTTCGCATTCCATGCGGGTCAGTACGTGCCTTTGCGCCGTACCATCGACGGACGGGAGGAGCGCCGCACTTATTCGATCGTGACCGCTCCCGGGGGCGCCCTCCTGAAACTCGGTGTGCGTGTGCATGCCAATGGCCGGATGTCCGGGGAACTCGCGGGTTCGTTGCGAGCGGGCGAATCGCTCGAGGTGGGATCCCCCACCGGGCGGTTCCGCACTCACATCGATCCGGCCCGCGCGTTTTCGTATGTCGCGTTTGCCGCCGGCAGCGGGATTACTCCGGTGTTGTCCCTGGCGGCGGACGTTCTGGCACGGGAACCCGCAAGTCGCTTCACGTTGGTCTACGGCAATCGCAGCATGTCGCGCACCATGTTCCTGGAAGAGACTCTCGCCCTCAAAAACCGGTATCTCGGCCGGTTTGCGGTGCACTTCGTCATGAGCCGCGAACCTCAGCACACCGCGGTCCTCAACGGGCGCCTCGACGGAGCCAAGGTGCGTGAACTCGCGCGCCAGGTGGATGCAATCGCCACCGCGGACGAGTACTTCGTGTGCGGGCCGGGCAGCATGGCGGAGGAGGTTCGTGCCGCCATCAAGGACATCAACGGCGACGCGCAGGTTCGTTGCGAACGGTTTGCCGCGGCCGCGAGTCCGATCCGCCCGGCGAATGGCGCCGTGGCGACCGCGGCCGCGGCGCAGGAACTACTCGCCACGGTGTCGGTCACCATGGATGGCCGAAGGCGGACATTTCCCATGGCGCCGGGGGATGCGTCCGTGCTCGACGCCGCCGAGCGCGCGGGGCTCGAACTCCCGTTCTCCTGCCGGTCCGGCATCTGCGCAACGTGCCGCGTACGCGTCGTTGAGGGAAAGGTGGACATGATGCACAACGTTGCCCTGGCGCCGTGGGAACTCGATGCGGGATTCGTCCTGTGCTGCCAGGCGCGTCCCACCGCCGGAAAGCTCGAGTTGAGCTACGACGAAAAATGATCGATATGGGCACGGGGGGTTCATGATGTCATACGAAACCATTCTGTTTAGCGTCGATGCGGGCATCGCGCGGTTGACGTTGAACCGCCCGGATAAGCTCAATAGCTTCAACGTCGCCATGCATACCGAAGTGCGGCAAGCCTTGGAGCGCTTGCCCGAAGCTGGCGCCAGAGTGCTGGTCCTGACGGGCGCGGGGCGGGGCTTTTGTGCCGGGCAGGATTTGGGCGATCGCGCCGTTGCACCGGGCGACCAACAAGGTATCGATCTCGGCGAATCCATCGAAAAATACTACAAGCCCCTGGTGCTGGCGCTCGCCTCCCTGCCCATCCCGGTCATCGCCGCGGTCAACGGCGTCGCGGCAGGGGCGGGGGCCAATATCGCGTTGGCTTGCGATCTCGTCATCGCGGCGCGCTCGGCGAGTTTCGTGCAGGCGTTCTCGAGGCTCGGTCTGGTGCCGGATTCCGGCGGCACGTGGACCTTGCCACGGCTGGTGGGCAACGCGCGCGCGCTCGGCTTGACGCTGCTCGGCAACAAGCTGCCCGCGGAGCAGGCCGCGGCATGGGGGATGATCTGGCAATGCGTGGATGATGCCGAATTGGAGTCCACGGTCCAAACGCTCGCGGAGCATTTCGCGGCCGCGCCGACGCGAGGTCTCGCGGCGACCAAGGCCGCGATCCGCGGTAGCTGGCGACACTCTCTCGACGAGCAACTCGACATCGAGCGGGACATGCAGCGCGAACTTGGGCGATCGGCGGACTATGCCGAAGGTGTCGCGGCTTTCGCCGGCAAACGGACGCCGAAGTTTCTGGGGCGTTGAGGCATGAGCACGGCACCGGATGACGCCACCAGCGATGCACGTCGCCGTGCACGCGCCGCCGCGGACGCGTTGTATGCGGGCGACAGCGCGTCGCAGGCGCTCGGCATCGAGTTGCTCGACGCGGCGCCGGGAAGCGTGCGGGTCGCCATGACGGTGCGCACCGACATGGTCAATGGTCATGGGATCTGCCATGGCGGAATTCTTTTCACGCTGGCCGACAGCGCCTTCGCGTTCGCCTGCAATTCGCGTGGAGAACCGATGGTGGCCGCCGGCGCCAGCATCGAGTTCCTGGCACCGGTTCCTCGAGGCGCGCGAGTTACAGCAACCGCGACAGAGACATCACGGACTTCGCGCGGCGGCATCTATGATGTGGTCGTCGCGGGAGAAACGGGCGAACCGCTCGCTTATTTTCGCGGTCGTTGCGCGCGTCTCCGGATTCCCGCGCAACCGGCGCAACCGCTGCCTAAGGATGATCCAAAATGACCGATGCTTTCATTTGCGATGCGATTCGGACGCCGATCGGGCGCTACAGCGGCGCGCTCGCGACCGTGCGGCCGGATGATCTGGCCGCGATCGTGCTGCGCGAATTGCTGCGCCGAAACTCGAGGCTCGATCCCGCCGCGGTGGACGACGTGATTCTCGGCTGCGCGAATCAAGCCGGCGAGGACAATCGCAATGTAGCGCGCATGGCGGTCCTTTTGGCGGGACTGCCGGTCGATGTGCCGGGCGCGACGCTCAATCGATTGTGCGGGTCGGGCCTCGATGCGGTGGCAGGCGCGGCGCGCATGATCATCGCGGGCGACGCCGACTTGGTGCTTGCGGGCGGAGTGGAGAGCATGAGCCGTGCGCCCTATGTGATGTCGAAGGGGGCAACGCCCTTCGCCCGGGACGTCCAGATGTTCGATACCACCATCGGCTGGCGCTTCGTGAATCCGGCGCTCAAACAGG
>Ga0137409_10008382_pt1 | contig 10552 bp, 10 predicted proteins | sample CZODoug1_16funga_FD_122059 | JGI IMG/M metagenome (GOLD analysis project Ga0137409, IMG submission 122059) | Vadose zone soil fungal communities from Angelo Coast Range Reserve, California, USA - CZODoug1_16fungal (Hybrid Assembly) | ecosystem: Environmental > Terrestrial > Soil > Vadose zone... | reverse complement strand
CATTGAAGGCTTTCGGACGCCGGCCACGGTGCAAGCCGCATCGCCGCGATCGGCCGGCATCCGAAACCCTCAACAACTTCGGACTCTTGCACCGCAGCAATCAGATTCGATCACCTCCTCGGTGCACGCGAGCAGCGTTGCCGGCACTTCGAGGGGCCCAGCACCTACGCCGCATCGATCCGTCGGCGAGTTCAACCGCTGCGCTGGAGGTTGGCACAGCTCCGGGGGTTCGCTATCCTGCGCGGGGAGGAGACCCGTTGTTATGAGCTACGTGGAGCGCATCCTGCAGCCTGGTGAGCAAATCCGGCACATCTCGTCCATTCATTGGATCGTGTACTGGCCCGGCGTTGGGGTTGCGCTCCTGGCGGCGGTCGCTTACTGGCTCAGCGAAACGCGGCCCCTGACGAGATTCTGGCTATATACGGCTTGTGCGCTCGCGCTCGTTGCGGTCGCTCTCCTGGTCCAAGAATGGTTCACATGGTGGACCACCGAGATCGCGGTCACCAACCGGCGCGTCATCTACAAGGAAGGTTTCATCTCGCTGCGGACCAACGAGATGAACATGGACAAAGTCGAGAGCGTGCAGGTCTATCAGTCGATCCTCGGGCGCATGCTCGACTACGGCACCGTGACCATCCTTGGGACCGGCGAAGGCTTCGAGACGCTACGGACGATCGCAGGCCCGATTGAGCTGCGAAACTCCATCACCGGCACCTGACTGGGCCGAATCGCCAAGGGCATCGCGTTTGGCGAAAATGCTTCAAAGCAAGACTCTTCTGCGTGATTGTTGAGGGTCAAACTGAGAAGAACTCAGTGTGAGCATGTTCTTCCGGGTTACCCCTGAAAGCGGACATTGCTCAATACAGTCGGCATGTCTCAAAGGTGCCAATAGCTGCCATTCGAACCTAGCAGCGGATGTTCATTGCCGCTCTGTCCCTGTGGCGCCCGATGTCTTTCAAGCGTTTGGCGATGGTGTTTTTTGGAACCGCTGATCACAAGCTATCGCGTTGACTAGGCCGTCCACACTTAGGTGGAGTGACAGAAGTTCGAGAATTGTCATGGCCTCATCTGGCGGCTTGCGAACTCCGTTGGGATGAGCCTCGTTGAGGCTCGTGTGCGGCCTGTTGCTGTTGCTTGGAAAAACGTAAGTGTGACTCACGTAAGATCGAAATAAAAATTGCGGGACGCATTTCAATTTCGATTTTTCGCGCATAGGCTATGCGGAAGCCGCCTGTGAACGGAGCGCGCCGAGGCTGCCGTGTGCAAGTAATAGGCGGCGGTCGTGCCATCGGCGGGCATACACTTACCAACCGATATTCTTTATCGCCGGTGCGAGAAGCGCTGACAATTTGCACGCCCGAGCATCGCTTGGGCGGGCGTTGTGCTGTTCGTTCCATCAAGGGGAGATGCATCAAGGGGGCGGAACGTCAAGGAGAGAGCCATGATCCTAGCGAAAACCCGAAAACTTCTGGCCGGAGTGGCAGCTGCCACCGTTGCGTTCGGCTTCGCCTACGCGCAGCAAGGGCCACGCGGCAAGTCGAGCTACATGCCGGTCGAAATCACCGAGCCGTTCTCGGCGATCTTCGCCAGGCTGTCCGCACAGAAGCCCGAGGTCACGCGCGAGCACATGGCGCTTCTCAACGAGCGATACGACTTGAGCAATCGACCCGCCGCAGGGGTTACGATGGACCGCACGAAACCGGTGCAGGAAGGAGTTCGCGTCAAGCTCCCGGCGGGGAAGACGTGGGAGGCTCTTGCGAATATGAGCCCGGAGCAGATTCGCGAGCAGAACGTGTTTCCCAAAGGATTCTATCCGTTACCCCATCCGAAGCATTCGGAAGGCGGTTTCGTATTTCCGCATTTCCTGATCGACGAGATCAAGCGCCAAGAAGGCGGCCGCGATCTCACGCGTTTCGACGTCGAGTACGACATCCCGGATCATTTCCTGCCGGAATTTCCGCCGGCGATCTATCTCAACCAGCGCACCGACCTCGGCGACGTCTCGCAGGGCAAGCTCGTCACCATCGAGAACTATTACGGACTGTTCAACGGCATCCTCCCTCCCAAGCAGATCGAAGGTTTGCGCCTTCTGGTGACGCCGTTCCCGCAACAGCAGTTCAATGAGACCGAGGACCGCCGCTCGGAGAAGCCGAGCCGCGGCGCAACGTGCTTCGACTGCCACTCGAACGGCCACACCAACAAGGCCACGCATCTTGCTCCCGACGCCCGTCCGCAGGAATCCCGCCATCGCGTCGTCACCCCGACGCTGCGCGGCGTGCAAATCCAGCGGCTGTTCGGCTCGCAGCGCGCGCTCAAGACCATCGAGGATTTCACCCAATTCGAGCAGGCCGGGGCGTATTTCGACGGTGACCAGGTGATCGCCGCCAAGAAGGGCATGAACCCCCTCAATCGGCTCCTCCAGGTCGACCTGATGGCGGAATTCCAGGAGGAGCTGGGCTTCCCGCCGGCACCGAAACTCGACGTGTTCGGCAGGCTCGATCCGAGCAAGGCCACGCCCGCCGAGCTGCGCGGCCAGGAGATCTTCTTCGGCAAGGGCCGGTGCGATGCCTGCCACGCCGCGCCCTATTACACCGACGACCTGATGCACGATCTCAAGACCGAGCGCTTCTTCAAGCCGGAGATGATCAACGGCTTGAATGAAGTCGGCGACGGAGCCGTCAAGACCTTCCCGCTGCGCGGCATCAAGGATTCGCCGCCCTACATGCACGACGGGCGCCTGCTGACGCTCGATGATACGGTTGAGTTCTTCAATTTGGTGCTCGGCACGAAACTGACCGGCGAGGAGAAGCGCGATCTGGTCGCGTTCCTTCGCACCCTCTGACCGTCGCAGCGCTTCAACATCGCGATCGCGAACTACGGCCGCGGTCGCCACCAGCGCCAGGGTGAGGCGTTCGATGGTCATACATTCAAGAGCATACAGACGGGAGGAGTGCGTCCCAATGTCCGAGTTGGGTCAAACTGAGAAGAACTCAGTATGAGCAAATATCTTTCGGCACCCTGAAAGCGGACATTACTCAATACAGGCGGCATGTCTCAAAGGTGCCGATATTGTTGAAAAAGTCCTTTCTGGCTTACGAACGAAATTTTTCAGGGCGCAGCTCGGCGAGGCGAGCGAGGCGCTGAACCGGCTCAGGGAAAGCGAGCCGCTCCTCGAGCGTCTGGCGGCGAGCCGAATCCTCGCGTCTCTCGCCTGGTTCTATTACTCGCTGGCGCGCGCCTGTCTGCTGCTCGGCCGGCGCGACGAGGCGAGGCATCTCGGCGACCGCGCGCTCGAATTCTGTTCGTCCACATAAATCGCCTCCCCCGAAATACCGTGCATCGGATTCCACTGCAGGCGCGGTGTCAGACAATATCGGTGTGAGCGGGAAAAGACGACCAACATCGACGCGCAATGTACTAGGGGGTAATCCTCGCTCGACAGGCATTTGAACCTTTGGTGGCGCAGGGCCAGCGGCGGCCGCGGTTCATTTTGACTAATGATTATGGGGCATTCTACCGCTTCTCACGGAAATTCTACGAAGCCCTTATGGGCCCTGTTTTGACCAACTGAAGCACCAAGTGGGCGGCCACACTGATGAGCCGTCTAGCGTTCGGTTGCGCTGTTGGTCTGCATGATGATCCACTTCGTCGTCGCCAAGGAGGTGGCGCCGCCGGTCCGCGCTAGCAAGACCCACCTGATGCTGGTCGCGTTCACCACCGAGCGGTTCACCGGTGTCGGGAAATCCGTCAAGGAATTGACGGATCGGCATTTGGATTGTTGCTGGTACCGCCCGCCGGCGCACTCCTTGCGTCAGATGATGTCAGCCCTAACAAAAATTATAATTGAGTTCGAAAGCCCGCCGCCTAAATAAGCACAGGGTGACCGAACCAAAGGAGAATGAAATTGAGCACTATCTACAGGCTGGCTGCGGCGATTGCGGTTTCGGGCGTGGCGTTGATGGCGATCAACGGACCCGCGTCGGCAGCGACGAGGCAGGCCAGCGTCAACTACTGCCTCCAGTACGGCAACGGCGGCAGCGACTGCAGCTTCACCAGCAAAGCGCAGTGCGAAGCCACGGCGTCCGGCCAGCGCGCCGAATGCTTCCGCAATTACTACGGCAAGGAAGGTGAGACGCTTCGCTGGTAATCCAAGCCTAGCTGGAGCGGGTCTCACCCGCTCTGGCCGGCGGCTCTTGCGGCCACATAGACGGACGGCAGGCCGCCAACTGAGGCGGCCTCAGCACATCTTGATGCGATTTTTTAGTTCTTGAACCCCAGACTGGAGCAACCAGCCCATCGTTCGAGCGTATCCAGCTCAGCTTCAGAAAATACGGTGCATTTAATGCCCGTGACGAACTCGGCAAGCGTGCTGATGTCCACGCCGACGGCTTCGCGACCTGCGGCGATTGCTTCGACGAGCGTGGTGCCTCCACCGACATGCGGATCGAGCACGAGATCGCCGGGCTGTGTGAAGGTTTGGATAGCGGCGGATGCGAAGACTGGGGAGAACCGGGCGGGGTATTTGTAGAACCCATGGGTGAGTCCGCTAACCGGCGCGGTATCGCGCGCAGCATCGACCAGCGCCGCCTGAGCGTCGTCGGCTAGCTTGGGCATCCGCCAAGGAGACGGCGCGGAACGCTCTGTCTCAGAGGGCAGTGTTAAGCAACCCGTTTATTTCTTATGGCGAGCTTGTCGCAATAATCTCTGCGATTCAGATTAGTCCTGAAGATCCCCGGCTGGGAAAACTGCTCGACGAAATCTCCGTCGAAGAAAACGAGGCGGGAAGGGGTATGCTTTCCGTTATAGTTGTGCACCAAACCGGAGACAAACAGCTAGGCGCCGGATTTTTTAAATTAGCAAAGAGGCTTGGGCGCCTTGCATCCGACCAAGAGCGGTTATGGGTAGAAGAGCTAGCAAACGTGAAGTCGGCTTGGACGAGCGGTGGTGCGATCAAATATCCAAAAAGCGGCCAGACTCTAAGAAATATTGGAGGTCGACCGATCGAGACTCTGCCGTTTCGGATACCGGAATATCCTCACCCAAGCCATCCGATATCGAGAGGTGCCCCGAAATTCCACAAGCTCGAGGCATTGTCGGATTGGGGGGAGGGCAAAACCCCTCGCACTGAGTTTTTTGAGCGAATTTTAGTCGGGATGTTCTTAAGGCTCGGCAGAGCAGTACCATACGCATTTGACACTATTGATGGAGAAATACGGTCTCTAGCTGCGGGATGCATCAAATTTCTCTTGAATCGGCGAGTCCCTGAAATCGCGGTGAGTTGCAATAGCGCGGGAGAGGTCGCGAGCGTCACCCCACTTACTATTCTGATAAATCGCTATCTTTCTGATGATCAGTCGTTTCGGCAGTTCGCGAGCAACGAAATAGAGTCAAACTTGCCTTTCGATATTGATGCGGAGATCGATGAGAGGCGACGGATCGAATCAGAGAGTGTGCGTCGTGAAGGTGTGGCGGCATTTCGATCAAGCGTATTGTGGGCCTGGGATGGTTGCTGCGCGGTGACTGGTACGGTAGTGCGATGCACCCTCGAAGCTGCTCACATCTATCCATATAATGGGATAAAAACGAACGATCCAAGTAATGGGATCGCGTTGCGAAGCGACATGCACGCTTTGTTTGACTCTCATCTGTTCTCGCTTCGGTACGTTCACGATCGCCTACTGCTTGACATGTCGAAAGAACTGCGAGGGACTGAGTATGAAAGGTATGCTGGGACGTCGCTAAAACTGCCCGAGGCTCAATCTCACAGGCCTCATTCAAGATTGGTCGAGCATCACCGCAGGAAGTTCGAGGACGCAGAAGCGAGGCGACCTTGACGGAATTTCGCATTGCGGAGACCTTTACAGGCTCTCTCGCTCGACTCAATGCACAGGAGCAGAAGGCAGCCAAGACGACGGCGTTCCGACCGTAGGGCCCGGCGGCGCTAAACGTCCGCAAAAGAGTTGCCCCGATGCTTGCGGCTTCGCAGATGGTTCTGACGCTGTCCGTTGCGGTTTAGCATCAGGTTTCTGATCGCGCTTTACTTCGGGCCTAGTCGGTCGTTTTTGGCTTTTCCCGCACTCGTTGTCGTTGTTAATAAACGAGCCTGCGACACCGGTAATTTTGACGCAGCCATCTCCATCAGCCTTGTAGCCGTGCGCGCAAACCAAGGGACAGACCCGTGCAGGCTTGGCCTTGATCGCATCGAGAGTTGCGGCGATACGTTGCGGATTCTCATGTCGTCGATCATCTGCCGCCGCAGCGGCGACATCTGTCGCCTGCGTCTGCTCGAATGAGGCGATTACGATCAGCCGGATCGTGCGCGGGCGCTTGCAATAACGGTCCAAGCGCCGCAAGATACGACAAGCGCGCCATTCGCCCATGGTTCAATGTTGTGCGCGCCCAGGTCGAAAAATTACAATGCACGAGACCGAGGTTTACGCCCGATCGGGCGCAGCTTCAAGGACGTGACATCGTTACATGGGAGAGAGGTGATGCGCGCAGTCGCTGTGATCCCGCTGCTTGGGCTAATCGCTTGGCCATCGATGGGCTTGGCGGCAGCTTCGCAGCAATTGGGGTGCGGCCCCACGCCCACAACGCTTGAAAATCCGCCGGAGATGGCGCGCGTGGATGGCCCGTTTCAGTCGATCGAGCTGGAAGCCCGTCAGGACGGCGACCGGCTATGCTTCGTTGATCGCGACAACAGCGATCGGCCCGGCATTGCACCAACAATTCGGATACGGCGCGGTGAGATTCTTCGCGTGCGCCTGTTCAATCGCATCAACGACGCGTCGGTTCTGCGAAAGACGACCCCACCCGGCCACGACACCAACTTTCCGGGCGTCGCCGCAATTCCGGGATACTTCGACGTTGTGCCCGGCAGCTATCATGAGCCCACCGGCAAAACCAACCTGCATTTCCATGGGCTGCAGGTCAGGCCGGTGCCATGCGGGCCCGGCGTCGCGCCGGGCGACGACGTCGTCACCACATATTTCGTTCCAGAGGGCCAGCCGTCGCCGCGCGGAGCGTGCCAGAGTGCCTATGAGATTCTCGTACCGGATGATCACCCTGCGGGACTTTACTGGTACCACACGCACTATCACGGCGAGAGCGAGGCTCAGACCTTGCTCGGATTATCGGGCGCTATTGTCGTCGAGAACGCTGACGACGATGCACGGCGGCAACATGCGGGTACCGATAGAATTCTGATCGTGCGGGACCATCCCGTCCCGAAGCCTGAAAGCGTGGCCACAGCGAAACGCGCGACCATCGATCCTCCAACGAATGTCGATCGTTCCGAGCCCGCGCTTGCGGCGCCGCCTACCGTCGGCGCGGACTCTGGATTCGCGACCCGGTTGCCGCAATGCGCGTTTGGCAAGTGCATCAACACGGCCGCGCAAGTTCAATGCTCGGCACCTGCCGACCGAGAGCAGGAAACGTTCTTGAGCGTGAATGGTGTCGCGATCCGTGACACCGGCTACCCCGCCGGCAGCGTGCCTGAGATCGACGTTGCGGCCGGCCGGGAAGAGCTTTGGCGTCTCGTCAACGCCTCGGCGGAAACGTACATCCGCCTGCACCTCGCCGAGATCGACAACGGTGGAAGCATTGTTCGGAGCATTCCGATCGAGGTCGTAGGTCTCGATGGTGCACCGTTCGCCGACGAGATGGGTCGGCCAAAGGGGCAGGCGAGCGCGGATCCAATCATGGTGCCGTCGGGCGGGCGCATCGAGTTCAACGTCAGGCTAGATCCTCCTGCCGCACAGCATCGCGTCGTTTTGCGGACCGAGGCAGTGGACGCGGGTTGCGCCGGAGACCTGATGCCGGCGCGCGACTTGGTCGCGGTCAGGGTCGATGCGCCTCCCTCAGATGAGTCGCGCGGGCAAGGATCTGTCCCGCCGCGGACGACACGGCAGGCCGTAGATGACATGCTGTCCGGCAACGCACCGGTCCGGCAACGGACCTTTGCGTTCACAGAATATCAGCGGGCCAAGAACAGCAAAACAGACTTCTACATCACGGAAGTGTCCCGGCCGGGTGTAACCATCGAGCCCTATCCGATGGACGGTAGGCCCTCGTCTGTGGTCGAGGTGGAGCCGAACAGCGTCGAGGAATGGACGATCCTAAACTTCACTCACGAGATCCACGATTTCCACATTCATCAGCTGCATTTCCGCGTGCTGGAAAGCGACGACAAGTTCTTCGAGGGCCGAATGTTGGACACGATCAACGTGCCAGTGGCTTTGCCGGATGCGAATTGGTCGCCCGATGACCCTGTGACGCCCGGCAAGGTGCTCCTGCTCATGCGTTTCCACCAAAACATCGCAGGCGAGTTCGTTTTTCATTGCCACATCCTGGGTCATGAGGACAAAGGGATGATGGGACTGATCCGGGTGGTGGACCCCGGCGCGCAGCGGGCGCCAGCTTCGGTGCCCCGTCCCGAACATCAGCATTGACGTTCAAGCAACGGATCGATCCCGTAGCTACCGAACGATCCGATCCGATGCTGGAGGCCCAGACGGCCGACAAGCCGATGCCATTTTGCGCAACGGTGCGCGGCATGTCCGTTCAGGGTGCGCGCCGTGCAAAGGCGGCGCTTTCCAGTGGGTGCAAGCCCCACCCGGTACCAGGCATGGTGGCAGCTTCTCAAAGAACGCCAGCACGTGGCGACGCTTCAACTGGCGGCGGACTACTACCTGGACCAATGGCATCAACTCCATGGACCTGGAACACTGACTTGGCGATGTCGAAAAAGATTGTCGTGACCGTCTGCATGGCTCGCTCCTCTAAATCGTGGGAGCCTTAACTGCTCTCACATCCGTAGCACTCACGTGCCGGTGGAGGAGCCGTCCACAGCCTCATAACCGGACTCACGCGCCGCGGCAGAGTGCCGCTCTTCGATCACCTCGTGGGCATTGGAGAGCTGCTCGGGCAATCCCGCTTTCCGAAGACCCTCGATCGTCAGCTTCGCGTCGAAACCGACGTCTCCCACGGCCTGACCCGCAAGCCATCGTCGAGGCCACCGTCCGGCGCGCCCGCCCGGTGGTGCTGACGGCGCTGCCCGCGATCCTGGCGATGATCCCGCTGTCGCGTTCGGCGTTCTGGGGCCGGATGGCGACCACCATCATGGGCGGTTTGTTTTTGGCAACCTTCCTGACTCTCCTGTACCTGCCGGGCCTTTATGCCTGTGGTTCCGCAAGAGCCTGGAGGAAAGCGGCAGGGGTGAAGAGGCTGCTTCCACAATGCAGCATGAGGGGAATGCACGCCCGGCAATTCCGCTTGCTGAAGCGGCTGAATAATTGAACATTAAAGACAAATCTGAGTCCTGACACATGGCGCTGGTTTCGGAACATATCGAAAGCGACACCCGGGAGCGAATTCTCGTGGTGGCGGAGCGTCTGTTCAGGCAGATCGGCTACCAGAAGACGACGGTCGCCGACATCGCCAAGGAACTGCGCATGAGCCCGGCCAACGTCTATCGCTTCTTCGATTCGAAGAAGGCGATAAACGAGGGCGTCGCGCGCGGCCTGATGGGCGAAGTCGAAGAAGCCGCCCACGCCATCGTGATCAGGCCGGGCCCGGCGGCCGATCGGCTGCGCGAGCTGTTGACCACCGTTCATCGCATGAACTCGGAACGCTTTGTCGGTGATTCCAAGCTGCACGAGATGGTGGCGATCGCGATGGAGGAGAGCTGGGACGTATGCGTCGCTCATATGCTGATGATCACCAAGGTCATTGGCGAGGTGATCGCGCAAGGCGCCGCGTCAGGCGAATTCGAGGTTGCCGACCTGCAGACCGCCTCGATGTGCGCATGCACCGCGATGATGCGCTTCTTCCACCCGCAGATGATCGCGCAATGCACCACCAAGCCGGGCCCATCGATCGATCAGATGATCGACTTTATCCTCGCGAGCCTCGCTTCGCGCGCTAAAGGGACGGGCAGGGCGAACTGATTATCCGTCATTCCGAGTAGCGCAGCGACGAAGCAATCCAGCCTTCCTTCGCGGCTCTCTGGATTTCTTTGCTGCGCTCGCACGAAACTAAGATAAAGGTGCCTATCGAGTGGCAAGGATAGTAAAAATAAACACAGTTCTGTTGATTGCGTTTGCGTTTTTGGCGATGGCCGCCTTGGCCTTCACCAGCGAAAATATTTGCTATACGTACAGTGGCGGTGTCCGTATCGACTCACGCCGGCAATGTGAAAGATAGACTCGAAAGTAAGTCACGCTTATTGAAGAGACGCTTGAGGAGATAATCGCGGATTCTTGCGGTAGTCTACCGCAGTGCATCATTCTCGGCTGGAAACGGGCTGGTTCGGGAGGCGTCTTCGGAGGCACCCCGGTGAGGCCGAGCCTGATCGTACCGAAGATCGGAAAAATATCGCCAGGATCGAGGGGGACACGATGTTCAGAATAGCCAGGCAATTGAGTATTATCTTCGCAAGCGCGTTTTTCGTTGGCGCGCCGGTTGCGATTGCGCAAGCGAAGGACAAGGTCAAGGTTGGCTTCATCGGGCCGTTGACCGGGGGCGTTTCAGCCAATGGGCTCGGCGGTCGCAA
>Ga0137409_10008381_pt1 | contig 10553 bp, 8 predicted proteins | sample CZODoug1_16funga_FD_122059 | JGI IMG/M metagenome (GOLD analysis project Ga0137409, IMG submission 122059) | Vadose zone soil fungal communities from Angelo Coast Range Reserve, California, USA - CZODoug1_16fungal (Hybrid Assembly) | ecosystem: Environmental > Terrestrial > Soil > Vadose zone... | reverse complement strand
TGCGCACCGCCTCGTCGAGCCGGGAGCGAATTCGCTCGGTCCATTCGGCCTCGCTCGGTTTCCGGTCGATCGTCGGCAGCATGCGCCAGTAGCGGCGTTCCTCGACCCGGCTTGCCTCTACGGTCAGCAGGCTCGCCGGCGGCAGCTTGCGGATACCGCGGAATATCGACTGGGGTGCCGTCACATATCCGAGGTTGAGGTAGGAATGGAGCGCCCCGGGGTCGATCTCGGCCGAAATACCCGGAAGAGCGAGCAGCGCCTTTGCCTCGGAGGCGAACGCGATGCGGCGCGCATCGCGGTAAACATAGATCGGCTTGATCCCGAGGCGGTCGCGGGCGACGGTCAGCCGCCTGCGGCGCGCATCCCACAGCGCAAAGGCGAACATGCCGTTTAGCCGCTGGAGGAAGTCTTCCCCATGGGCCGCGTAGCCGTGCAGGACGACTTCGCTGTCCGATCCGGTCTTGAAGCGGTGTCCGAGCGCAACGAGCTCCTGCCGGAGCTCACGAAAGTTATAGATCTCCCCGTTGCACACGAGCCACAGCGTGCCGTCGTCGTTCGAGAGGGGCTGGTGTCCTCCCGCAAGATCTATGATCGAGAGGCGGCGCATGCCGATCGCGCACGGGCCATCGGCATGATGCCCCTCGTCGTCCGGTCCCCGGTGCACGATCACGCGGCCCATCGCGGGCATCAAAGCCGGGTCAGCGGGCGCGCCATCGAGCTGGAAAATGCCGTAGATCCCGCACACGGTCAGACTCCGGCGGCCGGCGCGGTCCTGACGCGGCCCGCGAGAATCCTGCCGAACAGCTCGATCTGGCCCTGCGTGGTCGCGCCCCAGCCGAACCCTTCCGCGTATCGCCGCGTAGCCGCGCGGTCCGGCGGGCGCGCGAACAGCTGCTTCACCGCCTGCGCCAGCGCCTGCGGAGTGCGCTCCGCCATCAACACGCCGGCCTCTGGCGCAGCCACCACCTCCGGCGTACCCCACACTCGCGTGGCCACGACGGGTGTCCCGCACGCCATGGATTCGAGAAGCACGTTCGCCCAGCCCTCGCGGCTGGAAGCGAGCACCAGCGCGTCGGCCGCGCCGTAGTAGCGCCGCAGCTCCGACTGATTCAGCTCGCCGAGGAACTTCACGCGCTGCGACAAGCCCAGCTCCCCGACCAGCTTCTTCAGATTCGTCGCTTCGGGCCCGTCGCCGGCGACGAGCAACATGGCCCCGGGAAGATCCGCGAGGCCGCGTATCGCGAGATGGTGTCCCTTGCGCTCGATCAGACCGCCGACCGAGAGCAGCACCTGACCGGAAAGGCCGAGCTGTGTCCGCTCGGCTTTGCGGTCCACCGGGCGAAACAGGTCCAGATCCACGCCGTTGCGCAGGACCTCGATCTTCGAGGACTCGACACCGAGCTCGACCAGGGTGTCCTTCAGCGCCTGGCAAACGGTTACGAGGCCTGCTGCCTTGCGCGCGGCCCATTGGATCATGCGCCGCGGCAAGGCGTGGCGCGGGATCAGATTGAGATCGGTGCCGCGTGCGGTGATGACTACGGGCAGACCCAGGCGCGCCCCCAGCATCGCGGCGGCGACCCCGTCGGGGTAGAAATAGTGCGCATCCAGGAGATCGAACCGACTGCCAGCCGAAAGCAGTCGCCGCGCCTCGCGCAGAGCGGACGCGGCGAGAAGAAGCGGCGCGACAGTCATCCCAACCTTGGGCAGCACGACGTAGCGCGGATGCAGCACCTCGATGCCGTTGCGCACTTCCCTTTGCGGCGTGCGCGCGTGTCCGGCGTATTCACCGAATGCGGCGTGCGAAAACGGAAACCAGGGGACCGGCGCGAGCACGGTCGCCTTGGCCGCTCCGCTCGCCAGCAGGTGGCGCAGCCGCGTTTCGACGAAGATACCGTGCGCCGGGTGTGCGGGGTTCGGGTACAGCGTGCTGAAGGTAAGGAGATTCATCCGGTGGAAGCTCGATCGCCTCAGCGCTTCCGCGCCCTCCTGCATACCAGCCAGAAGCCAAGCCACGCAAGGTCCTCATCGGATATGCCGCGGAGCGGCGCTGGCAGATGCGGGCGCACCGCGGCCACATCGGCCGGGTCGGCAAGCGTCGTGGGCGCCAGGCGCTGCACGTCCAGACCCCGCTCGTGAAGATCGCGGCGGTAACGGTCCACGCGCCACCGGTTGGGGACGCCTTTGCCGCTGTACATCATCGACCAGAGCCAAGCGGGCCAGGTGAGGAAATCGAGCGGATTGGAACGGTGCAAGCCGTGGCTCCTCAGGTCCACTTTCTGGACCGCAATGCCGTCGTCGCGCAGGACCGCGTGCTGATCGGCGAACGTCGCTGACAAGTCGTTGACGTGCTCTAGCGCGGCGCGCGAGATCACCAGATCGGCATGATCGCGCAGGCCGGAGAGTCCGCTGGGATGCACGACGTACCTCAGGCGCTCCTCGCGAAAGCCGCTCTCCGGCGCACCCCTCACGCGAAAGCACTCCTCGGCGCGGCCGCGAGCCGGTGCAGGCAACCTTTCGATCATGCGACGCAGCACCTCGACGTTCCTCGCGCTGAGGGAAACCAAGACGAAGCGATCGACGCAGATGATCTCTCTCGCGCCATGCGCCAGCATGAGCATGCCCACAGCGGGAACGTCTCCCGGGCCGTATTCGACCACCCTCTTCCCTTCCAGCCAAGCGGGCACCTTTTCGCGCTCGATTTCCAGAACCTGGAAATACTCGGTGAAACATTCCTCGAAGTACGAAGCGATATCCGCGACGGACTCCTCCCCGCCCCCTCGCCCGGTCTCGTGGGTCAGCTTGAGGTACCAGCCTGGCGCGAACCGCGCGATCTGGTTGGTGAGGATGGCGGGAATGGCGCGCCTCGCATCCGCGATCAGGCTTAGCCCGTACATAGCTCTGGCTCCTTCGTCCTCAAGCGCCGGCAACGGCGCGATCGCCCGCTGGCGCGCCGGCGGCACCCGCTACATTTCGAAGGAACGACTCGAACATCAACAGCGCCCACAGCGGGGTGCTGTAGTCCCGTACGCCGGACTGGTGGTCGTCCACCAACCTGCGCAGGTAGCGCGGGTCGAGCCAGCCAGTGTCGGCGAGCACAGGCCCGAGCACCGCTTTTCTCACCGGCTCGCGCAGCGGCCCACGGAACCACCTTGCGAGCGGCACAGCGAATCCCATCTTGGGTCGGTACAGTATTTCCGGGGGCAGATAGGGCTCGAGCGCTTTCTTGAGGAGACGCTTTCCCTCGCCATTGCGCAGCTTGAACTCGGGCGGCAGGTTCGAGAGCCACTCCACAAGGGGATGGTCCATGAGCGGCTCGCGTACCTCGAGGGAATGCGCCATGCTGGCGCGGTCCACCTTGGTATTGATGTCTCCCACCAGATACGTCTTGAGGTCCAGGTACTGGATCAGGGAAAGCGGGTGGTCCGAGGGCGCGCGCGCCGCGTGCCGCTTCAGCACCTCGATTGCCGCGTATCCCTGCAGCTCGCTACGGAAACGCTCGCTGAAAAGCTTGCGGCGCATTCCGTCGTGCAGCTGGGAGACACTGTGGAAGTACGCCTCGACCGAGTCGCGCGCGAGCGCCTCGAGAGTGGATTTGGCCCGGAACACGCGCGGCGCCCAATCCGCCTTGGGATAGAGCCAACCGGCTAGTCCGAACACGGGGCGGCGAAGGCCGAGCGGCAGCAACGAGCGAACGCGCTCCTCATTGAGATGCCAGCGATAGCGACGGTACCCGCCGAAACTTTCGTCGCCCCCGTCACCCGACAACGCAACGGTCACGGTTTTCCTGGCGAGCTCGCAGACCCGATACGTGGGGATCGCCGAGCTGTCGGCGTAGGGCTCGTCGTACAAGGCCGCGAGGCGGTCGACCAGGCTGAAATCGTCGGGGTCGACCTGCTCCACGTGGTGCCGTGTCCGGTAGCGGTCGGCCACGGTACGCGCGTAAGCCGACTCGTTGTAAGCGGGATCGCCGAACGAAATCGAGCAGGTCACCACCGGGTCTGCGGAAAGCTCCGACATCATTGCGACTACTCCGCTCGAATCGACCCCTCCCGAAAGAAACGCCCCGAGCGGAACTTCCGAGATCAGGCGCAGCTTCACGGATTCGCGCAGGCGTCCGATCAGCTCCTCCTCGGCTTCCCTCTCGGAGGGTGCGGCGCCAACCTTGAACGGCACATCCCAGTATTCGACGGGATTGGGCGCCGGATTGCCGCGCTTCAGCGTCAGCGTACATCCGGGAGAGAGCTTGTACACACCCTTGAATATGCTCCGCGGCTCGGGCACGTAGCCGTAGGCGAAATACTCCTCGACGGCGATCGGGTCGATCACGCGGTGCAACCCCGGGTGGATCAACAACGCCTTCAGCTCCGACCCGAAGATCCATTGGCCATCGGGAAGCTGGGCGTAGTACAGGGGCTTTACGCCCAGGCGATCGCGCGCGAGGAACAGCGTCTCGCTGTTACGATCCCACAGCGCAAAAGCGAACATCCCGCGAAACCGTGTCACGCACGACGCCCCCCACTGCTCCCAGCCGTGCACGATCACTTCAGTGTCCGAGCGCGTGCGGAAGCTGTGCCCGCAAGCGGCGAGCTCCTTGACGAGCTCTTGGAAATTGTAGATCTCGCCGTTGAACACGACGGTCACGCTGCCGTCCTCGTTGTAGAGAGGCTGCTGTCCCGTCGAGAGGTCGATGATCGAAAGCCGCCGGTGCGCCAAAGCGACCCCCGGCTCATGATGCACCCCGCCCGCGTCAGGACCGCGGTGGTGCAGCGAAGAACTCATGCGATCGACCAAGTCGCGATCGATGGCGCGCCGCCCCCTGCTGTCGAATACGCCTGCGATGCCGCACACGATCTTATCCTTTGGTCACCGATGAAATTCAGATCCGGGCGCGACGGGCCGCGCCCGCGAGCACCTGGTCGTACACCGACATGTAGGCATTTACCATGGCGTCCATGCTGAACTTGGCTACAACAGCGCGTCGCGCCTCCAGCCCTTGGCGCTTGCAGAGCTCGCCGCTCTCGGCGTAAGCAAGCACGGCTCGTGCCATGCTCCCCGGATCGTCTCGCGGCACGAGCGTGCCGGTGACGCCGGCCTGTACCAGCTCCAGATTGCCGCCAACCGCGGTCGCAAGCACCGGCAGCCCGGTCGCCATCGCCTCGAGTATCGTGTTGGAGATCCCCTCGGCCAGAGACGGCAGCACGAACAGATCGAAGCCTCGCATGATGCGGGCGACGTCGTCGCGGTTGCCGGGCAGCCACGCATACTTTTCCATTCCAGCTTCGGCCAGGAGCGCGCGTACACGCTCGCGCAGCGGTCCTTCACCGATCATCACCAGGCGCAGGCGCCGCTCGGCACCCGGCATCAAGTGCATGAGCCGGACAAACGCCCGAGCCAGGGTCAACTGGTCCTTGACCTCCTGCATCCGACCCACCGTGCCGATCACGAAGTGCCCGGCCTCTGAGAAACCCGGATGCGGCAACGGCTCGCGACCCTGCTCGGCAGGGTGGAACAGCGTGGAGTCCACGCCGTTGTAGATCTGGGCGATGCGCGAGAGCGGCACCCCGATCGCATCGGCCAGGTAGGACTCCAGATCCTTGGACAGGGCGATGTAGCGGTGGACGAATGGCTTGTACAGCCGGCGCGCAATGCGGCGGCGGGCGTTGGCACCGTCGAGGTCGTCGACATCCCGGCCGTGCTCTCCATGGATGCGGGCAGGAACCCCGGCGAGCGCTGCCGGCAGCGCTGCCTCGAGCGTGCCTATGTTGCGAGTGTGAACGATGTCCGGGCGCAGCTTGTTCAGCAACCACCACAGCCTGAATTGGGTAGCCGGGTTGTTGCCGGGTGGCTTGTGCAAGGCGAACACGGGTACATCTTCCCGCTTAACGCGCTGGCGGAAGTCCGAGTAATCGGTGAGGCAGACTATGGCGTGGCGAAAGCGCTCCGCGGGAATCCGGTTTATCAGATTGACGAGCCCATTTTCCAGCCCGCCCACGTCGAGCCGAAAGATGACGTGCACGACCAGGGGCGCTGCCCGCGGTCCTGTCTCGGTCCCTACCGGCACGGACATCCCGACCCTCTCTTTTCCAGAACGCTCGGCCCCGTGCACGATTCCAGCTATCGATCGAGTGTCCAAGGCCAGTCGCTAGCCCAGACTTCTCGCGATAAGCGGCCCGATCCGGTTTGCGAGCGACAATGGCATGCGCTGCCAGAGCTTGATGAGCAGTCGGTACTTGGGATTCAGTGGATTCACCTCTGCCACGCGCTTGCCCTTCACCAGCCGGTACTCGTAGTTCAGGGGCTGCGGCTCGAAGCCCCAGTTTTTCTTGGAATCGAACGAGCCGGTACCGCGTTTGCTGCGTCCATAGTCGAACACGCGAAGCCCTCGCTCACAGGCGCGACGCATCAGTTCCCAATACATGAAATCGTTTCCCGCTACCTCACGCGCCTCCGCGGTCCCGCCGCCGTAGTAGGGCAGGACCTCGTCGCGGAAATAGAAGGACATGACGCTTGCGACGAGCACTCCGTTCCGGGTGACGTTCAGGACCTCGCAGTCCGCTCCGAAGGTCTCGCGCAGAATCTCGAAGTACCGGCGAGGGAAGACCGGCGTCCCGAGTCGGTGAACACTCTGGGAGTAGGCCGCGAAGAAGCGCTCCACGCCGTCGTCGATCTCGCCGGTCAGGCCGGCCTTGATTCCCTTCCGCACCATCGCCCGCTGCTTGCGCGGGATCTCGAGGAGGTTTTTCTCAGGATCGGGATCGATCGTTTTTCGAAACGTCACATAGAGGTCGGTATGCGCCCATTCAGCGTGGCGGGGCACAAGCGACCGGTATTCGAGATGGTCGACGCGCCGCTCCTCGGCAAGAGTCACCGCGGCGCTGTCGAGCGCCCTCCGGGCTCTGTCGGTCGTGGCGGCGACGCCGCCGTAGACGCAAAACGGCAGCGACACGAGCGTATTCCCGAACAGGAAGCTCCTCACTTCGGCCAGGGGCAGGACTCCCTCGATCCGCCCCTCTGCCTCGGCGAAGAGGAAGGTGGTACGGTGTGCGAAAGCCCGCTCTATGACCGGGCTCCATCCTGCGCGGTGGAAGAACGTAGCCTCGCTGCAGTCGCGTACGAACTCATCCCATCGGGAGAAATCGGCGGGTTGCAGTTCCCTGACTTGCACTGCGTCCGGTGCCCCGGTGTTCACGGGGGCGGCGAGCACATTCCGCACTGGATTCCTTCAAGAGCGACCCGCAGGTCGGCAGGCGCAAGGTTCAACTGCAATTCGTCGACCACTTCAGCAACCCCCCGGGACCGCTCGCGCGGCTTGTCGTACCAGCATCCTGCCGGATGGCTGGACATGTACAGCGTGTTGATTTTACGCGGAATCCCGGCAGCCCGCCAAGAAGGCGGGCTCCGCCCCTCGCGTGTGGGAGATTTTCGGATTTGCTACGACAGCCGAAACGTTACGGCTTGTAGACGACAGCCTTGGGAGTGCCGATTCCGTCCGCGGTCTGCAGAAAAACTACGACTCCGTAGTCCGGGACCGGAAAGCCCACGAAATACCTCGGACCGATCTGCTGAGCGCCAACGTTGGTCCAAGTGGCGCCGTCGAACCGGAAAACCGGATCACCGGCGTTCACGCCGACGAGCAGCAAGTCGGACCCATTGGGGTGCGCGATCACGATCGCCGGGCCTCCGTTCACCGCGGCGGCAATCGGCGTATCGGGCATCCTTGTGCCGACTCCCGTGGAGCTCAACCGATACATGGCCGTCGAGTTGTTGTTCGTGGCGTTTACGAAGCCGCCACCCCAGTAGACGAATCCACCGGCCCGAGCCGACCAGTTGTGGTAGTCGCCGGACACTTGCGGCGAAGCGCTGCTCCACGAAGTGAGCAAGGCGTTGGACCACGACGCGCCCTGCTGGTCCACGAAAACGAGACCGCCGCTGCCGCTGTTCAGTTCAGGGAACCACTCGAGACCACTCGCCACCTGGTTCGCGCGATTGGGCACGTTCGCGACCTGCCCGAGCAGCCATGAGCCCTGCCCGGTCGTTCCGTACGCGCGGAACATGACCTGCGCCGAGGTGAAATTCCGATGATACAGGTCGCCGGTGTTGGGGTTGATCGTAACGTGGTAGTAGGAATGTCCCTCGTCGTCGGAGCTCCAGGAATAGCTCTCCTTGGTCCATTGGTTGGTTGCATCATCCCAGGTGATCAGGGCACCCGCGCCGGCAATGGGGCCGTAGGGATGGGGCGAGTGGCTGCTCCCGGCAAACTGAAGCTTTTTGTGTGCGCAATCCCAACTGCCCCTGGCCGCAAAGAGCATGAAGGATGGAACGGTCTGGGACGTCGCGGACAAGAGCGCGGTGTTGAGCCCGCCCATGGTGAACGGCGACCAGGTCCCCGGCGCCATTGAAGCCGCCAACGTGCCAAGCGCCGTCGGTGCGCCGGCCGCGAGGGTTGTAGCCCCCGCGCTGGCCGTTTCCGCCGAGGCATTGTTCGCCCCGTCGATTGCGGCGACGGTATAGGTGTGGGCGGCGTTCGAGGCGAGGCAGGAATCGTTGAAGCTTATGGTGGAAACGGTTGCAATCTGGACCCCGTCCCGGCGCACTACATATCCTGCCACCCCGAAATTGTCGGTCGATGCGCTCCACGTCAATCTGATGGCGCTGGAACTCAGAGCGGTGGCTATGAGGCTCGTGGGTATCGTAGGCGGGCTGACGTCGTTGGGAACGGTCGGGGTCGTGACCTGCTTGACCGCTGAACTGGCTGACATGTTGTTGGCCGTATCGCGCGCACGCACCGTGTAGCTGTAGGTCGAGCCGGGAGACAGATTCACGTCGGTGAAGCTCGTTGCGCTGGTGGTCTGCACCTGGACACCGCCTCGAAGGATGACGTAATCCTGCACCGCGACGTTATCGGACGACGCACTCCAGGCGAGATTGGCCGATGTCGGGCCTCCCGCAGCTGCCGTTAGATTCGTGGGCACGGAGGGTGGGCTAGTGTCGACAACGCTTCCTCCTGTCCCTCCTCCCGTTCCTCCTCCTGTTCCTCCTCCTGTTCCTCCCCCCCCTGCTGCTGCTGTCCAGCCGGCATCCCCAGCGCTGCACGCGGCGATTGCCAGGACGGGCCAAAGAAGCAGTATCTTGAGCTCGCGACGCAACGATTCGCGCCTCCCGAACGGCACGCTGGGATTGATCGATAGGCTCGACGAACTCATTGCGCGTCGGCGATGGGCTGGGTTGAAATGATCAATTCGTCGTACCACGTGTGCGCCACGAGGTTGGTCTGCGCCGGATCCTTGTTCGTGTGATAGGGGAGCAGCCAGACCTTCCCGAATTTCAGGTCCACTGAAGGATCACCCGCGCTGAGGTTTATCGAAAACTCGATCACCTTCTCGGACACCGAGTTAAATCGCGCGACAAAGAGGGTGACGAGGCTGTTTACCCACTCGTCGTTTACGCGCGGGCCCGTCTTGATCTTGACCTGGAAAGTCATCCACTCGTTGGCGACGTAGCCGAAGCAGTTCCCGCTGGGCGCGAAGTAGTTGTTGGGCCCCTGCGAATAGAGACAGAAGGGGCTCGGACGCGCGTTCTGCTTCTTGAAATCGGAATTGCCGAACGGCTCCTCGAACGAGTAGAACGCGCCGTGCGAAGTCGAGCCCGAGCAGGAGTTGTACATCTGAGGAAACTTCGTCTGGTAGGTGTTCTGCACGACCGTCTCGAGGTCTGTGCACGAGGTCGAGAGCGCACCACCGGCACTAGCGGGCTGATCCCCGGCACCGATGATCACCTGCTTCCACCCATTTGCGTTCCCGCCGAATACGCTGGTGTAGACCGTATTGATGTACTCCGGGCTGAAGCGCTGCCGCCACTGGACGTAGAACTCGGCATTCGCGCCGAATTGGGTCGCCAGGTTACTTGAAAAGTTCGTGAAATAGGAACCGGAGGTGTCCGCGCCCGAGCCGATGAAGGACGACGTCCCGCCGATCCGCAACTGCGCCATCAAGATGATCATCACGTCGAACCTGACCTACTCCGCGAAAGACGAAGCGAGCGCGCGCGGGAGCCTTCCGGAGCAGGTGCTCGCCCGTCTCACGACCCTCGGCGCATCGGACGGAAACACGTTCCGCATCGCCAGCGGCGAAGCGACCAATTTCACCCTGCACTACACCGTCAACAACGACGGCAACGATCGCTTCACCGGCTCCATCACCGTGAACGGGTGGGGTTGGGGCTACATCACGACGATCTACAACGGCGAGTATTCATTCAGCAACGCGCCGCAGATGATCGACTCCATGACGGACAAGTTCTACCCCTTCATCCATGAAGGCTGGCGCGACAGCCGCAAGGGCAGATAGCGTCAACAGCGCGACCCTGTGGAGTTTCCTTCGGCAGCCCGCCGTCGATGGCCCCCTCGAGTTCCGAACGCGTCGTCCGGTAGTCCCGGACCGCTTCGATGTACTGCTGATAGCCGGGCGTCGGGCCCGAGGTCTCCTGAGTCGAATGGCCGAGGCCGAGCACAAGGCTCTACCGCCCCATCGTGTTGCGAACGGCGGTCCTGAAAG
>Ga0137409_10008380_pt1 | contig 10553 bp, 10 predicted proteins | sample CZODoug1_16funga_FD_122059 | JGI IMG/M metagenome (GOLD analysis project Ga0137409, IMG submission 122059) | Vadose zone soil fungal communities from Angelo Coast Range Reserve, California, USA - CZODoug1_16fungal (Hybrid Assembly) | ecosystem: Environmental > Terrestrial > Soil > Vadose zone... | reverse complement strand
ATGCCGGTGATGCCGTCGATGCCGGCCTGCACCTGGCCGCCGATGATGTCGGTGGCGATCGCCGCCGAGCCCTTGTACGGGACGTGCGTGAAGCTGAAGCCGCCGAGCGCGCGCAGATGCTCGAACGCGAGATGCGGAAACCCGCCTTCGCCGTTCGTCGCCACGGTCAGCCTGCCGGGATTTGCCCTGGCGTAGGCGACCATCTCGCCGATCGACTTGAACGGCGCAGCCGGGCTGGCGACGATGCCCAGATAGTTGGTCGTCGACACCGCGATGGGAACGAAGTCCTTCAGCGGGTCGTACGGCACGTTCCTGCTGGTGTGCGGCAGCACGACCATGTTGCCGCCCTGCCCGGCGGCGAGCGTATATCCGTCGGGCGCGGATTTCGCGACCAGGTCGAGGCCGAGCATTCCGCTCGCCCCCGGCCGGTTCTCCACCACGATCTGCTGGCCGAGCCGCTCGGCGATCTTCGGACCGATCAGCCGCGTCATGATGTCGGTGGTGTTGCCGGGCGGGAACGGAATGATGATTTTTATAGGTCTAGAGGGATAGGACTGCCCGTAAACAAGCGAAGCGATCCCGAGCGCAAGCGAGGCCAATAATTTCTTCATCTCTAGTCGCCCGGAATGATGGGAAGGAGAACGAAGGGCTTCCGGTCGAAATGCAGCGTCAGCTTTCCGCCGAACACCTGCGGCGGCCGGTCGGCCGGGTCGTCGTGCACGAAGGGGCCGCAGCCCTTCATCGGGTTCTTCATGTTGGAAAGCGTCGCCGCCTCGCCTTCGTATTCGTAGTCCTTGCCGCGGACGGTCAGCGCGACGCGGTAGCCGGCCGGCACCACGATGCAGGTCGGCCAGATCTCGATGTCGAGCTCGACCGCCGCGCCGGGCGTGAGCGGCTGCTTCTCGTCGTGGGTATGCCAGGGGCGGTACGGGCGCGAGAGCTCCGCATCGAGCTTGCGGTGCGAGGCGCGCAGCCAGCCTTGGCCGACGGGCGTATGCGGATCGAGCGCGCCCTGGAACACGACCTCCTTGCCTTGCGGGTCGAACACGCGCAGCACGACGAAAAGATCGGCGTCGCGGGTCGACGAGGAGATGAAAAGCTTGAGCGCCGAAGGGCCGGTGATCTCCGTCTCGCCTCGCAGCGGCGGCGTCGAGAAGGTGACCCCTTCCCCCATGGCATCGTAGGTAATGGTCTTTGAAGAATTTACTGGATCTCGGGAAAGCTGTTGTTTATCAGGATCAAGATAAAACGGCGTCCACTTAGTGCGCTTGAGCGGCCACTCGTTCTCGTAGCGCGGCACGAAGCGCTCGCCGGGATGCCGCACGTTGAGCAGCACGCGCGGCTTCCTGTCCCAGCCGTTCTGCCTGCCCTTCAGGAAGTGATCGAAGAAGTCGAGCTGCAGCTTGCGGCCGTAGTCGGTGTAGAACGGCGCCCAGTGCGAGCCGCCGTGCACTTCCAGCCACTTGTCCCTGGATGAAGAGCGGACAAAGCCCTCGAAGTTGCCGCGCGTGTGCAGGCCCTGCCCACCCCAGTTGGCGCTGGAGAGCAGCGGCACGGTGACCTTCGAAAGGTCGGCGCTGCGCTCGCGATAGTAGGACCCGTCCATCTCGCGGGAGAGAAGCTCGCTCCACATGTCTTCGCGATTTTCGATCAATTGCTGTTCTGAAAGCGTCTGCGGCCCGCAGACCAGCTCGCCCGTGACGCGGTTCCTGGCGCCGCGCTCGCCCTGGCCGTGCTGCACGGTCTTCACCTGCATGTCCTGCCAGTGCTTGCGGAAGGTGCAGATGATGCCGCCGTGGCGGTTGCCGTCGCGGTAGGCGTCGTTCCAGCCCTCCCAGGCGCAGATCGCGGCGAGGTGCGGCGGCTGCGTCGCCGCCGCGCGCCACTGGTTGCTGGCGTAGTACGAGATGCCGTTCATGCCGACCTTGCCGCTGCACCACTTCTGCGCCGCCGCCCATTCGATGCACAGGTGGAGGTCGCGCGTCTCGCGCGCATTGTTGTGGCACAGGTAGCCGGGCGAGCGCCCGGCGCCGCGCGAATCGACGCGCACGATCGCATAGCCCTCGGGCACCCATTTCTCCGGGTCGACCACTTCCCAGCTCTGGTAGCTGTTCGACGAGCCGGCCAGCGCGTCGGGGTTCTCGCGCGCCATGATTTCCCAGGCCGTCTTGTAGCCCTCCTGGAAGGCGAGCCCCTTGCCGTAAGGCCCGTAAGTCAGGATCGCCGGATAGCGGCCGCCGTCGTCCGGGCGGAACACGTCGGCGCGCAGCACCAGGCCGTCATCCATCCTGATCGGCGCGTCCCACTCGATCTTCATGTCCGCATGTTTCCTTCGCCGACGATGACGCTGTAGCCGCCGACCTTCAGCTTGGCGATGCGGCCGGCCCGCTTCTCGGCCGAGGCTTCGATCAGGCTCGGACGTCCCATGGCGACGCCCTGGTCGATGCGCCAGGTGAAAGTGCCCTCGCGCTCGCTCAGGCGGCCGGCAAGGCGCCCCGCCAGGGCGGCGCAGGCCGAGCCGCTTGCCGCGTCTTCCTCGATGCCGTAGGCCGGCGCGAACATGCGCGCATAGAGGCGGCTGCCTGGAGCGCGCTCGCCGGCGAAGAGATACAGGCTGGACGCCCAGGCGCGCGCGAAGTGCTCCGACCACGCCGCGCGATCGAGCGAAGCGCGATCCACCGCGGCGCGCTCGGCAAGCTCGATGAAACAGAACGGCACGCCGACGCTCGCGAACCACGCGTCGCGCACCGCCGCCTCGGGCAGCGACAGCGCCGCCGCGGCCGCGGCGCGCGCGGGCGTGTCAGGCGGGCTCTCGACTTCCTTTTCCAGGACCAGCCGCGCGAAAGGGGCTCGCCCGCCGAGCTCGAGCTCTACGACGACCGGCCCGATTCCTTCCTCGAGCACTACTTCATTTGTGGAAGAAAGACCAAGCGTCGCCAGGACCGCGGCCGTGCCGACGGTCGGATGGCCGGCGAAGGGCAGCTCGACCTTGGGGGTGAAGATGCGCACGCGGCGGAAATGCCGCGGGTCCTGCGGCGGCAGCACGAAGGTCGTTTCGGCGAAGTTGAACTCGCGGGCAAGCGCCTGCATCGCGCCCTCGCCGAGCCCGCGGGCGTCGGGGAACACGGTGAGCTGATTTCCACCGAATGCTTTCTCGGTGAAAACATCACAAATCACGAACTTCACGGGTTGCCGAGGAAGTCGCGCTTGCCGATCTCCACGCCGTTGTGGCGCAGGATGTCGTAAGCCGTCACCGCGTGGAAGTAGAAGTTGGGGTAGGCGGAGCCGAGCAGGTACTGCATGCCGCTGAACTTCACCTCGCGGCCGCCGAGCTTGAGGACGATTTCCTTCGCCTCGCTGCCGTCGATCTGAGCCGGCTTGGCGCTGTCGATGAAGTCGATGGTCTTGGCGATGCGCGCCTTGAGCTCGTCGAACGTCTGCTCGGTGTCCTCGTGCTTGGGGATCTCCTTGCCGGCGAGGCGCGCCACGGCGCCCTTCGCCGTGTCGCAGGCGATCTGTACTTGCCGGCTTAGCGGGAACATGTCGGGAAAGAGGCGCGAACCGGTGAGCACGGTGGGCTCGATCTTCTTCGCCTCGCAGTACGCCTGCGCCTTGTCGAGGATCGCGGAGAGGTTCCTGAGCGTGTTGGCGAAGCGCGGCGCGCTCGCCTGATACATCGAGATCGTCATGGCAGTCCTTGTGTGATTTGATCCCATAGTGTAAATCCCTGCCTTGGAATTCCCCGCGTCGTTTCACGGAGACCCTATGCAACGCATCGCCATTCTCGTCGCCGCCGCCCTGCTCGCCGGCTGCGAAACCCCTCCGGTCACCAAGGAGGAAATGAGCTCGGTCGACTATGGCCCGCGCCCGACGCGCTGGCAGGAGGAGATCCGCAGCTACCTCGGGATCCGGCTCACCGATCCCAAGTCGGCGATCATCGAGTTCCGCACCGAGCCCAAGCAGATGTACCAGCGCTCGACCGACGTGCGCGACCGGCAATGGGGCTGGGCGACCTGCGTGTGGATCAACGACAAGAACTCCTACGGCGCCTACGACGGCTTCTACCCGATGACCGTGTTCCTGCGCGACGAGAAGATCGTCGCCGTGAACAACGGGCCGGACGATTTCGGCGTGATCGGCGCCACCTATGCGCGCCGGCAATGCGCCGAGCTCGGCGCGCCGTTCACGCCGCGGCCCTAGAAGAAGGCCATCGTCCGCGCCTCGATGCTCTGGCGCGGCGGGGACCCCGGCGGCGTCGCCGGGTCGACGAACGAGGTGTGCGGCGTGAAGCGCGCCCGCCCGTCGGTCTCCGAGTCGTAGACCTTGAAGACCAGCGCCTCGTCGCGCCGCATCTCGGGGAAGTAGAACCAGCGGTGGCCCGGGTTGTATTTCAGGCGATAGGTCTGGCCGACGCGGTGCGGATAGCGCCGCTCGGCGACCAGCAGGTCCTCCGGCACGAGGCTGCGCGCATCCAGGATGGCGAGCGGATTCGCCTGGACCGGCCTTCTGGTCGCGCGCCACACCTGGATGATCGCGAAGCGGCGCCTGAGCAGCCGCTCCGCCTCGTCGCCCATGATCTCCCTCACGCGCTGCGGCCCCGACCACTCGGTGTAGTCGTTGTGCGCCGAAAGCACCGGCTCGCGCACCAGCTTCGCCTCGCGCTCGGCCTCGTCGCCCGAGCGCAAGGTGTGGTCGAACACCGCCACGCGCTTCGCGCCCGAGAGCTCCTTCACCAGCTGCTCGAGCTCGGGGTAGTAGACCGACTCGAGCTGCCGCGGGTCGAAGAAGTCCTTCACCGCGCTGGGATGATCGACGAGCACGAAGCCGTTTTCGTCGAGCGAGAATTCCTTGCGCGCCGGCCGGCCGTCGCGGATCTCCATGGAGTGCGCCCGCTCGCTGCCGCTCGTGCGCCGGCGGATGTTGTTCGGCCCGAAGGTCTCGTTGACGAGCTTCTCGCCCGTGTCGACGGTGTAGACGATCTCGGCGGCGGTCATGTCAGCCGAGCTTGCCGACCTCGCGCTCGAGCAGGCTCCACGCCGTCGGCCCGAACTCGCTCTTCCAGCGCTGGTAGAAGCCGCCGCCGAGCTTGGCGCGGAAAGTCGACACGTCCGCGGCGTTGAAGATCATGCCGCGCGCGGCGAGCTTGTCGCCGAGCTGGCGGTTCAGGTCGTCGGTGTAGGCGCGCTGCATCGCCACGTACTTCTTCACGTTGCGCTGCACGATCTCCTGCACGTCCCCGGGCAGCGAGTTCCAGAACTTCAGGTTGGCGAGCAGGTTGAAGCCCGACCACATGTGGTTGGTCGTGGACACGTACTTCGTGACCTCGTAGAGCCGGTTCACCTCGGTGATCACCAGCGGGTTTTCCTGGCCGTCGACCTGGCGCGACTTGAGCGCCGCGTAGAGCTCGCGGATGTTGATCGTCACCGGCTGCGCCTCGAGCGCCGTGAACACGTCGCGGAACATCTGGCCGTCGGGAACGCGCATCCTCATGCCGCGCAGGTCCTCGGCGGTGAGGATCGGCTTGTCGACCATCGAGATCTGCCGGAAGCCGTTCTCGAGCAGCCCGTGCTGGAAGCGGTAGATGCCCTTCGCCGCGCATTCGCGGCCGAGGTACTCGCCGAGCGCGCCGTCGTTCGCCCGATGGACCTGCGCGTGGCTGGTGAAGGCGAACGGCATGCCCTGGATCTCGGCGACTGGCACTTTGCGCCCGAGGATGCCGCCCATCAGCGTAAAGAACTCGAGCTCCCCGCTCTGCAGCAGGTCGAGCGCGCCGGGATCGGAGCCCGGGAGGTTGTCGTTCTGCGGGTAGGTGGTGACCTGCAGCCGGCCGCCGGTCTCCTTCGCCACCTGCGCCCACAGGTCCGAGAGGAACTGGTGCTGGTGGCTCTGCGCCGGCTGGTTATGGAATTGCCTTGCCTTCCAGGAAGTCTCCCTCGTCCCGGCCGCGCAGCCGGTCAGCACCAGCCCGGTGGCCACCACCAATCTGCGGCGCGTCGCGTTCACCGCTTGCCCTCGAAGTTGAGCAGCGGGAGGCTCGCCGCGGCGGGCGAGGGCTTGACCGAGCCCAGGTAGGCGTAGATATCGGCGAGGTCCTGGTCGCCGAGATGATCCTTGCGATAGGCCGGCATGTCCTGCCGCGGCGTGCGCGTCTGCATCGAGAACGCCACCCAGGGAAACAGATTCGGCAGCAGCCTCGGCCCGGCGCCGCGCTCGCCGCCCTGGCCGACGGTGCCGTGGCAGGTGTAGCACTGATACTTCAGGTACGCCTGGTGGCCGCGCTCGGCGGAGCCAGCGGGCGCGTCTTGTCCGAAGAGCACGGAGGGGAAGAGCAACAGGATGAAAAACCTCATCAGCGCCCCTGCGTCACCACGTCGATCAGCGCTGGCTCGCCTTTGCGCACCACCGCCACCGCGCGCTGCAGCGCCGGCGCGATCGCCGCCGGATCGGTGATCGGGCCTTCGGCCCACACGCCCTGCGCGCGCGCGAGCGCCGCGTAGTCGATGTTCGGGTTCTCGATCGTGGTGCCGATGCGCGCGGTGTCCATGCGGCGGTTGTGCAGCCCGGCCATCTTCTGCAGGTGCATCACTTCCTGGTGATAGGCGCGGTTGTTGTGCATCAGCATCAGGATCGGGATCTTGTGATGCGCGGCGGTCCACAGCACGCCCGGGGCGTACATCAGGTCGCCGTCGGGCTGGATCACCGCGGTGAGGATGCCCTTGTCGCGGTTGGCGAGCGCCGCGCCGACTGCCGCCGGCGCGATCTGGCCGACGCCGGCCGCGCCGGAGTGGCCGAGGAAGTTGTAATGCTCGGTCGCCGGCCAAAGGCGCGCGCTCCAGCCGAGATTGCGCGAGTCGGCGAGACACCACTTGTCGCCCTTGATCGCGTTCCACAGCTCGGCCGAGAGCCGCGCGGTGCTCACCGGGACCGTGTTCCAGCCGTTCGCGGCCGCGGCGCGCGTGCGATCCTTCATCTCGCGGTGCTGCGAGCGCAGCTTTTCGGTGCGCCCGGCAAGCGCCGCTTTTCTCGAGCCGCCGATTTCCTTCTTCACCGCTTCGGTGAGCGCGGGCAGCGTGGCCTCCGCATCGCCGCTGATCGAAAGATCGCACGGGCAGAAGCGCTGCGCGTCCTGGTAGTTCGACTTCATGAGCTGATCGGCGAGCGTGATATGGATCAGCTTCACGTCGGGCTTCGCGATGCGGCGGTACTCGTGCTGCGGATCGCTGATCGTGTTGAGCTGGCCCCAGGGATCGGCCACCTCGAGCATCAGCACCACGTCGGCCTCGCGCACCAGGGCGCGACCGTCCTCGCTGCGAGCGAGATAGTGCGTGGTGGGGAAGTTCATGCGGCTGCCGAGGTCGACCACCGGCGCGTTGAGCGCCTCGGCGAGCTCCACCATGCGCCTGACGCCCTCCTGCGTGCGCGCGGCGCGGTCGGCGATGATGACGAGATTCTCCGCGCTCGCCATCATCCTGGCCGCTTCCTTCAGCGCGCCGCTCTCGCCCTGCGGCGGCGCCGACAGCGTCAGCTTCGGAATGGCGAGCTTCGCGTCCTCGTCGATCGGGTGCTCCTGCAGCATGCCGTCGGCGATGATCACCACCGGCTCCATCGGCGGCGTCGTGGCGAACTTGTAGGCGCGCATCACCGACTCGGCGAAGTGCTGCAGCGAGGCCGGCTGGTCGTCCCACTTGACGAAGTCGCGCAGCATCCCGGCCGGGTCCTGCACGCAGTGGTACCACTCGACGCCCGGCCGGCGTTGGGCGGCGTCCATGAAGTTGCCGCCGAAGATCATCACCGGCACGCGGTCGCACCAGGCGTTGTACACCGCCATCGCGGCGTGCTGCAGGCCGACGCTGCCGTGCGCGAGCACGCCCATCGGCTTGCCCGCCGCCTTGGCGTAGCCGTGCGCCATGGCGACCGAGGATTCCTCGTGCATGCAGGTCAGGAACTCGGGCTTCCTGTTGCCGCCGTAGTTGACGATCGACTCGTGCAGGCTCCTGAAGCTCGAGGCCGGGTTGGAGGCGATGTACTCGATGCCGGTCGCCTTGATGACGTCGACCATGAAGTCGGAGCCCGGCCTGCCAATGATCTTTTCGCCGGGCAGCGCGGCGGAAGATTTTTTGGTTGTTTCCGCAGCAACCGTGCTCGCCGCCGCGATGCTGGTGCTGATGGCCGCGGCGCTTTTCAGGAAGCTGCGGCGATCGAGTCCTTCGTCACTCATGGCATTCTCCGTGTCATTTGCGCGACCAATCCACGAAGCCGTCGCGGTTCGGCATCTTTACTTGCGGCAGCGTTCTGGCATTCATCTCATCGTTCTCCGAGATGATGGCGTTCAGGTGAAGCAGGTATGCCGTCACCGCGTACGCCTCGTCATTCGTGAGCGACTGTGGATTGGTGAGCGGCATGGCGCGGCGCGTGTAGTCGAAAAGCGTGGTCGCATACGGCCAGAAGCTGCCCACCGTGCGCAAGGGATTGGCGGACGCGAGCGAGCCGACGCCGCCCGCGAGCGGGTCGGCCGGCTTGCCCACGCCTTTGGCGCCATGACAGGACTGGCACTTCGCCAGGTAGACAGCCTCGCCCTGCTTCGCGTTGCCGCTACCCGAGGGCAATCCCTCGCCGCTCGGCGGGACGCTGATGTCCCACGCCGCCACCTCCTGCGCGGTCGCAGCGCGTCCGAACTTTGCGTCGGGCCGGCTGGTGGTGGGCGTATTTGCCGCGCAGGCGGCGAGCGTGAGGCAGGCGACGAGGCTCCTACACGAATACATTGGCGATGCTTCCATCAGCCTCGACCGCCCAGGTCTGGATCGAGTTGTTGTGATAACGCTGCTGCGGCATGTATTGCTTGAGCCATTCGGCGCGCGCCGGCTGCACCCTGCCCTTCTCGTCCGTAGCGCGGCTTTGCAGCAAAGCGCGCTCGCCTTTCCACTGCCAGGGCAGTCGAAAGCGCGTCACGCTTTTCGAGAAGACCGGCTCCTGCAGCGCGGCCTCGTGCCAGCTCGTGCCGCCGTCGGCGGAGACTTCGACTCTGGCGATCTTCCCCGCGCCCGACCAGGCAAGGCCGGAGATCTCGTACCAGCCGGGCCCTTGCATGCTGATGCCGACGCTCGGCTGGATGATCACCGACTTCACGCCCATCAGGAACGTGAACTGGCGCGCCTTGCCGTCGGGCGTCGGGTCGGTGTATTTGGAGGTTTCGTCCTTCGCTTGCATCGGAGCGTCGGTGAGCTTGATCCGGCGCAGCCACTTCACGTTGGCATTGCCCAGCCATCCCGGCAGCAGCAGGCGCACCGGATAGCCCTGCTCGGGGCGCAGGCGCTCGCCATTCTGGTAGAGCGCGACCATGACATCGTCGAGCGCCTTCTCCAGCGGAATGCTGTGGCTCATCGCAGCGGAATCCGCGCCTTCGGCGAGCAGCCAGCTCGCGCGCGGGTCGACGCCCGCTTCCTCGAGCAGCAGCGCGAGCGGCACGCCGCTCCATTCGGTGCAGCTGACCAGACCGTGGATCGCACCCGCGGGCAGCTGCGGCGGCTTTGCGCTCATCGAATTCGGATTGCTGTTGCCGCCGCATTCGATGAAGCAGACGCGGCTCGTCCGCGGAAAGCGCAGCAGCGCCTGCATCGTGAACACGACCGGCGTCTTGACCAGGCCGTGGATCAGCAGGCGGTGCTGCGCGGGGTCGATCTCGGGCACGCCGTTATGATGGCGCTCGAAGTGCAGGCCGTTCGGCGTGATGGTGCCCTCGAGCGCGTGCAGCGGCGTGCGCGAAGCGCCGCTGCCCGGCGAGATCGGACCGTAGGGCTGGACCAGGAAACGCTTGACCGGCTCCTCGAACTTCGACGGCGAGCCATAGCCGCTCATCGGCTTTCCGGGCACCTGCATCCACGGCGGTACCGCGGGCGGCGCGTCCGCCGCTCGCGCCGCGGGCGCCACGAGACCGGCTGCGGCCGCTCCCGCGACTCCGGCGCCGCGCGCAAGAAAAGCTCGCCTGTCGAGCGTGCGTTTCATCGGATTGCCGCCGGCGCGACCGACGAGCCGGACGCTCCATAGATTTTCAGCGGCTGCATCGTGAAGGCGAACTCGTAGACGCGCTTCGCGACGAGCTCGTCGAGCTTCAGGTTCTCGAGGATGTGGATGCCGTTCACCACCAGGAAGATCTGGTGCACCGGCAGGCTCAAGTCCTTGTCCGGGTTCGGCGAGACTTCCACCGGCCAGTTGTCGGAGCCCACCAGCAGCGGGTCCTGCTTTGCCAGCCACTCGGCCGCGGCGACGCCGACGCCCGGGGTGCTCTTCACGAAGCGCGCGTTGTCCTTGCCGTAGAGCTTGCCCCAGCCGGTGTGGATGATGACCGCGTCGCCCGGCAGCAGCTTGAGATTTTCCCGCTGCAGCGCCTGCTGCAAATCGGCGACGGTGATCTCGTAGGTGTCGCCTAGCATTTCGACGCCTTTCAGGCCGGCAACGTCGATCAGCACGCCGCGCGCGAAGAACGTCGGCGCGTTCTGCACGCCGAGCCTGGTGAAGCCGGAGCGCGTCGCCGTCTCGCTGATCTTGAAGCAGTT
>Ga0137409_10008379_pt1 | contig 10554 bp, 9 predicted proteins | sample CZODoug1_16funga_FD_122059 | JGI IMG/M metagenome (GOLD analysis project Ga0137409, IMG submission 122059) | Vadose zone soil fungal communities from Angelo Coast Range Reserve, California, USA - CZODoug1_16fungal (Hybrid Assembly) | ecosystem: Environmental > Terrestrial > Soil > Vadose zone... | reverse complement strand
TAGTCGAGCGAAGCCTGGGAGGTGTGCTCTTCGAACGTCTTCTTGAGCTCGGCCTCGCGCGGTCCGAAGCGGCGCTCCATCCAGCGGACGTACTCCTCCAGCAGGAGCCCCCGCTCCGCCTGAAATCGAACCTCGGGATAGTTGGAAGACGATGAGCGCTTGAAGGCCTCGAACTTGGCCTCGTCGACCTTACCGCCGGTCTTGAAGAAGTCGCTCTGCTTCATCCGGGCGTCGATCTCGGCGTCGGTCACCTTCATCCCGCGCCGCTGCGCGTCCGCGAGCCAGAGGCGCTCCCGGATGAGCTCGTTCAGCACGTTCTTCTGGAGCAGCTTCCGCTCGTCGTCGTTCAGGGCGCGCCCGGCGCGCACCTGGACCTCCTCGAAGTACGGTTTCGCCAGACGGTCCCATTCGATCTGCAAGATCGGAATCCCGTCGACGATGCCGATCTGCTCGGGCGGCACCGCCGCGGGGGCCGCGCTCTTCGTCGGCGGCTTGGACGGCGGGGTCTGCGGCGAGGAGGCGGCGGGTGGAGGCGACTTCGCGGGGGCCGCGTCGCCGTGCGCCCCGGCGGACGCGGTGACGGTGGCGGCCAGGAGGATCGCGATGCGGAGCGGATGGGGGGGCCGGATCACAAGCACACCAATCTTAGGAATGGAGGTTGCCCGCAAGTACCAAAAAATTAGGCCCCTGGCGGACGGTTCTCGCGAAGTGTGGGGGGCAGAAGCATCGCGAGGCTGCCGTCAGCAACCAAGGGCCTTCGACCGCGTCGGCGCGAACCCAAAGCGTGGCCCCGTGCTCGGATGCTGTGTCAGGAGGTGTCCGGCAAACACGTGTGGGCCACGCTGGGCTCCAGCCGCCTGGCCTGGATCCAGAGTGTGCCTCTGCCGATAGCACCGCCCATGCCACGCCGCGGCGACACGCGGACCTTTCCATTCGCGACCTCAACGTGCTTTGCTCCAATGTGTTAATGGACTCATCGATCGTTGCGTTCGGTGGGCTACGCTTGCCTCGCTGCGACCAAGTGCGCCAAATGCGCTCAGTAGATGCTCGCGACTTTGGTATAAGATATCAATCTACATTACCTTGATCGATGTGTGCCATTAATGCACAGAAGCGCCTGAATGGCCCATATCGGAGAGCTTCCCGGCTTCGGCATAGCGCTCCAGCATGCGATAGAGCGTCCTACGTGGAACCCCGAGAATCCGCGCCGTTTCCGACTTGTTTCCCTTCGACTGCCCCCGCACGCGGAGCACGTACTCGCATGTCATGTCTTCCAGGGTGGGCCGGGGCCGGACCTGGGGCGAGGTCGGCCCAGGCCTGGGACGACCGATCAGCTTCTCGGGCAGATCCGCGACCTCGACGGTCGACCCGGGGGCGAGGGCGACCGCCCGCTCCACGACGTTTTCCAGCTCGCGGACGTTCCCCGGCCACGGATGGGCGAGCAGGAGCTCCATGGCGGTCGCCGAAAACCCGCGGAGCGGCCGGCCCGACCGCGCCGCGTATTCGCGGAGGAAGTGCCCCGCGAGAAGCGGGATGTCCTCGCGCCGCTCGCGAAGCGGCGGGACGTGGAGCGCGACGACGTGGAGCCGGTAGTAGAGGTCCTCGCGGAAGCGCTTGGCCTCGACCAGCGCCTCGAGATCCTGATGCGTGGCGGCGACGACCCGCAGGTCGACCGGCACCGTGTCGGTCCCCCCCACGGGCTTGACCTCCTGCTCCTGGAGCACGCGCAGAAGCTTCGCCTGCATCGAGAGCGACATGTCCCCCACCTCATCGAGAAAAACGGTGCCCCGGTTGGCTTCCAGGAAGAGCCCGGGGCGGCGCTCGATGGCGCCGGTGAACGCGCCTTTGACGTGTCCGAACAGCTCGCTCTCGAGGAGCGTCTCCGAGAGGCTGGTGCAGCTCACCGCCACGAAGGCGCGATCATGACGCGGGCTCGCCTCGTGGATGGTCCGCGCGATCAGCTCCTTTCCGGTGCCGCTCTCGCCGATGACGAGCACCGAGCTCTTCGTCCCCGCGACGCGCGAGACGAGCTTGATCAGCTCGACCATGCCCGGGTGGGAGCCCACGATCGGCCGCGCCCGCCCGTGTCCCGCGCCCGCGGGGTGCGTCGATGCCGCGCCCCCGCTCTTCACGGCCTCGCGCAGCCCCCGCCGCTCCATCGCGCGCGCGACGCAAAGCCGCACCTCGTCCAGCTTGAACGGCTTTCGGACATAGTCGAACGCGCCCTCGTGGAGCGCGCGGATCGCCGTTTCGATGGTTCCGTACGCCGTGACCAGGATGACGGTCGGGTCCGGCGTGAGGCGACGGAGCCGGCGTAGCACCTCGATGCCGTCGAGGTCGGGCATCTGGACGTCGCTCAGGACGATGTCGAACGGCCGCGCCGCGGCCAAGTCGAGCGCGGCGGCCCCGCTCGACGCGAGCACGACGTCATAGCCTTCCTCCACGAAGACCTCGCGGAGGAGACCCGAGGCACCGGGGTCATCGTCGACGACCAGCATCGCGGGTCGGTGCCTGGTGTTCATGGCGTTTCCCCCATGGGACGGCGCGTCCGGGGCGGGCGCGCCAAGCGTTCGTTCCGTCGTTGATTGTACCTCACGACACCGGCGAATGCCCCCGGGGCCGTCACAGGGGTTGCTGGGGACTGCAGCGATCTCCTACCATCCGGGGCACTTCGATGCGGGCTCGTGCCGAGTCCGCGCGGGAACCCTCATTCAGGAGCTCGACATGACGTCCAGCCCGGACACGGAACTCGAAGAGCCGCTCTCGGTCTCCGATCTCAAAGAGGCGTGGACGCTCCTGGTCCCTTCGGATCGATTGGAAAGCTTCCGGGCCCTCGAGCGCACGCAGGCCGAGGACTTCTTCCTGAGCCTGAGCGCGCACGATCAAGCCGAGCTCCTCCTGGGCCTCCCGTCCGCGGAACGGCGCTCCTGGATCCGTCTCCTCGCCCCCGACGACGCCGCGGATCTCGTGCAGGAGGTTCCGCCGGAAGACCGCGAGGCCCTGATGGCGCTCCTCGACGAGCCGACGCGCCAGGATGTGAGCGGGCTCTTGGCCTATGCCGAGGACGATGCCGGCGGGCTGATGAACCCGCGCTACGCGCGCCTGCGGCCGGACATGACCGTCGACGAGGCGATCACCTACCTGAGGCGGCACGCGGCGGAGCGGGCGGCGACGCTCACCTACGCTTACGTTCTCTCTCCGGAGAACAAGCTCCTGGGCGTCGTCTCCTACCGCGACCTCATCACGGCCAAGCCCGATCAGAAGATCTCGGAGATCATGCGGACGAATCTGGTGACGGTGCCCGAGCGGATGGACCAGGAGGAGCTGGGCCGCCTCTTCGCCACGCACCGGTTCATGGCCTTCCCCGTGGTGGACGCGGAAGGCCGGATGAAGGGAATCGTCACGTTGGACGACATCGTGGACGTCGTCCGGGAAGAGGCGACCGAGGACATCCAGAAGATCGGAGGCACCGCGGCGCTCGACGCACCGTTCCTCCGGGTCAGCGCCCTGGAAATGATCAAGAAGCGGGTCGGGTGGCTCGCGATCCTATTCCTCGGTGAGAGCCTGACGGCGACCGCGATGGGCTACTTCGAGAATGAGATAGCCCGCGCGGTCGTCCTTGCCCTCTTCGTTCCCCTGGTCATTTCGAGCGGAGGGAATTCGGGCGGACAGGCAACGACGCTTGTGATCCGGGCGATGGCGCTCGGAGAGGTGAAGCTGCGCGACTGGTGGCTGGTGATGCGAAGGGAAATCGTCTCGGGGTTCGGCCTGGGCGCGATTCTCGCGGGCATCGGAATCGTTCGAATCATGGCCTGGGAAAGGCTCTTCCACACCTACGGTCCCCACCACGTCCTGATCGCGATCTGCGTCGCGACGAGCATTCTCGGCGTCGTTCTCTGGGGGTCGCTGGTCGGCTCGATGCTCCCGTTCGCGCTGCGCCGGGTGGGGCTCGATCCGGCGACGGCCTCGGCGCCGTTCGTCGCGACGCTCGTCGACGTGACCGGCCTCATCATCTACTTCTCGATGGCGAAGTTGATCCTGACGGGGACGCTGCTCTAGGGGATGAAGACCGTCTCTCCGGCCTGCTCCTCGGCGTGGTAGGAGCTTCGGACCAACGGTCCTGATGCGACCTGCCGGATTCCCAACGCGCGGCCGTACTCCCGGTAGTGGGCGAACTCCTCGGGCGTGACGTAGCGCTCGAGGGGCAGGTGCGAGCCGGACGGCGGCAGGTATTGTCCCACCGTGACCATCGAGACGCCGCGCGCGTTCAGGTCCCTCATCAGCTCTTCCATCTCCTCCAGGGTCTCCCCCACCCCCACCATGGCTCCCGACTTGGCCGGGATCTCCGGGGTCCACGCGGCGACGTTTCCGAGGAGCTGTAGCGAGCGCTCATAGCGCCCCGCGGGCCGGACCCGCTTGTAGAGGCGCCGCACGGTCTCCATGTTGTGATTCAAGACGTCCGGCCGCGCTTCGAGCACCGTCCGGAGCGCATCCTCGTCGCCGAGGAAATCGGGGATGAGGACCTCCACCTTCGTCGAGGCGTTCGCTTCGTGAATCGCGCGGATCGTCGCCGCGAAGTGAGAGGCTCCACCGTCCGGAAGCTCGTCGCGGTTCACGGACGTCACGACGACGTAGTGGAGGCCCAGCCGCTTCGCGGCGTCGGCGACGCGCGCCGGCTCCTCCGGATCGACCGGGAGCGGTTTTCCGCTCCGGATGTCGCAGAAGGGGCAGGAGCGGGTGCAGACGTTCCCGAGAATGAGAAACGTCGCGGTGTGCCGCGAAAAGCAGTCGCCGATGTTCGGGCAGTTCGCGCTCTCGCACACCGTGTGGAGATCGAGGCTCCGGAGAATCGCCTTGGTCTCGTGGTAGGCCGCTCCCGTCGGAATGCGGGCGCGGAGCCAGTCGGGGCGGCGCGGCCCCACGGGAGCCGCGGTCAGACGCTCGTAGGTCCGGAGCGGCTTCCGCCTCTCGGCCGCCTCCTTCCGGCGATCGGAGGGAAGCGTGAGCGATATCGGGACGCCCGCGACCGTGCCGTCAGATGTGGATGGAGCGGCCTTCGGTTCCAAACATGGCCTCCATGGTCGCTTCGGCGAGGGTCGGATGCGCATGGACCACCTCCGCCAGCTCGATCGCGGTCGCCTCGAAGTGGCGCGCCACGACCGACTCGGCGATCTGCTCCGTCGCGAGCACGCCGATGATGTGGACGCCGAGGATCTCCCCGGTGCCCGCGTCCGACACCGCCTTCACGAATCCGTCGCCCTGGCCCAGGATCCCCGCCTTGGAATTCGCGGTGAACGGAAACTTTCCGATCCGGACGGTGCGCCCCGCGGCGCGCGCCTGGGCCTCGGTGAGCCCGACGCTCGCCACCTGAGGATGACAGTAGGTGCAATTCGGGATCGCGTTGTAATTCACCGGATGGGGATTCTTCCCGGCGATCCGCTCGACCGCGACGAGCCCCTCGTGCGACGCCACGTGGGCCAAGGCCGCGGTCGGCGTCACGTCGCCGATCGCGTAGAGCCCCGGGACGTTGGTCTCCATGTACTCGTTGACGTTGACGTAGCCGCGTTCCATCGCGACCCCGAGCCTCTCGAGCCCGATACCGTCGGTCATCGGCTTCCGGCCCGCGGCCATCAGGACGCGCTCGGTGCGGATCCGCTTCGTTTCCCCCTTCACCTCGAACTCGCTCCAGGCGCCGTCGCCGTCGATGCGTACGCTCTTCAGAGTCGCCCCGATATGGATCTCCATCCCCTGGCGTGAGAAGGAGCGAAAGAGCGCCTCCGAGACCTCCTCGTCCTCGACCGGGACGATGCGGGGGAGGCGCTCGATCAAGGTCACCTTCGAGCCGAACGAGAGATAGATCGACGCGAATTCGACTCCGACGGCGCCGGCCCCGATCACGAGGAGCGATTCGGGCACGCGGTCGAGGCTCAAGATGGAGTCGCTCGAGAGAATGATCTTGCCGTCGACGGGCGCCATCGGCAGCGATCCCACCCGCGACCCTGTGGCTAGGATCGCCGCCTTCGTCTCGACCGTCGACTTCGCCCCCGCCGAGTCCTGGACCTCGATCCTACCCGGAGCGGAAAACGAGCCGGTCCCCTTTATCGTCGTCACCTTGTTTTTGCGTAAGAGCGACTCGGTTCCCATTAGGTTCTTCTTCACGACGCGGTCCTTCCGCTCCATCGCCGCCTTCAAATCGAGCGTGGCCTCCGCGACCTTGATGCCGAACTCGCCCGCCCTGCGGCAGAGCGTCAGCACCTCGGCCGACTCCAAGAGCGCCTTCGTGGGGATGCAGCCCAGGTGGAGACACGTCCCCCCGACCTTCTCCTTTTCGATCAGCGCCGTTCGGAGCCCGAGCTGGCCGGCGCGGATCGCGGCCACATAGCCGCCCGGGCCACCCCCCAGCACGGCGACGTCGTATCGATCGCTCACGGGCGCTCCACGGCCCCGGCGGCCGACGCGAAGGCCGGGGCGACGACGCGGGCCAGCTCGAGGAGGATGTCGAGATCCCGCTGTGTGAAGGCGGCGGGCGTCTCCGAGTCGATGTCGATCACACCCCAGACGCGGCCATCATGCGCGATCGGCACCACGATCTCGGAGCGGATCAGGGCGCTGCAGCTCAGATAGCGCGGGTCGGCGTTCACGTCCGGAATGACCTGGGGAACGGCATGCTGCGCCACCCAGCCGCAGATCCCCTCGACGCCGATCTTGATGCGGTGGTGCGGCGATTCGGGGCCGCGGAACGGACCCAACTCCAAGATGTCCCCCTCCGTGAGGTAGACGCCGGCCCACGCGTACGCCGGAAAGTGCCACTTGAGCTCGGCGACCATGAACTCGAGCACGTCGCGCAGCGGCTCGCCCCGGCGCACCCGTTCCGTCACGCGGGCGGGCAGGAGCCGCTGCGGCTCGGTCGGGGCCGGGCCCGGGGGCGCGGTGGCGAAATCGGCGGGGCGGAACGTCGTCGAATCCTGGGTCACGGGAATTCCTCCTTGGAACAATCCCTGGCGGCTACGATTTTTCAGCAAGCACTCGGGCGCGGATCAAGGGCTCGAACAGATCGATCGGTACGGGAAAGATGGTGGTCGAGTTGTTTTCGGTCGCGATCTCGGCGAGCGTCTGCAGATAGCGGAGCTGCATCGCGAGCGGCTGGGTCGCGAGAACCTTGGCCGCCTCCGAGAGTTTCTGGCTCGCCTGAAGCTCCCCTTCCGCGTTGATGACCTTGGCGCGCCGCTCGCGCTCGGCCTCGGCCTGGCGCGCGATCGCCCGTTGCATTTCCTGCGGCAAGTCGACGTTCTTCACCTCGACGGTGCTCACCTTGATCCCCCACGGCTCGGTGTGGCCGTCAATCACCAGCTGCAGCTCCTTGTTGATCTTGTCCCGGTTCGCGAGCAGCTCATCCAGCTCCGACTGGCCGAGCGTGCTCCGAAGGGTCGTCTGGGCGATCTGAGAGGTGGCGTAGAGGTAATTTTCGACCTCCAGCACCGCCCGCGTCGCGTCGAGGACACGGAAGTAGATCACCGCGTTCACCTTCACCGATACGTTGTCCCGCGTGATCACGTCCTGGGGCGGCACGTCCATGGCGACCGTCCGGAGCGGGATCTTGACCATCTTGTCCACGATCGGGATGAGGAAGATCAGTCCCGGACCCTTCATTCCGATCGAGCGCCCGAGGCGGAAGATGACCCCGCGCTCGTACTCCCGGAGCACCTTGATGGCGCTCGAGAGGAGGAGGATGCCGATGAACAGGACCGTCAACACCGAATAGGAAAACATTCGCGACCCCCTTTAGGCCTTCTTGACCTTGAGCGAGAGCCCGTCGACACGGTCCACGACGACGGCGGATCCTTTTGCGATCGGCGCATCCGCCTCGGCGGTCCAGTACTCGCCGTGCAGAAACACCTGTCCCGACGGAGCGAGGTCGGAGAGCGCCGTCCCGCGTTCCCCGATGAGCCCCTGGATTCCGGTAACCGGCTTTCGCCGCTGCGCGCGGTACGCCGCGCCCAGGACGAACACGAAGAACACGACCGTGACCGCCACGACGGTCACGATCACCGAGAGCGAAACCCGCGCGACGCCCGATTCGCCGCCGAGCAGGATCAGCGATCCGAGAAGCAGCGAGACCACCCCCCCGAGCGTGAGAATGCCGTGGCTCTGCACCTTCACATCGACCGCGAAGAGAATCATCGCGAACACGATCAGGAAGATCCCGGCCAGGTTGACCGGGAGCGCCTGGAACGCCAGGAAGGCGAGCAGCAGGCAGATCCCTCCGACCACGCCGGGCAGGATCGCGCCCGGATTCGATAGCTCGAAGAGGATGCCGTAGAAGCCGACAATGAAGAGAATGTAGGCGACGTTCGGATCGATGATCCGGCTCAGGAGCTTCTGCCGCCACGTCGGGGCCACCTCGTGGCGCTCCGCCCCTTTCGTGTGGAGCGTGCGTGCTCGGCCCGCGACGGTGACCGTCCGGCCGTCGATCTGAACGAGGAGCTCGTCGACGTCGCGCGCGACGAGATCGACGACCTTCATACGGACCGCGTCCGTCTCTCCCAGCGAGCCCCCCTCGCGGACCGCCTTCTCCGCCCAGTCGGCGTTTCTGCCTCGCTGCGCCGCGAGGGACCGGATGTAGCTCACGGCGTCGTTCTTCACCTTGCGCGCGAGGTCCTTGGTCCCGACGTCACCCCCGCCCACCTGAACCGGCGTTGCCGCGCCGATCGAAGTGCCCGGAGACATCGCGGCGACGTGCGCGGCCATGGCGATGAACGTGCCCGCGCTCGCGGCGCGTCCGCCCGACGGCGAGACGTAGACCACGACCGGCACTTCAGAGACGAGGATGCGCTTGATGATGTCGCGCATCGAGGTGTCGAGCCCGCCCGGCGTGTCGATGCGCAGGATGACGAGCTGCGTGCCGTCGGCAGCGGCGCGCTCGATGGCGCGGCGCACGAAGTCCGCGCTTGCCGGCCCGATCGCGCCTTCCAGCGGCACCACCATCACCGGCGCCGCCAGAGCTTGGCTGGCCCACAACAGCGCAACGAGCAGGACAAGGCGCATCGCCGGGCTAGCGTAGCCCTTTCCCGACAGAACGTGTAGGCAAAGGTAGTTCAGAGGAGTCATCCCGTAGCGAGGAACCGAACACGCTGGCGTCTTGTCGCCGTGCCAAGCTGTCGGCATGCCCGACCAGGCCGCGCAGATCCGTAGCTACTTCGACTCGAGCGCCGACCACTATGCGCGCCAGCGGGAGCAAGAGTTCTCGTTCAGCGCCCAGCGGCGCATCGCGTTGGAGCTGTTGCCGCAGGCCATGGAGCGCGTGCTGGACGTCGGCTGCGGTCCGGCAGTGATGGCCGATGCGCTGCTCGGCCCGGCGCGCGAGTTCTGGGGCATCGACCTCAGCGCGCAGATGATCGAGCGTGGCCGCGAGCGCATGGCCAACCATCCGCGCGGCCGTCGCTGCCATCTCGCGGTCGCCGATGCCGAAGCCACCGGCTTCACCGACGGCTTGTTCGACGCCGTGGTTTCCCTCGGCATGCTCGAGTACCTGCTGAGCTACGAGCGCGCGCTGGCAGAGATCTTCCGCCTGTTGCGGCCGGGAGGCGTCGCGGTGCTCGCCGTGCCCAACCGCGCAAGCGCCTACCACCGCGCCGGCCGCGTGACCACCAAGCTGCGTTCGCTCGCCAAGCGAGCACTGCGCCGCGCGCCGCGCCCCTCGGAGCGCTTCGTCACCAACCGCTGCGTGCCGGCGAAGCTCGACCAGGCGCTGGAGCGCGCCGGATTTAAAAAGGTCGAAGGCCGCTATTGCAACTTCATCTTCCATCCGCTGCACGAGCTGCACGCCGGCGCATCGCTCGCCATCAACCGGCGGCTCACCGCGCTCGGTCAGCCGCCGCTCGCGCGCTGGCTCGGATCGCAGTACATCGTGAAGGTGCTGAAGCCGCGCTAGGGCAGCCGGGCGAGCCACTCGCGCGTGGCGTCCGCCATCTTGTTCATCAAGGCCTCGCCCTTGAGCGAGTGATCTGCGCCTTCCAGCCAGTGCATTTCCCAGTCGGTGGCGACGGTTTCCAAGGCGCGCTCCATCAGGTCGCGCTGGCAGAGCGCGTCGCGCGTGCCATTGAAGCAGAGCACCGGCACCTTGATGCGCGGCAGGTGTGCGTCGCGCAATTTTTCCGGCTGCCCTGCGGGATGCAGCGGATAGGCGAAGAGCAGCAGTCCATCGCACGCAAACCCGTCGGCCGCGAGCATCGTCGCGACACGGCCGCCCATGGAGCGGCCGCCGATGATGAGCTTGCGGCCATCGCCGCGCAGCGGCTCGACGACCGCGGCGAAGGCCGCCTTCAGCTCGGGCATCCGGTCGGGCAGGCGCGAGCCGCGGCTGCGATAGGGAAAGTTGAAGCGAACGACGTCGATACCGCGCGCGCCGAGCGCTGCGGCGGTCGCAAGCATCGCGTGGTCGTCCTGGTGGCCGCCCGCGCTGTGCGCGCAGATGAAAAGCGCACGGCTTGGCGGAGGCGGCATCGCGCGCGATTCTAGTATCCTTGCGCCTCCCTATGCGCCTGGCAATTCTCG
>Ga0137409_10008377_pt1 | contig 10554 bp, 8 predicted proteins | sample CZODoug1_16funga_FD_122059 | JGI IMG/M metagenome (GOLD analysis project Ga0137409, IMG submission 122059) | Vadose zone soil fungal communities from Angelo Coast Range Reserve, California, USA - CZODoug1_16fungal (Hybrid Assembly) | ecosystem: Environmental > Terrestrial > Soil > Vadose zone... | reverse complement strand
TCAAAACTAGCATCGATAACCAGTATTGGCATACTCCTCTGCCTGTTTGGTTGCGGGCCGGGAATCCAGCGGCCGTCCGCGAAGGAATCCGGTGGGCCGGCACCCGAGGTTAGCCTTCGGATCTCGACGCGCGATGGCTCGACCACGTCAATTGATCAGTACAAAGGGAAAGTGGTGCTTGTAAACTTCTGGGCCACCTGGTGCGCGCCGTGCCGTATCGAGATACCATGGCTCATTGAGTTCAACCAGAGCTACGGCCCCAGGGGCCTCGTGATCCTCGGTGTTGCTATGGACGATGAGGGGAACAAAGTCGTCGAGCCTTATGTGCAGAGCCAGCGTTTCGATGTGAACGGCCATCCTGAGGCGATGAACTATCAAATCCTGCTCGGCAACACCAAAATTGCCGAAAAATTCGGCGGCATTCTGGGCATGCCGACGAGCATGCTCTATTCGCGCGAAGGAAAGAAGGTCAAGACCATCGTCGGCTTGATTGACCACGACGATCTTTCCAAAACCCTCGACAGTCAACTTTAACCTAACATTGCGTGCGGGCTCTACGCGACAATAGTCTATTCTGAGCCGTCGGGGTTTAGCGGCTGCTAGACTTCCCTGATTGCTGTTCCGCCGCTTGTTGATCTCCATTTGTTGGGAGAGTGATGCGTGCCTGGTGGTCGTCGCGGTCTTCAAAACCGTTGCCCCGACACTACGTGTCGGGGGGTAGGTTCGATTCCTACCCTCTCCGCCAATTTTTATCCATCGAAGCCATTTTTGAAAGGAGGTGATCGCCCATGTCGCGCGAGCAGATTCTCAAGCTCACCGCGTTGTCGTCCTGCGCCGGTTGAGCTTCCAAACTCAGCCAGCAGGCTCTGATGCAGGTTCTGCGTCAGCTACCGATCCTGAATAGTCGCAATCTCCTGGTTGGCACTGCCGCTGGAGATGACGCAGGGGTGTATCGAATCGACCGAAATCGTGCACTGGTGCAAACGACAGATTTCTTCACGCCGATCGTCGACGACCCGATCGCCTACGGGCAGATCGCGGCAGCAAATGCTTTGTCCGACGTTTATGCGATGGGCGGTCGTCCGCTGACGGCACTTAACCTCATGGGAATCCCGGCAGACTTGGTGCCGCCCCGCATCATTAATCTGATCCTTCGTGGAGGCGCTGCGAAGATCAAAGAAGCAAAGTGTGTTCTCATCGGTGGCCATACCATTCGAAACCCGGAACCTATCTACGGCCTCGCCGTCACGGGCTTGGTTTCGCCATGGCGAATGCTGACCAACGCGAAAGCTCGTGCGGGCGACGTGCTGATCCTGACGAAACCGCTGGGCACAGGTATCATCACCACAGGGATCAAGCGTGGCCTGACCAACCGCTCGCTGGAACGGAGAGTTATCGCCATCATGACGAGGCTCAATGATGTCGGACCGGAACTAGCCGAGAGAGGCCTTCTCAAAGCCGCGGTTGATGTGACCGGGTTTGGGTTGCTAGGGCATCTGGGCGCGATGTGTCGCGCCAGTGGTGTTGGGGCCGAAATTGTTGCTGGCGCAGTGCCGGTGATCAGCGCGGAAGTCTTCCAGTTAATTGCGGTCGACAGTGTCCCTGGGGGCAGCCGCGATAATCTCGACTTCGCGAACAAATTCACAGAATGGGACGGCGCCACTGCGGTTCAAAAAATACTGCTGACGGATGCACAGACGAGCGGCGGCCTTCTGCTGAGCGTGCCGCGGCGAAATTTGGATGCGGTATTGAAGCGTCTGAACCACAACCATGCGCTCTGCGCCGCCGTTATCGGTCACATCGTGCAGTCCAGCAAGCCGAGGATCAGAGTGTCGGCATGAAACATTCCGGATTGCGCGGCATCCCGTCGGTCGACAAACTCGCGCTCGCGCTAGGCGATATGGGACTCCCTCACCCTACCGTCGTAGCAGCGATTCGGCGCGAACTGGCTGCGCTGCGCAAGCACGGAACAATACCCAGGTTCGATGACATTCTCTTGCGCCTGCGTTCCGGGTTAGAGATCCTGCGTGCATCCCGAATCCAGCCAGTGATCAATGGCACCGGCATTCTCGTTCACACGAATTTCGGCCGGGCGCCGCTGGGGCATGCGGTCATGGAAGCGGTGTCCCAGATTGGATCGCAATACAACAATCTTGAGTACGGACTCACTGAGGGAGGGCGTGGCAATCGCGCCGCGTACCTGGAACAGAATCTCGCGCTACTCTGCGGCGCGGAAGCTGCTACCGTGGTGAATAATAACGCGAGCGCTCTGATTCTGATTCTTCGCCATTTCTGTGAAGAGGAAACGCGTTTCGCCAATGGCGAGCGCAGGAATACGGATCGCCGAATTGCGTTTCGCAGGAACCATGTCGTAATTTCGCGCGGCGAACTGATTCAGATCGGCGGTGGATTCCGAATTCCGGAAATTCTTGAGGCCAGCGGAGCGCAACTGCGCGAAGTGGGTACGACCAACAAGACTTCCCTCACTGATTTTGCTCGCGCGATCAAGCGCGAAACAGCACTGATCTTGAGAGTGCATCGCAGCAACTTCTTTATGGACGGTTTTGTTGAATCTCCCTCAACCGTGGCCATCGCGAAGCTAGCGCGCGACAGGCGAGTCCCGTTCGTCGAAGACTTGGGAAGTGGCGCGATGATTCAAACCGAAACCGTCCCTGGCCTGGAACACGAGCCGACACCCGCGGAGTCGTTGCGAAACGGTGTGGATTTGGTCTGCTTCAGCGGCGACAAGCTGTTCGGCGGCCCACAGTCGGGGATTATTGTGGGGAAATCGAAGTTGGTCGCAGCGCTCAAGTGCGAGCCGTTGTTTCGAGCGCTACGCTGCGACAAACTAATTCTGGCCGCCCTCGAGACGACGGTAGACATTTACTTGCGTAATTCGGCTGGCAATCCCAATGCGAATGATTCGCTGATTCCCCAGGGAATTCCGCTCCTTGCGATGCTGCACACCTCGAATGACGAATTGCGCGCGCGCGCAGGGGAGATCATTGCGTCGCTCGATGGGTTACCGCTTCAAGCGGCGATAGGCAAAGGCCGCGCTCAAATCGGAGGTGGTGCGCTGCCTCGCTCGATAGTGCAGTCCACGACGCTCGACATTGCGCACAACAAACTCAGGCCACAGGAATTGGCTGCACGGCTGCGCTCGCATACGCCGCCCATCGTCGGGTACATTGCGCGAGGCCAGCTCAAGCTCGACCTGCGAACCGTGTTCCCAAATCAGGACCGCGAAATCGTTGCGGCGCTCTGCGCCGCAATCTGACTCAAGCAAGGCGAAGCTCATCACGACTTGCGACGACATATACAGGCTACCAATGGCTAAGATTGATCATTTCATTGTCGCCAGCGCTGGTCACGTGGATCACGGGAAGAGCGCGCTGGTCAAAGCGCTGACCGGAACTGATCCTGACCGTCTCCCAGAAGAGAAAGCGCGAGGCATTACCATCGACCTCGGCTTCGCGCACTTAGAACTTCCTGCCTCCGCGCCTGGGACTTCCTCCTTCCAGCTTGGGATTGTTGACGTGCCAGGCCACGAAGACTTCGTGAAGAACATGGTCGCGGGCGTCGGCTCAATTGACCTGGCGCTATTTGTCGTTGCGGCCGACGACGGATGGATGCCTCAGACCGAGGAGCACCTGCAAATCCTCACTTACCTCGGTGTCAATCGCTCTGTGGTCGCATTGACCAAGATCGATCTAATCCAGGACGAACATCGCGCAATTGCGGCAATTCACGACAAGTTACGCGACACGCCCTTCGCTGACGCGCCGATTGTTCCCACATCGGTTGTTACCGGACGAGGCCTCCAGGATTTGAAAGCGGCGTTCAAACACGTTCTGGCCGGCACACCCTCGCCGCGTGATATTGGCAAACCGCGACTGCCTGTTGACCGGGTTTTCACGCTACGGGGCATCGGCACGGTGGTCACGGGAACTCTGACCGGCGGCACTCTGCGACGCGGCCAAAGTGTTGCGATCCAGCCATCCGGCAATGTTGCCCGGATTCGAAACATCCAATCTCACAATCGTGATGTTCAGCTTAGCGTACCTGGTACGCGCACTGCGCTCAATCTGTCTGACATTGATGCTTCTGAGGATGTTCGTCGAGGCGACGTAGTCACATTGACCGAACTTGGCGGGCCGAGCGAGGTCCTGGACATGGTTCTGGAAGTCTCGCCGAGAGTGAACCGCCCGCTCAGGGACGGCGCGCAAGTGCGCATTCACCACGGCAGCACCAATGTCCGCGCCAGGGTGGTTTTATTTTGCCAAAAAGAGTTAGCTCCTGGAGAGCAGGCGCTCGCTCAACTGAGGCTCGAAGCGAGGGTGTTTGTTTTTGCAGGGGATCGCATTGTTCTCCGCGATTCAGCGGGAACGAACACATTGGCTGGAGGTGTGGTGCTCGACCCGGACGCGGGGAGAAAGTTCCTTCGGAGCCAAGCGCGGTTAAATTTTCTCTGTCAACGTGCAGAATCACAAGTGGAAGTCGCGTCATTTGTCACTTCGCAAATCGCCCGCGACCGAGCTGTCAGACGGTCGCAATTGTTGGTCAAATCGAAGTTCAGCGCCGCCGATATTTCCAATTCAATTTCGCGGCTAACATCTGAAGGGAATCTTGTTCTCGCAGGGGATTTCACTGTTGACGCCGCTAGCTGGCAACTGTTGCGGCGGCGCGCGACAGAAGATATTGACGCGAGCCATCTTGCTCACCCGGAACAGGCGGGCTTGTCCCTTTCGGAGTTGCGGGCGAACATCGAATCCGGTCTACCCTTCGCCGACCTCTTCGAACCCTTGATCGAAGATTTGTGCAGGAGTGAATTCGTCCAAGCTGGAAACGTAATTCGTCGGGTGAAACATCGGCCAATGTTGCCGCCACCGCTTCAAACAGCGGCCGCGAATCTGCGCACAACATTCGCGGCGAAACCGTTTGATCCACCCCCCCGGAAGCAGCTTGCGCCGGACTCTATTTCACAGCAGGCGTTGCGGATCTTGATTAAGACCGGCGAGGCCGTAGAGATCAACGCGGACGTCGTGATGGCAGCGGGAAGTCTGAAGCAAATGACCGATCTAATCCGCCACTACATTCGGGATAACGGACCTGCCACAGTCAGTGAGCTGCGCCAAGAGCTCATGTGTAGCCGGCGGGTTATCGTGCCATTGCTTGAGCGGCTCGACCGAGAGGGCGTCACCCTGCGGAACGGTGACATTCGGACACTGCGTGCCAAGTAGGTTGCTTTCATGGCGGCTTTGAAAGACCTCTAATCTCGCCTGCGGGTTGCGTAGGAGGAAGTGTGGATGCAACTAAAAACGGAAAAACAGGTCCCAATTTCTCGTAAGCGATACGCTATAGGCATTTAAATATTTGACGCCTTCGACGGTTAACCGAGAGATTGCAGCGTTGAGTGTCACCTGGACATTCCAACGAAGTGCGCAGGACGACGTAGCCCCACAGCTGTGAGGCCGGCTTTCGGTCCAACTTCAGTCCAATTCAAGAGGGTGGTTGCACCGCATGTTTCCGCGTAAGCGACACCAGACGCGGCACTTAGTTAATTTTGCTGGCCTGCTTGCAAAGCACCAGACTCGCCTCCACTCACTCTTTCTATCACTTTAACTACCAACGTTTCCAACAAATCGGGGAATCTGCTTTCGCTCAAAAGCTAACCCCAATAGGCTGAAAACAACCCATTCGTGCACAGTTCGTGTCCAGTCGAGTTCCAACAGAAATCCGACAGAGTGAACCCCTCGTTGAGACAAATCTGTGCATCACACCCTCCTTCGAAGGGCATTGCTCTGCTAAATGCCCGCATTAGCCTTCGAAGAACGTCATCATCGCCGCCGCTGACGTTCTCTGGGATTCTAGTTGGGACTCCTTTTCGAAGTCTACGGGCGAACGATAGCCTAGCGCCGAGTGTAGCCTACACACGTTGTAGTACCGCTCAATGAATTCCTCCATTCGCTCCGGCAGGTATTCGAAGTCCCGGTAAGTGCTAGCGTGGACCTCTTCACGCTTGAGCGTTTTTAGAAAGCTCTCACACGTGGCGTTGTCATAAGGATTCGAAGGTCTGCTCATACTGGGCAGCATCCCATGCTCCCGGAGCTTTTGCATGTACTCGCTGCATGCATATTGCACGCCCTGATCTGAGTGGTGCACGACTCCTGGCGGTGGCCTTCGATTAGCAATCGCGCGCTCCAGAGCACAAATAGGCAACCGGGCTTTGAGGCTCCGGCCGACCGCCCAGCCAATAACCTTGCGAGAAAACACATCCAGAACGACCGCTAGATACACAAATTCGCGGGCGAGACGGATGTAGGTTATGTCGGCGACCCAGAGTTGGTTGGGTCCCAACAGTGTCATTCGCGTGGCGAGATTAAGGTAAACCCGTGCAGCACGAAGAGTATGCCCACGAGGTCGGGGCCGGTCCTGTCGAACCACAACCAGATTGTCTCCCGCATGATTCGCGCTATCCGTTTATGATTGACGATCATCCCGCGGGCGCGTAGCTCTTCGGTGACCCGCCGATATCCGTAGCGCCATCGATGCTCAATGACAACATCCTGGACGGTGGATCGCAACGCGACCTCCTCCTCCCAGTGCCACCCGCGTCGTAAGTAGCGGTAAAATCCCGCGCGGCTGACCTCGGCCAACTGACACATTCGCTCGACACCTAAGTTGCCTTGCAGCGGCATCCTTGCTCTTATCTCGTCGTATATGCCTTGTCGCCAGGATGAAAGTTCTGTCGACGCCGAGCCCCTACTCTTTGCAAGGCATGTCTGAAAAAATCCACTTCCAGAGTTTTATTGGCCAACAATCGCTTGAGCTTGAGGATCTGCTTGCGCAGGATTAGCTCGCGGGACCTCCCGGGCGAAGACGTGGGCTGTTCCATTCGGTCTCGCCAGTCATACAGAACTCTACGGGACACTCCGAGCTCGCGTGCGAGCCCGACGATGTTGTCGCAGGCGTTCATTCTTTCAACAGCCTGTCGACGAAATTCACTACCGTATCGCTGACCTTTTTTTCGTTCCACTTTGCGGCTCCTTTCCCGCAAAGTGTGCCTTGCGAAAGTGGCTCAAGCTAGGGGTTCACTCCAGCTCTCTTTTCATGCGACTATGTTTCATCTCGCTTCGCAGATTCCGCAGAAGATGTTTTGCGTAAACGTCGCTGGCAACAAACTGAGCACCGTCACCCATGATTCCTGCCAGGACGGCTTCCCCATTTCGGTCAATCGATGTCACTTCAATCAATTCAACGATGCATCTCCGCGTGTCCTCTGCGTGGTGTGCTTCTCTCCATCTCGACTGGAGCTCGGCCGCCCACTGGCCGACTAACTGACCCTGCAAGGACCACCTCTGCTCATCGGGCAAATCGGTGACAGTGATCTTCAGCACTACTCGCCCTTGCCTGCTTGCCAGATTCGGCCGACGAAAGGTATGGCAGTTGAGGAGCCAAAAAAGAGCGGAGTACTCGAACTAATTCCATGTGTTTGCTCCGACAGCTTTTAGATGGATGTTTTTGCCGCAGAATGTACGCGAGGAGGACCATGTGGAGACGGCGGTTTGGCACTCTTGCCAGAAATCTAACACGGCAGCGGATCGAGGGTTTAATTGAATCTTGCTGCTGGTGACTCCGGCACGCGCTAGGGTGTATCTTGTTGGCCGGCCCACGAAACTCTAGGAACGACGATTTGGCCACTCCAAGGCTGAGCCAGGTCTGAATCGTGATAGGGCGAAGATGCCGTTGCGGTTAAAACGTTGAACATCATTTTTGTTGGCACCACCGGGCAGCGATGAGCGACACGGTTCAAAGAGCGCTCGACACGGCGGCAAATGGCGAACAGAGTTTTCGCCAGATCGTCGATAGCATGCCCGCGTTCGCGTGGTGTGCAAGTCCTGATGGGAAGCTCGAATATCTGAATCGGCGGATCGTGGACTACACCGGCGAACGTCAGGAGAACTTGGTGGGTTTTGGATGGGCTAATGTACTCCATTCCGAAGATGTCGAGAGAACGAAAACAGCATGGCTGCATTCGGTCGAAACTGGTGATCCTTGCGTTGTAGACCAACGTGTGCGTCGGTTCGATAACGTCTACCGCTGGTTTCGAACCGTTGCTCAACCCTTGCGGGATGACACTGGTCGCGTGATTCGCTGGTACGGGGTTGCCACTGACATTGAAGACTGGAAGCGTGCAGAGGAAGCTGTGCGCGCGAGCGAAGGGCGTTTGCGCCTGATCGTCGATAACATCCCCGGCCTCGTAGGGACGAGGACCGCGACAGGCGGACCCGAATTCGTCAATCGCCAAATGCTGGAGTTTTTCGGGCAATCGCTTGAGGAACTGCCAGACTGGTCCTCACTTATCCATCCGGATGATCGCGAGCGTGTGGTTAATCTGTGGCGCCGCTCCGTCGAAACCGGACAGCCATATGATGTGGAACACCGGGCCAGACGTGCGGACGGCGTATTCCGCTGGCTCCACTCCCGCGCCCAATCCTTGCGGGACGCCGAGGGGCGCATCATCCGCTGGTGCATCATGCTTACCGATGTTGATGACAGGAAGCGGGCCGAGAACGCTCTGCGTGCGAGCGAACTCAATTTAAGCCTGATCGTCGATGCCATACCTCAGTTCATCACCGTCATTGATCCGGAAGGAAGAGTTCTCTATGCGAACCAGCTGCTGCTCGAATACATCGGTTGGAATTTAGAAGAACTGAAAGCAAACGATTTTCCTGCGATGATTTTCCATCCGGATGATTTCGAAAGATTGCGGGATGAGCGCCAAAAGGGTCTTGCCCACGGTGTTCCGTTTGAACTAGAACTACGGTCACGCCGGAATGACGGGCAGTATCGTTGGTTTCTCGTCCGTTACAACCCGCTGCGCGGTGCACAGGGAAACGTTCTTCGCTGGTATGCATCGGCAACCGATATTGATGACCGCAAACGAGCGGAAGACCGATTGCAGTTGCTCCTCGATGTCACCAATCAGGTTGTCTCAAATTTGCAGCTCCGCGACGTCCTGCGGGCCATCTCCGCGAGCGTCCGGCGCGTCATGCAATGCGATCTCGTGGGCGTCTTCTTACCGGACTCGGAGGGAAGCAGATTGCAAACCTTCGTGCTCGATTTTCCAGAGAGCAAAGGATTTATTCGAGAGGAGTTCTGTTCGATGGAGGGCTCCCTTGGTGGTTTTGTCTTCCGCACGGGCAAGCCCTGGACGGGCAATACCTCGGACGTACTTCAGTTGGGCCTGAAGGATGACCCGATCATTCCGGAGGGTCTCCGAACCGGTTGCATGCTGCCACTTGTTAGCCGGAACCGCGTCCTCGGTCTCCTGGGCCTCGGCAGACGGGAGGAGAATGCCTTCAGCCAGGTTGATATCGGGTTCCTTGCCCAGGTAGCCAGTCAGATCGCCATCGCGGTAGAGAACGCTTTGGAATATGGGCAGATAACTGAGGCTAAGGAGCGGTTGGCGGAGCAAAAGTTTTATTTGGAAGACGAAATCCGGCTTGAACACAATTTCGAAGAGATCATTGGAAATAGTCCGAAGCTGAAAGCTGTCCTCGAAAGCGTTCGAATCGTTGCACCGTCCGACTCGACGGTCCTCATCCAGGGCGAGACGGGTACCGGCAAGGAGGTTATCGCCCGTGCAATTCACAATCTGAGTCCTCGCAAGAGGAACGCGTTTGTAAAGGTGAATTGTGCAGCCATTCCTCTGGGTCTTCTCGAAAGCGAGTTGTTTGGCCATGAGAAAGGTTCGTTCACCGGCGCCATCACCCAAAGGATTGGAAGATTCGAACTGGCGGACAAGGGAACACTGTTTCTGGATGAGGTCGGCGATATACCGCTCGAATTGCAACCCAAGCTCCTAAGAGTCCTGCAGGAGCAGGAATTTGAACGATTGGGCAGCACTCGCACCCAACGCGTCGATGTTCGGTTGTTGGCGGCTACGAATACCAACCTCGCCCAAATGGTCGCTGAGAAAAAGTTCCGCAACGATCTTTACTATCGTTTGAACGTGTTTCCGATTGATGTCCCGCCGTTACGAGACCGCCGTGATGACATTCCGCTTCTGGTCCACTACTTCGCCAACAAGTACGCTCGGCGCATGGGAAAACAAATCAAGAGTATTCCCAAAGAAACGATGGATGCGCTCTCCCACTATACCTGGCCAGGTAATATCCGGGAATTGCAGAACCTTATGGAGCGAGCTGTCCTGCTATCTACCGGTTCATCGCTGCGAGTGCCGTTGGCTGAAATTCTTACTCACTCAGACGTTAGCGCCGCTGGCAGTGGCAATGCGCTGGAGCAAGCCGAGCGAGAGCAGATTGTGCGAGCGCTCCGCGAAAGCAATTGGGTTGTCGGAGGTGCTCGTGGAGCGGCAGCTCGCCTGGGCCTCAAGAGGACGTCGCTCGCCTACAAGATGCAGAAGTTGGGGATCTCACGCTTACCCCAGTAAAGCGCGCCGAATTTTTCCTCTTCTGCTACGCCGCCGAGGAGCGAAACGCCGTGCAGCCGCGCGACCCGCTATGTTTGCCGGCGCAGCCGGAGCACCCG
>Ga0137409_10008376_pt1 | contig 10556 bp, 9 predicted proteins | sample CZODoug1_16funga_FD_122059 | JGI IMG/M metagenome (GOLD analysis project Ga0137409, IMG submission 122059) | Vadose zone soil fungal communities from Angelo Coast Range Reserve, California, USA - CZODoug1_16fungal (Hybrid Assembly) | ecosystem: Environmental > Terrestrial > Soil > Vadose zone... | reverse complement strand
GCCGTCATAGATCTCGACGGACACCGGCACATTGGCCGCGGCGGCAAGCTCGCCGAGGCGGCTCGCATCGTCGCGCAAGAGCTCGAGACTGCCGGCATGCACCATGATCGGCGGGAAGTCGCGCAAATTGCCGAACACCGGCGACGCATAAGGATCGGCCGGATTGGCGCCCTTCAAATAATGGCGCGCGCTCACGAACAGGAGATCCCACGAAAGAATGGTGTCGCTCTTGGCGTTCTGCATCATCGACCAGCCCGACAGGGTCAGATCCGCCCATGGCGACATCGCCACGCAAGCCGCGGGCATGGGGATGGAGGCGTTGCGGATCGCCATCAGCGCCGCGAACGCAAGTCCCCCGCCGGCGCCGTCGCCCGCTAGCACCATGGACTCCGGAGCAAAGCCTCTGCCGATCAAAAAGCGATAGCCGTCGACCGCGTCGCGCAATCCCGCGGGGAACGGAAATTCCGGTCCCAAGCGATAATCGAAGATCAACGCGACCGCGCCGGCCGCCTTACACAGCCGTGCGATCAACGCGTGGTGGCTCTCGGGCGAGCCGGAAATGTAACCGCCGCCGTGGAAATAGATGATGAGGCGCTGCGGCTGCGTCTCGCCGACGCTCAACCATTCGCCTTTGATCTGGCCGAGCTGAGCGCGCTCGACGACCATGTCCTCCGGCGCCTCGCCAAATCCCGCGCTGATCGCGTCATAGTGCTTGCGCACATCGGCGATCGGAGTCGTGTGGTCGACCCGCGTCTTGGCCAGGCGCGAAAGCGGCGTGGATAGGGGATTTTGCCAATTGGACATGCCGGAGTTGGAGCACCCCCTAAAGAAGATCATCGCCCGAAAATGCCGCTGCCGAAGCAGCCAAGCGCGCGGAAATGTAACGGAGGCGCGGTCGCGCCGAAAGGGCGGCGCGCTTTTAAGCCGCGGCGTATCGTAAATGAAAGAGCGCGCTCCCTCGAAGGAAGGGAACGCGCTCTTGTTAACCAAAGGGCTTTAAGCCGCTTTTACCTTGGCGTCGATGACCCTGGCTTCGGGCCTTGCGCCGATGACGATGCGGCGGGGCTTCTTCTCCTCGGGCACGATACGTTCGAGCTGGATGTGCAAAAGCCCGTTTTCAAGCTGGGCGCCCTTGACCTCGACGTTTTCGGCCAATTGGAAGCGCCGCTCGAAGCTGCGCCCGGCGATACCCTGATGGAGATAGCGAGTCTCGGCGTCGTCCTTTTCGGAATCGCGCTTGCCGGCTACGGAAAGAACGCCTTCCTTGACCTCTACGGCGAGGTCTTTCTCGGCAAATCCCGCTACGGCAAGCGAAATGCGATAGTGGTTTTCGTCGGTGCGCTCGATGTTATAGGGCGGATAGGAAACGCCGGAATCGAATTGCGCCACCGAATCCAGCATATCGGCCAAATGGTCGAAGCCGACAGTGGAACGGAACAGGGGACTGAGATCAAAAGCACGCATGTCACAACCTCCTCGGAGCGAAGTGTTAACGGTTAGAGCCCGCGGCCATCGCCGGGCCCGTTCACGCGCCGAAAACCTCGCGGTCTTTCGGTCGCCACCTAGGTAGGAAGCGGATTTTCGAGCTTCAAGGACTTGAAATTCCGATGCGGAATCCCACCGCTCGGCGGCAGTCTCAGGCGGGAGCCATCAGGCTATGGCGAGCCAAGAGAAATGGGAGAACGCCAGCAGCCAAAGGAGGAACACCGCTACGTAGGATAAGGCGTCCAGGTCTTTCGGATGCGGCTTGACGCGGAACAGCCACTCGCAAAGCATCAGCAGGAAGGCGCCTTCCTCCCGGTTGGCCGGATCGTGCCAGCGGCCGCTGCGGAGCCAGGATTCCAGATTGTTGATCACACAGGAGCCGCGGTTGATACGCCATTGCGTGGCGATGGCCGGCAGCAGCACCAAATAGAAAAGAAGCCCTGACGGCAAGGAAACCATCCAACCGGCGAGTACATAGGTGCTGATAAAGAGATGCAGGATAAAGAGGCTTAGACCTAAGCGGTCCGACCTCGGACCCACATGAGCCAGCCGGTCTTCGAAGTCTATCGAGGCCATATATGCACCGTTCTATTGGGTCCGGCGCGGCCCCGCGCGATAGACTCCCTTACGATGCTAATAGAACGCTCGATTTAGACTTTCTGTGGGTGGCGAATCTGTTTTTTTGTGTCTTTCTTCGGGGAACTTTTTGGCGGGAAACGCAGCAAACCCTGGTTGTGGCCCGGAACGCCAAATGGTCATATCGGGCACGGCCCCCTTTCGGCCATTTTCCTCGGTAGAACCGTGACTCCCAGCTTTCGCGTCCAGACGCTGATGACACCGGACAAGCGCCAGTTGCGCGCCGGAGTCTGGGAGTTGCCCGAAGGCCAAGTCCCGCGCGGCATCTGCGTGCTGCTTCCGGGTTTTTCGGAATTTCTCGAGAAATACGGCGAGGTCGCCGGCGAGCTCAAGGCCCGCGGCTTCATCGTCGCGAGTCTGGATTGGCGCAGCCAGGGCGCCTCCGAGCGGCGCATGAGCGGCAATCGCGCGGGCCACGTCAGAACCTTCGACGAATATGATTCGGATTTTGCCGCCCTTCTGGTTCAGGCCGTCGAACCGATTCAGCGCGCGCAAAGCGTCTCGGCGCGCGGACCTTTGCCGGTGATCGTGCTGGCCCACTCGATGGGCTCCCATATTCTGCTTCGCTTTCTGCACGATCATCCGCGCCGTTTCGCGGGCGTCGTACTCATCGCCCCGCTGTTGGGCATCGACACGGGAAAATATTCGCCGCGCTTCACCAAGACGCTCACCTTCATGCTCAACCTGCACAAAGCCTCGCCGCGTTTCGTCTTCGGCGTGGAGGAACGCGATCCGTTGCAGATCTCCTTCGAGAACAACACCGCGACGTCGGACCGCGAACGTTACGAGCGCAATCGCGGATTTTTGCAGGCGCAGCCGTTCCTGCGCATCTATGGGCCGACGTTCGGCTGGCTGGGCGCGGCATTCAGCTCGCTTCGCCGGGTTCATTGCCGCGGTTTTGCCGAAGCAATCACGACACCCCTGCTCGTCTTCGGCGCGGGGCGGGACCGCATCTCGCCGACTCAGCCGATACGCGATTTCGTCAAGCGGCTGCCGAACGCGAACTATGTCGAGATAGAGGGCGCCGAGCACGAAATCCTGATGGAGAACGATGCCATTCGCACGCGCTTCTGGCGCGAGTTCGACGCGTTCGCGGCGGCGCGCCTCGCGGAGCCGGCGCCGATACTCACCGTGCCGCGAACGCCGCTGCTTTAAGCGTTGCGCAGAATCCGCAGCGCCTGCGCATGCACGCGGGTATCGCCCGCGGCAATTACATTGCCGCCGCTCGACATGCGATCGCCGTTCCAATCGGTGATAATGCCGCCGGCGCCCTCGACGATGGGTATGATCGGCGCGATGTCCCAGCGCTTGAGATCGGTCTCGATGACGAGGTCCACGAATCCCATCGCGATGAGCGCATAGGCGTAGCAATCGCCGCCATAGCGCGAGAGCCGGCAGAGCTTTTCCACGCGCCAAAAAAGTTGCCGCTCCGCCTCCTTGAAATGCAGCATCGGGTGCGTGGTGCAGATCACGGCATCGGCCAGCTGCGCGCAGGCGCGCGTCGAAAGCGGCGCCGCGCCTGCTGCGTTGCGAAACTCCGCTTTGCCGCCGAAGCCGACGAAGCGCTCGTTCAAGAAAGGCTGGTCGAGAATACCAAGCACCGGATTGTCCTGGTGCTCGAGCGCGATCAGCGTGCCCCAGAGGGGCTGACCGGCGATGAAGGCGCGCGTGCCGTCGATCGGATCGAGCACCCAACGGTATCCGCTGGTGCCGGGTCGATCGCCGAGCTCTTCGCCGAGGATTCCGTCTTGCGGATAGGTCTTGCCGATCAGGGCCCGGATGGCTTCTTCGGCGCGCTTGTCCGCTTCGGTCACGGGATCGAAGTATCCCGCCGGCCCCTTGTCGACGACGTCAATGCGCCGGCGAAAATACGGACGGATGACTTCGCCCGCCGCATCGGCAAGCCGATGGGCGAAAGCGAGGCGCTCGTCGAGATCGCGATTCATGCGGTCTCTATAAAGGCCGATCGAGGAACTGTCATCGGCAGCGAGAAACGAAAGTCAGGCCTGCTCCGCTTCGGCTTTCGCCCTCTTGCGCAAATGCGGCACCAGCGCTCGCTTTCTGAGGCGGATAGACTTCGGCGTCACTTCGACAAGCTCGTCATCTTCGATATAGGCGATGGATTGCTCGAGCGTGGGCGGCATGACGGGCGTGAGCCGCACCGCCTCGTCCTTGGAATGGGTGCGGATATTGGTCAGCTGCTTCGCGCGCAACGGATTCACGTCGAGATCGTTCTCGCGAGAGTTCTCGCCGATGATCATGCCCTTGTAGACGCGCGTTCCGGGCACGACGAAAAGCCTGCCGCGCTCCTCCAGATACCAGAGCGCATAGGCGACCGAGGTTCCTTCGGCGGTCGAAATCAGGACTCCGTTGCGGCGGCCCTCGATCGGCCCCTTGTGGGGCGCATAGCGATGGAAGGCGCGGTTCATGACGCCGGTGCCGCGCGTGTCCGTCATGAACTCGCCGTGATAGCCGATGAGCCCTCGCGATGGCGCGTGGAAGACCAGCCGGGTTTTGCCCGCGCCGGTCGCGCGCATGTCGCGCAGTTCGCCTTTGCGCGAGCTGACCTTCTCGATGACGATACCCGCATAAGGCTCATCGACGTCGATGGTCACTTCTTCGATCGGCTCGAGCCGCTGACCGGTCGCGGGATCGTTTTTGAACAGCACGCGCGGACGGCTGATCGCGAGCTCGAAGCCCTCGCGGCGCATGGTCTCGATCAGCACGCCCAATTGCAGCTCGCCGCGGCCGGCCACTTCGTAGGCCGACTCGCCCGCATCGCGCACATGAATGGCGACATTGCCTTCCGCTTCGCGCAGCAGCCGATCGCGGATCACGCGGCTCTGGACTTTTTCGCCCTCGCGTCCGGCAAGCGGTGAATCGTTGACCGAAACCGTGATCGCAAGGGTCGGCGGATCGATCGGATTGGCGGGAAGCGCCGCCTCGACTTCGATGTCGCAAAGCGTATCGGCGACGGTCGCGGTTTGCAGTCCAGCGATGGCGACGATGTCGCCTGCTTCCGCGCGCTCGATCGGCACGCGCGCAAGCCCACGAAACGACAATACCTTGGTCGCCCGCGCCCGTTCCACGACTTGGCCGTCATACGACAGCGCTTTGATCTGCCGGTTCATGGTGATTGCGCCCGATTCAATGCGCCCCGTCAGCACGCGGCCGAGATAGGGATCGGCTTCGAGCGTCGTGACCAGCATGGCGAAGGGATAATCATCGCCGGCATGCGCCGCGGGCTTGGGCCGAGGCACGTCGGCAACGATGCGATCAAACAGGGCTGCGAGAGATTCGCGGGGATGCGTGAGGTCGGTTACCGCCCATCCCTGCCGGCCCGAGGCGTAGAGCACGTGGAAATCGAGCTGATAATCGTTTGCCTCGAGCGCGAGGAAGAGATCGAAAATCTCTTCCAGCGTCTCCTTGGGCCGCGCGTCGGAGCGGTCGATCTTGTTGATGACGACGATCGGCTTCAATCCGAGTTTCAAGGCCTTGGAGAGAACGAATTTGGTCTGCGGCATGACCGATTCGGCGGCGTCGACCAGCAACACCACGCCATCGACCATGGACAGGATGCGCTCGACCTCGCCGCCGAAATCGGCATGACCCGGAGTGTCGACGATGTTGATCCGCCTGTTTCCCCATTCGACGCTGGTGCATTTGGCGAGGATGGTTATGCCGCGCTCGCGTTCGAGATCGTTGGAATCGAGCGCCCGCTCCTGGACCTGCTGATTGTCGCGTACCGCCCCGGATTGCTTCAGCAATTGGTCGACGAGCGTGGTCTTGCCGTGGTCCACATGGGCGATGATGGCGATATTGCGGATGTCCATGCAGACCCTAAGTCAGAGGAGCCGGGGCTTATATAGGTGCGGATTGGCCTCGGCAATGCAGGCGCGATTTTTCGCTGATTGTGCAGTGCAGAAAATGTACATAACAGTGCCCGAATCGTAATATCAACATGCTGATATAACACACATTTTGCTCAACAATTGGGCATAAAATAAAAACTGAATTTGGGCTTGATTTCGCAGTTGCAGTATAGAATATTGTTGCGGTGCGGCATTGCTTGACTCCTCCTGCTTTGCCGCGGCCCCTTCCCGGGGCGTTTCCTCCCTAAACTTGGCCGCCCGGTCTCCCCGGGCGGCCTTTTTCTTATCTTCCCGGGTTTAGACGGCCGCCGTGGCCCGCAACGGGCTCCGCCAAGGACCTGCTTGGGTTACGAGCCTGGCAGCAAATCGCCGGAGGCGTTCTTTGCACGAGGCAAAGCCGGCGCTTTTCTCCATTCGCGCTTCGTCGAGATAAAGCCCGCGGCTGACCTCGATCTGGAATGCGTGGACCCCTGCGGCGGGCTTGCCATAGACGCTTGTCGTGTACCCCCCGGCATAGGGCGTATTGCGGGCGACCGAGAAGCCGATCTGGATGAGAGACTTCTGCGCATAGGAGATCAACTCGATGGCGGCCGCTTCGCCGTAGCAATCGCCGAGCACGATGTCGTTCGCCTTGGCCGGCGGCGGCATGGAGTGGCAGTCAACGACGATGGCGACGCCGAACTCCGCCTGCGCGTTCGTCACCAGCCCGGCGAGCGCCGCGTGATAGGGACGGTAAAAATGTTCCAGCCGGAAGGCGGCCTCGGCCGCCGGCAAGCGCGCGGCGTAGATCTCCAAGCCGTCACGCACGACGCGTGGAATGACACCGAGCCCCGCGGCCACGCGGGGCGATCGCGGTCCCACGGGCAAACCGAAAGGCGAGTCGAACATCGCCGGATCCAGTTCATGTGGCGAGCGATTGGGATCGACAAAAGCGCGCGGGAAGCGCGCGGTGATCAGCGGCGCGCCGAGCTCGGTCACACTTTCGAACAGCTCGTCGACAAAGGCATCCTCGGAGCGCCGTAGGCTGATCGGGTCCAGCCGGGAAAGCCTGGTGAAGCTTTCCGGATAGAATCGTCCGCTGTGAGGGGAGGCGAAGATGAACGGTACCCTCACGCCGATCGGGCTATGAACCAGCACGGGCTCGGCGGCGAGCGCGGAAATGCCCGGGTCCTCGGTGGCGTTTGGCCGCATTGTCCCGGCCGCCACGCCGCTCCGATCATCGGTCAGGGCGAGGCTGGACTGGAATGCGGCTGTGTCTGCGGTCATCTTCAGTTTCGAACAAGGGGTCGTTGCACTGGACCATTGGCGGAGCGCGCGATCAAGGGCGGATCGGCTCGTAAAGGGCGCAAAGCCGGGAATCACCCGGAACCCCATTAACCCGCATTTACGCTTTCGGCCAAATAAGGATGCGTGGCCCGCGCGTTCATGCAAAGTGTCGGGCTCGGGATTCCATTGAAACGGCAGATGGTTTAGGTAAGTCGAGCGGGGGTAAATGGCGAGCATCCTACTTGCGGAAGACGATGAATCCATGCGCCGGTTCTTGGCGGCCGCGCTGGAACGCGCCGGCCATGCCGTGACCGCTTTCGGCGACGGCGCCCAAGCCTTTGAATGCCTCCGGGGCCTGCGTTTCGACTTGCTGCTCTCCGATATCGTGATGCCCGGACTTGACGGCATCGAGCTCGCCAAGCGCGCCGCCGATTTGGATCCCGCGCTCAAAATCATGTTCATCACCGGCTTCGCCGCGGTTGCCCTGCACCCCGCCTCCGAAGCCCCGCGCCACGCCAAAGTCCTCTCCAAACCCTTCCATTTGCGCGACATCGTGCAGGAAGTGGAGCGCATGATCGCGGCTTAGGCGATGCCGGAGTCGATTCCTCGCGGCTTGCCAGGTTTCTTCGCCGGACGGTATAGAGGCTTCCTCTGGTCTTTAGGGCGCGTAGCTCAGCGGGAGAGCACTACGTTGACATCGTAGGGGTCACAAGTTCGATCCTTGTCGCGCCCACCAGTCTTCGCTGCGCAGCAGCGGAGACTGCCGCGCCGAAGCGCGCCAGCGCGAAGGCGGGCTCGAGCCTCCTCTGCTCGCGTATCAATGGGCAACGACGATCAAGAACACGCTGTCCGCAGTTTCGCGAACGACGTCCGCAAAATCCTTCGCGCTCATGCTGCTTGAAGAAACGACTTTTGCGTTGGCCGGTAATAGAGGGCCGATATAGTCCGCCTTCACCGCGTAATTTACGTTCTGCGGCACGGCGCCCGTAGCGCGCAATATAAGGAGATCATTCAGACTTTGACTTACGACGCCGATTACCTCTCCTCTCCTGTTCAGGAGCGGACCGCCGGAATTTCCCGGTTGGATCGGAACGTCGATCTGAAGATATCGGCCATCATCGCCGATGCCCGTAAGGGCATTGATGCGGCCAAAAGTTGCCTTTTGGCTTTGCCCTTCGGTGTTGGGAAGCGGAAAGCCAAGGGTTAGAACATCCTCGCCGCGCGAGCTTAGACGCGAGGATCCGAGCGGCAGAGGATGCCCCGTCAGATCCGTTTGCAAAATTGCCAGATCATTCGCCCGATCCTGGATCACCACTTTCGCGGGATGGCCGGTCCCGCCACTATGCACTTCAATGGCCTTGCCGCCGTCAACGACGTGGGAGTTGGTAACGACGAGCCCGTCCGTCGAAATCAAAAACCCTGTTCCCATGCCGATTGCTGCTCCGGGCGCCGCGTCCTTGGGCGGTGGGAACGGAAGCCTGGGCTGCGGCGCGACCCTGCGCGCCGCCGACGCGAAATATTGGCGCGCGGCAAAATCGGTCACGCCAAATGCGTAAAAGAACGTGGCGCCCTTCTCGTCGGAGCCGACCCCGTAGCCGCTGTTGCAGTCGCGGGCTTGCCATTCGGCGGTCACGTGCCGGCCGTCATTGCAGGTGAGTTCGGCGGTACCGGTGTCCCCGGTGCAGGTGCGAACACCGTAACGCCGCACGACAACATTTCCGACAGTCGTCTGCAGCATCCGGCTGCTGCCCGAGCAGCTCAGCTTCGCATCCTTGGTGCGGATCGTGATCGATGTGCCGTTCTGAAAGAGGTCGCTGGAGGCTTGGCCGGTCAGCGTATCGTTATTGTTTTCAAACTTGCCGATCAACGGAATCGGCGTCGTGCAAGCGCACAACAGCAGCGTGAATACGACAATCCGGAATCGCATCGCCCACCTCTCGGGACCGAATCTACCACAGGTTGACCGCGGCGGCGAACAGGCGCTTAGAGCGGGCTCCGCGGATCGACCGCAGCGACGGGCCAGTATTCTGCGATGCGCTCAGGCGTGCTGAAAAGAATATTGATGAAGAAGGGGCAGCGAATTTCGCATCCGCGCGGCACGAATTTCGGCATCGCGCCGGAAAAATAGAGCGAGAACGTCGAGTATCCGAAATTCTCCATCAGGGCGCGAAGGCTTGCTTGCGTCGAACCGAGCTTTTGCAGGCCGAACTCGTGCAGCTCGGCGACGACAAAGGGCACCTTGCAGTCCGACACGAGTTCCTGCGCGCCCTTCAGCACGCGCTCCTCGGCACCTTCGGTGTCGATCTTGATCAGCTTGGGAAGACCAAGACCGCGCGATTTCCATTCCGCATCGAGCGTGGTCGCCGCAACGGAAAGCGACGCCGGATTGGCGCGCGTCAAGCTGTTGTCCGGCCACTCACCGGGATTCCACAGTGCGTGGCCGCCGCTGTTGTCGCGGTTGAGATGAAAAATCGCCTCGCCGGAAAGGTCGGTGACGACCTTCTCGACGACGCTGACATTGGCAAGCGCGTTGCGCTGAAGATTGGCGTTCAGCCGCGCCAAACAGGAAGGCGCGGGCTCCATCGCCACGACATGTCCGCGCGGACCGACAAGCGACGCCGCGAGCACACTGAAGTAGCCGCAATTCGCGCCGACATCGAAGACGACATCGCCCGCTCGCAGCACATTGAGCATCAGCATGGAGACGTCGGACTCGTAGAAGCTGCGCGCGTTGTAATTGTCGAGGATGGCTTTTTCAGTGAAGTCGGAAGCATCGAGGGCAAGCTGGAATTGCACGCGCTCGGGCCCGCGCTGGATGCCCCATACAGCGACCGTCGAAGACCGTGCAGCCGCCGCGTCGTTTGGATTGGTGGACACCAATGTTCGGGCTTTCCGTTGGAAGGATTTCTTCGTCCCTAGGTATGAACAAACTCCAATTGCCCCACCGGCACAATCTTAAGCCGGCCGATTCGCGCTGGGTGCAGCCTCGCCTTGACCTTGGCCCGCATATCCCCTGAAATGCATTGGGAATTTTCCCATCCCATCGAGCCCGCCGGAAATGAACGTCCTCGAGACCCGCGTTTCCGCTGCTGCACGCCTCGACCGACTGCCGATTTTTTCGTTTCACCGCTGGATTCTGGTGCTTCTGAGCTTTTGTTTCTTCTTCGAGCTCGGCGACATCAACACGTTTGCCTTTGCTGCGCCCGCCATCCGCATGCAATGGGGAATCACCATCCAAACCGTCGGAATCATCACCTCGGCGACGTTTTTCGGCATGTTCGTGGGCGCCACCACGGG
>Ga0137409_10008373_pt1 | contig 10560 bp, 7 predicted proteins | sample CZODoug1_16funga_FD_122059 | JGI IMG/M metagenome (GOLD analysis project Ga0137409, IMG submission 122059) | Vadose zone soil fungal communities from Angelo Coast Range Reserve, California, USA - CZODoug1_16fungal (Hybrid Assembly) | ecosystem: Environmental > Terrestrial > Soil > Vadose zone... | reverse complement strand
AACTCGTCCTTCAGCTCGTACGACGTCCCGCACTGGCAGGTCACGCGGACGGCCACGGTTGCCTCCGTTGGGGTGTGCCCCAATCTAAGGCTTGACAGGGAAGCGGTCACGAGGAAATTGCGCCTCGCCCCGGAAGGAGGCCCGATGCATCGCGGTTTCGTCTTGTTCGCCACGCTCGCCGCCGCCACGCCCGCCTGGGCGCAGGCACCCCCGCCTGCCCAGACCGCGCCGCCGCTCCTCATCAAGGCCGGGCGACTGATCGACGGGCGATCCGATGCGCCGCAATCGGGCGTCGGCATCCTGATCGAGGGCGACCGGATCAAGGCGGTCGGCCCGGTCGCGCAGGTTCAGGGGCAGGCGCGGGGGGCGCGGGTGATCGATCTGTCGCAGATGACGGTGCTGCCGGGATTAATCGACGCGCACACGCACCTGCTGCTCCAGGGCGACCCCACGGCGCAGTCCTACAACGAGCAGCTGTTGTATCAGTCGACGCCGTATCGCGCGATTCTCGCCGCCCGGAACGCGCGGATCGCGCTCGAGCACGGGTTTACGGCCATCCGCGACCTCGAGACCGAGGGCGCGATGTACGCCGACGTGGATGTGAAGCACGCGGTGGATCGCGGGGAGATTCCCGGACCGCGCATCTTCGCGGCGACCCGGGCCATGGCGCCCACCGGCTTGTACCCGATCGTCTCCGACAACTGGGAGCTGGAGCTGCCGCATGGCGTGCAGCCGGTGGACGGCGTGGAGGGCGCGCGCCTGGCCGTCCGCCAGCAGGTCGCTCATGGCGCCGACTGGATCAAGTTTTACAGCGACCGCCGGTACTACTTCACGCCGGACTCGGTGCTCCACAGCTGGGTGAACTTCACCGACGACGAGGCACGCGCCATCGTGGAGGAGGCGCACCGCGTGGGACGGAAAGTGGCCGCGCACGCGATCGGGTCGGACGGAATCGCGGCGGCGCTGCGCGCCGGCGTGAACACGATCGAGCACGGCGACGGCATGACGGACTCTCTGCTCGACGTCCTGGTGGCGAAGGGCGTGTATTGGGTGCCCACGGTGACGGTAGCCTACTATGTCGCGGGGCCACGGGGCGGCGTGTGGGGACCGATGGTGGAGCACCAGCGCCGGGCGTTCGCCCGGGGGCTCAAGAAGGGCGTCCGGATCGTGTTAGGAACCGACGTCGGCGGATTCCCCTGGACCGAGCTCAATCAGGCGAAAGAGTTCGAGTACTACGTCCAGTACGGCATGACGCCCATGCAGGCGATCAAGTCGGGAACGTCGCTCGCGGCCGAGCTGCTGGGGCAACGGGACTTGGGCGTCGTGGCCGCCGGCGCGTACGCGGACCTGGTCGCGGTGGCCGGGGATCCGTTGAAGGATGTGACGGAACTGTCGCGCGTCCGGTTCGTTATGAAGGGCGGGGTCACTTATCTTTCGCCATAGTGCGGCGCGCGCTCGGGACTAGCATCGCTCTGTTGTTCGGCGCCGTCGGACCGGTCGTGGGGCAGTTCGCTCCGCCCGGCACCGGCGGCGTCGCGGTGTTGGCGGGCGGGCTGAAGCAGCTCGGCGCGAACAAGCGCATCCTGATGATCGGCGCCCACCCCGACGACGAGTACTCGGACCTCGTCGCCCTGTTCGCCCGCGGGATGGGCGCCCAGGTGGCCTACCTGTCGCTCAGCCGTGGCGAGGGCGGGCAGAACCTCATCGGCCCCGAGCTCGGTCCCGAGCTCGGCATCATCCGCTCGGAAGAGCTGCTCGCCGCCCGCCGGATCGACGGCGCGCGCCAATTTTTCACGCGCGCCTACGACTTCGGCTATTCCAAGACGCTCGACGAGGCGCTGCGCTTCTGGCCGCGCGACTCCGTCCTCAAGGACGTCCTCGACATCGTGCGCCGGTTCCGCCCCCAAATCATCGTGTCCGTGTTTTCCGGGACGCCGCGCGACGGCCACGGCCAGCATCAGGTGGCGGGTCTGGTCGCGCGCCAGGCGTTCGAGGCGCTGCGCGACTCGAGCTGGGGACCGGTGAAGCTGTATCGCTCGCTCTACTTCGACACCGCGAGCGCCACGCTGCGGCTCGACGCGGGCATGCTCGACCGGGTTGAGGGCCGGTCCTACCACCAGATCGCGATGGCGGGGCGGAGCCAGCACCGCTCGCAGGACGAGGGACAGCTCGAGCAACCCGGGCCGAGGATCGGTCGGCTCGCGTTTGCGGAGTGGCGCGAGGCAGCCCGGGCGCCGAGGGACGGGGCGGGGTTGTTCGCCGGGGTGGATACGCTGTTCCCGGGGAAAGCCCGCTATGCTGCATTGATCGATTCGGCGCGCGCCCTGCTCAACCCGATGCGACCCGAGGCGATCGTTCCGCTGCTGGGGCGCGCCCTGCGCGAGGTCGGCGACGCGGATTCCGGGCAACAGACGCTGCTCCAGGAGGCGCTCGCCGCCGCGGCGGGTGTGGCGATCGACGGCTTCGCGGACGACGGCATCGTGATCCCGGGCGAGCGCGTCCAAGTGGAGACGAGCGTGTGGAACGCCGGGGACGCAGGTGTGACGCTCGACACGATCGAGCTCGGCGCGCCGGCAGGGTGGAAGGTCGAGCGGCTGGATCCTGTGGGCTCTCCGGTGCCGGCGGGCACGGTGGCCACGCGCCGTTTCGCGGTGACGGTGGCGCCCGATGCGCCGCGATCTCAGGCGTACTTCCTGCGACGGCCGTTGGCCGGCGCCTTGTATGATTGGACCGGCGTGCCACCCGCGTGGCGGGGATTGCCGTTCGAGCCCCCGCCAGTGCAGATGACCGTGCGGCTGACGATCGCCGGCCAGCCGCTGACCCTGTCCCGCGAGGTGGTGTACCGCTATCGGGATCAGCGCACCGGTGAGGTGCGGCGCCCGCTGTTCGTCACGCGGCCGTTCGATGTGGCCGTGACGCCCGAGCTCGTGGTCTGGCCGGTGGACGGGGCGGCAGGAGGCCCGCGCCATTTCACGATCACCGTGACCAACCGCACCCGCGGGCCGGCCGTCGCGCAGATCGTCGTGACCGCGCCACCGGGCTGGACGACCGCGCGCCCGGACAGCCTGTCGTTCGAGCGGGAGGACGAATCGAAGAGCCTGTCGCTCACGGTCGCGCCACCCCTGGCCGTCCGACCCGGTGTGTACGAGCTGAAGGCCGCGGCGCTCGGGGCAGCCCGCCAGCGGAGCGATGGGGCGCTCGTGCTCATCGACTACCCGCATGTCCGTCCCCGCGCGGTCGTCCACGCCTCGACCGCGGAGCTGCGCGCGGCGCGCATCGCGCTGCCGGCGTTGACGCGGGTCGGCTACGTGCGGGGCGCGTCCGATCGGGTCCCCGAAGCGCTGCAGGCCGTGGGCGTCCCGATCGAGCTGCTCGGCGCCGACACCCTGGCCCGCGGAGATCTCTCCCGCTACGACGCGATCGTGATCGGGAGCCGGGCGTACGAGACCGAGCCCGCCCTGGTCGCGAGCAACGGGCGGCTGCTGGATTACGTCCGCGCCGGTGGTCTCATGATCGTCCAGTATCAGCAATACCCGTTTGTGAACGGCGGCTTCGCGCCGTACCGCCTCTCGATCGCGCGTCCGCACGATCGCGTGACCGACGAGACTGCGGCGGTGACGGAGCTCGATTCGGCGAGCCGCGTGTTCCATGTCCCGAACGAAATCGGTCCCGACGATTGGCGCGGCTGGGTGCAGGAGCGCGGACTGTATTTCGCGCACGACTGGGATCCCGCCTACGCGCCGCTGCTCGAGATGCACGATCCCGGCGAGCCACCCCTCCAGGGCGGGCTCCTGCTGGCCGCGCTCGGCAAGGGCACCTATGTCTACACCGGGCTGAGCTTCTTCAGACAGCTCCCTGCTGGTGTCCCTGGTGCGTATCGCTTGTTTGCGAACCTCCTCGCGCTGGGCAGGAAATAGAATGCGGATTGCGAATTTCGGATTGCGGATTGGACCGTGCGGGCGTCGAGGCCGCCGGCCGATATCACGGATCGAACCTTCCCGTGCAAATCCGCAATCCGCAATCCGCAACCCGAAATTGATCGCCGGCACTCTACTCCTCGCGCTTATTGTGAGTTGTGCGCGCGACGGTCGCACGCCGCTCGTGATCTACTCGCCCCACGGCCGCGACCTCCTCACCCTACTCGAGCGTCGGTTCGAGCAGCTGCACCCGGACGTCGACGTGCGCTGGCTCGACATGGGCTCGCAGGAGGTGTACGACCGGCTGCGCTCCGAGCGCGCCAACCCGCAGGCGGACGTGTGGTTCGGCGGCCCTGCGACGATCTTCGCGCGCGGCGCGCGCGACTCGCTCCTCGAGCCGTTCCGGCCCAGCTGGGCGGAGGCCATCGCGCCCCACGGGCGTGCACCCGGGGACGTGTACTTCGCCGCCTATGAAACGCCCGCGGTCATCGTGTACGCGGAACAGGCGGTAAAGCCGGAACAGGCCCCTCAGGATTGGGACGACCTCCTGGCCCCGCGCTGGAAAAACAAGATCCTGATCCGCGACCCGCTTGCCTCCGGTACCATGCGCGCCGTGTGGGGCATGATCATCGAACGCGGGCTGCAGCAGACGCACGACACGGCCGCGGGGTTCCAGTGGCTGCGACGGCTCGACGCGCAAACCAAAGAATACGTGTTGAACGGTCCGCTGCTCGACCAGAAGATCGTGCGCCAGGAAGGATTGGTGACCATCTGGGACCTGCCGGACATCCTGCTCAGCCGGCGCGACGGCCTGCCGCTCGGCTACGTCTTTCCGAAGAGCGGGACGCCGGTGATCGAGGACGCGATCGGCGTGGTGCGCAACGCGCGCCACGGCGCCCAGGCGCGAGCGTTCGTCGAGTACGTCGGCAGCGTCGCCGCGCAGCTGGCCGCGACCCGCGAGGCCTACCGCTTACCGGCGCGGCTCGACGTCCCCGTGGACTCGTTGCCGCCGTGGGCCCGCGAGGTCCGGCGCGTGATGAAGGTCGCCGACGTGGACTGGGACCTGCTGGCCGAGCGGGGGGCGGACTGGATGCGCAACTGGGATCAGACCGTGCGGAATCACGCGCGATGAGTGGGTTCGTCACCCTGGACGGTGTGCGCAAGCAGTGGTCGCACACCGTGGCCGTCGGACCCCTCTCGCTGGAAATCCCGCGCGGCGAGATTCTCGTGCTGCTCGGCCCTTCGGGCAGCGGCAAGACCACAGTGCTGCGCCTGCTGGGAGGGTTCGAGACCCCCGACGCCGGTCGCATCGTGCTCGCGGGGGAGGACGTGACGGCGGTGCCGCCCGCAAAGCGACGCTGTGGGATGGTGTTCCAGCATTACGCGCTGTTCCCCCATCTCGACGTCGGAGAGAACGTCGCGTTTGGACTCACCGGGCGGGGCGCGAACGACTCCAAGGTGGCGGAGGTCCTCGGGCTGGTGGGCCTCGAGGGGTTCGAGCGGCGGCGCGTGCAGGAGCTCTCGGGGGGGCAGCAGCAGCGCGTGGCCCTCGCGCGCGCGCTCGCTCCGGAGCCGCGGGTGCTGCTCTTGGACGAGCCGCTGTCCAACCTGGACCCTTCGTTGCGCGAGCGCACCCGGCGCGAGCTGCGGACGCTCATTCAGCGGGTCGGGATCACGACCATCTTCGTCACCCACGAGCAGGAGGAGGCGTTCGATCTGGGCGACCGGGTGGCGGTGCTCCAGGCCGGGCGACTCGAGCAGCTCGACACGGCCGACGAGCTGTACGAGCATCCGGCGAGCCTGTTCGTCGCCATGTTCGTCGGCCGGGCCAACGTGCTCCGCGGAAAAATGGCGCAGATGCTCGGGGCGTCTCCGGGTCAAGTGCTGGTGGTCCGGCCCGAACGTCTGGCGCTGGCGGATGCCGGCGTGCCGGGCATGGTGCGGGAGCGGCGTTATACGGGCGCCGCCGCCTTCTATCTGGTCGAGACGGAGACGGGGGATCGGCTCGAGGTCCTGGCCCGGCCGGAGGCGGCGCGCGTGGGTGATCGCGTGTACCTCGAAGCGGTGCGGGTCCTGACGTTCCCCGAGGAGCGCGTGTGAACGCGCGGCTCGGCTTTGCGACGCGGGCGGCGTTCACGTTGCTGCTGGCGTGGTTGGTGCTGTATCCGATCGTCATCGTCGTGTACGATGCCGCGGCAGGGGACGCGCTCGCGGCATTCGTGTCGCGCCCCGGCGAGTGGCGCGTGCTGTGGGCCAGTGTCTGGATTTCGGTGGTAAGCGTGGTGCTCGCGTCCGCGATCGGCGTGCCGCTCGCGTTTCTGTTCGAGTGGCTCGACTTCCCGGGCCGGAAGACTCTCGGCTCGCTCATCGCGCTGCCGGCCGTGCTGCCGCCGTTCGTTGGCGTGATCGCGTTCCTGTTCCTCTACGGTGAGTCCGGGTTCGTGGCGCGCGCGGTCCAGCGGCTGCTCGGCCTCACGCAGCCGCCGTGGCGGCTGCAGGGGGCCGGCGCGATCCTGCTGGTGCACGCGTACTCGATGTACGTGTACTTCTACCTGTTCACCCGCGCCGGGCTCGCGAAGCTGGACGCGTCGATGTTGGAGGCGGCCCAGGCGCTTGGCGCCGGGCGGTGGGAGACGCTGCGCCGCGTGATCCTGCCGCTGCTCCGCCCTTCGCTCGCCGGGGCGGCGCTGCTGGTCTTCATGACGGCTCTCGGCTCGTTCAGCGCGCCGTACGTGTTCGGCGGCGGGTTTCGCGTGATGACCACGCAGATTGTCGCCACCAAGCTCAACGGCGAGCTGCCCCTCGCGATGGTCGAGACCGTGGCGCTCGCGCTGGTGGCGGTCCTGGGCTTCGCGCTGCTGCGCCGCACCGAGGGCGACGACATTCTCACGGCGCTCGGGAAGGGGACCGCCCCGCGCCGGCGGCCGATTCGCCGGGCCGGCGTCCGCGCCTTCGCCACCACGACGGGCTGGGTCTTCGCGGTCGTACTGCTGCTGCCCCACCTGACGCTCGTGTTGGTCTCGCTCGTCCCCTACGGCACGTGGACCACCGAGACGCTGCCACCGGTGCTCTCCCTCGTGAACTATGAGCGGCTGTTCCGCGAGGCCGAGCGGCTGCGCCCGCTGGTGAATTCGGTGTGGATGGCGGGCGTGAGCACGTTCGCAGCGGCGGTCTTGGCGCTCGTCGCCGGCATGCTCGTCGGGAGACGGCGACCCTGGCAGTTCCGCGGTCCGATCGAACTGCTGCTCGCGCTGCCCTGGGCCCTTCCCGGAACGGTGTTCGCGCTCGCGCTCCTGACGACCTTCAGCAAGCACGACCCCCTCACACTTCGTTGGGTCCTGGTGGGGACGACGGTGCTGCTGCCGCTCGCCTACCTCGTGCGCAACCTTCCGGTGACGGGACGCGCCGTCCTCGCCGGGTACCGGCAGCTCGACCCCGCGCTCGACGAGGCCGCGGCGAGCCTCGGCGCCGGACGGTGGGCCACGTTCCGCCGGGTCACGTTGCCGCTCCTCAAGCCGGCGCTCGCCGCGGGCGGCAGCCTCGCGTTTGTCGCGGCGCTCGGCGACTTCGTGACGTCCATCGTCCTCTATACGCCCGACAATCGGCCCATCGCGATCGAGATCATGTCCAGCCTCCGCGTGTCGGAGCTGGGCGTGGCGGCGGGCTTCGGCGTGATCCTGATGGTGCTGAGCGCCGTGGTCCTCGGCGTGGGAGCCAGACGATGAAGCGCTTGTCGGTGCTGATGGCCGTTTGCTTCGTGGACATGCTGGGGCTCATGCTGGTCGCCCCCCTCATGGCCTTTTACGCGTTGCGCCTCCACGCGCCGGAGTGGATGGTGGGGCCGCTGATCGCGTCCTTCGCGGTCGCCCAGCTCGTCTCGTCGCCCGTGTGGGGGAAGGTCTCCGATCGCTACGGTCGCCGGCCGGCGCTCATTGTCGGTCTTGCAGGCTCCGCGTTCGCGTATCTGATCTTCGGATTCGCCAACACGCTGTGGCTGCTGTTCGCCTCTCGCATCGTTCAGGGGCTGGGAGGCGGGACTACCGGCGTCGCGCAAGCGTACGTGGCGGACACCATGGTGCCCGCCGAGCGGGCGAAGGCCCTGGGATGGCTGTCTGCGGCGACGAGTGCGGGCGTGGTCATCGGGCCGATCATCGGTTCCGTGGCGCACCGGTTCGGCACAGAAGTTCCGGGCGTCGTGGCCGCGGCCCTCGTGTTGATCAACGTTTACTTCGCCTGGAAATGGCTGCCGGAGTCGCGCGTCTCGGATGGTCACACAACGACACCGAGCGGGCGGTATGCCGCGCCGACGCAAAGCCGGTCCGTGCGCCAGGCCCTGTGGGAGATCATGCGACACCCGGCGACGCCGGCGCATCGAGTGATCTGGATCTACGTGGTCGGAATGCTGGCGTTGAACGTCGTGATCGGCGTGCTCGCGCTGTACCTGAAGGACACGTACGCCGTCACTGAGGACACGATCGGATACTTCTTCCCCATCTTCGGGATCGTGGGTGTCCTGATGCGCGTCTGGCTCGTCGGGTGGTTCAACGATCGCTTCGGCGAAGTGCGCACGATGCAGATCGGCACCGTGCTGCTCGGGCTCGGGCTGGCGCTGATGCCGTTGCCGGCGGCGCTGACGCCGGGCGCTCCCGGGATGGCGCTCTTTATCGTATTTCTCATTCTGGTGCCGGTGGGGACCGCCTTGCTGTTTCCCGCGTCCACGTCGCTCGTGAGTCAGCGCACCGCCAAGCACGAGCTCGGGCTGGTCATGGGCGCGCAGCAGACGTTCCGCGGGATCATGAGCATCGTCGGCCCGGTCGGAGCGACCCTCGCCTTCGACGGGCTCGGGCACGGCGTTCCGTTCCTGCTCGCGGCTGCCATCGTGGCCGTCGCGGGGTTCATGGCGTTCCGGGAGCGGCGGGAGGCTCCAGTAGCCGCTCCCGCCTGACTAGCTTTCGCCCATGATTCGACCCCTCGTCCTGCTGCTCGCGAGCTTCGGCGCGGGAACCGCGCCCGCCCCCAGGCCCCGGCTCATCGTGGTCATCACGGTGGACCAGCTGCGGCCGGATTACCTGGATCGCTACCGCCCGCAGCTGAAGGGCGGGTTTGCGACGCTCCTGAGGACCGGAGCTTCGTTCACGGACGCCTACCAGGACCACGCGGTGACCGAGACCGCTCCGGGGCATGCGACGATTCTGTCGGGGCGTTGGCCCGCGCACACCGGCATCACCCGCAACCTCGCCGGTGTACAGGATCAGGCGGCGCCCTTGATTGGCGTGGACGCCCCGGGTGCCTCCCCCAAGCGCTTCCGCGGGACCGAGTTCTTCGACTGGCTCAAGGCGGCGGACTCCGGCGCGCGTGCGCTCTCGGTTTCCGGGAAGGACCGCGGCGCGATTCTGCCGATCGGCCGGGCGAAGGAGCGGGTCTACTGGTATGCCAAGGGGTTCTTCACCACGAGTCGCTACTATGCCGACTCGCTCCCGACCTGGGTGCGGATCTTCAACGGACAGCGCGTTCCCTTCCGGGCCGCGGGAACGCAGTGGACGCTATTCCTGCCGGAGCGCGAGTACTCCGAGCCCGATAGCGTCGCCTACGAGAATCAGGGGCGGGACGTGGTGTTTCCCCATCGCCTTCCAGCGGATAGCGGGGAGGCGGCCCTGGCCTTCGTCGCAACGCCGACCATGGACTCGCTCACGCTCGCCTTCGCGCTCGAGGGAGTCCGCGCCCTGCAGCTGGGCGGGCGTGGTGCCACCGACCTGCTCGCCGTGAGTTTGTCCACCACCGACTACGTCGGTCACGCGTACGGCCCCGATTCCCGTGAAATTCACGATCAGGTCGTGCGCCTGGACCGGTATCTGGGCCGGTTCCTCGAGCAGCTGTTTGTCCGCTATGGAAGAAACAACGTCCTGGTGGTGCTCACTGCCGACCACGGCGTGACCCCGTTTCCCGAGCGCTCTCGCACCATGGGGCACCCCGGAGCGGTGCGGGTGATCCCCGACACGATTATCCAGGGCGTGAACGCGGCGCTCGACCAGCGCGCCGGCGGCGGCGACTGGGTCCAGCTCGAGAGTGGGATGTTGCTGGTCCCCGATCGCGCCAAGCTGGTCGCCCAGGGCGTGAACGTGGACAGCGTGGTCGGGGACGTGGCGACCCGGCTGCGGGAGCTGCCCGGCGTGGCCCGCGTGGACCGCCCGGCCGATCTCGCCCCCAAGGACACGGCGGATCCGGTGTTGCGCCGCTGGATCCATCACCTGCCGTCGGATGGCGGTGTGGAGCTCGTCGCGACGCTCAAGCCCTACTCGATCTGGAGTCCGGCGAACGGTTTCATCGCGATGCACGGGCAGCCGACGGAGCTGGACTCGCATGTCCCGCTCATCCTGTGGGGCCCGGGGGTCCGACGCGGCGTATATGCCGGGCGGGTCAGTACCGTGGACATCGCGCCGACCTTGGCGCGGCTGCTCGACCTCACTCCCGCCGAGCCGCTGGACGGACGCGTCCTGACCGAAGCGCTCGGCGCGCAGAATTGAGGGACGATGCCGCCTCCAAAGCTCACCCCCGACCAGCTCCGGCGCATCGAGGAGATCGAGGAGTACCGGCGTGCGGCCGATCATCTGAAGCGCCTCGTCACCGAGCTCGAGGGGAACCG
>Ga0137409_10008372_pt1 | contig 10561 bp, 10 predicted proteins | sample CZODoug1_16funga_FD_122059 | JGI IMG/M metagenome (GOLD analysis project Ga0137409, IMG submission 122059) | Vadose zone soil fungal communities from Angelo Coast Range Reserve, California, USA - CZODoug1_16fungal (Hybrid Assembly) | ecosystem: Environmental > Terrestrial > Soil > Vadose zone... | reverse complement strand
AGCCGCCTGATTACTTAGTGAGGTTCAGTCCTACTGCACGAAGCACGATCTTGTCGGAGGTATCCGCAAAGCTGAGACGCAGGCTGAGAAGGACAGACCCCTTTGCTGGTTTTACCAACGTTGCCTTGCTGTTCACACAAACCGGACCCGCCGCGTTGAGATGGGTTGGATCATCCAGCAGAACCGTGGCCGAGCTGGGAGGGTTCTGGACCTGCGACAGCCGTGTCTGGCTGATAAAGGTGCGGGAGTTGGAATTCTCATAACAAATTCGCACGCTCGCGATATCGAAACCAGGCGGCACCTCTAGTGCCGTCTCAATAACTTTGTTCCCTCCACCTTGTGCCTCATCGCCGGTCGTTGACGAGGTCACGATCAGGCCGCTCAATCCGCCCCCCACTCCGGAGTTGACTGCGTTGAATGATGTTTTCACGCTGGGATCGCCAGGCAGAAACACGAGATGATCAATCCACATGGTAGGTATCTTGTACTTGTCATGGTCGCGATCATGGTCGCGGTCGTGATCAGCGGGCGGCTTGCTCTGTGGCGCGGCTGGCACACTCGTAGCCAGCAGAGCTATTCCCAGGGAAATGCCTAAAAAGAACTTTCTCGCCCTTACCCGAGCCGGCGATGCAGATTCATGCTTTCTATTGGGGTTCATAAGTCAATTTCTCCTTTCGAGTTGTGTTCCAATTCGGTGTCTCACTGCGGGTCGCCCAGCCGGTCACGATCGCCTGAATTCTCGAGGGTGACCCGTCCAAAGCTCCGCTTCTGCGGGTTTTTGTCATCGCCGGGTGCAAACACAGCTTCGGAGGACAGCTTGCTCCGATTTTGATTGGGGAAGAACCGGGGTCTATCGCCTCAGGGGGTGTGCACTGCTTTTGTCCCTGGGTAGGAACCGCTCTTCGGAGAGACGACGCAGGTATTCTGCGTCCGGAGAAACTGCATGTCAAGTTCTGGCGAACCCTCTGTAAGGGAGGTGACACTGGCGGAGGGCTAGAACCCTCGTGATCGCCTGCAGCATAGACGCCCGCGCAAATCAATTCAAAGCACTGTCCATTTGACCCTTCACAAAGTCCCCGGATAGCTAATAATTGATGTGCAATATAGCTACGATGGGGACGAACCCAGCTGCCGTCGGTTTTCGGGCATTGGACCGATAAGATCTTTGTTTACAAGATTTTGCCTATAAGTTATTTGAAATCTATATTTTGGCGGAATTTTCGCCGTAACATGATGATTCCTAAAGACCCTATGGGGGAGGGGCATACCCCCTGGTTAATACCATTGATCTAAACACCCGACACCATCTTCCCTCACAACACACGTAACACGCCAGCCCCGCGGATTTCACTCTTCTTCAATTTTTGCAGCGCCTGATTCGCCTCGACGAGATCGAACACCTCGATGTCAGTCTGCAATGGAACTTCGCCCGCGAGTTGCAGGAATTCGCGCCCATCTTGTCTCGTAGCATTGGCAACACTGCGAACGACCTTCTCGTGATAAAGCAGTTCGTAATCGAGCGCGGGAATCTGCGACATCGTGATTCCGGCGAGCGCGAGCGTCCCACCTTTGCGCAACACGCGCAGTGACTCGCGCACCAGAATTCCCGCAGGCGCGAAGATGATCGCCGCATGCATCCGTTCAGGAGGAGTATCTTCAGCGCGTCCCGCCCAAGCAGCGCCAAGTTCGCGCGCATGCGCGCGATGGTCTTCGCTACGAGTGAAGACGAACACATTGCACTTCTGATTTCGCGCCATCTGGATGACAAGATGCGCCGAAGCCCCGAATCCGTAAAGCCCCAGGTTCTCGCCAGGACGGATTCCAGTGAGCCGGTAAGACCGATATCCAATAATGCCCGCGCACAACAGCGGCGCAGCATGTTCGTCGTCGAAGGCGGCGGGAATGGGATAGCAGAAGTCGGCGGGGACGAGAGTGTATTCGGCATATCCGCCATCAACGTCACATCCAGTAAAACGGCCACTGACGCAGAGGTTCTCGAGTCCGCGACCGCAGTATTCGCAGCTGCCATCAGTCGAGTGCAGCCATGCAATCCCGACTCGATCCCCTTCCTTATAGTGAGTGACGCGCGAACCCAGCGCGTCGATCACGCCGACGATCTGGTGTCCCGGAATAACCGGACGTTTGTGCGGCGGAAGGTCGCCTTCGACCGTGTGCAGGTCGGTATGGCAGAGTCCGCAGACGTGGACACGTACGCGAACTTCGCCCGCCGCAGGAGTCGGAGTCGCTACATGCCGCATAGCAAGTGGCGACGCTTCAGCGGGCCCCGTCGTGTCCAGCACCATCGCGCGCATAGGTTGATTTTAGCCGGGACAAAAGGTTGGGCACAGCGTCCAATCTCAGGAGAGGCTGAGGAGGTTTCCATGCGCAGATTCGTTCAGGGGTTTGTCCTGGGAATCCTGGCGCTGCCGGTGGGCGGTTTGATTACGGCATGGCTGGGATATCTTCCGGCGTTGGCGAAGGCCGAGCCGCCACGATGGGAAAAGGCGGTTGCTCAGATGGCACTGAACTCCTATGTGGCGCGGCACGCACCGCATATTGCGAATCCGATTCAGCCGACAGATGAAAATTTGTTGGCCGGTCTCAAGGTGTTCCGGGATGGTTGTGCCGGATGTCATGGAGATCCCAATGCAGGCAGCGACTACGGGGCGAGTTTCTACCCGCGCGTGCCGCAGTTTGCTAGTGATCCTCCGCGACTGCCGGATTGGCAATTGTTCTGGATCGTCAAGAACGGCGTGAGGTACTCGGGAATGTCTGCGTGGGACCAGCAGTGGGATAACGACACCGCGAAATCCGATGACCAGATGTGGAAAGTGGTGACGTTTTTGAGCCGGCTCGACTCGCTGCCTCCGGCGGTGAATGCGGAGTGGCATAAGAAGCAGTAGGGCAGGTCGCAGGTCGCAGCTGGCAGGTGGCAGTTGTTAGCGTCAGGTCTTAGAGTCAACGCTCTCGAAATCGCCGAGGAAGGTTTGTTTCTCGGTCAGGCTTTCGCATTGCTTGTCTAAAGCGACGTAGGCGGAGTGGTGGTCTTGTTTGAAGCGGTGGAGAGACTCGCCGGAGGTCCAGTGGTCCAGCGTCACGTAGCGGCCGGCTTGGTTGAGGTCGCGGAATAGTTCGGTCCCGAGGTAGTGGGGGCTTTGTCGGAAGAGCTGGGCCCAGGCGCCGTCGGGACCGTATGTTTCTTCGAACGCGGATATGGATTCGGGCTTGACTTGGAATTGCCAGAGGGCGAAATATTGATTGCTCATTGATGGTCCTGGCTAAAGCCATTTCCTCTGCGACATTTTACGCGGCCCTGAAGGGCCGCTCTTGTACTTGCTGCCGGGGAACTGCCGGTTCGGGTACAATCCTTCCTCTAAATGAATCGCGAATATCACAAGAATTACAGCCATGAATTGCAACGGGACATGGAGGCATTGGTCTTTGGGCATGCAGGACAGCCGCTGCTCGTCTTCCCCAGTTCCCAAGGACGTTATTTCGAATACGAAGATGCGGGGATGATTCGGGCGCTGGCGCCGAAGATCGATGCGGGAGAACTGCAGGTGTTCTGCGTGGACAGCGCGGACAGTGAGAGCTTGTACAACAAAAGCGTGCATCCGGGAGCGCGGATCTGGCGGCATGTGCAATACGAGCGCTATGTTGTGAATGAGTTTGTGCCGTTCTTGAAGTGGAAGAATTGGGCTCCGCAGATTTGGGTTACGGGATGCAGTTTTGGCGGGTATCACGCGCTGAACTTTTCTTTGCGGCATCCGGATCTGGTTTCGGCTTGTGTGCCGATGAGCGGGTCTTACGATATCAAGAGTTTTCTCGATGGGTATTACGATGACAATTGCTACTTCAATAATCCTATGGATTACCTGCCGCAGATGAGCGACGAGTGGTACCTGAGCCGCTACCGGCAAATGAAGGTTGTGCTGGGGACTTCAGATTGGGATATGTGTCTGGATGCGAATGTGAAGATGGCGGGAATCATGCATGCGAAGGGGATTCCGCATTGGCTGGATATCTGGGGCGACAACAGCAAGCATGATTGGCCGCTTTGGCAGCGGATGGCGGGGAAGTATTTCTAGCGGGTGGTCGGTTGTCGTTGGTCGCTCGCAGGCCAGTGCGAGTGGCATGGAGAGAATGCCTTGCGACGGCGGTGGCAGCGCGTGGGGCGTAGGGGTCCTTCGACTCCGTGAGTGCTGCGCTTCGCACAGCGCTCACTCCGCTCAGGATGACACTAATTTAGGAGTGCCCAAAAACAGGAGATTGTCGTGGCGAAAAAAATTGGAATTCTTTTTGGGATGGAGAATACGTTTCCGCCAGCACTGGTGGAGAAGATCAACTCTATGAGGGTGGACGGGGTTGAGGCGGAGTCTGTAAAGATTGGCGGGATTCGGATGGATGAGCCGAGGAAATATGCAGTCATCATCGATCGGATCTCGCAGGATATTCCGTTCTACCGCGCCTATCTGAAGAACGCGATGTTGCAGGGGACGATTGTCATCAATAATCCGTTTTGGTGGACGGCGGACGACAAGTTTTTCAATTACGCGATGGCGCACAAGATCGGTGTGGCGATTCCGCCGACCGTAATTTTGCCGCATCAGAAACACCCGCCGGATACCACGGATCAGTCCATGCGGAACCTCATCTTTCCTCTGAACTGGGATGAATTGTTCGCGTATGTGGGCTTCCCGGCTTTTTTGAAGCCTTATTCGGGAGGCGGGTGGAAACACGTATATAAGGTGCATTCGCCGGAGGAATTCTTTCACTTTTACAACCAGACGGGCGATCTGTGCATGACGCTGCAGCATGGCGTGGAGTTTGAAGAATATTTTCGGTGTTATGTGGTCGGGCAGGAAAAAGTACACATCATGCGCTATGACCCGAAGGCTCCGTTTCATGAGCGATATGTGAAGGGGAATCCTACGCCGTCGCCAGCAATGAAGGAGCGCGTGGAGAAAGATGCAATCACTCTGTGTAAGGCCCTGGGGTATGACTTGAACACGGTGGAGTTTGCTGTCGAGGATGGCGTTCCGTACGCGATCGACTTTATGAATCCGGCGCCGGATGCGGAAGTCACTTCGGTGGGACAAGAGAATTTTGAGTGGGTGATCAATGCCGTGGCGGAGATGGCGGTGAAGAAGGCTTTGAGCGACGAGAAGCCGTATGAGGAGATGCGGTGGGCGTCGTTTCTGGGCGGGCCCAAGTGGGTGGATATTCGGGCGCCTAAGCCGCGGAAGAAAGTGGCGGCGAAAGGGTAGGTCTTTACCACAGAGGTCACAGAGGACACAGGGGAAACAGCCGCATTGGACGGGTCAGAGCCTCGTCCCTACACTGCTATACTATGAGGACTTCGGCCAGCTGTCCTCCATCTGGCTGTGTGGTGTCGCGATGAAACCATCTTTCACGCTTGGTATTGAAGAGGAGTATCAGACGGTCGATCCTGAAACTCGGGATCTGCGGTCGCATATTCATGCCGAGATCATCGAAAAGGGCAAGCTGATCCTGCAGGAGCGGGTGAAGGCCGAGATGCACCAGTCGGTGGTGGAGGTGGGGACGTCGGTTTGCAGCAACATTCGGGACGCCAAGGATGAACTGAAGAAACTGCGGCGCGACATGATCCGGTTGGCGCGCGAGAACGGGTTGCGTCTGGCTTCGGCGGCTACGCATCCATTTGCCGATTGGCGAACGCAGGAAGTCAATCCGGACGAGCGTTACAAGAATATTGTCGAGGACCTGCAGCTGGTGGCGCGAGCGAACCTGATTTTTGGTTTGCACGTGCACGTTGGTGTGGAGGATCGCGAGACGGCGATCCACTTGATGAATCATGCGCGTTATTTTGTGCCGCATTTGCTGGCGCTGTCGTCGAATTCGCCTTTCTGGCTGGGAATGGATACGGGCCTGAAATCGTATCGCTGTAAAGTGTTCGACAAGTTTCCGCGGACGAATATGCCCGACTTCTTCCCGAGCTGGGGAGAATATGACAGCTATGTCAAGCTGCTGATCAAGACCAATTGCATCGATAACGCGAAGAAGATCTGGTGGGACATCCGACCGCATCCGTTCTTTAACACGCTCGAGTTCCGGGTGTGTGATATTCCGATGCGCGTCGAAGAGACGATTGCGCTGGCGGCGCTGATTCAGGCGACGGTGGCGAAACTGTATCGGCTGTACTCGGCGAATACCGGGTTCCGGCTCTACCGCCGATCGTTGCTGATGGAGAACAAGTGGCGGGCAGCGCGGTATGGACTCGATGGGAAGTTGATTGATTTCGGGAAGCAGACGGAAGTTCCGGAGCGCGAACTGATCGAAGAGTATCTGGAATTTGTGGATGACGTGCTCGACGAACTGGGATCGCGGAAAGAAGTGGAGTACGTGCGCGAGATCATGAAGATGGGCACGGGCGCGGACCGGCAATTGAAGGTGTACCGCAAGACTGGCGATATGAAAGCCGTAGTGGACTACATCATTGAGGAGACCGAGGTTGGCCTGGGCGAGGCAGTGAGCGATGTTCCTACAGCCCGGGCCGTCTGATTCGTGGATGAAGACTGCAGAGACACAACCTCAACGACAACTGAACCAATTGCCATTTGATCCGGAACTGACGCCGGGAGCGCGGAACGCCGTGCAGGTGTGCCTGCGCGTTCAGCCTTCGGAGAAGGTTACCGTCATCACTGACTTGGTGACCCTGGAGATCGCGGCGGCTCTGGTGCACGAACTGGAAGCCGTCGGTTGCCGCTACAACTCCTGGGTGCTGGAGGATGTGGCGGAGCGTCCGCTGACTGATTTGCCGCTACCAATCGTCGAGGATCTGGAGAGCTGCCAAGTCAGCATCTTTGCGGTGCAAGCGCAGACTAACGAATTGAAATCGCGCATGCAGATGACGGACGTGGTGAACCGGAAGAAGATCCGTCACGCGCACATGGTGAACATCAACCGGCAGATCATGCTGGAGGGAATGCGCGCGGATTTTCAGAGAGTCGATCGGTTGAGCACGAAGGTTGCCGAGCGTGTGCGGGTTGCTAAACAGATCCGGGCAAAGACGGCTGCGGGGACGGACTTGACGGCGGATTTCAATCCCAACTATCGATGGTTGAAGACGAGTGGGATTATCAGTCCGGAGAAGTGGGGGAACTTGCCGGGCGGTGAGGTGTTCACGACGCCGGGCGAAGTGAATGGGACGTTTGTCATCGACGGCGTGGTCGGGGATTATCTGTGCGCGAAGTTTGGCGATTTGAAGGCGAATCCGCTGACGATTCAGGTCAAGGGGAATCGCGTAGTGGAGGCGCATTCTTCCAACCGCGAACTACAAAATGATTTTTGGGCCTACACACATACCGATGAGAACAGCGATCGCGTTGGTGAGTTCGCGATTGGAACCAACATTGAGTTGAAGGATGTGATTGGACAGATTCTGCAGGACGAGAAGTATCCGGGCGTGCATATTGCGTTTGGGAATCCTTATGGTGCGCATACGGGAGCGGAGTGGTATTCGTCCACGCATATTGATGTGGTGGGGCGGAAGTTTGATATCTGGGTGGATAACGAACAGATTATGCGGGGCGGGCAGTTTTTGATTGAAGCCTGAAGAACTGGCACTTGGCAGTTAGCATTGGGCATTTGGTTAAACCAATCCGAGCTTCGCTCGGATAGACGGGTCAGAGACCCGTCTCCACACTGACTCACCATGATTCCCTCCTATCGGCGGGCCTTCAACGCGGGGTTCACTCCAGAAAATTATCAGAGGTTCAAGCGTGAGTTGGCGGCGCGGTGTGGGATGGATGTGCCGTTCAGGGTCTCGGAGACGCCCTGCTTCTTTCCGGCGGCGCTGGCGGAGCGGCTGGGTGAAGATGGGAAGGCGTTGATCCGGCAGTTGGTGGAGAATCCGGATTATCTCGCGCGGTCAGAGAGCACAATTCCTCAGCGGTTTCGGGTGCCGAATGAAGCGGCGCGTCCGATGTTTGTGCAAGTGGATTTCGGATTGGTGCGGGATGCAGCCGGTGAGTTGCAGCCCAAGCTGGTCGAGTTGCAGGCCTTCCCTTCCCTCTATGCGTACCAACCGGTGCTTTCGCAGACATACATTGACGTGTTCGGGCTCGACTCGAGTTTGCGCTACCACCTCAGCGGACTCGACGCGAAGACATATACACAATTGTTGCGGGATGCGATCGTGGCGGGGCATGATCCGGCGAACGTGGTGCTGATGGAAGTACATCCGGAGGAGCAGAAGACGCTGCCGGATTTTTTATTGACAGAAAAGCTGCTGGGGATTCGCACGGTTTGCATCACGAAGATCCGCAAAGACGGACGACGGCTGTTTTACGAATCAGGCGGCAAGCGGATTCCGATTCAGCGTATCTACAATCGGGCGATTGTGGATGAACTGGAGCGCAAGGGCGTCGAGTTGCCGTTTGATTTTCGCGATGATCTCGACGTGGAGTGGGCGGGGCATCCGAACTGGTATTTTCGGATCAGCAAGTATTCGATTCCGTATTTGAAGCATCCGAGCGTGCCGCGGACGTGGTTTCTGGATCGGATGCCGTCATTGCCTTCGGATCTTGAGAACTTTGTACTGAAACCTCTGTACTCGTTTGCCGGGCTGGGGGTGGTGATTGCGCCTTCGCGGAAAGATATCGAGGCGATTCCGTTGGAGAAACGGGGCGAATACATTTTGCAGGAGCGGCTGAATTTTACGCCGGTGATCGAGACGCCGCATGGGGCTACCAAGGCGGAGTTGCGGATCATGTACATTTGGCTGAAGGAACTGACGCCGGTGCTGATTATCGTGCGCATGGGGCGCGGGCTGATGATGGGCGTGGATCACAATAAGAATATGGAGTGGGTGGGGTCGTCGGCGGGGCTGGGGGGAGGTTAGTGCGTGGCGGATACTACTACTTCGAGGCCTCGAAATGAAAGGTCGAATTCTAGGGGTGACGGGCCCTGCGGGAAGGCTTCTTAAAGGCCTGGGCCCTCCCCTCAGCAGTGTGCAGCGGGCAAGTGCAGTATTCTTGGGTGTCTGTTTCTTGGGCATTAGCGCGGTTATGGGTGTAGCCGGGGTTGCAGAACTGGTATCACCTTCTCTTGTGAGTTTCATCACGTGTGGGATTTATCTAGCGCTCTCCGCGGGCGCACTGTGGATTGGTGTCAAGACAATTCACAATGCGATTGTGAATAGACGATCCGGGCAAGTTCGCCAAGGCCGACGTTAGTCGACAATCCGTCGCCCGCAGACCCCGTCGATCAAGCCTTGTCCGTGTTGGCGTGTATCACTTTCCCGCTTTCGTACTTCCCGCTTTCGTACAGGTTCGCCCCTCCAGCGGTTGACCCGGCTGCAACGACCGCCTAACATTACGCCTTCGCGGGCGGGGCGCCCGCGCCACACGTAGAATCAAAGGCAACAGTGACGGACAGGAGTGTCCGTCCCACACTTCAACTATGGACATGCTCGGGCAGACGGTTTCCCACTATCACATTCTGTCGAAGCTGGGTGGTGGTGGGATGGGGGTGGTGTATGAGGCGGTGGACCTCCGGCTCGAGCGGCATGTTGCGCTGAAGTTCATTCCTGAACATCTGGCGAACGACAAGCGGGCGCTGGATCGGTTTACGCGCGAGGCGCGGGCGGCGTCGCAGCTCAATCATCCGAACATCTGCACGATTCATGACATCGAGGAAAACAACGGGCATCCGTTCATCGTGATGGAAAAGCTGGAGGGCGAAAGCCTGAAGGCTCGAATCAAAGGCAAGCCGATGGACCTGGATCATCTGCTCGACGTGGCCGTGCAGGTGATGGATGCGCTGGCGGCTTCGCATGCCAAGGGGATTGTGCATCGCGACATCAAGCCGGCCAATATTTTTCTGACTCCTACCGGACAGGTGAAGATCCTCGATTTCGGCTTGGCCAAGCTGGCCAAGGGCGGCGACGTGGGGACGAGCACTGACAGTTCGCTCGAAGAGTCGCTCACTCAGGTGGGAGTGATTCCGGGAACGGCGGTGTATATGTCTCCGGAGCAGGCGCGATCGGAACATCTGGATGCGCGCAGCGATATTTTTTCGTTCGGGGTGGTGCTGTATGAAATGGCGACGGGCAAGAAGCCGTTCACTGGAACGAACATTGTCACTACGCTGCATGCGGTGCTAAATCAGAAACCGGAGTCGCCGCGGGCCGTGAATCCGGCTGTGCCGGTGGAACTAGAAGCAATCATCGGCAAGGCTATGGAGAAAGACCTGGCGAAACGGTATCAGGATGCAGCCGAGATGAAGGCCGACCTCCAACGCTTGCAGAAGGAAACCGAGTCGGGGTTGACGCGCACGGGAGCACGGGAACCCAAGCCGCCGAAGTTGGTGACGCATACCTTCCAGAAGGCGAATTTCAAACAGATGTGGGTCGCGCTGGCGTTGGCTGCGATGCTGCTGACCGTGCTGGTGGCGGTGGGGGCATGGTGGATCAAGCGGCGCGGGGCGATGGTCCATGCGAGCAACCGGACGGTTGCGGTGTTGCCGCTGCAGAATATCAACAATAAGCAGGAAAGCGAGTTTCTCCGTTACGCGCTGGCGG
>Ga0137409_10008371_pt1 | contig 10561 bp, 9 predicted proteins | sample CZODoug1_16funga_FD_122059 | JGI IMG/M metagenome (GOLD analysis project Ga0137409, IMG submission 122059) | Vadose zone soil fungal communities from Angelo Coast Range Reserve, California, USA - CZODoug1_16fungal (Hybrid Assembly) | ecosystem: Environmental > Terrestrial > Soil > Vadose zone... | reverse complement strand
ACCGGCCAGTCGAGACTGCCGAGGTCGGCGGTCGTGATGGCGCCGGCCCCCGCGGTTACGCCGCGCGACTCCGCCGCGCGCCGCGCGCGCTCGAGTGCCTCGATGCGGTCGTTGAGCGATTTCTCGTCGCGATCGAGGCGCGTCAGTCGTTGCTCGGCCTCGCGCGCGTTGCGCCGAGTCTCCCGCAGGTTCGTCTCCCGCTCGTGCTCGAGCGCGAGGTAACGCCCCAGCTCGTCGGTCCGCTCGCGCCGGCGCCGGCCCAGCGTCTCGCGCGCATCCACGAGGAGCTGGCGCTGCCGCTCGACGCGGCGCCGGAGCTTGTCCATGTCGTTCGCGAGCAGCCGGTCCTGCTGGGTGACGAGATGGAGGTACTTGTAGCGCGACAGCAGGTCGCCGAAGCTTTCGGCGGCGAGCAGCACCTGCCAACTGTACAGCGCGCCCCGCTTGTAGATATCCACGAGCCGCCGCTCCAGCACCGCGCGCTTCTCGAGCAGCGCGTCCTGGGCGATCAGCAGGTCAACCGTGATTTGGTCGATCTGCCCGCCGAGTCCCGTGATCTGGCGGTCCAGCTCGTTGACGATGCGATTGGTCGTCTGCTTCTGCGATTCGATGTTTGCGATTTCGTCGGAGAGCGAGTGCGCCTGCGTGCGGAGCCGCGCCAGCTCCTGCTCGACTTCGGAGCGCTCGCGGCGGATGCCCTCGAGGCGGCTCTGGTTCTCCTGCATCTGCTGTTGGTACGTCGGGCGTTGGGCGAGGGCTGGTGTGGCGACAAGCATCGCTACGACGCACCACGCACGCACCGTCTTCATACGCGTTTCAGATGCCTGCCGACACTGATCGTGCTTCCCAACAGTCCGATCAGCGCCCCGAACGCAATGATGGCTGCCGCCTGCTCTTGCGTGAAGAAATTCGATTGGAGCAGATACAGGTTGATCAGCGTATAGGCCCCGAACGACAAGCCGATCGCGACGACCCCCCCCAGCAGACCCTTGATGGCGCCCTGGAGCAGGAACGGCAGGCGAATGAAGCCGTCGGTCGCGCCCACGAGCCGCATGATCGCGATCTCGCGGCTGCGCTGCAGCACCGCCATACGGATCGTCGTGCCGATGATGATGATCGCCACGACGGCGAACGCGGCCCCGACGACGATGCCCACGGCCACCGCGAGGCCCCGTAACCGATCGAGCTTCTCGACCCAGTCGCGCCCGAACCGCACATCATCCACGAACCCGAATCCCCGCATCCGATCGGCGACGGCGGCGACGTGATCAGTGTCGCGGAACCCGGGCTTGAGCTTGACTTCGATGGAGGCGGGCAGGGGATTCCGCTCGAGCTCCCGCATCACGTCCCGCAGCTCGACCAGCTCGGCGCGTGCCCGCGCGAGGGCGTCGTCTTCCGAGACGTACGTCGCCGACTGCACTTCGGGAAAGGCTTCGATGTCCTTGAGCGCCTGCGCCGTGGCCTCGATCGGGGCGCCGGGCAGCAGGTACGCGACGACCTCCACCCGCTCCTCGACGTTATGCAACGCGTCCTGGAGATTGACGACGACGAGACCGAAGAGCCCCAGGACGAACAGCGAGAACGCGATCGTCGTCACCGAGAGCACCGAGAGCAGCGGGGCGCGCCTGAAGGTGAGGATTGCCTCACGGAACGTCAGGTTCACGGTGCGGCCGCCTGATCTCGCGCCTCGTCCACGGCGGAGTCGTACACCAGCGCGCCTTCCTGGAGCTCGATCACCCGGTAGGGCGCCTGGCGTACCAGATCGAGATCGTGCGTTGCCATCACCACCGCCGTACCGCTGGCGTTGATGTCACGCAGGAGCTGAAACACGCCGCGCGTGGCGCGCTCGTCGAGGTTGCCGGTCGGCTCGTCGGCGAGCAACACGGTGGGCTCATTCACGAGGGCCCGGGCGATGGCGACGCGCTGCTGCTCGCCGCCGGAAAGCTCGCGCGGATACGCCTGTGCCTTGGCGGCGAGGCCGACCTGTGTGAGGACCCGCATCACGCGCGCGGCGATCGTCGATGAGCGCGCGCCCGTGACTTCCAGCGCGAACGCGACGTTCTCCTCGGCGGTGCGGTCCTCGAGCAGGCGGAAGTCCTGGAAGACGATCCCGAGCTTGCGGCGGAGCATCGGGACCTCGCGCGGCCGCATCTCGTTCACGTTGTATCCCGAAACGCGCACCTCGCCCGAGGTGGGTCGCTCCTCGGCGTAGATCAGCTTCATGACGGTCGATTTCCCGGCGCCGGAGTGTCCGGTGAGAAAGGCGAACTCCCCCTTCGCCACATGGAAGGAGACGTCCTTGAGCGCCAGGCCGCCCTTCGGGAAGGCCTTGAAGACGTTGGTGAACTTGATCACTTAGTGCCGCGCCAGGGCCTGGGCGAAGTCCGCGATGAGATCATCGGGATCCTCCAGTCCCAGGGAAAATCTCAGGAATCCGTCCGGAATGCCAGCCTGCGCGCGCTGTTCCGCCGTGAGACTGGCGTGCGAGGTGAGCCTCGGCTCCGAGACCAGGGTCTCGACGCCGCCCAGGCTGGGCGCGTGGGCGGCGATCGTCAGCGCCTTGAGGAAGCGCTCGGCGGCGCGCACGCCGCCTTTCAGCTCGATGCCGAGCATCCCGCCGAAGCCTTCCAGCATGCGTTTCGCCAGCTCGTGGTCCGGATGCGACGGCAGGCCGGGATAGTGCACCTTCGAGATGCCGTCCTGCTTCGCGCACCACTCCGCGATGGCGAGACCGATCTCGTTCTGACGCCGGACGCGCACCGTCAGCGTCCGCATGCCGCGGTCGATCAGCCAGGCGGCGAAGGGATCGATGGCCTGTCCCCACACCTGCATCAAGCGCCGCACCTCGTCCACGACTTGATCCGTTCCCGCGACGGCGCCGGCGATCACGTCGGTGTGTCCGTTCAGATACTTGGTCGCCGAGTGGATCACGAGATCGGCCCCGTGCTCGAGCGGCCGGAAATTGACGGGCGACGCGAACGTGGCATCGACGATGAGCGCGAGTCCTTCGGCTTTGCAGAGCGTCGCAACCGGCTCGAGATCGATCACGCGCATCAGCGGATTCGTCGGCGTCTCGAGGAAGACCGCGCGCGTCGTCTTGCGCATCGCGCGCTTCCACGCGCGTGCTTGCGTCGGATTTACGAACGAGACGTCGATGCCCAGCTTCCCGAACTCTTCGCGGAACAGCCGGAACACGCCGCCGTAAATCCATTCGCTCGCGAGCAGGTGATCGCCGGGACGCAGCACCGCCAGGTGTGCGAGCGCGGTCGCGCCCATGCCACTCGCCAGGAACAGCGCCGCCTCCGCGCCCTCGAGCAGTGCCAGCTTCTTCCCGATGTCTACCTGGTTGGGATTGTTGCCGTACCGCGTGTACAGGACTTCGGCGCTCGAGCCGACGGGATTGGTGAATGTGGCGCTTTGGTACAGCGGAGGGGCGACTGCGGTCCAGTCGGCACGCGCCTTGGGGTCGCCGTGAATGGCGCGGGTGGACAGTCCTAATCGACGGCGTTTCACGCCGCGGTGAGTCTGATGGAGCCTCCCGGAATGCGTGCGGCCAGCCGCCGCTCGACCAGCTCATCGAGCAGCGCCGGGGCCGGCTCACTGGCGCCGAGCCCCTCGAGTGTTCCGTCGGCGCGCTCGCAGAGCACGGCGAGCCCGGCGCCGGCAAGTACAGGTTCGATCGCCTCGCGATGCGCATCCGTCAGCCCGCGCAGCAGCAGCACCTTGACCTTGTCACGGACCAGCTTGGCCACGATCTCATCGGCGCATGAATAGTCGAGGCAACCGACGCCCGTGAAATCCATCACGGCGATGGTACCGGGAGGAAGGTCCCGCTCGATGTTCTCACGAACCGCACGACCGGTGGGGCGCGTGACGAGGTCGGTGTAAAAACCGGCGACCGACTGCTGCAGGACGGCCTGAACCATGATATGTGGAATCATCACTTCTTCGGCGACCCTTTCTCTGACTCTTGCTCCGGGATGATGAGCAGGACCTGCGATCCCGGAAATGTCGGCAACCCGTCCTTGAGCGGCACATCGTCGTCCCACCGGGGCACGATCGCGATCCGAGCGGTGCCGCTGCGGATGGCGACTTTGCCTTCCCAGCGGGCGAGGTAGCGCCGAATCCCGGCGAGTCCCTGACCGCGCCCCGGATCGCGAAAGCGGCTCACCCCCTGAATCAGCGCCGCCTCCAGCGCCGCGGCATCGCCCCAGCGCTCGCCGAACCGCTTGGCCTGCGTGGATTCCAATGAATGCCGGAATCCGACACCGGCGTCCGCGACCGCGATCACCACCACACGGCGCGCCAGCTTGCGCCGCCAGTTGTACGCCTGCACCGCAACCCAGCCCCCGGTGCCCGCGTGCTCCACAATATTCTGACAAGACTCCGAAAGCGCCATAGCGAATCCCATGGTCGCCTTCGGATCGAGTCCCAACTCCGAGCTGAGGATCGCAGACGCCCGCTGCTGAATCGTGCTCACCACGGCGTGCACATCCTCGGCGGCCCGCACCCGCGTCACCGGCAGCAACACTTCACTCTCCACTGCGACCTTGACCTTCGGCACCTTGCCGTGCACCTCGAACAGGTCCGCCGCTTCACGGAAGAAACCGGCGCGCGCCCAGTAGCTCACGACGTCGGGATTGGCCGGCGCGGTGAGCAGCGGGCGCTCGCCTTTGCGAGCAGCCGCCTCCCCCGCTGCGAGCAGGCCTACGAGGCCGTAGGGCGACGCCCACTCGGCGGCATGCGCGTCGAACAGCAGGCGCTCCCCATCGCCCGCCTGCGCATACGCCGACGCGAATTGGTCAAATGAGCGGTCGTCGAACTGCGTGGGCACTTCAACCAGGCGCGTCATGCCACGGAGAGCTTGCCCATCAGGTGATCGCGCAGGCCCGACGCGCCGTGGTGGCTCACATTCCGCGCGCCGAGCTGGTTGCCGGTGCGCAGCGCGTCCTCGAGACTGGCTCCCGCGAGGAGCAGCGCGGCGACGGCGCCGCCGAACACGTCCCCGCACCCCGTCGGATCGACGACCTGATCGAATGCCGCCTGGTGCATGGCGGGTGCGGGAATCAGCTCCGTGCGAATCGGATTGCCCGTGAAATACGCGGCGCCGCGTTTTCCCAGCGTCACGCATAACGTGCTGCAGCCCTGGCGCAGCGCGTCGGCAGCGATCGCGAGGGAATTCGGTCCCAGCTGGCTCATCTCGTCCTCGTTCAGCTGCACGACGTCGAAACAGCCGAACCATGCCGGCGCCTGCGGCAGCGTGCGCGGCACGCGCAGGCCGTCGGCTTCCTTTCCGAGGAAGAGGCTGTGCAGGTCTGCGTAAATGAATCGTGGAAAGCCGCGCCGCAAGAGCTGCGCGGTATCGAGGCTCATCTCGAAACCCGAAATGAAATTGACGTACAACGCGTCGAGGTCCTGCACGAGCGGACCCAGCTCCGGCCAGGTCCAGGGTGGCACCCCGCCGCTCATCTGTTCGCAGCGTCGTTCAGTCGATTCGTACCGCAACGTGACGCGATTGTTCGGCTCGGGGACCTCGATGAATCTGGCGTCAGGTGCCAGGTGTCTCAGGGTGCGCAAGAACTGATTCGCCCGCATCGCGAGATCGCGACCCACCTTGATGAGCGGGACGATCTCCCAGTCATCACGCAGCGTGGCGTCGAGCGCGGCCAGCGCGTACGAGATGCCACCCCATTCCTGCACGGCGGCCTGAGCGGGATCGCGACCATGAATCGTGTCCCACACCATCGACCCGATCACACCCAGTCGCTTCAGCGCAGTCCCCAATGTTTTTGGATGAAAACGGCGGCCGCGCCGTACACCCCGGCGGTCCCGGGCAGAGTTCCCGGCACGATCTTGCACGCTTCCCACGCCGGCTTGAACGCCCGCCGCTTGACTTCGCTGCGCAGCGGATTGAACAGCTTGTCTCCAGCCTGTGTGACGCCGCCGCAGATCACGACGACCTCGGGATTGAAGATATTGAGGAAGCTTGCCACGGCCGCGCCCAGCAGCGAGGCAGTCTCGTGCACGACCTCGAGCGCCCATTCGTCGCCGTCGTTCGCGGCCTCGTAGACGATCTGGGCGGTGATCCTGGTGAGATCGCCTTTCACGTACTGTGACAATGACGTGTCGACGCCCGACTGAATCCCTTCGATCGCGCGCTCGGCGATCGCCGGGCCGGCCGCGTACGCCTCGATGCAGCCGTAGTTGCCGCATTTGCAGCGGCGTCCGTTGGCATCGATCGTGACGTGCCCGAATTCTCCCGCGACGTCGGTCACGCCGTGGTAGATCTCACCGTCGATGACAATGCCGCCGCCGATCCCCGTGCCGAGGGTGAGCCCGATGACGTACTTCGCGCCACGCGCGGCGCCGCGCCACCACTCGCCGAAGATGGCGCAGTTGGCGTCGTTGTCGAGCATGGCGGGAAGACTGAGTCCCTCGCCCACGCGGTCACGCAGCGGCATGTTCGTCCAGCCGAGGTTGGGCGTGAGCAGCACGACGCCGGTCTTCGTGTTGAGTGGGCCGGGCGAGCCGATCCCCACTCCCTCGACCTTCTTGCCGGACTCGACAATGGACGCCTTCGCGAGCTTGATGATGCGGGCGATGACGGCGTCCGCGCCCTGGGCCGCCAGGGTCGGCTCGGAGACCACACCATGAATCTCGGAGCCGTCCTCGGCGAGGACTCCGGCGACGAGATTCGTCCCCCCAACGTCAACCCCGACGACGTAGCGCACCAAGTTCCTCGATAGCCGCGATGACGGCCTGAACAGTGATCGCACGCAAACAGCGGTGATGTCCCAACGGACACTGCGGCGGACCGTGCGGCGAGCAAGGCCGGCACTGCAGGTCCTCGACGCCCAGCGCCACGTCTCCGGCGCGCAGCGGCCCAAACCCGAATTCGGTCACGGTGGGGCCGAACACTGCGACAATCGGCGTCCCCATCGCCGTCGCCAGATGCAGCGGCGCGCTGTCATTCGTGACGAGAAGGCTGGCCCGTCCAATCAACGCGGCAGATTGTCGCAGCGTCAGCTTCCCACAGGCATTGACGACCCTTTGCCGCCCCCCGCCGCCCTCCGCCGCCCTTCGGATCTCTTCTCCCAAACCGACATCGTCCTGCCCGCCAACCACAACCACGGTGGTGTGATCCGCGAGTTGCCGGGCCAGCTCCGCGTAGTACGGCCACCGCTTGCTGCCCCAGATCGATCCCGGCGCGAGCGCCACGAAGGCACCGTCGATAAGCGCTGCCGCCGCTTGTTCATCGGCGGCCGTTGGCTGCAGTTGGGGAGGATAGACCCCCGGAGGCTTGTCCGCGAGGGCCAAAAGTCGGTCGCTCTCGTGCCCCAAGGCAGGCTTGGGTCGAGCCTCTGTATAGAGGAAGGACCAAGCACCCGAAAACCCGATCCGCGTGGGGATCCCGGCGACAACGCCGAGCGTGGCCGTCCGCAACGAGCGATGGGGCAGGTAGGCACGCTCGTACCGTTCGGTCCTCAAGCGCCGCGCGAGGTTCCGCAGGCCTGCCCAACCGCGGTCGTTGCCACGCTTGTCGTAGGGAATCACCTTGCGGACCGCGGGGTGCGTTTCGATCAACGGCGCCGCGATCGGCGTTGTGACGACATCGACGGGACCGTGATCGGCCGCGAGGGCGGAAAATAGAGGCGTCGTCAGCACGACGTCACCCAGAAATGCGGTTTGGACGACGAGGGTGGCTGAGCTCAAGGGAGCTGAGCCACGGCCCAAACGGGGTCGTGGTCGCTCGTTCCAAGCGTGTCGCGGACGATCCCGGTGAATCGCTGAGCGCGTGCCGGCGTGGTGAAACCCTTCAAGAAGACGTGGTCCCAGTTGAAAAAGGCCGTGGTGAAGCCGTTGTGCTCCGTCGGCCAGACGAAGCCGTTCGCGACGAACTCCTTCCCAATACCATGGCTGTTCATGTCGCCGGCCACGATCACGAGAGCGTACGCCGCCGCATCGGCGAGAATCATGTCCGCCTGGTCGCGCCGCTTCGAGGGGCGGATGTCACTCGGCGTCCCAAGGTGGGCGCTGTAGACGCGGACCTTGACCGTCCCCACCAGCACGGTCGCCGCGGTCGCGATGCGCTGCGCATGGCGCAACCCGCCGATGTGCGGAAGCATCAGCTTTTCGTCTGCGACGATCGGCCACCGAGACAACACCGCATTCCCAAAGTCGTGTCCCAGCTTGGGGTGCACCGCGGCAGGGTAATAGACCCAGGACATCCCCAGCGCATCGGCAATGCGTCGCGTGCCCTCAGCATCCATCTCCTGCAGGACCACGATGTCGGCATCCGGCAGCGGGGCGCGCGTCTGGAGCACGTTGATCGCGCGGTCGATGTGTTTACCCCACTGGACGTTGTACGTAACGACCCGCAGCAGGTGACCGTCAGCGTGCACCGGCGTTGTCGGCGCGGGCGCGCCGGCGTACCTGGGCCCGAGCGCGCTCGGGTAATTGAGCACTGCATGGCAGCTCGCAGTGAAACCGACGAGCAGCAGCAGCGAGGTGAGTCTCCTCAAAGTCGGCGCCTCCTACTGCCGGCCGGTGGCCCGCGTTTGCGCGGCGCTTCCCTGCAGGAGCTGCCGCTCCAGGAACTCCGCCGTGGCCTTGTCGACTGTCAGAATGTTCGCGTACCGCAGGAAATGGTGCGTGTCGTCCGGAATCACCAGCGTCTCAAACCGGACTCCAGCGGCCGCGAGGCGCCGCACGAGATCGGTGCTCTGGCTGAACCTGACGTTGCGATCGTCGTCGCCGTGAATCAGGAGCACCGGCGACTTCCAGCCCGCGACCGACGAGACGGGAGACGAGTGCCAAGCGGTGGCGATTGCGGTGTCCACGTCTGGAGTCTGCTCGTAGCGTTGCCGGTCGAATCGCATGTACGTCGACCAGTCGTGCACGCCATGGATGTCGACGCCCGCCGCGAACACGTCGGAGTTCCGCGCCAAGGCCAGCGCGGTCAGGTATCCGCCGTACGAGCCCCCGTAAATCCCGACGCGATTCGCGTCGACCCGCGGCAAGGAGCGAAGGTAGGTGGCTGCCGCCTGAATGTCCCGATACTCGGCAGCACCGCGTGCGCCGGAGTTGGGTGGTTGATGGAAGTCATAGCCGTAGCCGATGCCCAGCCGGTAATTCACCGAGAGGACGATGAATCCGCGGCTCGCCAGGTACTGATTGAGCGCATAGGCGTTGGAGTAATAGTCCGAGTAGTGCCACCCCAACAGCATCTGCCGCGGTGGACCACCGTGGACGTAGACGATCGCAGGTTTGCGAGTGGCACCAGCACCGGGCGCCTCGAACAATTGTCCATGAATCGTCAATCCATCCGCCGAGCGGAACACCACCTGTCGCGGGGTGACCAGGCCAGTCGGGAAATCGGCGAGAATGTGATCGGCGCCGATGGGCCGGATCGCCGCGCGCGAGGTGCCGAGCGTCATCGCCGCGGGCAACGGCGGACGCTGCGGTGTCGCGCTGATGAACACGAGCGTCGCGCCATCGCCGGTGATCGCCGGCGACCACTCGAGGCCGCTGCCGGGGGTCATGACCTGCGGCGCCGCGCGGTCGACCGGCACGCGAATCACGTGGCGCCGATCGATGTCGAGCGAGTCTCCGGCGCTCATATTGCCCGCAAAGACGAGCCAGCGTCCGTCCGCGCTGAGCGAGATGTGCTCGGCCATGTAGGGGCCAGGAGTGAGGAGCAGGGCGGCCCCGCCCGACGCCGGAATGGAGTAGAGATGCGGCCAACCATCCTGATACGACAGGAAGACGATGCGGTCCGAGGCGCCCCAGCCGAGGTTCGTCTCCCCATCGGTCGTAGGCACGGAGCCGGTGAGCGTCGGGGACGATTTCCAGAGTCGCTGCGCCGTTCCGGTCGTGGCGTCGGCGGTCCAGATCTCCCACGGACGGGGCCTGGGCGGCAGCAGCGAGTCCGGCGCGCCGCCGGCACCGGGCATCCGGACGAACGCGATGCGGCGCCCCTCGGGAGACCAGCGCGGCGACTGGTCGCGAGCGAACGAGGGAGCGAGCCAGGTGATCGCCGTGCTGTCATTTGTATACACGCCGATGAAGGAGTGATCGCCGCGGTTCGCGACGAACGCGAGCCGGGACCCATCGGGCGACCAGCGCGGCTCGGAGTTCTCGCCGCGCGCCGTAAACAGTGCTTTGGCGGGCGCGGATCCATCGATCGGGGCGGTCCAGATCTGGCCGCCTTTGACGAAGGCCACGACATCACCGCGCGGTGAAACCACGGGCGCATCGCCGTCGGCGATCGGTTTCGGATCCCCGCCGTCGAAGCGGACGCTGAAGATCTGCACCTTCGGCGAGGCCGGGTTCGAGCCGACGTTCACGGGGAGCCCGTCGTCCCAGTTCGAGCCGTGATCACCACCGCGCACATACACCACCCACTGTCCATTCGCAGATACCGCGACGCTGCTCAGCTCCTGGCCGTCATCGCGATCGTAATGCGTGAGCTGTCTGGCGGAGAATGTGGGACCTTCGGCGACAAAGATGTTCCGGCGGCCCTGCTCGTTGAACGCCCATGCCACTCGGCTCCCGGTCGCGG
>Ga0137409_10008370_pt1 | contig 10563 bp, 11 predicted proteins | sample CZODoug1_16funga_FD_122059 | JGI IMG/M metagenome (GOLD analysis project Ga0137409, IMG submission 122059) | Vadose zone soil fungal communities from Angelo Coast Range Reserve, California, USA - CZODoug1_16fungal (Hybrid Assembly) | ecosystem: Environmental > Terrestrial > Soil > Vadose zone... | reverse complement strand
AAGCGCACCGCAAAGGGTTACGGAAAATGCAACCACGAAGACACGAAGACACGAAGAAGAATTAGATGCGGTTTGATTATTTGGCGAGGCTGCGGACGTAGTTCACAACGTTCCAGATTTCCGTGTCGCTCATCCGCTCCTTGTAGCCTTCCATATCGGTGGACGTGCCGTCGTGAATCGCCGCGAACAACTCGCCGTCGGTCGATCCGAAGTCCCATTTCGCGTCGGTGAGATCGGGCGGTTGCGTGCCGGTGACGGCGGTGCCGTCACCCTTCCCTTCGGGGCCGTGACATTTCTCGCAGAGCCGCTGATAGGAGCGCTTGCCGGCGGTCAGCGAGCCGGACGCCGCCGCGACCGGATTCTTGACCTTCGCCGCGTCCGGGTTGCCGCCTTTTTTGGCGAACGACGACGACTGCGCCGCGATTGCAGCCGCCACCGCGTACATCATCAGGGCAATGACTGGTGGACCGCATCTTCGAAACGTAAAGTGGGCCGTTCCGTTGGAACGGCCCTGAAACCGCGGCCCAAGGCTCGATGTCATCCCGTCACCCTCTGTTGAGACGCTCCGCTAGATACCGCCGATGCATAGGTATTTGATCTCCAGGAACTCCTCGATGCCGTATTTCGATCCTTCGCGGCCGATGCCTGATTCCTTCACGCCGCCGAATGGCGCGACTTCCGTGGAAATCAAACCTGTGTTGATTCCGACGATGCCGTACTCGAGCGCCTCGGCGACGCGCCAGATGCGGCCGATGTCGCGGCCGTAGAAATACGACGCCAGACCGAACTCGGTGTCGTTGGCGAGGGCGATGGCGTCCGCTTCGCTCTTGAAGTGGAAGAGCGGCGCGACCGGACCGAAGGTCTCTTCACGCGCGATCGCCATCGCCGGCGTGACGTTGGTCAGCACGGTCGGCTCGAAGAAGCGGCCGCCGAGCGCGTGGCGCTTGCCGCCGACGAGAACCGTCGCGCCTTTCGACGTCGCGTCGCTGATGTGGCTCTCGACTTTTTCCACCGCGCGATCGTCGATGAGCGGACCCTGCGTCGCCCCCGTTTCGAGACCGTTGGCCGGCTTCAGCTGCTTCACCGCTTCGGCGAGCTTGGTCGCGAACGTGTCGTACACCGCATCCTGCACCAGCAGCCGGTTCGCGCACACGCACGTCTGACCGGTGTTCCGATACTTCGACGTGATCGCGCCCTCGACCGCCGCATCGAGATCCGCATCGTCGAACACGATGAAGGGCGCGTTGCCGCCGAGCTCGAGCGACAGTTTCTTCACCGTGCTCGCGCACTGCGCCATCAGCAGCTTGCCCGTTTCGGTCGATCCCGTGAACGACAGCTTGCGCACGATGGGATTGCTCGTGAGCTCGCCGCCGATCTCGCTCGCCGCCCCGGTGATGACGTTGAACACACCGTTCGGCACGCCCGCGCGCTCGGCCAGTTCCGCGAGCGCGAGCGCGGAGAACGGCGTCTGCGACGCCGGCTTCAGCACCACGGTGCACCCGGCTGCGATCGCGGGGCCGGCCTTGCGCGTGATCATCGCGAGCGGAAAATTCCACGGCGTGATGCACGCGACCACACCAATCGGTTCCTTGGTGACGACGATGCGCTTGTCGGCCTGATGCGAAGGGATGGTATCGCCGTAGATGCGCTTGGCTTCTTCGCCGAACCACTCGAGGAACGACGCCGCGTACGCGACTTCGCCTTTCGATTCGGTCAGCGGCTTGCCCTGTTCGGTCGTCATCAGCCGCGCGAGGTCTTCCTGGTTCGCCATCATCAGGTCGAACCAGCGCCGCATGATCGCGGCGCGCTCCTTCGCGGTCTTCTTGCGCCACGCGGGAAACGCGCGCTCGGCCGCCTCAATCGCCTGCCGCGTTTCCGCGCGGCCGAGACGCGGCACCGTCCCGATCGTTTCGCCAGTCGCGGGATTGTCGACGTCGATCGCGCCCTGCGCGCTCGGCTCGATCCACGCGCCGTCGATGTAGCTCGCCTGGCGGAACAATCGCGAGTCCTGCAGAATCACACCAACCGCAGTCTTTGTTGCCATATGCCGATTCTACGGCCGTTCGCACTTTTGTGTAGCGCGTCGAAAGGCATGCAGGGAACCGAGAAGAATGGAGGTCTACGGAGGCAACGGATTCACAAACGGAGCAACGGAGCAACAGAGGACGAACAGAGAAGACAGGCATTCGACGCGGGACGGCCTGCAACGCAGGCCGTCGACGGGCCGGTCAGGAACGAGTGCACGAACCACGATGAAACTCTGATGGTTCGCGCACTCGTTCATGACCGGCCTGCGCCGCCGCGTCGCGGCGCCGCGTCGAATGCTCTCCTCCGTTCGTTCTCCGTTCCTCCGTTCCTCCGTGTTTGACCGTTCTCTCAGTCGCCTCCGTGACCTCACGGCAGTCACGCTCACGTGAAAAGGGCAATAGCCACGAACATACACGAAAACACGAAACACGTACACGGTGTCGTTTTCGTGGTTTCGTGGTTTCGTGGTTTCGTGCTCTGGGCGGGGCCGGCCTAAAGAAGGGCCCTATCGCAGCGTTACCCGAACGGCACGTCGATCACGTCGGCGATCCGCTCGATCGCCACGTCAGCCCGCAAAGTCGCCGCGACCAGCGCCGCGTCGTGCGCATAATGCCCCTGCCGGACGAACACCGTCGTCACTCGCTCGCGCCACTGCGCTTTCATCGCGGCGAGGATGTGGATCTTGTCGTCGACCATCACATAGTGTTTCGACGGATAGCGGCGCATCACGTCGTCGAGCATCTGCTCTTTGTGAATGTAGACGAGCACCTCGCCATCGACCGCGGCCCACAGGCCGGACCGCTCGATCTTGTGCGGTTGAAAGACGACATCGCCGTCCGAGAGGATCACCGCGCGTCCGCGCGCGCGCAGGTGCCGGATGGCGTGGAACGTCGCGGGATACACACGATCCGCGAACGGGTAGTGCAGAAGGTAGAGGGAAATCCCGAGCACGCGCGGCTCTCCCGGATGCTCGACACGATAGCGCTGCAGCGCGCCGAGATAGTCCGCGTACCCGAGCTCCGACCGGAGCTGTTCGAAGATTTCCCAGTAGCGCCGCTCACAGTCGGCGCCGAACGCGTCGACGAGGTGACGCCGAAGATCGGCGATGACGGCGTCGTTGTCGAGCAGCGTATTGTCGACGTCGAGCAGGAAAACGAGATCGTTCACTCGACGTCACGACACGGCGCGTTGGCGTATCCGGATCGAAACGGTGTCACGACGCCGGTGGCCGGCTCGAATCGGTGCCGCCACACACACGCCGTGTCGTTCGCGAGGAGATGGATAGAGATCGACGGCGCGTCGGAGATCGTGCGGACGTAATGGATGTCGTCGGTTGGCGGCAGGAGCGTGTAGAACTCGCCGGGGCCCAGCTCCTGACGTTTGGCGATCTCGAGGTCGGCGCGCGACGGGTCGCGGCCATCGTCGAGCCGGCGGTAGACGGTCTCGTCCTGCCGGCCGCGATAGATACCGACCAAACCCCACGCGAGGTGATCGTGGACCGGCGTCGACGCACCCACCGGCACCACCAGCGAAAACAGACACAGCGATCCGTCTTCGGCGCGATAGAGCGCGTACTGCCCGATGCCGCCGCCCATGCGGCTTTTCTCGTCTGGCTGTGCGCAGCTCTCGGGCAGCCAGCCGTCCGACGCGAGCAGCCGCGCGAACGCCGGCCGCAACGCCTCGACGCGCGCCGGCAGGTCGTCTATCGCCGCGGTCAGTCGTTGCGTTTCGGCGACGAGCGCGCGGATTTCCGGTGTGTCGACGAGGAATCCGAAGTGCTGATGATCGTGAGCGTGGCCCATGTCGCACATGGGCGGAGCATATCGTCAATCCAAGGAGATGGGGATCCTAATGATCTGAGGATCTTCCCGGAGCGACGCGTTGACGGCCGCAATGAGCGCGGGCGGCGCGAACGGCTTGCGCAGCATCGATCCGTCACGCACGGCGCCCTCGCCCGCATACCCGGACATGTAGAGGACGCGGATGCCCGGGCGCCGCTGACGGAGACGCTTCGCCAGCGCGCGGCCCGACATGAACGGCATCACGACGTCGGTCAACAGCAGCTCCACCGAATTGATCACCTCGTCGGGGAGCATCAGCGCCTCGCGCGAACCCTCGGCCTCGACCACGCGATAGCCATGGCGTATCAGTGCCGTGATGGCCAGCGCGCGCACGCCGGGTTCGTCTTCGACCACGAGCACGGTCGCCGACGCGGATGGCACGTCGACCGCGGCACGATCCAGCGCCGCATCGGGCGCGCCCGCAGCTTCGGGAAAGTACAGATCGAATCGGGTGCCGCCGTTCACGGTGCTGTCGACGACGATGGAGCCGCCCGACTGCTTCACGATCCCGTACACGGTGGCGAGGCCAAGACCTGTGCCCTTGCCGACTTCCTTTGTCGTGAAAAACGGGTCGAAGATGTGCCGCTTCGTCTCTTCGTCGATGCCGACGCCGGTGTCGCTGACGCTCAAGCGCGCGTACCGGCCCGGCTCCAGCCCTTCGCGCGCAGACGCTGATTGCGCGTCCACGGTGACGGTTCCGGTCTCGAAGATCAACGTCCCGCCGTCGGGCATCGCGTCACGCGCGTTCACGGCAAGATTGACGAGGACCTGCTGGAGCTGCGCCTGATCGGCCTTCAGCGGGCAGACCTCGGCCGCCATCGCCGTCTGAACGCGAATCGTTTCGCCGATCAGCCGTTGCACCATGCCGCAGGCGTCGCGGACGAGGCTGTTCAGATCGATGATCGTCAAATCGAGCGGCTGCTGCCGCGAGAACGCGAGCAGCTGATTGGTGAGGCCGGCGGCGTGCTCGGCGGCGCGCAAGATCTCGGCGACATCGCGGCCCATCGGTTTGTCGGGGCTGATCTGCATCGCGAGCATGTCGGCAAAGCCGAGGATGATCGTCAGCGCGTTGTTGAAGTCGTGCGCGACGCCACCCGCCAGGCGGCCGATCGCTTCGAGCTTGTGCGCCTGCCGCAGTTGATCTTCGAGCCGCTGCCGCTCGGTCACGTCCTCGATGAACGCTTCGAACCCTTCGTCGATCCGGCGGCCCGAGATGCGCACGCGGATGCGTTGATCATCCCGCCGCTTCCAATCGACCTCGAGCGGCCCGACCATGCGCTCGCGCTCGAAGCGTGTCGTCACCATCAATCGATCGTTCGCGTCGGCATAGAACGGCAGGACGCTTCCCACCGTCATCAGCCCGGCGGCCGATTCGTACCCGAGAATCCGCGCCAGCGCGTCGTTGGCCGCGAGGAAGCGACCGTCGAGCGCCGTGTGACAAATCCCGTACGGCGCGTACTCGACGATGCCCCGATAGCGCCGCTCGGACGCGCGCAGCGCCACTTCCGCCTCCTGCCGCGCGCGACGCGCCGCCGCTTCCGCTTCGACGCGTCGCAGCAGCGTCCGAATCACTTCGCGCAGCACCTCGGGACCGACCGGTTCACGCAGATAACCGTCGGAGCCGACGCGCAACCCTTCGACCCAGTGTTCCTCGTCCTGGAACGCCGCCGAGACGTGCAGGACCGGAATCGCTCGCGTGACCGGATCGGCTTTCAGCCGGCGGCAGACTTCCAGGCCGTCGACATCGGGAAGCATCACGTCGAGCAGCACGAGCGACGGCTGCGCATCGGACGCGAGCATCAGCGCTTGCGCACCCGTGCGCGCCTCGATGACGCCGAAACCCGCATCTTCGAGGACGGCCGTCCTGAAGTGCAGTCGCTCGTCGCTGTCGTCGACGTTGAGCACGACACCGCCGCGATGGGTGTTCACTCGGGTCGACTCGAGAGCGGAAGGTGACCGTTCAGCAGCAGCGACACCGCTTCGATCAGCCCGTTGACGGTGCACGGCTTGTCGAGGAACGCCTCGTGTTCCCAGAGCGCGGTTTTTTCGCTGAACAACTGATCGTTGTAGCCGGTGAGGTACAAGACCTTCACATCGCGCTCGCTGCGGCGCAGCCGTTCGATGAGCTGCGGTCCGCTCATGTGCGGCATGCGCACGTCGGTGACGACGAGCTCGAAGCCGCCGGACGTCGTCCGCGCCAGCGCGAGAGCGTCGTAGCCGCTGCGTGCGGTTGCGGTGTGGTAGCCCGCTGTGCGAAGCGCTCGTTCGACGAACGCACGCACATTGGCGTCATCGTCCACCACGAGCACGCGCGCCGGAGTCGTGTGCTTTACTCGAAAGGCGTAGCTTCGGATCGCCCCGAACACAGTCTGTGGCTCCACGTCTGCGTCTCCCCCTCGGCACGTCTCGACAGCCAAAGCTGATCTGTTCGAGAGCCGTAAAGAATCCGGACAGGGCGCGTGCACAGCTGTGCAGGCCGCGTCGTGTACGACGACGCGTGTTGGGGGGCGTGACCGACTAGAGCAGGAAGTCTGCCAGAGCTATTCGATTTCCTCGAGCGGCGACTCTGCGGGTCCGGCGATGACAGATCCGTCAGGCTTGAATCGCGAGCCGTGGCACGGGCAGTCCCAGGTTCGCTCCGCTTCGTTCCAATCGACGGTACAGCCCATGTGCGTGCAAATCGCGGATCGCACGAGGGTTGCGCCCGTCTCATCGCGATAGACGGCGACCTGCTGTCCATTCACCTTCAGGACTCGTCCCGATCCTCGCGGCACCACGCGCTTCGATCGCCCTTCGGTGCCCGCGAACCGATCGCGAATCATGTAATACGGATAGTCCTTGTTCTCGCGGATGTAGTCCCAGGCTGCACCGATGAACTTCTTACGCGCCGGATCGTACAGCTGGCTCCAGGGATTCTTTCGACCGAGCACGCGGTCCGCCGCCATCATCCCGGTCAGCGTCCCGAACGTCATGCCGTTACCTGAGAACCCGGTGCCCGCGAACTGACGCTCGGCGGTCTCGCCGATGTACGGCAGACCATCAGGGGTCTCGATCACCTGTCCGGACCAGCGATGCGTGATCTCGATGTCGCCATTCATGGATCGCAGGGTCCGCTCGAGCCGCTGAAAGCGCACGTTCGTGTCACTCGCCTGTCCGGTTTTGTGATCCTCGCCGCCGAAGATCACGACGTCGTAGTCGCGATGCCGTTCGAGGCGCAGATAGTGATACGGATCGGCCGTGTCCCAGAAGAGCGCGTCCGGAATGTGGTTCTTCGCGATACGGCCGGCGATGACGTAGCTCGTATACAGCGCGAGCTTGGTTTGAAAGAGCGTCGCGCCGACGAGGCCGGCGTTCCCCACGAGCGGCGTGTGCGTGGCGAGCACGATGTAGCCGCACGTGATCGTGTGGCCGTTGGCTTTGACCGACAGTGGCTGGTCGGAAAATTCGTCGGCGGCGGTGTGCTCGAAGATCATGCCGCCGCGATCGGTGATCGTGCGCGCGACGGCCGCGAGGTACTTGCGCGGGTGGAAGCGCGCCTGGTCGGGAAACATCACGCCCGGACCGCCCACAAACGGCACCTCGTCGACGAACTCCGCGTCGAACCCGAGCTCGGACGCCAGATTCGCTTCGTCCTCGAACGTCTTGCGCTCGTCGGCCGGCTTGGCGCCAATGGGCGCGTGCTGGTAGCCGCGCACCCAGGCAAAGTCGCAGTCGATGCGCTCGTCACCGACGATGGTGTCGATCTGCTCGATCGATGCGAGCCCCGCATCCCACACCGCGTGCGCGTGATCGCGCCCGAAGCTCTTGACGAGATCCGTCAACGATCGATCGGTGACCATCGTCACGTGCGCGCTCGTGTGGCCGGTGTCGACGGCCGCGCAGCGTTCGCGCTCGATGAGGGCGACGGTCTTGCCGGCCGCCGTCAGCAGATACGCAGCCGTGAGTCCGCTGATGCCGCCGCCGACAATCACGACGTCGACCTGGTCGTCACGGTCGAGCTTCGGGAACCTCGGCATCGAGGCGGATTCGGACCAATACGGCAGAGTGTCGATATGAAGCTCCTTCGCCATACCTTGACCGGTAGCAAGCGCGCCGCCATGATGTAAAGCCAACCGCCGAGCGCGCGGAACCCGCAGAGAAACCTCTCTCTGCGGTTCTCTGCGAACTCGGCGATTGCCTTTCACTGTATGCCTCGTCTGCGGCTCGGCACGCCGCTCTCGCTTGCGCGCCGCCGCCGCAGCGCGATCCATTTCCCGACGCTGCGCCGCCCGATTTCATCCGACGTCGCCGTCGTTGGTGGCGGCATCACTGGGGCGACCATCGCGTGGCGCTTCGCGGAGGCTGGCTTGCGCGTCGCGTTGCTCGAAGCCAGGCGGGTCGGCCGCGGCAGCACGGCCGCGAGCACCGCGCTACTGATGCAGGAGCCTGATGAGGACGACGCGTTGCTCGCCGGCCGTTACGGCGAGAAGCGCACGCGTCGGATCTGGGAGCGCAGCCAAATGGCGACGCGCGACGTTGTGAGCGTGTCGATCCGTACGAGGCGTGTGTCGGCTTCCTTCGCGTCGCGGCCGGGCGCGGCGCGATGATCTTCCAGGCGGGCTGAGGAACGATACGACCAATCCTGCCGCGATAGCACGACGATCAACGCAGAGACCGCAGAACCCTCAGAAAAAGGATTCTGCGGGTTCCGCGGGTTCTGTGGGGTACGGCGGGTTATGCAACGTCCTTTTTGTCTCTGTCGTCGGCGACCGTGCGCTCGACCTCGATGGTGCACTCGCTGAGGACCGCGGCGAGGGCGCCGGCGGCCGCAAGCATCGGCGCGAAGACGGTCCCGATGACGCCGACGGTCAGCGGAAACTCGACAACGGTGCGGCCGTCCTGCTTGACGATCACGCGGCGGACGTTGCCTTCGTGCACGAGTTTCTTGAGCGTATCCACGAGCTGGTCCGCGGCAACCTTGAACGATTCTTTGCAAGTCCGATCGGTCATCCTTATCCTCCGTAACGATAGACGAAACCGCGCGCGCGAAAGTTTAGCGATACCGGACGCCGTGCTTGATGACGATATCGACGCGCTGCAGCAGTGCAATGTAGCGCAGCACGTCGCCGCGGACTGCGATGATGTCGGCGAATTTGCCGGGCACCACGGTTCCGACCTGCGATTCCGCTTTCATGGCGACCGCCGGCCAGTAGGTCGCCGCGCGAATGGCGGTCATCGGATCGACGTGGAACTCGTTGACCCACGCGTCGAGCTCACGCCACGTCGAGTGACTGTGAAAGTTCATCGGAATGCCGCTATCCGTGCCGATGAGCAGCGTGACACCCGCCTCGCGCAGCTGATTGAACTTGTGCGCGAGCGTCGGTCGCCTCGCCGGGGTGAGCTGGTAGTACGGCAGTCGGTCAGGGTGCTCGAGCGACCTCCTCACGTCGTCGACGATGTCTTTCGGCAGACCCTCTTTCCACGCCGGATCGTCGAGCGCTTCCGGGTTGTCGCGGAAGTACTCGTAGTTCAGCAGCCCCTCGGCCGTCGGCGTCCACCACAACGGACCGAGCGCCATCTTCGCAGTCCGCTCGCGAATCATCGCGATGATGTCGGGCGGATACTCGGGCGCGGTCGCGAGACCGGTGTGCTCGAGGCAGTCGACGCCCGCGGCCAGCGCGCGACGGATTTCTTCCGGCCGGTGGGCGTGCGCCACGACCGGCTTCCCTGCCTTGTGCGCTTCGTCGACGACGGCGCGCACTTCGTCCATGGTCATCTCATCCTGATCGATCAGCTTGATGACGTCGACCTTCCCCTCCACGAGCTTGCGGACTTTCGCGCGGGCGTCGTCAGCGCCGTTGACGCCCCAGCGATACGACTCGGTCCCGGGATATGGGGCGTGCTGGATGAACGGGCCCGACACGTACATCGTCGGCCCGGGAATCTTGCCGGCGTTGATGCGATCGCGCGTCGAGATGCTCACGTCGAGCGGACCGCCGAGGTCGCGCGCGCTGGTTACGCCGGCGAGCAGCAGTTGTTTCGCCGACGCCGGGAAGATGATCGACTCGAATGCGGGAGGATACGTCTTGTCCCAGTGGTCGTAGTCGGCGTGACCGACGATCTGCATATGGACGTGCATGTCCCACAGTCCGGGCAGCACGGTCATGCCTTCGGTCGAGATGACTTCGGCGCCCGCGGGCACTGCGAGCGAGCCGACTTGACCGACCGCACGGATCCGCTCGCCATCGATGATGACGACGCTGTTCTGAATCGGTTTGCTGCCGTTGCCGTCGACCAGTGTGCCGCCGACCAGCGCCTTCACGTTTCGCGTCTGTCCGCGTGGAATCACCACGAGACACATGAACACAGCGGCAATCGTGCAAACACGTCGGGCCACGTCGGCCTCCTGTGGGACGGTCTAAAGACCGTCCCCTACATCTGATCATCCCCGTCCGGCTACGCCTGCATTCGTAGGGGACGGTCTTTAGACGGTCCCGCCGAAATCATCCAGTGCGCGCGAGACGTTCGCGAGGCCGCGCGCGACGAGCGACGGTCGAAACGGCGGTCGCGATGGCCGAGCGCCTGCGGAATCCGCAGCAGCGGTTCGTACGTCGGCCGCTCGACGATGACCTCGGCGGAGCGATCGCTGCGGTCGAAGATCGCCGCGCAGGCGATCCAGTTCGCGTAGGGCATTGAGTGACAAGCGCCTCAGGGT
>Ga0137409_10002059_pt1 | contig 10563 bp, 14 predicted proteins | sample CZODoug1_16funga_FD_122059 | JGI IMG/M metagenome (GOLD analysis project Ga0137409, IMG submission 122059) | Vadose zone soil fungal communities from Angelo Coast Range Reserve, California, USA - CZODoug1_16fungal (Hybrid Assembly) | ecosystem: Environmental > Terrestrial > Soil > Vadose zone... | reverse complement strand
CCTAAAGCTGCCAGACGAGGAGTTGATGAAGGGTGCGGGTGCGGCGCTGCTAGACCTCCATCAGAGACGCTTGCTCGTACCCATGCTTCTTCAGCTTGGCTACCTAAAGAAAGTCGAGTGACACAGACCTGCAAGATCCAAGTGGCGGTCGGCGACTCCCAGCCGCGCGAGGTTGTTATAGAATTCGAGGACGCTGAATGGCAGCTATTGTTGGACTTTCAGCGGTACGCGGCAGAGGTTGGCTATGACCGGCTTGCGGAGAAGGACATATGGCAGACCCAGCTGAAGATCACCGTTGGGCAAGGGAAGGGGGTAACCTTCTCGGGCATGATCCCGCCGTGGGATGAAGTCATCCCGGTGCTCCATCGGCTTCGCCCTCTGATCCTCGAGCGTGAGCCGACCTACTTCCCGAAGATGGCGAACCTCATTTCGAGGCGAGGTGACGACCCGGATTTCCGCCCCGGCATCCAGGGCCTGAGGGACCGCTTCTCTGGGGAGTTCCTCGGCAGTGCGATTCAGCTGAGCTTGAACAAGGAAGTGCTGTATTCCGAGGCCATGCTCAAGGACTATCTCAATGCGTTCGAGTATCATCGGGATGCGGACAAACGGGCGAAGCTCGAGAAGCTCTTCGAGATCATCCCTTCGGACGCAATGCGGACAATTGTCGTCCACCTGCTGATAGATAAGATCCTCGCCATTCGGGGGCTCGAACTTATCGTGGGGCTCCTATCGGGGAACCAAAGAGTTCTGAGGCTAGAGGGTAAGTCCAATTCACCCCCAGGCTAGTCGCCTCATCGAACCCGCGGGTGTCCCTCCGACTTGCGTCATTGCGACGTGGATGGCATGGTGCCCAGGGGAGCAGCAACGTCGAGTTTGGGAAGGCTAAAATACTCAGTTGATCGCTCGAACCAAGTTCGAACATCGTCCGTAGTGGCGCACCAGTCAGAACGAGAGGCCGCCTCAGCCAGGAGGCGGAGCGGATTCTTGAATTCCAGAGCGAGTTTCTTGCCACTGAGGGTGTAGTTCAAACCAACTGATTCGAGAACGACTCGCTTCTGAACTGACGTGCCGTTGAGGAACGCACCCTTGACGCGCGCTGCAAACTCAAAGGTCTGCATCGTGAACTCCCCGATTTCTCGCGGAGACCGGCTGGATTGGCTCAAACGGAACTCTAGGGAATGGCGCTGCTGAAGCAAGGCGGTGCGCTTTTCGGTGTAAGTGGAATCATCGACCAGCTCGCGCAACCGAAGTGAAAGCAGAGCCTCCTCCTGGCGCCGGACGGCGGCGATGGTTTTCTCCAGGGTGCCGTGGACTTCCTCCCGGCGAGCCTGCTCGTTGACGACCACCTTGCGGACGTGGCGGGTTGCCCACGAAACGACTTCGTCAGGTACTGTGAGTCGGCCAAGGTGCCGCACGATCTGCTGCTCCAGCACTGACTCCGGAATCGGGAGCTCGCGGCATCGCTCCTTAGATTTCATCCGAGAGCAGCGGTAGTAGACATACTGCCGGCCATTCGGCTTCACGTGCCTCTCCGCGGTGATTGCTCCACCGCATCCTCCGCAGTGGATCAGCCCCGTGAACGCAAAGGCATGACGCTTTGGTCGCGAGCGTCCCGGTCTGCCCAGGATCTCCTGGACGCGATCAAATTCGTCCAGCGTGACCATCGGCGGGTGACCTCCTCGCCATGACTCGCCATTCTTCCATTGAATGATGCCTGCGTAGTAGGGGTTGCCGAACATCGAGTAGAACACCGATCTTGCAATCGGTTTTCCGCCTCCGCGTTTCGTCAGTCTCGTCCGGAACCCATCCTCGTTCACCGTCCTCCGAATCTCTTCTGGCCGCATTGCACCGGTGAGGAGGAGTTCCCACATGCGTCGAACCTTGTCGAAGCGCTCAGGGTCCTTAACGATCGTTTTCTCCGCCTTGTCGTTGATGTAGCCAAGCGGCGGACGGTAGTTGACCCATCCACGATCCAGGCGGGCGCGGATGCCACGCAGGACGTTCGCCCGGAGGTCGTCAATGAACTTGGTCGCCATCCCCAGCATTACGCCGCCCATGAGGCGATCGTTCCCGTCGCCCGTGTACACTTGGTCGCTGGTGATGACACGCTCGAGCTTGCCGTCGGCGAGAGCCTGAAGGATCTGGCCCGTGTCGAGGTGATTTCTCGCAAGGCGATCCATCTTCCAGCAAAGGATCCCCTGCACGTTCCCTCGGAACACCCTCCGCATGAGGTCATTGAAAACTGGCCGGCCGGGAGCTTTAGCAGACTTCGACTCACTGAGGACTTCAGCAATCTGCACCCCCTCGCGCGCAGCGACTCTCTGGAGTTCTGCGATCTGAGAAGGTATGGAAAGCACCTGCCGATCCTCGGATTCCGTCGATTTCCTTGCATAGAGGATGTATGTCGACATGGGAGTCAGCTCAGGATATTGCGTCGCCCCGTTCGCCGTCCAGCCGGACGATGTTTGAACTCTCCATTCCGTCGCGAATAGCAGGGTCCTCCGGAATGGGTCCGATGAGGATTCGAAAGAGGCTCAGAAGCTCAATCGCGCGATTCCAGGCAGCACTGTTGTCTATGGCCTGCCCGGAGGTTCGCTGCACGATGACCCTAAATTCGTCGATATCGGCTTGGTTGAGAGCAAAACCTGGGCTCTCACGGCTTCTGTTCTCGGTCGGGGTCTCGCGCATGGCGCGAGCATGCCGCGTGCGGACCCAATAGTGTAGCGGGACGGAGGGGCGTCGCCGTCAGACACCAGTGGAGAAGCCGGACTTTTCCACCGGGGTGCTCACTTTGACGCCCCTTGACCCCACTTGTTCGGCTTTGCTTCGGGCTGTATACCGAAAACGTGCCACCCCAGCGCACCTCTCGCCACTCCCGGCGTCCGGTCCGCTTTCCGAACCGGATCCATCATTACCGCATTAAAGCGGCAATGACGCAGGCGGCGGTCGCGAAGGCAGTGGGGCGGCTCCGATGGGCAGTCTCCGCATGGGAGCGAGGCGTGACCCTCCCACGGGTACCCGATCTCTTCCGGCTCGCCCACGTGCTCCACACGCTCATCGAATCGCTCTACCCAACCCTCTACAATTCGACCCGAGACCCCGACACCAGCCCCGCCGCCGCATGAATACCAACTGGATCAGCCGCCCTGCCGTCGAGGCGCCGCTCAGTCTTAAGGACGCAATCGACAGTCTCGGCCGTGCCGTCTGGCTTTACCTGCACCTTCTCAAGATCGCGAATCCACCCCCGATCGTCCTGCGCACGGTGGAGCGTCTTGCCGAAGAGCTCGCCGTTCCAGAGCAGACGATCGAGGAGTGGCTGCGCCGCCTCTCCGCGTCGAAGCTCATTCGCCTCGAATCCCCTCCGCCGTTCCTTGTCATCAAGCTCCTTTCCTGGCTTGACAGCGGTGACGCCACGAGCGAAAGCCTTGGCTCATCGAGCGGCCTGAACGGGCATTCGCATAGTGAGGTACCTGTCGGCAGCAAGCAGCAGGCAGCTGCAGCAGCTCTTCAGCAAACAGGGGAAGGGGGTGCGGGGGAAGGGGAGGCACTCCTCGACGAAGTCGCCCGAGCCCTCGACGGGGCAGATCGCGAGGAAGTCCGCAACCTGATCGCAGAGTTCCCAAAGCCAGTCGTCCTCAAGGCCCTGATCCGCGTAAAGACCACGCCCTCCTCGCAGATCCGCAAGTCGAAGCTCGCGCTCTTCCGCTACCTGCTCACCAAGTTCGCCTCGAACCCCCATGCCCACTGAGAGCCCCATCACCCTCACCCTCGATCGCCGCATCCTCGAACATCCGCGGGCATACCACCTGCGACGCATGCGCGGGGCCATTTGGCTCTACCTCGACCTCCTGGCCCGGATGCCCTCCGGCGCTGGGACCATCGAGGTCGAGCCCGCGGCGGTCGGAGGGGTGATGGGACTCCCGGAGGGCACGGTCCGGAGCTGGCTCGGGCATCTGCGGAAGTCGGGATACCTAGAAGTGAAGCGCCTCAACGGCAAGGTCCAGGTGACGATCGAGAATCGCACTCCTACCACGCCATCGGGGGATGAACCGAAACCCGCTCGTTTCTTCACCGCCGCAAAGATCATGCGGGCACTGGGCGAGAAGGCCGATCCCGATGCCATCGAAGATGCGCTCGCCCACTACCCTGACGCTGCGATCCGCCGCGCACTCGCCGGTGCCATGGCGACCCCGGCAGAGAAGATCCGCCGCTCCCGCACCGCTCTATTCCTCTACCTACTCAAACGCTATGCGCAAGAATAGAACGATCCTCGCCCTCGACCCCGGTCTCCGGGAACTCGGCTTCGCGATCCTCTCCGGCTCGAAGCTCGTGACCAGTGGCGTGCGACCCCTTTACCTCACACCCACGAGGGAACGGGTCGCCGAAGCTCGCCGGCTCCTCGTGCAGTGGCTGGCCGCGTACGATCCGGACATGGTGATCGTCGAGCGCACGTACGCGCATCCCACCGGGACGTTCGACCAAGTCCACCGTCTTGCGGTGGCGCTCCGTCAGACTGCCTCGCGGCGGGGATTCCGGACCGCGACCTACCCGCCCCAGACGGTCCGGAAGGCGATCGTAGGGAACGGGAATGCGGAGAAGCACGAGATCGCTCGGGTGCTCTCGGCCCGGTTCCCAGCCCTCCGAGTTTTCCTTACGCAGGACCGCGCGTGGAAGACGCGTTACTTTCAGAACCTCTTCGACGCGCTGGCCCTGGCCGTCTATCACCAGATGAAGGACAAACCGCCCTCCCGCAGCCGGTCCTCCGGCTGAGCACGGCGTCTCGGCCCTGCCGAGTGCCGCCGCAACCGGCCGCGTGCGCGCAGGGCGCCCGGCACGGAGCGGACCGCGGGAGGGCACTCAAACTCCCCATGACACACGAGACCACCCACGAACCCACAATCCTCGGCATTGATCCCGGCTCCCGACACATGGGCCTTGCCGTCGTCCGGGGTAGGGAGCTTCTCGACTACGGGGTCCACACGCTCCGAAACGGCCGCCGACCCTACGACATGATCGGGCAGGCCAGAGCACACGTACTGACATCGATCCGCGACCACGCTCCAGGACTCGTGGCCATCGAGGAACCGCTTCTCGTCCCGACGAAGCGTGCCGCTCTCGTCTCCGCTCTCGGGCAGGAGCTGCACGAGCGGGCGAGGGAGCTCGGCATTCAGGTCGTGGAGATTTCGCCCAGGAGGGTGCGCGAGATCGTCGTGGGGAATCCGAAGGCGACGAAGATCGAGGTGGCGGAGGCGCTCGTAAAGCAGGGATTCAGCGACCTGGCTGAGCTTGTTCCTAAGCGACCGGCGAGAGCAGTCCTGGGATTATCGGAGAAGGACCGATATTGGCTTCACGCATTCGACGCCCTGGCGCTGGCGGTGTCTGCGGTGAGCGGCGCTACGCCATCCCTTCAACCTTTAGTCTCAGGGAATCAGTGACGCAGGATGATTTTGCCGGTCGACTCATCCGGGTCGACTTCGGCGATTTCATACTCAAATCCACCATCGCACTCATGGGATTCGCAGAGAAGGGCCATTTCTGGCTGCATGTGCTTGATGCGCTCGCGGTTGTAATAAGCGTGACGCGATTTTGGGTGAGTATGAACTCGCGCTAGCTTCCCTAAGCAGATGCTCCATATCGACCAGTCAAAATCCACTTATCAAGGAGTTCAGGAATGTCTGTCTCGCGCCGTGTACCGACGAGTGAGAGGAAGCGCACTATGGCGCTTCGCACAAGATCCTCCGCACCCTCAAGGTACTTGCCAAGGTCCGCAGCTGGCACGCGCCTCCTTGTAGCCTTTGCCAAGCTGCAGCCATGCGCCAAGCGACTCCGGACATGGTAGAGATTCTTTAGATCGCGGAAGAGGCGTTCACGCTGATCGGGTGCATCGCCTAAGAGGGCAGCACCGCGAAGAGCCAATCGATAGGAAAGCTCTTGTTGGTCATTGTCGGTCATGAGTAGCGCCTCAAGAGCGATCGTCAAGTCGATGATCCTATCCTCCGGACGGACCCGGTCGTATGTGCTGTTGAACCGAGCGATGGCCGTGCCGAGTCGGCCACTAACAGAGCCGCTCCGTTCGGCTACATGATTCCAGAGAGAGCGCAGCGATGGGACTTCCTCCGCAGAAAGTATGTACGTGGAGCCCAGTGGTGAACTCTGGGTAGTCCGCAACCCGAACCTCCCGAATCCGGTGAAGGATAGCGCTTCGAAGACGCGATACTGACAGCCGACTGCACCGGCGCGAACGAGGCGAAGCGCGCTCAGAGTTTGATCGAACAGTTCCCGTGTCGGGTCCAGATTCTCCGAAATGTCCATAGCATCGTCCGCGTCGCGAACATGCTTCCGAACATCCCACAATAGCTCGAGCGCGCATGTCTCGGACCCGGGGAGCTGGGGCCAACCCGCCAGGTGAGTCCGCATCGCCTCGGACATCGACCGCTCGCGCTCCGAGGCGGGGAGCTGGATTATCCGGAGCTGATCCCCTAGCCCGACCTCGCTAACGTCCATCGAGAACCGTTGGAGTGGGGCAAGGGCGCGCATGCGCACGCGATCAGAGTAAAAGAATTCCTCAAGTCGTGCGTACGAGCGGCTAAAAGCGTCAGGCGCTAGGCGCAGAGCCCCGGCTTCAGCAAGTAAATCGCCCAAGAATTTGCTCAGGCACTCATCGATCTCCATTCGATACGCCATCCCCGGCACATGCACGAGCCCTGTGAAGTGCCGGGATACTGCCGCGTCCTCTTGAATCGCTGCCTGGGCTTCTTTGAAGGCCTCCAGCGTCCGGGCGTGCTTTGTTGCGTTTCGCGCCACTTCGTGCCAATCCACCGTGAGTTCCCGTCGCCACCGCAGGGTGTTGGGCTCCGAGGGCTCGATCCGCATGGTCCACTGCTCCGGGAGCTCGGCAGGATCCCTAAAGTGACCGATCGCCTCCTCAATCGCGCTCTCAGCGAACCGATGGAGCGCACCTCGCAGTCTGGGATTCCTTGACACCGCCTCCTCCCGGGGAAGTATCTCGCTCAATCTAAGTCCTCCTTGGTTTGCTCACGGTTCAGCCAGCCAAACGAGCGTGGCCGGCGAGGTTAGTGCACCTTCCACCACAAGCATCCTCGCATCCCTCTATTTTTCCTATGCCCGACCAACCCCGCATTCTAGCTCCGCCTAGGTGCTCTTTGCTCGGAGGTAGGCGTCAACTGACGACAGGTAAGGTGGTTACGAGGGACAGGAAGTGAGGCCGCCGAATGACCAAGAAGCCAGGCCTCCAAATTGCTGATCCAAACTGTCCGAGAGACCATCGAAAGCAGTGAATAAGGAGGTGGCTGAGGCCGAAGCAAAGGGAAGATATGGGGTGTCTCGACAGCTTCGTTGACATTATGTCAATATGGGACAGGCACTTACGAGTTGTCGGTCCCTAACCCCTGTCCCCTAGAGGAGAAAAAGCCCTTTACATCGCTGCTGAGGTTTGAGTATCGTCACCAGCGATGGCTTTTCTCCAGTGAGAGGCGAGCCATGCGTAAGAATTCAAAGAGACCAGCGCGCAGGTCGCGCACATCGCGGAGGCATCAGCCAGTGCCCGCCTCGCAAGCAGTTGAGGTAACCCTCGTGAAGCCAGTGGCCGGCGAGAATCTCAGCATTCGCGAGTTTCTAACGAGCGACCGTCCGTCGTTCTCTGAGATCGTGAATGCCTTCAAGCAGAGAAACCGTGCCGTCCTTCGTATCCAGGCTGATGTTCTCGACAAGAAAGTGAGTAACGGCTAGCACACCCCAACGTTCCTAACCGCCCGTGGCGCATAATGCGTCACGGGCTTTTTTCTTTACCCTTTCCTCACATCGATAAATATGAAGCCAGATCCTTCCCCCGCATGCTCTTCAACCATGGCGGCTCCGCCGCCCCCATCACCCCCAACGCAAGTTCAGCGGACTTAAGCGCACCTTCAATCCAGCCCTGTTGGGTGGAGTACGCTTCACCACAAATATGCAGCCCAGTGCAGGGCTGCCTCAACAGCGACACCACCGCAGCGACATCCACGCCGGGATTCCATGTGTGCCACCCGGCATACGTGAACTCATCTCCCCAATCCTTGCAGAACGCGGCCAGTGCGGTTCCGGCAAAAGCCCCCTTCCCATGGAGCTGCCCCAGCTGCCTTTCGGCTTTCGCCACGAGGTCTTCTTTGGCCCCAAATCTCACCACGTAGCTTTCTTCATCATCCGAAAGATTGGTTACAGGGCAGCATACCCCCTCCCGTGTCATATCTATTCGCCGTCGACCCAACGGGCGCCAAAAATCAACATAGTGCTCATCGCTGTAACTTGCCATCACGATCCCCCGCCGCGTACCGTTCCTATCCGGTTCGTCAAAATGGTAAATTTGACGTAGCGGAAGGTCCGTTAGCGCGCGCCACCCGATTATTCGGCGCTTCCTATCTGCCTCTAATCCCGTTCGGTGCTCCGCTGCCTTTGTCGGAACATCCCACCAGGGCGTTTCGTACAGGATGAAGAGTTTGAAGAGCGAGTGCCGAGTGACGCTATTAACTGCTTCCAATAGCGTCTGCCTCGATACCCTTTCTTGCGCACATCTCTTGGTCCAGTCGGGTCCTTCGAAGATCCTGATTCGTTCGAGCGCGCCCTTGGGAAGCGCCAGGATTACCTTATTCGCGCTAACCTCTCTCCACTTATCGCTTCGCTTACCACCCTCATCCCTAACCTCGAACAGTAGCTTATAAGGGGTGCCAGGTCGCGGACCAGGCTGTACAGCGTGCAGGATATGGTTATAGCTCGGCTCGATGCTACGTGCGTCGTACACCTTTCCAAGAAGGCGATCGACGATGTCTTCGAGCCCTGTGGTAAGAGCCCTATACTCGACATCAAAATCGGCCAAGAACCACGGGACAGCCTCTGCAACACTCCAATTACTTACGATCGATTCGTAGCCGAACGCATCGTGTATGAGAAAGTACTCTTCGGGTCGGAGCCAATGATAAAGGAGGTTCCACAGACCAATATCTCGGAGTGGCTTCGTGATTGCGTTCGGGCCTTCGGAGGAAAATATGGCGTGACGCTTGAAATACCGCCATTGGGAGGTCGATAGCGACTCATAACTGAGGTCTCCACCAGACCCAAAGGTCCGAAGGACTGCATTAACCGCCGTAGCAGTCTTACGGTCGCTGACCGAAGAATCCTCCGGACAGAGACAACAGCTAAGAGTTTTTGTGATGACACGGGTGATCAAGGCGCCAGGCGTTGGCCTGCTGTCCGTTGATGGATTCGTTGCTTCGACGCCTTTCAGAACTGGATCGTAGGCCGTAATCGCTTCCACCTTGTTCTCGCGTTGTCCACGGAGATACCAGAGAGCGTCGCAGGTTTGGAACTCGACGATCTCGGATTTCAAGTAAAGGTAATCGATAAGCGCGGTGGCTAGGCTGTGGGCCGTTGGGATTCTCATGGCCCCCAACTCAGCCCGAAACGAATCTATACCGGGGAGTAACGCGCTTAGGAGCCGGCCACCGTGGCGGGAATCCGCCTCATAGATGCTGAGATCCTGGGACTTGAACTTGGCGTCGTTCGAGAGCCGATATGCGATGTACGCACCGGCACAGCCGGCACCGACGACCGCGATGTCTGTTTTCTGCGGGGATGGGTTCAAGAGGGGCCCCTCTCTGGGTGTCACTCGTCTTGAGATGTTCCCATACGTTACCGAATCCGGGGTTCCCTGACGCAGACCTCTTAACCCGTGCGCAACTCCTAGGCTGTCGCCGCTTTGAAGCGCCCTCACTCTACACTACTTTGGCCTAACCAAGCGGATATCCCATCGGCTCGCCTATCGTACGAGCGGCACATGCCCGCGCCAAGGAGTACGTGACTTTCCACCTCGGCGCTCACTTCCGCACCCCTCCGGCCCCCTACGACTGATTCGATCCGCATTCTAGCCTGCGACTAGCTCTTTCGCTCCGGTTGTTCCTTTCGCACCTTACCAACCTAAGGAGTCCGCCATGGCAGAACCGCTCTTTCGGACGGTCGACGTCAAGGACCGCCACGGCCGCGTGACCGGCACGAAGGAGGTCGCCCTGTATAAGGGCCTCCTCGCCAAGGCCCACGAAGAAGGCCTCTCGGTCATCCGCACCGACGCGATCCAGTTCGCAACGGACGAGAACGCTCGCACCGCCATCTCCAAGGCGTGCATTACGACGTCCAAAGGGACGTTCGAGGCGATCGGCGACGCCCAGGGGCAGATCGACGCCGCCTGGAAGGAGAAGCCGAAGGACGGGATCGTCCGCCTGATCAGCTTCGCGCGCCGCCCCCGCCTGCTGGAGCCGAGCGAGCATCTCCTTGTCCACGGGACGCCGCGATAAGGGCGGCACATAAAGGGTCGAGAAAACCTTCAACGGCGCCTCCGGCAATTCGGCGAGTCCAGTATTGAAGAAGTATAATGCCGGACATGCTACCCACCACCCCGCAAGAGCAGAGGCAGCCAACCCAAAAGACCAGCTACTTCGCCGAGACAGCGGTCGGGGCGGTCGTGCTGGTCGCCATTCAGTTCCTCTCCCTCCCCGTCCTGATCGGAGGGCTGGCCTT
>Ga0137409_10008368_pt1 | contig 10564 bp, 8 predicted proteins | sample CZODoug1_16funga_FD_122059 | JGI IMG/M metagenome (GOLD analysis project Ga0137409, IMG submission 122059) | Vadose zone soil fungal communities from Angelo Coast Range Reserve, California, USA - CZODoug1_16fungal (Hybrid Assembly) | ecosystem: Environmental > Terrestrial > Soil > Vadose zone... | reverse complement strand
CAAGCGCAATTTTCGCAAAAAGATCATGGCGCAAGGCCAGATCGTCGAGCTCAACGAAACCCGCACGGACGTGGCGCACCGCCCGGCGCGCCTCTATTCATTCCGCAAACAGTGAGGAAGAGCCTAGAGGATCGAGGATCGCCTTATGCGCGATGACGCAATCTTCTATCCTCGATCTTCCACCCTCTATCCTCGATCTTCTATTCTCGACCATCAGGGCGGCGGCTCATTCGAAATTGAGCAGGCGTCTGAGGGAGCCTCCGAAGATCGCCCGCGCCTGTTCTTCGCTGGCGCCGATCTGGCTCAAAGCGTCGACCTGGGCGTCAAAAACGCCTGCGACCCATCCGCGCGGAAAGAATGACGAATCCGTGCCGAAGAGCAATCGATCGCTCCCGACCACGTCGAGCGCGCGTTTGAAAACCGTCGGCAGATCGACTTGGGCGGCTTCGTATTTCATCCACTTGTTCGCGCTCGAAGTGTCGACGTAAACGTTTGGGCAGAGATCGGCCATCATCATCGTTTCGCGGAACATTCCCGCGCCGAAATGCGGAATGATGAATTTCGTTTTTGGGCACTCCGCCGCGAGCCTGTAAATTTCCAGCGGGTTCGATCTGCGCATATCGAATGGGCTTGGCAGTCCGAACTTCTTGCGCGCGCCCACCGATAGCGCGCCGCAATGAACGAAGACGGCGGTTCCCGGCCTTTCGCTCGCGAGAGCGGCCACGGCGCGGGCGCCTTCGTTTTCGGCCATCGAGTAATGATGCATTGCCGGAAACAGACAGGCGACCCGCAATCCCAGATCGTCGAATGCGCGGCGCGCCCGCGATTCGGCGTCGGGTTTCGTCGGGTCGAACATAAACGCGCCCGCGATTCGACCCGGGAAAGCCGCCACGGCCCAGGAGACAGATTCTTCATCGCCTGGGACGCTGGCGATCATCAAAGCGCCGGAGACGCCGTGGCGGTCGAATTCCGATGCCCAGATCTCCGCCAATTCCGCAGGGTTGCGGGGTGGCATTGTCCAACCAGTCAGGTCGCCGGCGCGCTCAATGGCGTTCGACTCTTCGCCGAATTGCGGGGATTGCCCTGTGAGCGCCTTGAAAAATTTATAGGAGAAGAAATGGGTGTGAGCGTCGAATACTTCCAGATCGCCCAATGGAGTGGTCTTCTTCAACGTAGTTTGCCTCCTGCGGAAGATGTGAGGATATATCATATGCCATATATCAGATGATATATGGCATATGATATATCCTCTGGGGCCTTTTGTACCCCGATTCGATCATTATGCCAACCATCTTCACGCATGGAGCGATAGGATTCACGGCGATGAGATCGGTCTTCGGCGCGGCGTCCGACCGCCGGTTCCTGTTCGCGACGATCCTGCTTCCGATGCTGCCGGACGCCGACGCGCTGTTGACGCCCTGGATTCCGTACGCGCATCCATTCGGGCACCGAGGTTTCACCCATTCATTGTTCTTCGCCGCGCTGGCCGGAATGGGGGCAGCGGCTCTGGCCGTTCGCGGAAAGTGGGGCCATTCCTTCATAAAGCTCGCGATTTTCTTCACGGCGATCACTGCATCGCACGGTTTGTTCGACGCGATGACGAACGGAGGGCTGGGCGTGGCCTTCTTCGCGCCTTTCGACAACACGCGATATTTCCTGCCATGGCGTCCGATTCCAGTTTCGCCGATGTCCGCCGCCGGATTGATGACGACTCGCGGGTTACGCGTGATCCGGTGGGAGCTCGCGCTCTTTTGGCTCTTCGCAATTGCGGCGGCGTTGTGGGACAGGCGCAGACCGGCGCGCATGGCCATCGCCGCTCTGCTCTTGATCGCGGGAGCGGTCGTATGGTTTCAGGCGTTGAGACTCTATTGAAAATGGAGAATGTTGTCTGTATCTTTACCTGCTCGGATCACTCTCAAAATCCTGTTCATAATCTCGAAACGAGGAAGTCACGATGTCAGACGCTCAGAACGCTTTTCTGTCTTTCCTGTATCAACTCGACGACGCGGCCTGGAAAAAGGTCGTCGATGAATTGCAAGGGGCGATTCATCCCGTCGATCAACGCGCCACGCGCATCTGGTTCGCGTTCTTCCCGGTCAAACTTCACCGGGCGCTCACTCATTCGCCCGATCCCACGGAGACTGCGAAAAGACTGCTTCTCAAAGGCAAGCACAGTTTAGCCGACCAGGTCGATTCGTCGGCGGAGTTTATGTACGGCCACCGTTACTGGCCCGACGTGAAACGCGCGGTCGCCGGACATGCCATAGCCGCCAATTCGACGCCTCCTCTCGCCGATCAAATCCGAGAGGTAGCGCGAAACGTGGCGCAGAGCGTCAAAGCGCCCGAATCATGGCTCGCTGGGATCGTCGCGATCGCGTTCGGCTCGCTGCAGCAGGTGGGATTGGACCTGTTCAGACAACCCGCCACGCCTGGCAAATACGGCAAGGGCTGGAACAAATCGGCTGAAAAGATCGTCGAAGAACGGGCGAAGGACGACAGCCAGGGATTGATGGGAATCTTCCGGTCGGTCAACAAAACGTTTACCGTTAACTTCCACGAACAGACCCCAGGTTGTTCGTTCAAAGTCCTCAACCAACAGGATGTGACGATGGCGGGCCGCAGCTACAAGGGCGATCACACAGCTCAGGATTCGCGCGCCATGCCGGGCGAAGGGCCGATTCCCGTCGAATGTCGTTCGGCCTCGTGCGGGACGTGTTGGGTCGGCGTGCTCTCAGACACCGGCAAGATTTCGCCGCCGAACCAGCGCGAGATCGACCGCTGGCGTTATTTCGGCTACGAAGGCTTCACCGGCGATAAAGACTCGCCGATCCGGTTGGCCTGCCAGTTGAAAGCCTCGGGCAATGTGACGCTGGTCATCCCGCCGTGGAACGGTTTGATCGGCAAGCTGGACGAAAAAGAGAAGACCGCCGCCGCCTGATGCCTTACCCAGGCTGAGCGCACGGCGCTACGTAGTGACGACTTTAGTCGTCACGTAATCGTCACGTAACGACTAAAGTCGTTACTGCCTAGTCATTTTCATAGGAGCCTTCATGTCGCGTTGCGACGTGCGGAAACAATGAAAAGTTCGTAGTCCCGCCTTTAGGCGGAATAGTTTGGTATCACGGAATGAATCTGTAGCTAAAGCTTCCGCCTAAAGGCGGGACTACGAACTGATTTTCTGAGGAGACTTGAGAGATGAAAAAAAGCGCCTTGATCCGCATGGCGGCTTTCGCCGCGATACTCATCACGCTCGTGACGCAATCTCCACTTTCGCGCGCCGCGTCCGCGCAAAATGCCGCTCTCGAAAAAATAGCCAGGTCGGTCACCATCTACCGCGACAACTGGGGCGCGCCGCACGTTTACGGCCCGACCGACGCGAGCGTCATCTTCGGTTTCGTTTACGCCCAGGCCGAAGACAACTTCTGGCAGATCGAAGACAGCTACATTCAAGCCCTGGGCCGCGCGTCGGAGGTTTACGGCGAACAGTCGCTCAACGCCGACCTGACCAATCGCACGCTCGAGATAGTTAAGATTTCGCAGGCCGAATACGCGAAGTTGAGCCCGCAAATGAAGGATATCTGCCAGGCGACGGCCGACGGGCTGAACTATTTCCTCGAAAAGAACCCGCAGGTCAAGCCTCGGCTCATCACAAAATTCGAGCCCTGGCACCTGCTGGCGTTCGGGCGATTCGCGCAGTATCAACTCTTTATATATCGCCAGTCAGGCGTCCGCGACGCCGAAATTCGCGGCGCTGTTCAGGAAGTCCGAGCGGAGGGGCCGGGGGACGGGGCGACAGGGCGACAGGGCGAAGGAGCGCCGCAGGAACCGAGAGACGGAGTGATGGAGCAAGCATCTTCTGATCGCCCCGTCGCCCAGCTAGGCGATTATGTGATTGGATCGAATACGTGGGCGATCGCCCCGGCGAAGAGCGCGTCGGGACATGCGATGCTCTTCATCAATCCGCATCAACCGTTCTTCGGCCCCGGCCAATGGATCGAAGGCCACGTCCACAGCGACAGCGGATGGAATATGTCCGGCGCGACCTTTCCAGGGTCGCCGTTCCCTTCGCTCGGTCACAACGACAACCTCGGCTGGAGTCACACGGTGAACAATCCGGACATCATTGATCTCTGGATCGAGAAGTTCGACGATCCGAAGAATCCGTTGAATTACAAATACGGCAATGGCTACCGCGCGGCGACCGAATGGACGGACACAATCAAAATCAAGACCGATAAGGGCGTCGAGACGCGGACCTTCAAATTCCGCAAAACGCATCACGGCCCCGTCGTCGCAGTGCGCGACGGAAATCCGCTGACCGTTCGGATGGCGAAGTTTGAAAGCTATGGCGTGATCGAGCAGCGCTACCTGATGGGCAAGGCGCGAAACTTCAAGGAGTTTCGCCAGGCGATGTCGCGCCTCGACGTGCCGATGTTCAACACGATGTACGCCGACCGCCAAGGCAATATCTGGTATCTCTACAACGGCGCGGTTCCCAAACGCGATCAGAAATACGATTGGCTGAAACCGGTTGACGGCAGCGATCCGGGCGCGGAATGGCAGGGCTATCACACGATTGACGAACTGCCGCAGATTTTCAATCCGCCGTCAGGCTGGGCGCAGAACTGCAACGCCACGCCGTTCCTCGCCACCGAAGAAGGCAAAGGCAATCCCGACGCCTCGAAGTTTCCGAAGTACATGGCCAGCGGAAACGACAATGCGCGTTCGCGCATTTCGCGCCGGGTGCTCGGTGAAAAGGCCAAATTCTCCTTCGACGATTTGGCCAGGTCGGCGTTCGACACGCGCGTGATCGAAGCCGAAGCGCAAATTCCGCCGCTCGCCGCTGAGTGGGAGAAACTGAAAACCCAGGACGCGGCGCGCGCCGAAAAGACCGCCGAGGCCGTCGCCGCGCTGAAATCATGGAACGGCGTCAGCGCGATCGATTCCGTCCCGATGACCGTCTTCACGCTCTGGTTCTACACTTCGCTTCAGTCTCAAGCGCAGGCGATGACTAAAAACGATCCTTATCCGAAAATCGCCGTCCTCGAATACGTGTTGGGCGACTTGGCCAAAAGCTGGGGAACGTGGAAGGTCGCGTGGGGCGAGATCAGCCGCATTCAGCGCGTCCACACCAGCGGCAATCAGGAGCCATTCAGCGACGACAAACCCAGCCTCCCTGTGGCTGGCGGTCCCGGCGATCCCATCGGAATCGTCTTCAATTTCTATGCGCCCGTGGCCAAAGGGCAGAAGCGCCGCTACGGCATCGCCGGCCATTCGTTCGTCAGCGTGGTCGAGTTCGGCCCGGAGCCGCGCGCCCTGTCGCTGATCCAATTCGGCCAGAGGGCCGACCCGCAATCGAAGCATTACTTCGATCAGGCCGAGCTATATTCGAAGCAGCGATTCAAACCCGCATGGTTCACGCTCGACGAGATCAAGGCCAATCTCGAACGCGCTTATCATCCTTAACCGGCGGGAGCGTTGAACTTTTCTCCCGCCGGTTCGTTATCTTAGAGCAGTATTCAAATGTGTGGATGGATCAGTACCGCGAGCGGTAGCGAGCGTGACTCAATGTGAAGTACGCTCGCTACCGCTCGCGGTACTGATCCATCGAGTCTTCCCATATATGTAATCGCAAACTGATCTAATTTTCGGGAGCCTGAGATGTTCTGCCCACAATGCAGCGCTGAAATCGCTTCTGATCGCGTTCGATTCTGCACTCACTGCCGTTTTCCTGTCGGTTCGATGAAAGAGTTTATCGAGACAGAGACATCAAAGAATGACGCCGAAGAAGAGAAGAAGTTCTATCCGCTGCGCCAGCGGGACATCAATCTCGGCGCGGGGCTAATGCTCATAGGCGCGCTCAAGTCCATCCTGGTGTCAATGGCCTCGCGCGGCTCCACAGACCACGAGATTGCCGTTCTCCTCTTTGTGCTTGGAGTGTTATTCAGCGCGGTGACGCTGTTCTCGCAACTGTCGCCACGCCAGCGGGGATTGACTCTCGGCGCGACACTCATATTTATGGGATCGCTCCTCGGACTCGTTGCCGGCATGGCGATCGGCGCGAATCCGGGGCTGTTTTTCGGGATCAGCGTCTCCGTGGTCGTCAGTCTCTTGTGGATGCGACTGGCGTCGTTGTTTATGGGAATCTTCTTTGACAAAGAGGCAGCGCCTGAAAAAAAGGTCTTTTCCCACCTACAACCGGCGCTGAATCCGGCCGCCGCTTCCACATCAGCATTGCCGCCGGCGCAGAACGCGCCGGATGTCGAACCAATCACGAACCGTATGAAAGAACCTGAAATGGTCATGCCTTTCAGCGTCACTGAAGACACAACCGACACGCTCAGGAATAAACAGCCGTTCACTCAATCCTGAATGTGCGCTAGCGCGGCGGAAGTCGGAAGATCAAGCCGGATCGCTTCCTCCAACTCACTTCCGGTCACGCTCGCTGCGCCGTAATCTGTCACGAGATGTTTCCAGGGAGCCTGCTTCCCATAGTCATATTTGCCGAAGACGATCACTGGCGTACCGAGAGACTCGATCTGGCGGTGATCAGCGGAAAGGGTCCACTGGTCGGCCCAACCATAAATCCAGGCGGCGTCATCCGCGAGCAATCTGAGACAACCGTGACTGGCGGGATATCCGGGCAGATCATATTGGTGGAAGGAAATTCCCCGCTTGTTGTCGAGGTTAAAATACCAGGGCAGCAGCCACTCCTCGTTGATGGAACTGCGTGTCGCCTTCGATTTCCAGTTGGTGTGATAGAGTCCCGCGGGCGTTGGCGTCGTTTTCTTTCCGCTGCTGGTCGGGCCCCAATGCACGAGACTGCCATATTCGTAGGCGCCGAAGGCCTGGACGCGGAGCGAAGCGAGGATCAACTTTGGAATCTCGCGGGCAGTCTCTAATCTACGTGGAAACGGCGAGAAAGTGTTCAACTCGTCAATCTGTTCCGGAATTAGAAGCGTGACGCCTGCGCGAAGATGTTGCTCGTCGAGCCGGTTCAGCTTGAGCAAAACCGCCATTTTTTCTTCGCCGATTTCAGACCTCAATTGCGAGAGAACTTTCCGCCTCTCTCCTCCTTTAATGACAATGGAGCGATAAGCGACGGGTATGGAGTTGGTCGGTTCGAGACCAACGATTGGACCCGAATTGAATTTAGCTTTTGGTTCCAGTGATTTGGCCAGAATCGAATTGACGGCGCCGGATCCGGTCTGCAGGTTAAGCGCCACGATGATCAGGCATGTCACGCACAGCCTGAGAAACATTGACCACGGGCGAGATAGGATCATGGATTTCATCATATGTAATTCCTCCTTGCGCCGCGGATATTAGTCATCTGAGGCTGCTGGCGACAGACCTGCCGCCACGTTATCTCAATGTGGGATACCGCTTACAATTCATGGGAGGATTACAGAGGTTATCCGAGCCATCTCAATGTGGATTTCCGCATACATACAGTACGGGGAGCGCTGAGGCTCCCCGTACTGTATCGCATCCCAAGCGATTGCGCTCCAAGACTCCGCCGTTCATTGTTGCCTGGTAGGTTTTGCCACCGACGCCATAAGTTCATCGATGGCCACGCGCGAGGCGTTGTCCTTTGCGCTGTTCATAGCCTCTCGGAGAACAGGATCGGCGAAGCGGCCGTAGCGCCGCACGCTGTTGATTGCGGCCGCGCGAGCCTCTGGGGAATCCTCGCCGAACAGTTTCACCGCTGCCAGAATCTCTCTTTCCATCTCAGGCGTGATGATCTCGGCGCGGCCCACGAACACGCGGGCGAGTTCCGGCGGCTGAGGCTTGATCGTGATCGGCAGGATCGCGTCGGTCGCGCGGCGGGGCAGGATGTAAAAGACTCGCAGCCCTTCCTCAGACCACGAATCGCGCCAGGTCTTGACCATCGCGGCAGCCTCTTTTTCGTAAAGCCCCTGCCCGACGAGAGTCTTTTCAAACTCGCGGAGCAGCGATTCGACCGGTTGATCGAGCGCCGGCCGCGCAATCGTCGCTTCGCCTTTGAGCGGGCCGTGAATCCGCCAGCCTGATCTGCCTCCTCGGTTCTCGAAGACAATGACCTGGGCGATCTCATCCGGCCCGGCGCTGCGGACGATCACCTGATCGTCTTTCAGTCTGACCGAGAGCGGAAGGTCGAAGAAGCCGATGCCGCGATAGAAGAGGAACTTCTCCTGCTCTACCTTCTGTTCATCGCCGAGACTGAGCGGCGCGGCGTCGGTCTCGCGCGCCGGGTAATAATGGCTCCGGCTCCGGTCGATGGGGAACTTTTCCTTCGCGCCCGGCTGCGCGACGAAGCCATTCCACTCGATGGTTTGCATTTCCGTGCGCGCCAGCGGATACCACTCGGAAAAACAGCCTCTTGGAAAATCAACTTTCACCGAGGCCCGAACGTCGTGGTCGGAATAAAAATAAAGAACCGGCGTCTCCATCCGCACCAGCGCCAGATTAGCCCTGCTGCCTTTGAAGCATTGGCTTGCAGAAGATCGGTAAACGAACGAGGGCAACTCGCTCGGCCCGCTCAGCGGATTCCACAGTTGAGCCTTGCCATCTGCGGTCGAGACCGAAGTGAAAGTCCCCCACTCGTGTACGACAAAGCGATCCTGCCGTGGCGATTGATCCTGCGCTTCGAGTTTTGGCGCCACGGGCGTGAACAAAACGGCGAGCAGGACGGCGATTGCGAAACGTACCGTGATACGCGTGAACATAGTCTCCTCCAAAAGTCATAGGACGTTATCGGAAACAAGAATCAACCACGGGGAACACGGGGGGCACGGGGAGATTTAAAAGGAAGAGCTGACGTGAAGTCCCCTTCCCAAAGCCTTTTTCTATGATTCCCCCGTGCTCCCCGTGTTCCCCGTGGTTGGCTCGTTGCATAAATAGGTTTTAGTTTTTCGCCAGGTTCGCGCGCAGGTCGGCGATGCTCTGGCCCTTGCGTCCGAAGTGATTGACGATGTTGCGCGCGAGCAGCGAGCCTTCCGGCGCTCCGGCGATGGCTTTTTGCAGGTGGGCGCGATGCGCGGCCTTGTCCGAACGGATGCTGGTGATAAGCGCGGCGGCGAATTCCATTTCGGGATCGTTGCCGCGTAGAGCGATCGCCTGTTTGACCAGCGCATAGCCGTCGAAATCGACCGGCTTTTTACCGCTGCCGTCGACATAAGCCTGCTTCCACGATTCGATGAAGAAGCCGGCGTCGAAAAGCTTCAGCGGATCGGGTTTCTTGCTCGCCGATTCAAATGCCGATTGTTTGCTATGACCAACCAAGCGCGAGAACAACTCCTGCGCGGCGTTGTCGTTTCGCTTGGCGTAATTTACTTCGCGATCGACGCGCGACCAGACGGCGTAAATCACGGCGCGGCGGAGCGTCTCCATCCGAGTGATCACCGGCGTCTCGGGCGTGAGCAGCGCCAGCGTGTCCTCTACCAGGCGGTTGATGTCGTAATCCGGTTTAACCGAGCGCCAATCCGAGCTGCCAGAGGGGCCGCCCCAGGGCAGCGATTTCGCGGCGCCGATCTCGTAGTTTTTACAGATCAACACCGGGCCGGCCAGCGCGGGCCGAACGAGCGCCAGCATGAGGCCCAGCGCGATCAAGATTGACGAGACGGATCGTAGAGTTCTGCGAGACATTGTCGTTCCTCCTTTGTTTGTAGGCGTTGTTTGCGGGCAGCTACTTCGTCTGCGACGGAACCGGGCCTTTCCAGATTCGCCACCACTCAGCGCTGCCGAGTTCCAATTTTCCCCACCACAGATCGAGCGCGGCGCGGTCGCCGCGCATCACGGCTTCGGGCGTGACTTGCGGCGGCGGGGGGATGAGTTCGGCCAGCCGGCTGTAAACGCGCAACCGGTCGTCGCCGTCCGCGCGCGCCAGCAAATGCCACAAGGTCAGCGCGTCGCGTTTGCGCGATTTCGCGAGCGCCGTTTGCAGCGCGTTCGAACGGGCGTCGGACCCGCTCTCGGCGACGTCGAAGATCGCCAGCGCGTTTTGAAAATCCTCAGAGGCGTCGCCGAAATATGGCGTGCCCGGCCCGAGCCGGGGACGCGTCACGCACATCGCCATCGCCGGCACGAACGTTTCGCGCCCCTGCCATTCGAAGGCCACCCATCCCGCGACCACGCTCAGCAACCCCTGCCCGTCGTCGCCGACCTCCAGCGTGTAAGCGCATCCCAGATCTACGGCCACCGCCGACGGGGTGTCCACATAAAATTGTCGCGGCGGCGCCCAGATGAACGCCTGCATCTTGCCGCGGGCGAGCGCCAGACGGTGCTCATCGGCCTTCGCTTCGACCAATCGCACGCGCGAACCGGGATCGACCTGAACCTGGCCGATTTCGCCGACGCGGATTTCGGCGCGGGATGAATCGTCAGTAACCAGCCATTCGCCGACCCTCAATTTCTCGACCTCCCCGACGGTCTTCGAGCCGATCTTGGGAGCGCCCTCGATTCGCGTGACATCCAACCCGGAGTGTGGGGCGGGGCGCGGCGCGCGCGGATAAAACCAGAAGACTCCGAGCGCGAGCGCAAGCGCCGACACTGCCGCGCCGGCGAGCGCGATTTTTAAGGGCCT
>Ga0137409_10008367_pt1 | contig 10564 bp, 8 predicted proteins | sample CZODoug1_16funga_FD_122059 | JGI IMG/M metagenome (GOLD analysis project Ga0137409, IMG submission 122059) | Vadose zone soil fungal communities from Angelo Coast Range Reserve, California, USA - CZODoug1_16fungal (Hybrid Assembly) | ecosystem: Environmental > Terrestrial > Soil > Vadose zone... | reverse complement strand
GAGGTTTACCCCGCCGATCAGATCGGCCCTATTTTCGCCCCTCGCCAACCACTGGGCAGCGGTGCGCGAGGCACCACGTTCCGAGAGCGCAAATACCGACGAGCCGCGAACGTGAGGCTTGATGAAGGCGTCTGCGTGAATCGACACGAATAAATCGGCCTTGACGAGCTGAGCTTTCTCGACGCGCGCTCCGAGCTCGATGAAGTAGTCGCCGTCCCGAGTCAGCATGGCGCGCATATCGGGTTCGGAATCGATCAGGGACTTCAATTTGCGCGCGATCGTCAGGGTGACGTGTTTTTCTCGGGTCCCGCGGCGCCCCCGGGCTCCCGGGTCCTCCCCGCCGTGCCCGGCATCCACGGCGATGGTGACCAGGCGGTCAACGCGGGGGCTGACCGGCTGTTTGATGCTCGAGCCGGCTTCCGGTTTCTCCTCATCAGGCGTTCCGAATATCCCTGGTGCGGTCTTCAGCTCGCGCTTTTGCAACAGCGCCAGTATCGGGTCAAGGGGTTCGATCGGATAGATGTCCAGCACCAGGCGGTGTCCGTATTCACCGATCGGCGCCAGCGTAAAGATCTGCGGCTTGACTTCGCTCTTCAGGTCGAGCACGACGCGTACCACACCGGGCTTGAAGCGCCCCACGCGCAAATTGCCTATGTAGGGATCGTTCGTGGAGATCTTATCGGCGAAAGCTTGCTGCACGCTCTGCAGATCGACATCTTCTAGATCGAGCACGAGCCGCTCCGGATTGCGGACCCTGAGCAAGTTGTGCTTCAGCGCTTGGCCGGATTCGACCGTCACGCGCGTATAGTCTTGCGCCGGCCAGACGCGGACCGCCCGTATCGATTCCGAAGACGGTTCAGCGGCAAGAAGCGAATTCGAAAGGATTAGAACAGCGCCGAGGGCCGAGCACAGCAGCCCTGTTGCACACGCGATCAGGCGTCTTTGGATTTTGCTAGACACCGCTCCCCCGCTGTGCTGTAGGCTTTGACACGAATCTCCCTTCCTGAGCCCGCGTAGGCCAGAGTAAGCTCAAGGTCCGGTCGAGGAAGTGCATCGCCGGCCCGCTCCGGCCATTCCACCAGGCAGACTCCTGCGCCGCGGAAGGTGTCGGCCAGACCCGCATCCTCAAACTCCCGAGCATCTAGGAACCGATAAAAATCAAAGTGGTACAAGTTTAATCTAGAAACCACGTAAAGTTCAACTAGAGCGTAGCTAGGGCTCTTCACGGTATCTTTAACGCCCAAGGCGCGCAACAAGCCACGAATCAGGGTGGTTTTCCCGCTGCCGAGGTCGCCGCGCAGGTAAATCCGCATGCCGGGGCCGATGCCGGCGGCGAGCTTTGCCCCGAGGCCTGCGGTTGCGCCTTCGTCCGGCGAATAGATGGTTGTCCAGTGCGCCTTCGCCGGCGGCTGGCTATGATCTGGAGGATGGGTCATCTGAAGGCAGTCCGGGCGCGGCGAATGCGGCCCGCCGATCTTGCGATGCTCGCCGCGACGATCAAATCCTGGGGGCGTGAGCTGGGATTCCAGGCGGTCGGAATCGCCGACACCGATCTCTCGGCGGTTGAGCCTCGTCTCGCCGCATGGCTCGCATCGGGTTTCGCCGGCGAACTCAATTATATGCGAAAGCACGGTGGGAAAAGAACGCGACCGGCGTCGCTCGTTCCCGGCACGTTGCGCATCATTTCCGCGCGCATGGACTACCGACCCGATGCGGCCGACAGCTGGAGGATCCTTGCGGACGGGAGCAAGGCCTTCGTCGCACGTTATGCGCTTGGGCGCGACTATCACAAGGTGCTGCGGGGGCGGCTGCGGCAGCTCGCGGAGAAGATTGGGGGCGAAATCGGTGATTTCGGTTATCGCGTATTCACCGATTCGGCACCGGTGATGGAAGTGGAGCTGGCGCGCAAGGCGGGACTCGGCTGGCGGGGCAAACACACGCTGCTGCTCGCGCGCGAAGCGGGCTCGTTCTTCTTTCTCGGGGACATCTACACGGATCTGCCGCTTCCTTTGGATGCTCCGGTGGGCGAGCATTGCGGCAGCTGCACCAAGTGTCTGGATGTTTGCCCTACGCACGCGATTGTCGCTCCCTATGTCGTCGACGCTCGGCGCTGCATCTCCTACCTCACGATCGAGTTGAAGGGGAGTATTCCGGTCGAATTGCGGCCGTTAATCGGCAACCGCGTCTTCGGCTGCGACGACTGCCAGCTTGTCTGCCCATGGAACCGCTACGCGCAGTTCACGCCCGAGGCGGACTTTCGGGTGCGCAATGGCCTGGATGACGTGGAGCTCGTCGATCTCTTCGCGTGGAACGAAATCCAATTTCGCGAGCGCATGTCCGGCAGCGCCATCCTGAGGGTCGGTTACGAACGCTGGCTGCGCAATCTCGCCGTGGGACTCGGCAATGCGCCCACGAGCGAGCGCGTGGTCGCGGCGCTGCATTCGCGCGCGCAGGATCCGTCGGCGCTGGTGCGCGAGCACGTCGCCTGGGCGCTAGAGCTTCACAGGACTGGCTGATTCGGACCGCCGAGCTTACTTTGCTATAATGGTCCGGATCGTCATCCACCTCGTCCGCAGATTTACCACCACCGAATGAAGTTTCTTCGGCCCGGACCCAGGGCGGAAGGAGAGTATCCGTTTGCCGAGTTTTGCTGAACTGGACCTGCTGCCCGAGTTGCTAAAAGCGGTTGCGGAGCAAGGGTACGTCGAGCCTACGCCGATCCAGGCGCAGGCCATTCCGCTGGTGCTGCAGGGTCGCGATGTCCTAGGGGGCGCCCAGACCGGCACCGGCAAGACCGCGGGATTCGTGCTCCCGCTCCTGCAGCGGCTCGCGCGGCACGCCAATACCAGCGCATCTCCCGCACGCCATCCGGTGCGCGCGCTCATTCTTACCCCGACGCGGGAGTTGGCGGCGCAGGTGGAGGAGAGTGTCCGCACCTATGGAAAGTACGTCGGCCTGCGCAGCACCGTGGTGTTCGGGGGGATCGACATGAAGCCGCAGACCGCGGCGCTACGCCAGGGTGTCGAGTTTCTGGTGGCGACCCCCGGCCGGCTGCTCGACCACGTTCAGCAGAAGGCGGTGAATCTGCAGCAAGTCGAGGCTTTTGTGCTCGACGAAGCCGACCGCATGCTCGACATGGGATTCATCCCGGACGTGCGTCGCATCATGGCGCTCCTGCCCAAGCAGCGCCAGAACCTGTTGTTTTCGGCCACGCTGTCGCAAGACATTCGCACGCTCGCCGACTCGTTCCTGCATGATCCGGTGCTAGTTCAGGTGGCGCGGCTCAACACCGCAGCCGAGTTGGTGCAGCACGTGGCGCACCCGGTCCGGCGCGAGCGCAAGCGCGAGCTGCTCGCGTATCTGGTGCAGTCGCGCGATTTGCGCCAAGTGCTGGTCTTCACTTCGACCCGCATCGGCGCCAACCGCCTCGCATACCAGCTCAACCGCGACGGCATTCATACCTCCGCCATCCACGGCGACAAGAGCCAGCCTGAGCGCCTTCAGGCCCTCGCCGACTTCAAATCGGGAAAGGTTCGCGTGCTGGTGGCGACCGACGTCGCCGCGCGCGGGCTCGATATCGAAGACTTGCCTCACGTCGTGAATTTCGAGCTCCCCGGTGTGCCGGAAGATTACGTCCATCGCATCGGTCGCACTGGCCGGGCTGGGGCGAGCGGCGAGGCGATCTCGCTGGTTTGTGCCGAGGAGCACGAACGCCTCGACGCGATCGAGAAGACCATCCGCCTCAGCATTCCGAGGAAGATCGTTCCGGGATTCGAGCCCGACCTGAGTGTCGCGCCCTCGATGATGAGCAGGCCAACCGGCCGACGTGACCCGGCGGCGCGGGAGCGCCGCCCGCGCCATGCCGGTCGAGAGCGCGACCCATTGACCCGGGCACCTCAGGCCCAGAAGACTCTCGATCCGATTTTCAGCTCTCCCTACAAACCGGCTCTTGCGACACCGGCTGCGACCGGGCCGGCGCCTGGCCGGCAGGCACGGCGCCAAGTCGCGGCGCTGCTCTGCGGCCCGCCCAAGAACAAGTAGGCGCTTCTAGTTCTTTGCCCGGAACGGGCTTCGTTCGTTGAGCTCGTCCACGTAACGCTCGATTCCCTGCGATTCCCTGGCAAGAAATTTCTCCACCGCGTCCGAGAATTCCGGATGGCGCAGCCAGTGCGCAGACCACGTGGGGTTCGGCATGAAGCCGCGCGCGAGCTTGTGTTCGCCTTGCGCGCCTCCTTCGAAGATCCGGATCCCGCGTTCTATGCAGTAATCCAGGGCTTGGTAGTAGCAGACCTCGAAATGCAGCAGCGGGACATGCGTGACCGAGCCCCAGTAACGGCCGTAGAGCACTTCCGGCGAAAAGATATTGAGGGCGCTCGCGATCGGCCTTCCATCGAGCTCGGCGAGCACCATGAGGAGGTGCTCGGGAAGCGTCTCGCCGAGGCGCCGGAAGAACTCCAGGTTCAGATACGGCGTCGAGTGATGCGCCCGATACGTGTTGTTGTAGCAGCGCGTGAAAAAGCTCCAATTCTCGTCGCGGATTTCGGCTCCGACCAGCCGTCGCAGGCGCACTCCAGCTTCCTGCACCCGTCGTCTTTCCTGTCGGATTTTCTTGCGCTTCGCGGAAGCGAGATCGGAGAGAAACTCATCGAAATTCGCGTAGCCACGGTTTTCCCAATGAAATTGGACTGAGCGGCGCAGCATCATTCCCGCAGCTTCCATCTCGCGTGCTTCGAGCCCGGCCGGAAACAGCACATGCAGCGACGAGACCTCGCTCGAGAGCCGCAGTGCGGCACGAACCAGGAGCGCCCGCGTCTCCGCGTCGCGCGCGAGCAAACGCGGGCCGGTGACCGGCGAAAACGGTATCGCTCCAAGCAGTTTGGGATAATACGAAAGTCCATGACGGTGATAGGCATCGGCCCATGCCCAGTCGAAGACGTACTCGCCGTAGGAATGCGACTTGGAGTAGAGGGGCATGGCACCGACGAGCGATGCGCCCTGCCACAGCGTCAGATAGCAAGGCGACCAGCCCGTGCTCTCGCAGGCACACCCGGTCTCGTGGAGTGCATGCAGAAATTCGTGACGCAAGAAGGGATGTCCTCCCGCGAGCGCATTCCATGCTCGCGGCTCAACGGCGCGGAGCGTACCGATAACCTTGACCGAAGGCGTGTCTTCCTTCAATCGACCCGGGCCGGAGTGGCGCTCACGGCGCCGATTATAGAATCGATTGAACCGTCCGGCGCGGGGGCTCATCCGTCGATGCTAAACTTGCCGGATGGCGAGCATCGTCAAGATCGCGATTGCCCAGATCAACTGTGTCGTAGGTGACCTTGCCGGAAACGCCAACAAGATCCTCGGCTACTGCGAACGTGCGCGCGCCGCAGGCGCGGACGTGATACTTACCCCGGAGCTCGCGCTGTGCGGGTACCCGCCCGAAGATCTTCTGTTGCGCGCAGGTTTCTATCGCGACTGCGACGCCGCGCTCGAGCGCCTGGCGCGCGAGGTGAGCGGCATCACGCTCGTCGTTGGGCACCCGCACGAAGACCAGGGGAAACGCCACAACGCGGCATCCGTCGTAAAGGACGGGCGTGTCGTGGCGACCTATTACAAGCACGTCCTGCCGAACTACACCGTGTTCGACGAGGAACGCTACTTCGTGCCCGGCGACTTTCCGTGCGTCTTTCAAGTCGGAGACACCCGCTTCGGCGTGAACATCTGCGAAGACACGTGGGGGCCGCAGGGGCCGCTGACGACCAAGCCGGATGCCGTCAGCATCGGAATCAACATCTGCGCGGATGCCTGGGAGGCGAAGGCGCCGCAGGCGGCCCGCGAGGCGGGTGCGCAGGTTTTGCTCGTGCTCAACGCCTCGCCGTATCACATGCGCAAGCAGGAATCCCGCTACGACGTGATGCGCGAGCGCGTGATCGAGACGGGCATGGCGCTCGTTTACGCGAACCTGGTGGGAGGGCAGGACGAGCTGGTGTTCGACGGCGCCTCGTTTGCGCTCGACCGGCGAGGGGAGGTGGTATGCCAGCTCCCGATGTTCGAGGAGACATTGGAATTCGTCACGGTGGCCGATGGCGAACCGCGACGAGGCGCAATCGCAGAGCAGGCTTCAATCGAGTCCGAGGTCTACAAGGCGCTTTGCCTCGGCGTACGCGACTACGTCGGGAAGAACGGATTTCCCGGGGCGCTGGTCGGCCTCTCCGGCGGAGTCGACTCGGCGTTGACGCTGTGCATCGCTTGCGACGCGCTCGGACCGGAGCGTGTACGCGCGGTCATGATGCCTTCGCAGTATACCTCCCGAATGAGCCTCGAAGACTCGCGCGAACTCGCCAAGAATCTCAGGGTGCACTACGACGAGATCCCCATCGGCCCGGCGTTCGACGCCTTTCTCGGTTTGCTGGCAAAGGAGTTTGCGCGCCTTCCCGTGGACGCAACAGAGGAGAATCTCCAGGCGCGGATCCGCGGTACCTTGCTGATGGCTTTGTCGAACAAATTCGGAGCGATCGTGCTGACGACCGGCAACAAGTCGGAGATGGCGGTCGGCTACGCGACCCTCTACGGGGACATGGCCGGTGGCTTTGCGGTGATCAAGGACATTCTCAAGACACTGGTATACCGCTTGTGCAGGCACCGGAACGCCATGGACCGCGTCATTCCGGAACGGGTGCTGACCCGCGCGCCTTCCGCCGAGCTCAAGGCCAACCAAACCGACCAGGACAGCCTTCCTCCCTATGATGTCTTGGATGCCATCGTCTCGGCTTATATGGAAAACGACTTGAGCCCGGCCGAAATGGTCGCGCGCGGATTCAGGGCCGAAGACGTGAGGCGTGTTGTCGAGATGATCCACCGCAGCGAGTACAAGCGCCGCCAGGCGCCGATCGGGATCCGGATCACCCACCGCGGTTTCGGCAAGGATTGGCGCTATCCGATCACATCGCGCTACCGGGAGCCGTACGAGTAGCCGCTGATGGCGAGAGCCTGATCAGGCAAGCTTCGACTCCCGTTTGTTATACTGGCATGCAGAAGTCAACGCGGGAGCATGGCCATGAAGAAAATCGAAGCCGTGGTGAAACCTTTCAAGCTCGACGAAGTTCGCGAGGCCCTCGCCGAAGTCGGAGTTACGGGGCTGACGGTGACGGAGGTGAAAGGCTTCGGTCGCCAGAAGGGCCATACTGAGCTCTACCGCGGCGCCGAATATGTCGTGGACTTCCTGCCGAAGGTCAAGATCGAGGTCGTGGTGACGGAAAAGATGCTCGAGAGCGCGATCGAGGCCATCGTAAAAGCGGCGCGCACCGGCAAGATCGGCGACGGGAAGATTTTCGTGAGCACCGTAGAGCAGGTGGTGCGTATCCGGACGGGCGAAACCAACGAGGCGGCCGTCTAGCGGCCGAGTCGGAAATCAGCGGGTCGAAGGATCCTGAGAAAAAGCCTGCTCGACTTGCCTCAATCCTAGGCTTTCAACAGCACCAGCAGCGCACCGCCCCCACCTTGATTTTTCGGGGCCTCGCAGAAGGCGAGGACTTCGTTTCGCTGCGTCAACCACCGCTGTACTTTTCCCTTCAGCACCGGCTCTCGTCCGGGCGAGCGCAGACCCTTTCCATGGACCACACGAACGCAGCGCAGCCCGCGCTTGAGGCAGGCGGCGAGAAACTCCGCCAGCGACGACCGGGCCTCCTGCCGGTCCAGGCCGTGCAAATCGACGGCGTCCTGCACGACCCAATGCCCTCGCCTCAGCTTGCGCAGCACATCGCGGGCGAGCCCGGTTCGCAGGTAGGAGGGCTCTTCCCCGGTCTCGATCGATTGATCCCAGGAAAGGGCGCCGGCAAGACTCTCGACGAGCGCGTCATGTCCGTCGAGCAACGATTGAACCGGTACGGGCGGGGGGGAGTCGGTCTTGGACCTCACCCGCGCGGAGGATTCGAGAGGTGTCGCATCGCGCATCGCGTCGCGAAACAGGGCAGCTTCGTTTTCGGGAAGCCCGCTACTCGCGCGTTTGCGCATGGTTTCGTCGCCGGCACGACATCCGAGCCCGGTCGCGCGGCTCAGCGCAGGCCATCCAGATACTTTTCCGCATCGAGCGCGGCAATGCAACCGCTGCCGGCGCTGGTCACTGCTTGCCGGTAAACGTGGTCCTGTACGTCCCCCGCTGCGAACACCCCCTCGACGCTGGTTGCGCTGGCGTTGCCCTCGCTCCCCCCGCGGGTGACGATGTATCCGCCCTTCATCTCGAGTTGTCCCTCGAAAATGCCGGTATTCGGGGTGTGGCCCACGGCGATAAACAGCCCCTGCACGTCGATCTGCTGCGTCGCGCCGGTCTGGATGTCCTTGATCCGGGCGCCGGCTACTCCCCTGGCATCGCCGAGGACTTCGTCCAAAACGTGGTTCCAGCGCATCGTGACGTTGCCTCTATCGAAGAGCTTTTTCTGAAGGATCTTCTCGGCCCGGAATTTGTCTCGTCGGTGGATCACGGTGACGTGACGCGTAATATTCGAAAGGTAGAGCGCTTCTTCCACCGCGGTGTTCCCGCCGCCGACGACGGCGACGTCCTGACCCTTGTAGAAGAACCCGTCGCAGGTGGCACAGGCGGAGACCCCTTTTCCCATGAATCTTTTCTCCGATTCGAGCCCGAGATAGCGGGCAGAGGCGCCGGTGGCGATGATGAGGGAATCGCAAGTGTATTCACCCGCGTCGCCCTGGAGCCGAAGCGGTCGCTCGCGGAGGCTTACAGCGTGGATATGGTCGAATACGACCTCGGTTTCGAAACGCTCGGCGTGCTTCTGGAAACGCTCCATCAGCTCCGGACCCTGCACTCCATTGGCATCGGCCGGCCAGTTGTCCACGTCTGTCGTGGTCATGAGCTGTCCGCCGGGCGCGAGGCCCGTAATGAGGACGGGTTTCAGGTTTGCCCGCGCGGCGTAGACGGCGGCCGTATAGCCCGCCGGACCGGACCCCAATATCAACAAGCGAGAATGTCTGGTCTTTTTCGACATGAAGGAGTTGTGGGTACGAAGCTGTGCGAATTCAATTCAACCGCCTTGCGCTTCCAAATTATAACCTGGCTGTATCGCTGCCCCGCCTGACGCCGGGCTCCTGAAGGTCTTGCGCCATCGACCGGATCTGCCGTGTGAGGGGGTCTTCGCGAGTCTGTTAAGATATGCGGGTAGCAACTAGGTTCCGTGGAGGAAGGAAGATGCCGGCCCCGGCCAGCGTATCGATGCTGCTTCTGCGCAACGTGCCGCTCTTTTCGATGCTGTCCGAGCATCAGCTGACGCTGCTCACCAGCGCGGTGAGCCGCAAGGGCCTTCCCCGCGGGACCACCATCATTGCCGCGGGCGACGTAACGGAGTCCCTTTACGTGGTCATATCGGGCCGGCTCAAGGTCATGATCAGCGATGACGAGGGGCGTGAGGTGATCCTTGCGATTCTCGGACCGAACGAGTTTTTCGGGGAGATGGGCCTGATCGACGATCATCCCCGATCGGCGAGCGTGGTTGCCCTAGAGGCTTGCGAACTCCTCAGTCTCTCGAAACGCGATTTCAAGAGATGCCTCTCCGAAAACTTCGAGATGACCATGACGGTCATGCGAGGACTGGCCAAACGGCTGCGAGAAGCCGATCAAAAGATCGGCAGCCTCGCCCTGATGGACGTGTACGGCAGGGTGGCGCACTTGCTGCTGGACATGGCGGAAACCGTGGACGGCCAGAAGGTAGTCACCAAGAAACTCGCCAAACAGGACATCGCCAAGATGATCGGAGCCTCTCGCGAGATGGTCAGCCGGGTGATGAAGGATCTCCAGTCGGGCGGCTATATCGAGGTGCGTCCCGGTTCGATTTTCCTGCACGAGACCATCCTGACGATCGATTGAGGAGGCCGGACCCGGAGGGGAGGCCCCACTGCGCAGTGAGCGGTTTGAATCAATCAGAGCCTCTTTGAAACGGAACCAAGCGCCCCTACCCGGCAAGGTCGCCGCGCTGCTGCGCGAGTCGAGGCTCTTCGTCCTGGCCGCGGCCGCGCTCTATCTTTCCCTCGTTCTCACCACTTTTAACCGAGCAGACCCCGGCTGGTCCCACAGCGTGGCGGCCGGCGAGATCCGCAACCTCGGCGGCAGGGCGGGTGCCTGGCTGGCCGATATGCTGTTGTCTCTGTTCGGCGTTTCGGCCTGGTGGTGGGTCGTGCTCCTCGCGGTCGCCGCGACCTGGACCCTGCGGCATTTGGATGGCGCCTCGAGCAACGACCGGCGGTCATCCTTCATCGCGCTCGCTGGGTTTTGCCTGCTGCTAGCCGGATCGAGCGGAGTCGAAGCCTTGCGTCTTCATTCACTTAAGGTTGCGCTTCCCCTCGCCCCCGGGGGCCTGGTCGGAGATGTCGTAGCGAGGGCGCTGCAATCGGGCTTCGGCTTCACGGGCGCCACGCTGATCCTGCTTACGCTTTGCGCGGCGACTCTGTCTCTGTTCACCGGTATTTCCTGGCTGGCCGTGATGGAAAAACTGGGAGGGGCGCTCGAGGGCGCGTACCTTTGGTCCCTGGGGAAATGGCAGGGGTGGCAGGACCGCAAGGCCGG
>Ga0137409_10008366_pt1 | contig 10566 bp, 4 predicted proteins | sample CZODoug1_16funga_FD_122059 | JGI IMG/M metagenome (GOLD analysis project Ga0137409, IMG submission 122059) | Vadose zone soil fungal communities from Angelo Coast Range Reserve, California, USA - CZODoug1_16fungal (Hybrid Assembly) | ecosystem: Environmental > Terrestrial > Soil > Vadose zone... | reverse complement strand
AGCGGCTCGTCACCGAAGTTGGCCTTGACATGAACGCGGCGCGCAACCTGCTCGCGTTCCTGCAAGACCAAATGCGCGCAACCGGCGTCGTGCCGTCGGATCGTACGGTCGTCGTCGAGCGCTTCCGCGACGAGATCGGCGACTGGCGCATCTGCATCCTCACACCCTTCGGCGGGCGCGTGCATGCGCCGTGGGCGATGGCGGTGGGCGCGCGCCTGCGCGAGTCGCTCGGCGTAGAGGTGCAGTCGATCTGGTCCGACGACGGGATCGCGTTCCACCTGCCGGACGCGGATGCGCCGCCGTCCACCGACCTGCTGCTGCTCACGGTGGAGGAGCTCGACGAGCTCGTGCTCGCCGAGGTGGGGCAGACCGCGCTCTTCGGCGCACGCTTCCGCGAGAACGCTGCGCGCGCACTGCTCATCCCGCGTCGCCGGCCCGGCGAGCGCTCGCCGCTCTGGCAGCAGCGGCTGAAGGCGCAGGGGCTGCTGCAGGTCGCGCGCAAGTACGCGAGCTTCCCGATCGTGCTCGAGACGTACCGCGAGTGCCTGCAGGACGTCTTCGATCTGCCGGCGCTGAAGCAGCTGCTGCACGGTCTGCGCACGCGCGAGATCGATCTCGTCGAGGTCGAGACCGCGAGTGCGTCGCCGTTCGCCTCGTCGCTGCTCTTCGACTACATCGCCACCTACATGTACGAGGACGACACGCCGCCGGCGGAGCGGCGAGCGCAGGCGCTCTCGCTCGACCGCGACCTGCTGCGCGAGCTGCTCGGACAGGAGGAGCTGCGTGAGCTGATCGACGTCGATGCGCTCGCCGAGGTGGAGACGTCATTGCGGCCGTTCGCGAAGAGCCCGGACCACCTGGCCGACGTGCTGCGCCTCCGCGGCGACCTGCGGGTCGGTGAGTTCGACGAGGCGCACGCGGCGATCCTCGAGGCGGAGCGGCGCGCGATTCTATCCTCGGAAAGTTATCTGAACACTCTTTTGCAGGCAGGCGACCACCGCCAGTTTGAAATCCAACTGGCGCAATTGCGCAACGAATTGGGCCAGTTATACGCCTATCGCGGCGAGATGGCGAAATCCATCGAGCATTTTGAAGCGGCGTACGATCTGATCCAGAGCATCGCGCCCACCCATCCCGAATTCGCCGGCGACAAGGTTTTCATGGAGGAGATTCTGGGCGTGGCCCAGATGCGTCGCGGCGAGTTGGAAAATTGCGTTCACAATCACAACGCCGAGACCTGCATCTTTCCGCTGAGCCGGGTCGCGCAACATGGGCGCGCCGAAGGCTCGACGAAGGCCATCGAGTATTTCAAAAAGCACCTCGCTCAAAGGCCTGACAACCTGGAAGCCCGCTGGCTTCTCAATCTGGCCTACATGACTCTGGGCAAATATCCGCAAGCCGTGCCGCCGGCCTATCTGATCCCGCCCTCGGCGTTCGCTTCAAAAGACAAGATCGGGCGGTTCGTCGATGTCGCCGCGTCGCTCGGCCTCGATCAGGTCGGAGGCGCGGGCGGCGCGATTATGGATGATTTCGACAATGACGGCCTTCTCGACATTGTGATTTCGACCATCAATGCCTGCGATTCTTTGCGTTATTTCCACAACGACGGTGGCTCATTCAGCGATTGGACCGAGCGCGCGAAGCTCGCTGATCAGTTAGGCGGCATCAACTGCGTTCAGACTGATTACAACAACGACGGCAGGCTCGACATCTTCGTCATGCGCGGCGGGTGGGAGTTCCCCATGCGAAATTCGCTGCTCCGCAACAACGGAGACGGGACTTTCACCGACGTCACGCAGTCGAGCGGATTGGCCAGCGGCGAACACCGCACGCATTCGGCTGCATGGGCCGATTACGACAACGACGGCTGGCTGGACGTTTTTGTCGGTCATGAAGAGACGCCGAGCCAGTTGTTTCGCAATCGCGGCGACGGGACATTTGAGGACGTGACGCGGAAAGCCGGCGTGGGCCGCGCGGCGTTCACCAAAGGCGCGGTATGGGGCGATTACGACAACGACGGTTACGCCGACCTCTACGTCTCGAATTACGGCGAAGAGAATTTTCTTTATCACAATCGCGGCGACGGGATGTTCGAGGAAGTCGGTAAACGGCTCCGCGTCGAAAAGCCTGTGATGAGCTTTCCCACGTGGTTCTTCGATTATGACAACGACGGATGGCTCGATCTCTTTGTGGCCAGCTTCGCGCCATCGGTGGCCGAAGTCGCTCGCGGTTTTTTGGGCCTACCGCCACGGGCCGAAACGATGAAGCTCTATCACAATGACGGCAAGGGCGGATTTCAGGATGTGACGAATGAGGTCGGGTTGAACCGTGTGATTCCGACGATGGGCGCGAACTTTGGCGATTTGGACAACGACGGCTTTCTCGATATTTACCTCGGAACCGGCGCGCCATCGTATGCGGCGCTGATGCCCAATTTCGCGTTTCGCAATCAGGCCGGGAAGAAGTTCGCCGACGTGACCGCGGCGACAGGCACAGGCCATCTGCAGAAAGGCCACGGCGTGGCGTTCGGTGACATCGACAACGACGGCGACGAAGACATTTACGTCAATATCGGCGGCTTCTTGCCGGGCGATTACTACAACAAAGTCCTCTTCGCCAATCCGGGCGGTATAAATAACTGGATTTCGATCAAGCTCACCGGCGCGAAGAGTAACCACGCGGCCATCGGCGCGAAGATCAAATTGACTTTGACCGGCCCGAACGGGCAGAAGTCGTTGCGCTACCGTGAAGTGACCAGCGGCGGCTCATTCGGCGCCTCATCGCTGCGGCGGGAGATAGGGCTTGGCCGCGCCCGGCAGATTGACGCGATGGAGATTTGGTGGCCCGCCAGCGGCTCGCGACAGGTCTTTCGGAACGTCAAAGTCAATCAATTTATTGAGGTCAAAGAGTCGGAAGATAATTACCGGACGCGTTCTCTGCGATCTTTCGCGTTACCGCATCGCGCGGGCAAGTCTTGATGCGGATTATTCACTGCCGAGGCGAATCGGGTCTGGCTTTCTCGGAGTTTTCGTCAATGGCTTCGCCGCGAACGAAACCTTTAGCGGTGGCTTCTTCGGCGATCTTGTTCAGACGGGCGAAGGTCTCGCGCGCTTGATCGGCTTCGGCCTTGCGCCCGGCCCTGGCGTAAGCGCGTGAGAGCGTGAAATGAACCCTCGGTTCGTTCGGGGCGAGACGCCGCGCAGTCTCCAACTCCTCAATGGCTCTCGCATTCTCGCCCATTTCAAAGAGGATTTTACCGAGGACGTAATGTCCGAGCGGCAGGCGGGCATGCAGGTCAACGGCCTCCTGCGCGAACTTCAGTCCCGCTTCGGATTCTTTGTTTCTCATGTGAATGTATGCGATCTGAAGCCTGGCCAGAGCGTGGTTCGGGGAGTTTTCGATCTCTCTTTTGAAAGCCGCGATGGCCCCCTCGTCGTCGCGCTGTGTGAGCAGATAACGTCCACACGCGTATTGCACGCCAGGCGCTTTCGGGTAATCGGCGGCCAGGCGTTCATATTCCTGCCGGGCGTCGCCCTGGTTCTTCTGCGCCGCCTGATGCTCCGCGAAACCCGCGCGCCGGATCATTTCGCGATCCCGATAACCGGGCGCTACTTGAGAAGGGAGCATCGGCAGTCGCAGGACGGCCAGCCCATGCCCGATGATCAGGTCTTCACGATTTACGTTCTCGTAGCTCAGCCCGCCGAAGAGCGTCTGCGCTGTCTCGAAGTCGCCTTTGAGCAGCAGCAGCATTCCCTCGTGATAGCGCATCGCCATATCGAGGTCATGGTTGTTTCCAAGGCCTATTTGACGTCCCTGTCGAATGCGCCCGAGCGCGTTGTCGTAATTGCCGACTCTGAACTCACACAATCCGAGCATCACGAACGGCGCGCCGGCCTGTGGCTGCAGCTCGCTCACCCGTTTGAAGGCCGGAACCGCTTCGGCGTACTGATCGCGGTCATAAAGCAGAGTGGCCAGATACCACCAGCATTCGACCGAGGTTGGTTTCGACACGACGGCTTTGCGATAAAGCTCGATGGCGTCTTCCAACCGCCCGGCCTCGCGCGCCTCGTCGGCTTGCGCTTTTAACTGATCGAAGTTCGCCTGCGTTTTGGCCTGAGCTTTGTTCGGTTGGGCTGTGGGTCTGGCTCTGCGCTGCTGCGCCTGCGCCGGGAAGTAGAAAAGCAGGGCAATGAAAACAATCATTGGCGATATTACGATCTTGAGATTCATCAATACTCCCTCTCATTCTGATCATCACTGTTTTGCCGACGCAGTTGCGGATGACTTTGCGACGCCTTCGCCTTCGACGACTTTGATGTACTGATTGATCGGCGGATTCGCGAGCTTGTCCACTTTGCCGCTCGGCCATTTGATCTCGACGCTGTCTATCTTCGCCGCCTGGCCGATACCCAAAATTTCGCGCGGGTCGTGCGACGCCAGATAACTGCCCCCGCTGGTCTTCAAACGCGAGCGATTCACGCCGCCCGCCGTCCACGTGATGATCGCGCCGACAGCGCCGGGATTGCTTTTCGTCGCGACGAGATGAAGCCCGATCCAGTTGTTTCTGTTCCCGCCTTCGTTGCGCAGTAGGATCGGCGCGTCGCCATTGTTAATGATCAACACATCAAGGTCGCCGTCGTTATCAATGTCGCCGACCGCCAACCCACGGGCGGGGAAGTCGCGTTTGAACACTTCGCCTGATTGCGCGCTGACGTTTTTGAATTTGCCGTTGACGTTCTCGAACATAAGCAGCGGCTCTTTGTATTTCACCTTCGCCGCCTGTATCTCAACCATGTCGTCGGGGTGGCCGTTGGCGAGGATCAGGTCGGGGTCGCCGTCGTTGTCGTAATCGAAGAACTTCAATCCCCAGCCGCTCAACAGTCGTGTCGCCTGGCCTATTTCGCCCGCCTGATCGGTGAAGGTCAGATCTTTCTCGTTGCGGTAAAGGCTGAATAGCTCCTGGTCGATGTTGGCGACGAACAAATCCTGCCATCCGTCGCCGTTGAAATCGGTCGCGTCAACGCCCATTCCCGAACGCGGGCTGCCCGCGTCACTGTAGCCGACGCCGGAAGCCAGCCCGATCTCCTCGAACTTGCCGGCGCCTTTGTTTGCGAACAGGTAATTGGCCATCGTGTCGTTGGCGACGAAGAGGTCCATCATCCCGTCGTTGTTGACGTCCGTGGCGACCGCGCCGAACGATTTACCGGGCGAATTGGCGATGCCTGACGCCTTGCTCACGTCGCTGAATTTGCCGTCGCCGTCGTTGTGAAACAGGAAGCTCGGTCGCGGTTTGAAGACTCGCGGGATGCAGTAATAGCGCCTGCCCAGACGATTGTCGCCGCAGGAGAGGCTGCCCGCTGCGCTGTATTGCACGAAGCTCGATACGAATAGGTCGAGCTTGCCGTCGTTGTCGTAATCGAAAAACGTCGCGCAGGTTGACCAGTTCGGCGCCGCGACTCCGGCCTTCTCGGTGATATCGGCGAACGTCCCGTCGCCGTTGTTGCGGAACAGGACGTTTTTACCATAATTAGTCACATACAAATCCTGCCAGCCGTCACCGTCGAAATCGGCCGCCGCCGCGCCCATCCCGAAATGGCCCATCTGGCCGCAGCCGACCCCGGCCTTTTCGGTCACATCGGTAAATGTGCCGTCGCCGTTGTTGCGATAGAGCGCGTTTTTGATCGGCGTCTTCGGCGTGAAAAAGTCCGAGGGGCCGCTGTTGACGAGGTAAATGTCCATCAGTCCGTCGTTGTTGTAATCGAAGAACAACCCGCCGCCGCCGCAGGTTTCAGGCAGATGGCGCGCGTCCGAACGCCCGTTGTCGTGCGTCCAGGTTATGCGGCTGGCCTTCGTCACATCCACAAAGGTCACGGGTTGCGTCGTCGAATCGTTTTGCGCCCTCGGAACGGAAAACGGTTGAACGGCCAGGCAGACGGCAATGGTGATCACGAACAATAAATATTTCATGTGGTTTTTGTGGCGCCTTCTTCAGGGAAGACATCAGGAATCGTCAACTACCTTCCACAAACTCAATTTATTCCCGTTCAAGAAATAAATGGCGATCAATAGGGATACGTCTCGCCCGGTTTGGCGACGCGAATCCGATGATCGGTGAATTTGAAATGCGAGCCGGGAAGATCGGTCTTTGGCATGTGACACAACGAGCAGTTCTTCGCTTCGACTTTGCAGCCCGGCGCGCCGCGTCCTTCGCTCGATTGCGAGGGCTTCGCCGAGGCGCCTGATCCTCGCCCGGGTTCATGGCAGGCCAGGCATTTCGCGTCGTAATAAGCCTCGTCATGGGATACCGAGTCGTGCGGGTCGTGACACGCCGTGCAGCTTATCCTGCGATCGTCGGAGTAACATTTGCTGCCGAAGATGCGATATGGTTGAAAGCGGACGCCGTTGATGCCGATCCGCTTCGGCGCCATGACTATCTCTTCGGCGCTGCGATGACAGGAGCCGCAGAAGTCCTGGGCCAATTCATCGCCGCCGAGCCTCGCCGGATTGAAAATCTTATCCTTGTTCGGCAGTCTCGCTCTGCCCGCCGCCACGTGCTCGGCGCCGGGGCCGTGACATGCCTCGCATCTGACCCCGGGCGCCAGCTTCTCCAGATGCAACTGATTACCGCTGATCGCGCCCGTCGAATGGCAATTGAAGCACTGCATGACTTCGTCCTGGGGAAGTTTCCGGCCCAGGGCTTCGAGCGCCGATTGAGGGCGCGTATCCTTATAACCAAGGGTCAGGTCCAATCCTTTGACGTCGGCGTAAAAGCTCACACGGCTTTCGTAATAATCGCCGGCGCATATGAGTAAATAAGTCTGCCCGGCCTTCCCTTGCCCGAAGCTGTAGACGATCGGCTCTGAAATAGTTTCTCTCCCGTCCGTCACGGTGTAAATGCTCTGATTACCCTTGCGAACGATCTCATAAGAAAATTTGCCGTCGCGGAATTCCAGCCGCTTGTGCGAGCTGAGGATCGGAGCTTCCGCCACAAGCTCCAGCGCGAGTCCCATTGAGCTTTTTTCCTGAACCGCAACCTTGTTCTTGTGACAGTCGGCGCAGGCCTGGCTGCCGACGAAATTGACGCCGGTGGGGATTCTGGTCGGCCTCCAGACCTTGCCCTGCTGGGCCTGTTCGCTCGGCGCCGCCGGGCGTGAGAACCCGAACGCCGCAAACGCCGCCAGCGCGAGCGATAACGTTAAGGCCAGTTTTCTTTTTTGTCTCGAATGCGTCATCACCTGAGTCTTCAGTCAATGCCTCTTGCCATTACACAAATTATTTCACTTCTCGATCCTTGAGATATTTGAAGCCTGTGCATAAATCAGATTGGCGGAGCCTTTGGAGTGCGGTAGCTCGGTACCGCTTTGGTAGTCATTCCCGATTTCGCAAGTTTCCGGGACAAAGGACGCAGTGGGCTAGTTTCCAATCATTGCCTCAACATCGAAGGGACTACCAAAGCGGTACCGAGCTACCGCACTCCAAAGGCCGTCGCCATCTCAAGTAAAAGTCACGGTTTAGTTGGGGAACGATCATTTGAATCGCGGAGCAGCGGGTTTTGCTTCTGCGATTCAGCGGTCGGCTGTTTCTTCTGTTGCTCGGCGGTCAGCCGTTCGATGATCGCCTGCTCGCGTTTCGCATCATCGGTCCGCTTGAGCTTGAAATAGAGTCGCGCCAGCAGGACGTGCGCCTGCATGTAATCGGGCAGCATAGTGACGACCTGCTCGAGCAGTTTGACCGTCTCATCAGTTTTACCCTGAGCCTGGACCAGTTGCGCCAATTGAAAGAGCGCGCCCGGGTCGTCCGGCCTGAGTTCGAGCGCGCGCCTCAGGAGCGGCTCCGCTTCTTCCATCTTCCCGTCTTCGCGGTAGAGCCAGCCGAGACGGACGTTGGCGATGAAATCGCGCGGATTGAATTCAATCTCCTGTTTGAACTCCTGAATAGCCGGTTCGCGGGCGCCTGAGAGCAAATAAGCTACGCCGAGTTGCGAATGCGCAGTCGGCAGCTTCGGATTGAGCCGCGTGGCCTGTTTCAACTCTTCAATCGCGGGCGGAAGCTCGCGGCGCGCCAGATTGAGCAGACCGAATATCAGATGAGCCTCGGCGGAGCCGAGTTCCTTGAAGACCTTGTCAATCAGCGCGCGCCCTTTCTCAACCTGTTCGTCCAGCAAGTAGGCCGTGGCCAGCGCGTAGGCGGCCGCGGCGTTATCGGGCTGCGCGCCGTAAACCTTTTCGAGTTCCGTCGCCGCTTCTTTCAGCTTGCCCGTCTCGAACATGCACATCCCCAGCAGAAAACACGCCTGGATATTGTCGGGCTGCGCTTTGACGATCTGGTCGAATTCGCCTAGCGCCTGTTGATATTTATCAATCTGGTAGTAGGCGATGCCGAGATTGAGACGGATTGAGTGTTCTTTCGGATCGATCGCCAGCGCCTCCCGGTATCGGATGATCGCCTGGTCGTATTGGCCCAGTTTGGCGAAGATGACGCCGAGGTTCGAGAGCGCGTCAATCCGGCGCGGGATCAATTTCAACGCGGCTTCGTACGCCGCGCGCGCGCCTTCCAGATCGCCTTTCTGCTGCAATTCGACTCCGCGCGAGAATTGCTCTTCAGATTGGCGAACGATTTCGCGCTCCTGAGTTGGAACGAACGAGAGCGTCAGCAGAAATACGATACAGGCAAACATAAATCACTCACCGGGTTGATTCAGCGAAAATGAATGGGAATGAGTGCGGTTTGAACAGCGAAAGTATAACACCGGCAAGCCCTCAATAAAATTCTGGCGCGGAGAGGTCATCTCCCCGCGCCAGAAAAGAAAGACCAATTGGATGCGGATGTTAGAAGGTGAACTTCACGGCCATCTCGATCACGCGCTGACCGCGTTTGTTCGTGATCTTGCCGAAGTTATTGAGTGTATCTTGCGTGAATGTGAAGCCCTTGCTCGGATCGCACACATTCGAAGCCGTGCCACCCAATCCGTTGGGGTAGAACTGGCCGCCGGGAACGATTCTATCTACCGTGCCGTCGGGCAGCGCCACCGCCACGGCGGAGGCCGTCTTCACGCATCTTGTATCGAGCGTCAGGTTGATGTCGCTGTTGCCTGCGTTCCCGTTGTCAAAATTCTTCGCGTACGCCTGGTTAAAGATATTGAAGAACCCGAAGCGAAACTGGAGATCCTTCGACTCTGTGACCTTGAAATTCTTGAACAGGGAGATGTCCCAGTTCTGGCGGCGCGGCGAACGGAGATAGAACGGGGAGATCGTCGGCCCAGTCGAGCCAAAGGCCGGGATGCTTATGGCGCTCAGGTCGAGAACCTTCTCGCCGACATTCTTCCCATCCATGATCGGGTTCTTGCTGAAGACCGGCGCAATCGCCCCCGATGCGTATCCATCGGTGGAGAAAGCGTTTGAACCGAAAGCCGCAAGAGCCAATCCTGGCACGTCGCCAGTGAATCTCAGATTGATAGGAGTTCCACTGGTCAGGGTGGTGATGCCGGAAATCTGCCATCCGTTCAACAGGCCGCGCCCGACCACGTTCTTGGTCGGCGACAACTTCGGCAGGTTGTAGTTGTACGAGAGATTAAAGATGTGCGTCCGGTCGTAATCCAAAACGCCGTAAGAGCGTCCACGCACATCGAGCGGATCTAGATCGACGAATTCACCGCCTCTGGTGCCAAGCGTCTTCGAGAAGGTATAGGTGGCGAAGAACTGCAGGTTCTTCCCGGTCTGCCGGCTGAGCGTCATCTGCAGCGAGTGGTAGTTCGATGTCCCGGTGTATTCCTGGTAACGAACACCGGCGAGGTCTGGGAACGGGCGGAACTTATTGATCGCGCCGCCGTCCAGGGCCACCCGGTTAATCGGGCTAGATAGGTCGGTCCTAACTCCGGTTTGAGCGACTATCACGCAGTTGCCTTTTCGTATGACTTTGTCATTCGGGCCAACCTCGCCCCGATCGCAGTTCGGATCCGCCAGGGACTTGAGTGTGCTCCCTGGGTCGCCCGGGATGCCCCCCTTCAACATTGCGCCCATCGGGACGACGTTGATAGGCAGGCGAGACGCCAAATGACGGCCGAACGTCCCGACGTATGCTGTTTCAAGCACCATATTGGCTGGCAAGCGTGTCGCTATACTCAGACTGGTATTGTAAGTCGTCGGGAACTTATTCGAAGTCGGATCAGGCGAAATGATCTGAGTGCCGCCAGTAGCCAATTTCAGCGGATTAACCGCCACTTTCTGGCCATTCGGCAATGTCACGATCCCCATGTTGCTCAGCGTCAAACCACCGAGATCATTGAAGTTGTATAGCGAACCATCTGGCTTGAAGGCGCCAGGGATTCCTGTGTCGCGATTGAGAGTGGAGCCGACGTTGCCATTCGGCGCTGCGCGCAAAGTCGCGTCATACTGGAAGTTGCCCTGCACGCGGTTGTAGAAGACCCCCGCGCCGCCGCGGATGACCAATCTGTCGTTCTTGAGCGCGCTCCATGCGAAGTTCAATCGTGGTCCCAATTCGAGGCCGGGAGGAGAGAATACGCCTTTATCGATCTCGCCACGAGTGGCGGAGAGCACACCGTTCGGA
>Ga0137409_10008365_pt1 | contig 10567 bp, 8 predicted proteins | sample CZODoug1_16funga_FD_122059 | JGI IMG/M metagenome (GOLD analysis project Ga0137409, IMG submission 122059) | Vadose zone soil fungal communities from Angelo Coast Range Reserve, California, USA - CZODoug1_16fungal (Hybrid Assembly) | ecosystem: Environmental > Terrestrial > Soil > Vadose zone... | reverse complement strand
CGCGATGGCTTCTTCTTGGCCGCGGTGGCCGGACTCGCGCGCACCGTGCTGTCGTCCTATTCGCGCCTGCGCTCGTCGCTCGGGCTCACCCGGTATGAGGAGGCGGCGATGATCGAGAAGCTGGCGGCGGCCGGGTTCACCGCCCGGCGGGCAGGCGAGAACATCGGCCACAGCCGCGCCCGGATGACGTTCCTGGCGCTGCCGGCGGGCTCGGCGGCGTGGAACTAAAGCATGATCCCGAAAAAGCCTGCCCCGGACTTGATCCGGGGTGGATACCGGTTCTCGGAAAAGATCATGCTCAAGCAATGAGCTAAAGCGTGATGACGATTCGAAGAAAAGTCGTCACGCTTTAGCCTGATCAGGCCGGATTTCCCGCCCGCCAGCGTCTTACGCACGACTCGTTAGCCCTAACAGAAGCTTTCACGGATCGGATAAGGGCTGGGCAAGGCCGCCATGCTATACCCCGCATCGGCCCGGTGGCGGAGCGGCGACGCAGAGGCTGTGCAAGGCCTCCCAGCCTGGTTCGAGTCCAGGCCGGGCCTCCAATTTCTCCCGACCCTGTCGGGGGAAGGGCGGGGTGTGCCGCACCCCGCCCCCTTTTCTCTCCGCCACCGCACCTTATCTCCTGTGCAGCACGCAGCCCCTGCCCTTTCCTCCCCCCCGAATCTGGGCTAAGGGGTCGCGCGCCGCGCCCGGCTTCGCTTGCCCGAGCGTGCAGCGGCGGCAGCAGAACTTGCTGGTCAAGGCCGCGCAAAATTTCCGGAATGCCGGCCGAAAGGTCGTTGTTCAGAAGAATCGCGCACGGATCGAAGCCCGCCAAGCCAAGGCGCGGGCCGCTACGCACGAGCGGCTCGATCGTCAGGGAATCGCCGCCGGGCAGCGAAGTCACGGTCGGCGTCGCGATCTCGGCCGACAAGCTGCCGATACGCACGTCCAGCCCCGTCGTGCGCAGGACACTTGCCAGGCGGGCAACGTTGAGCAGATAAGACACGTTGCGCGTATGGCGCTCGGGAATCAGCAGGAGATTGCGCGCGTCGGGACAGATCTTTTCGATCGCGATCTGGGCTGCTTGCACAGCGCAAGGCAGCATCTCCTCCGACAGGTTGTTCCAGCCGCCGGGGTAAAGATTCATGTCCACAGGCGCCAATTTGAAGCCCGCATTGCGCAGATCCACCGAGCCGTAGAACGGCGGCGTGTGTTCCTGCCACTGCATCCGGAACCAGCGCTCGATGGCTGGCAAGGAATCCAGAATCCGACGCTCAAGTTCGAGCAACGGACCGGTGGAAGAGGTGGCCAGGTTGGGAACGGGAACAGTGGACACGGCAATCTCGCTGAGCGGCCAGGCGAACCTGACCGTTGCGTTGCGGGATTGCCATTCTAGCCAGCCTTGGAGATCCGTGCCGCGAGTAAAAAAAAGGCACTCAGAGGTGCAACCTCTGAGTGCCTTGAATCGCCTTGGTGCGTCCGCACAGCAGAGCTACGCGAACAGGCGAGCTAGGGAGACACGAAACAAGGACTCGCAAAGACTGTGCCTGATCGCTGCGCCAAGTTGAGCAGTGCTCTCAGCGACGGCAGCGCGCCGATCGGCGAAGCTGCACGCCAAGACAGTCACGGCCGTTGCATGAGGCGCATCTCCCCGAGGCTGAAGAGTCCATATTGGGCTCCGACTTGAAGCACAAAGACCCGGCAACGCCGGGTCTTTGTGCTTCGCGCGCAACCGCCGCCGAATTGCGCGGGCGCAATAGCGTCCGCTCTAATGAGGGCGAGATACTTCGGCGCGGCGCCAAGCGCCGCATCCGAAATATCAATACTTGTACGCGGATTCGCCGTGCGAGCTCGTGTCCAACCCCTCGCGTTCTTCGTCCTCCGGAACCCGCAGCCCGACGATCAGGTCGGCGATCTTGAAGGCGATGAACGCGGCGACGGCGGTCCAGACGAAGGTTATTCCGACGCCCTTGGCTTGAATGATGAACTGGTCAAGAATTCCCGGATAACCCGGTTTCATCGAGAACCAGTCGGCCGGCAGGCCCGGTCCGCCCAGCGAAGGCGCATTGAACACACCCGTCAACAGCGCGCCGGTGATACCGCCCACCGCGTGCACCCCGAAAACGTCGAGCGCATCGTCGGTACGGATCAATTTCTTCAGACCGGTGACGCCCCAGAAGCAGATCAGCCCCGCAACAATGCCGATTACGAACGCGCCAGGGATCCCGACGTTGCCTGCTGCGGGTGTAATGGCGACCAGTCCGGCGACGGCACCAGAGGCCGCACCGAGCATTGACGGCTTTCCTTTGACCATCCACTCGCCAAACATCCAAGACAGAACCGCAAGCGCGGTGGCGAGGTAGGTGTTCATGAACGCAAGCGCCGCCGAGCCGTTCGCTTCCAGCGCGGATCCAGCGTTGAAGCCGAACCAGCCGAACCACAGTAGAGCAGCCCCGATCATGGTCATCGTCAAGCTGTGCGGCGCCATCACCTCTTTGCCGTAGCCCAGCCGCTTGCCGATCAAGATCGCGCCCACCAACCCGGCCACGCCGGAATTGATGTGCACCACTGTGCCGCCGGCAAAGTCCAGTGCGCCGAGCTGCCAGATGTAGCCCGCGGTGGCATTGACCTTGTCGACCACATCCGCACTCGTGTAGGCATCTGGGCCCGCCCAATACCAGACCATGTGGGCGATTGGGCAGTAGCTGATCGTGAACCAGATCGTGATGAAGATCAGCACCGCGGAGAACTTGATCCGCTCCACGACCGAACCGAGCACTAGGCAGCAGGTAATGGCAGCAAAGGTGGCCTGGAATGCGACGAAGACGAGCTCATACAGCGGCGTGTTCTTGCTGAACGTTCCGGCCATCGAGAATTCGCCCTTGATCGGATCGAACGTTCCGTTCAGGAACAGGCGACTGAAGCCGCCGATGAAGGCGTTTCCCTCGGTGAACGCGAGCGAGTAACCGTAGATGCTCCACAACACGGTCACGAGCGAGAAGCCGACGAACACCTGCATCAGTACCGATAGCATGTTCTTGGTGCGAACCAGGCCGCCATAGAACAGGGCCAACGCAGGCACCGACATCAAAAGCACGAGCGCAGTCGACGTCAACATCCACGCCACGTCGCCTTTGTTGGGCACCGGCGCGGGTGCTGCTGGTGCCGCATCGGCCTTCTTCTCTTCCGGCTTGGCAGCATCCGCAGCTTTCGCTTCGTCTTTCTTGGCGTCCTCCTTCTTCGCTTCTTTCTTCATCTCCGCCGCAGGCGCGTTCTGCGCCAGCACTGCGGTCGGTGCGACGACTCCCAGCGCCACGACCGCGGCGGCGAGGAGCGATGCAATAAGTTTTTTCATGTCGTTCCTCGGGGGGTTACAGCGCTTCCTTGCCGGTTTCACCGGTGCGGATGCGGACCACTTGTTCCAGGTCATAGACGAAGACCTTGCCGTCGCCGATCTTGCCGGTACGGGCCGAGTTCTCGATTGCTTCGATCGCGCGCTCGACGATGTCGTCGGCCACCGCAGCTTCGATTTTTACTTTTGGCAGAAAGTCGACCACGTATTCAGCACCGCGATACAACTCGGTGTGGCCCTTTTGCCGGCCGAATCCCTTGACCTCGGTGACAGTGATGCCCTGTACGCCGACGGCGCTCAGGGCCTCACGCACCTCGTCAAGCTTGAACGGCTTGATGATGGCGGTGATGAGTTTCATATCGCTCTTCCCCTCTCAGAAGGACTTGCCAAACGATGCGACAAGGCGGCTGGCGCCGAGATTCTTTCCTTCAACAGGGCCACCAAGTTGCCAGCAGGCATCCTTCGTATTTGTCCCGTAGACGCCCAGGCCGAGGGTCCAGCCACTCAGATCCTTCGTAGCCTTCACGTTGTAGTCGGTGTAGCTCGGATCGCCACATGAGAAGTTGCCTTTCACCTTCTGATAACCGACGTGCGGCACGACCGAAAACCCGCCGCCTACGTCAAACGTTGCCGAGAGATCCAGGTAGTAACTATTTTTGCTGCCGAAAGTCCCGAACAGTTCGGTAGTCGCTTGCGAATACTTCAGAGTGGCCGGTCCATATGTACCGGCTAGGTAGACCTCGAACGTGTCGGGACTGGGCGAAGGCTTGAAACCCTTGATTGGGTAGTAGTACTCAAGGACTCCAACATCAATAGTGATGTCGGCGCCGGGCGAAAACTTGTACCCGCCATAGAAGTCCATCTCAATCGGCGCGGATGTCCCTTCTGTGCCTCCCGCAGCCTGGACCGCATCGCTGATCCAACTAATGCTGGAGTTCCAGTTGCCGACATAAAAGCCGCTCTTGTGCGCAAAATCAAAGCCGCCGGAAATCGCCGGTTGATGATTAGTCTGAGCGATGCCGCGATACAAATATTCCGACGACAGCGCCATGTTTCCGGTGAACGTGAAATCGGGCTCGGGCTTGGCCGGCTCGGCGGCCGGAGCTGCCGTCTGCGCCAGCAGGACTGCTGGGGCAGCCAACAACGTGGCAACCCAAAACGACGTGAGAATCCTCTTCATGGGAACGACCCTTTCTATTCGGGAGACGGCAGGTTGGGAGATAACCCATGTGACAGGACAGCAACATGTATGCCACGGGCAAATGCCACATAGAAGTGCGCGATACGCACCGAAACATCGGTACCTTGTGATCGAGTTGGTGCGGAAGCACCGTTCTGGGTCTCTCGGGACGTGCTGACATAGCGGTCTTCCTTGCACCGCTGTAGCAGGGCCGCCGTTGGCTAGACTGGGGCCCAAAGTGAGATCACGATCATGCGAGCCATTTCGAAGGGCATCGCGTTCCCAACGATCAGTTCGCGGCGAATCAACGCGCGCTTCGGTTGCCCGGGCAACGCCGCGCACCCTGCAGCAGTCACCTTGGAAGTGTGCTTAGGAAAATGAGATGAACAGCAGGAGCTTCCTTGATGACTTGCAGCAGCGCGTTACCGCGCTGCTGCAACAGACGCCGGCCGCCGACCTGCAGAAGAATCTCAAGGCACTGCTAACGCAGCAATTCGCGCGTCTTGATCTCGTCACCCGCGAGCAGTTCGACGTTCAGTCCGAACTGCTCGCGAGCGCTCAGGCGCGGCTAGCGGCGTTGGAGCGCCGTCTGGTGGAGATCGAGCAAGCGCGCAAGTGATGAGTAAAAAGTCCGAGTCCGCCGCGCAACACAACATTCGTCATTGCGGTGCGAACTGCGCCGAGCGAGTGCGCCCCGGGAGCGTGTTGCGAGCTCGTCGATCATCCGAGTGCTTGCCGCCGCGCAGCGTAGTCACATGACTCCGCAGAAAAATCCGCACTGAAGGCTGGCGGCGATGGCCGCGATCGGAACGGTGCGATCGCGCGGTCGAATGAACGGCGGGCACCCTCATTTGAGCCGCCGCCAAGGGCACGATCGATCGTCGCGGCACTCGATCGATCGTTGCGGCACTCTTGCCCAGCTCAGCGGGCGCGAAAATCGACGTTTGGCAGGTGACGGTTTGGTGTTGAATGGCCAGACATTGACCGGCTTAGCGGTCGACCGATCTAAAGCGCGGCGCGCGACGCTGCGCGCTTGCGCGCCACAGCGATGATCTTGGCAGCAACACCCAGGTCGAGTTTGCGGAATTCCTCGTCCATGGCCCTGCGATCCATCACGCGCGCGCCCTTCTTGCCGGCGGCTGCCATCTGTTCGGCACCGGCGTCGGCGATGATCAGCACCCGCAGCAGGCCGATTTCGCGCGCTTGGCGCAACAGCGCCGTCACGCGCGAGCCGTCAACGGGCTGCGGTTCAACCACAAACGCGTAGGCGCGCGCCGGATCGTCTTTGTGACGCAGGACCAGTTCGATCGGCCGCACCGCGGGCGAGGCCGGCGCACCGCGGTAGCCGCGCGCTTCAAACCACGCGAGCGAAAGCTCGCGCAGCGGCACATCGACATTGATCTCCGCCGCGGTCTTGGCGGTCGGCACCACACCGGCGACAGCATCGGCCGACCGCAACAACGCGCGCGCCGGCGATGGCATGCTCGCGCCGGCCTCATTCGCGTTCGCGGCGCCGTTAATCGGCGGCTGATCCGCCGCAACGTGATGAGGGGCGTGCGCGCGCGCATTGGCCACAATTTCGCCGATCGCTTTTTCGGTCGGCGATAGATCGGCGACAGCAACGACCGCGGGCTGCGATGCTGGCTGCGCGCGACTGGCCGCGGCCACTGGCGGCGGAACCCTCAGCGCGAGCGTGTTCAGACCGGTATGAATGTTGGTTAGCTCTTCCAGTCGGCTCCGCGTAGGGCTTGCAACCGCGGCCGGCTCACCGCGCAATAGCTCATCGATGTCCACGACTTCGGCCATCTCGACGCCGCCCCTGGGCGGAATGCGCGCCGAGAGTCCGCCGACGAACTCCGACTCGGCGCCCTTTTCGTGAGTCGGATCTTTTCCGGCTCGGACCAAGGCCAGCGCGTTCAACTCACGATCCGTCGACTCGGCGCGAAAGCGGGCAGCGCGCCGCCGCGCCCACACGACAACCACAATCAACAGCACGGCGATGCCGCCGAAGAAAATCAAGCTGCCCAGAGTCATTGCGCGGAGTCGTTCAACATGTCATTCGTATCCGGCAGTCGCACATTGTGGCAGAGCCTTGGCGCGCAGCGTCAAGACCGAGATCAGGCGCCGCTCCTCCCCTGAGCACAAGTGGCTGAACGTTCTGGCCCACCTGGAGCCCCTGGGTCAGCGCGCAACGGGATCGAGCTCGCGAACCACAACGGCGCGGACGGGCCATCACCCGTCCGCGTGACCCGATTTCGCAACGCGCCACCCGCGAGCAGCAATTCTCGACCGGCCGTGCCTCGGGTGCGATCCGCCATCCGGGTTAACCACCGCGCCCGAATTGCGCATGGTGCGCCTTCAATTCGGCCTCGGGCGCGATCTGATCACGTGGTGATGCACTAAATTGCACCGGCGAGCGCCAGTTATCGCTTCGTGTGCCCGCGATGAGCGCCTCTTACAATCGATCGAGGACTTGGCAAAACCACGCGCAGCCACGCGCGCACTTCGCTTGCATCGCCCGCCGGACGTCTACCCATCGCTCACAATCGCTCAAAGTTCACCCTCGTGCTCTCTGACATCGCCGATCAACTTTGTTTGCTTGTGGCGCCGCGTGCTGATGCCATCGCGCAAGCGCTGCCGTGTGGATCGGCGCCATGACACTTGCGGTCGTCCGCAGTCGCGGTCTGTCGGGAATGTTCGCGCCCGACGTCACGGTTGAAGTCCATCTCGCCAACGGCTTGCCATCGTTCACGATTGTCGGCCTGCCTGACACCGAAGTAAAAGAGTCGCGCGAGCGAGTACGCGCGGCGCTGCAGAACTCGCATTTTGAATTTCCAACGCGCCGTATCACCGTCAATCTCGCGCCGGCCGATCTACCGAAAGAATCCGGTCGCTTCGATTTGCCAATCGCGCTGGGCATTTTGGCCGCGAGCGGCCAGCTGACGCGGCGCACGCTGGATCGCTATGAATTCGCCGGCGAGCTCTCGTTGTCCGGCGAACTGCGGCCGATCCGCGGCACGCTCGCAATGACCTACGCCGTGGCCAAGGCCGCGGGTGACACCAGTCCGCCGCGCGGCTTTGTCCTGCCGCTGGAAAATGCCGACGAGGCCGCTCTGGTTGGTGGCATTTCGATTTACCCTGCGGAAAGCCTACTGCAGGTCGTATCGCATCTTGAAGCGGACGCAGGCAACGAGTCGGCCCAACACGTCGATTCCCATATCGCGGCCGTTCGCCTGACGCCGCCGGCGTATCCGGATTTGTTCGACGTCAAGGGACAGAAGGTTGCGAAACGCGCGCTGGAAATCGCCGCCGCCGGCGGCCACAGCGTCTTGATGGTCGGCCCGCCCGGTACCGGCAAGACGATGTTGGCGCAACGCTTCACCGGCATCCTGCCGCCGATGACGACCGATGAAGCGCTCGAGTCCGCCGCGGTGCTTTCATTGGTGGGGCAGTTCGCGCCGCAACGCTGGGCCACGCGCATGTTCCGCGCTCCGCACCACACCGCGAGCGCCGTGGCGATGGTGGGCGGCGGCAGCCAGCCGATGCCGGGCGAAATTTCGCTCGCACATTACGGCGTTCTGTTCCTCGACGAACTGCCCGAATACGATCGGCGCGTGCTGGAAGTTCTGCGCGAGCCGCTCGAATCGGGCCGTATCACGATCTCGCGTGCCGCGCGACAAGTCGACTTCCCGGCCAAGTTTCAGCTGGTGGCCGCCATGAATCCTTGCCCCTGCGGCTACTTCGGGCACAAGACGATTGCCTGCCGCTGCTCGCCCGACATGGTGTCGCGCTACCAGGATCGGATCAGCGGCCCGCTGCTCGATCGCATCGACATGCGCGTCGAAGTGTCGTCGCTCACCGACGACGAGTTGTTCGAGATGCCCGATGGCGAGCCGTCGCGCTACGTCGCCGAGCGCGTGGCCCGCGCGCACGACCTGGCGCTGGCGCGTCAGGGCCGGCCCAACGACATGCTGCAGGGATCCGAACTGGAACGCCTGTGCAAACCCGAAGGCCACGTCAAGCAACTGCTGCACGCGGCGAGCGTGCGCTTGGGCTGGTCGGCGCGCGCCTACTATCGCGTGCTGAAGGTCGCACGCACGATTGCCGACCTGGAAGGTGAAGACAAGCTCGTCACCGCGCACGTCGCCGAAGCGATCCAATATCGCCGCTCGCTGCGCGAAACGTGACGCGATGGCGAGCGGCGTGTCCGGCGCCGCGACTTGAGCGCAATGAAAGCCCACTCCGAGAGCGCGCTGCGGCGGCCGCATAGTCCGCATGGTCAGCGCACGACGATGGCGCCTCGCCGGAACGGATGTCGCGGGCCGCGCCGGCTTATCGTGTCGGTTCGGGCGCTCGTTTCTCCACCGGTCGCTGATCTAGCGCTTCGCCACCAAAGTTAGGATGTCGTAGGACGCGACCAGTTCATCGTTTTGATTGGTCACCGCCACATCCCACGCCACGACACCTTGCGCGACGCAATGCGCTGCTCCCGCTGTGGCCCTCGGCGCCCGATCGACCTTGCGCTTGCACGTGAGGCGCGCCCGGATCGTGTCGCCGATGGCCACCGGCTTGACGAAGCGCAGCGCCTCCAGTCCGTAATTGGCAAGCACCGGGCCCGGCGCCGGCGACACGAACAATCCCGCCGCCGCCGACAGCACAAAGTAACCATGCGCGATGCGCTGTCCGAATTGCGACTGGCGCGCAGCGACTTCGTCAAAGTGCATGTAGAAGTAGTCGCCCGATACGCCGCCGAATGCAACGATGTCGGCTTCGGTTACCGTACGCCGGTGCGTGAGCAGTGAATCGCCGATGGTGAGTTCGTCGAAGTACTTGCGAAACGGATGCACATCGGACTCGCGCACTGCGGCGCCGCGCACGTATTCGCCGATCACGGCCGCAAGCATCGTCGGCGAACCCTGCACGGCGGCGCGTTGCAAGTAGTGCTTGATCGCCCGTACGCCGCCCAACTCTTCGCCGCCGCCGGCGCGCCCCGGACCACCATGCTTGAGCAACGGCAAAGGCGAGCCATGCCCGGTCGATTCCGGCGCCGCCTCGCGTTCCAGCACCAACAGCCGACCGTGCTGGGCAGCAAGCGCCGGAACCGCGCGCGCCGCGATCTTCGGATCGCGCGTCACCAGCGTGCCTACGAGGCTGCCGCGACCGAGTGCCGCGAGATGGAGCGCCTCCTCAAGGTCGTCGTAGGGCAGCAACGTGCTCACCGGCCCAAACGCTTCCAGCTGATGCGCCGGATCCAGAGACGCGCGTCATCAAGATGCGTATCGGGTACACGAGCGAACCCTGGATCAAGAATTGCGTTGCGATTGGCCTGTCAGCCGGATTTGTGGAGCCCCTGGAGGCGACCGCAATTTACTCCATTGATGCTGCGGCACAACGCCTAGTCATGAATTTTCCAGACGTGCATTGCAGTCCTGCCGTGGCCAAGGCCTACAATGCGCGCGCGACCGCTCTGATGGAAGAAGTTTTGAACTTTCTCCAGATGAACTACGTCACCTCGAACCGCACCGAGCGCACGCGCCTCACCGCGGACCCCGCGCGGGACGTGGAGCCCGCGTGGTCACCGGACGGCGGCAAGCTCGCTTTTACAAGCAACCGCGACGGCAACGCGGAGATCTACGTGATGAACGCCGACGGCTCAAACGCGGTGCGCCTGACCAACGCGGCGGGAAACGACTATCGGCCGGCCTGGTCGCGCGACGGCAAGATCGCGTTCACGAGCGAGCGCGACGGGTATGGCGGGATCTTCGTGATGAATGCCGACGGCACGAATCCCGTGAATCTCACGCATGGCATGGCCGGCGCCTGGGACCCCGCTTGGTCGCCTGACGGGGACAGAATCGCGTTCGTAGCCGACGCCGGGATCTACGTCATGAGTGCAGACGGCTCTGGCGTCACGCGGCTCGCGAGCTCCGAACCGGGCGATGCAGGGCCGGCCTGGTCACCCGACGGCGCCACCATCGCGTTCTCGCGGGTCGTGTGGAATCCCGAGTATGGCCCAACCTCGGTGATCATGGTCATGAAGGCTGACGGGT
>Ga0137409_10008363_pt1 | contig 10568 bp, 9 predicted proteins | sample CZODoug1_16funga_FD_122059 | JGI IMG/M metagenome (GOLD analysis project Ga0137409, IMG submission 122059) | Vadose zone soil fungal communities from Angelo Coast Range Reserve, California, USA - CZODoug1_16fungal (Hybrid Assembly) | ecosystem: Environmental > Terrestrial > Soil > Vadose zone... | reverse complement strand
CGGCCGGACGTTTCGCCACCGTATCACTTCGCCAACGCACGAAGAGCGTTGCGGTATTTCTTGGCAGCCTTGCCTGCGACCTTCAAGGCCCGTTCGGTCTCCGGATCATACGGAGTCAGCAGAATGCCGCGGTCGGTTTCGACCGCCAAAATCCGGTCGCCAGCTTCGAGCCGAAGCCGATCGGCCATGTCCTTCGGGAGAGTGGCGCTGACAGAGCCACCGGCTTGTCGAAGGGTCACCTCTTTCGTCATGCCGACACGGTAGCATATTAGTGCTACAACAACCTAACCAGGCCCTTCGGGGCCTTGACGTGGGCTCCGCTCCCGACCGTGATCGGCTCTTGTCGCCGTCGGTTGCAATGGCGGTTGGCGTTCGCGCGGGGCTGCCGGCGAGCAGGCCCCCCGCCCGAGAGCGGGGCCCGCGCAGCCGGCGAGTCAATCGACCGGCGAGTCCGAGCGTGGAGGCGTGTCTCGTCCCTCGTGATGGTTCTTCAAGTCGCGTAGGAACCAATCACAGGGTCGCTTCACACGCTCGACGATCAGTGGAGAAATGGATTCTGAATCGTGAGGCGGCGATCGACCACCTGACCATCGCGGAGATCTTCGGAGTACAAGGTGGTAGCGGACGTCGCAGCTGCCTTAACCGCTGGAGCGCTCGGTCGCGGGTTCGATCACGACTCACCTCGAACTCGCGCGGCCCGGCGATCCGGATCTCGCAGATTGCGATCTCCCGGTCTTGTGCGGGAGCGCGCCGGTGCACTTCAGCGAGTCGCTGTGCGCTTCAAATCGCGCGGCAGTTCCTCGCGCAGAACCCGGCGTATAGTCGCCTCCAGCGGCTCGTGCTTGTTGGCTACGTGCTCTCGGAGCGCGGCGTTGATCAACGTTTGGTAGTTGCCACCGCCGGCGGCGTGAGCCTGCTTCCGGAACCACTCCAGTAATTCGTCGTCGAGACGAATCGTAATGCGCGTCTTCCCCGCCGGCGTCCTGAGGACTGCTCCCCTCTTGCCACCTGCGAAGCTGTACTCTCGTTTCATGGCTTACCCTCGTACTCCTGCCGTTCCTGCAGCGTGGCCGCCCGAGCCGAGATCAGGCGCGGCCGGCTGCCGCGCCACGTGTACACAACGACCAGGGTACGTGCCAACGCGTCCATTCCGATCGTCACGTACCGCTCTTCCCCAGATGGTAGTCCCGTATCGTGATCGCCCGGTCGTCATATAGAACGGTGGCCGCATCGGCGAAGTCGACGTCGTGTTTCTTGAGATTGGCAGCCGCTTTGCGGGGATCCCACTCGACGTCGTCCGCCATCGCTCACTCCTACGAGTGTATGCACGTCTGTGCATACTGTCAAGCACGACGGAGCTAGCGTCTCTGCGAGGTGAGCTCTTGTGACCGATTAACGGAATTTGGAATTCATGCGAGCCACTGCGGAATTAGACGCGTTCAGGCAACGAGCCCCCTGGTTTTTGACCGAATCCATTCGACGACATCTTCTTCCAGCCATGCGACGATGTTCGCAGACACCTTGATGTGTTTCGGGAAAGCGCCACGACGCTCCAGGCGCCACACGGTCGACCGCGACAACCCCGTCCGCTCGCGGACGTCGGTGAACCTCAGAAGCTTCAGCGGAAGCAGCGCGAGTTTTTCGATTCGTTGAGACTCTGCGATTGAATCATTCGCGCGTCCTCGAGTCGACGGCTGCATTTCTGCGAACGCGCGCCGTTCAGGTCGTTGTGCTCTCTCGCCATCCTGGCCAGGAGTTTTTGACCGCATCGGATCCTCGTGTGCTCTTCTCCCATCCACATTGGGATGCTCGAGCGAGGTTCGATCTGGATCGCCTATTAACCACGACGCCGATCGGAAACGGTTCAGATAGATTCGTGTACGCGGCGCTCACAAGAACGCTGCACAACTCCAAGCGACCGTCAAACGCTGGCGTCCTCGGGCGCTGAATCGACGCTCGGCTGTGTGGTACCGGCGTGGAGTGCAATGCGCGTTGATCCGATCGTTGCACTGACACACGACCAGCGGCGCTCCCAATCAGCACGCCATTCACCGGACAATAGCGAGCATCTTATTGTCTGGCGTTGGCGCGCCAGACGATCCTGGAGGATCGGCGTGATGGTCCTTACTCGTGACAGACAGCGCAGGGTTCGCCGGAGGCTTCGGGCTTCCTGAACGCGTCAACGCCCTTGAACAGACGCGGCAATCCTGTTCGAAACGCGTCGCCCACGGACACGGGCTCGTTGACTCGGCCGCGAGGTCGCTGGCCTGCTCGACGCTGCCTTGCCGATCCACCCACACGAGTCTCGATGCAGGCTCTGTTGGCCGCCCGGCACACAGACCAGCAGCCCCCCGCGGGAAATCGCAGATTGGCCCAGGCTTACGATGACTGTCGAACGCCGGAGACGATTTGCACCGGCGGGCCGAGCATGGTGAGCTGCTCCGGGTTGAAGGGGACCGCCAGCAACGAGTCGCCCCACTGATAGATGAGATGACCGTCGGCGCGTATTGAGCGCAGTGGCCGCCCTCGATCAAGACGTGATGACTGCCTCATCGGCTTAAGGATATCAGCTGCTCGTCTCACGGCGGATCAGGTGGCGGCATCAGTGACCATCCGGTCGTCCCGCTCACGCATCAGCCAGTACGTCACGCCGAGCGCGAGCATCAGGCCCGCCAGCGCAAGCGCTGAGGCCGGCGACTCCAGAAACAGGTCCGTCACGATAATCTTTCGCGCGAGGTCATGCCGAATCACCGGGTTGACCGATACCTCGAACTATTCTTGCGCTTCGCGGCGCATCGCGCGGAAACGCAGCTTGTCGATGTTGAATCGCTTGATCTTCGACTCGAGCGTCGACGGAGGTACGCCGAGCCGCATGGCCGCTCCCGATGTCCCCGACACGCGTCCGTGCGATTCGGTCAGCGCCTGTTCGATCATGTGTTGCTCGCTCCCGTGCAGCGCCGCGTCGAGCCTCGAGGCGGAGGCGATCGACGTCCGCTTCTCCGCCAGCAGGCTCGGCTGAACGCGCAGGAGCTCCCCGTCGGACATGATCGCGCTGTGCTCGATGACGTTCTGCAGCTGGCGGATGTTGCCAGGCCAGCTGAACTCGAGCAGCCGCTCCATCGATTCGGGCTCGATACCGGAGAGGCCCCGGCCGAGCCGCTTCGCCGCACGCCGGAGGAAGTACTCCGCCAGCACGGGGATGTCCTCGCGGCGCTCGCGCAGGGGCGGCAGCTGAATCGGGAATACGCTGAGGCGGTAGAACAGATCCGCGCGGAACGATTTGTTCTCGACCGCTTCCGGCAGATTACGGTTCGTTGCCGCGATCAGCCGCACGTCCACGCGCCGGCTCTGCGATGCGCCGAGCCGCTCGAATTCGCCTTCCTGGAGCACGCGCAGCAGCGCGACCTGCATCTCGGGCGCGAGCTCGCCGACTTCGTCGAGAAACAGCGTGCCCCGGTCCGCAAGCTCGAATCGGCCGATGCGGCGCTGCAGCGCGCCGGTGAACGCCCCCTGCTCGTGGCCAAAGAGCTCGGAGGCGACGAGCGTTTCGGGCAGCGCGGCCAGATTGACGGCGACGAACGGTCGGGCCGCGCGCTTCGAGCGCCTGTAGAGCATGCGCGCCATCAACTCCTTGCCGGTGCCGGTCTCACCCGAGATCAGCACGGTGGCATCGGTTGGCGCCACGCGATCGATTCGAAGAAGCGTGTCGCGGAGCGCGGGAGAATGGACGATCATGCCTTCGTCACAGGGCGGGTTCGCATGGGACACTTTCAGTCCATGCATTGTTTCTGACATGTGAGGAGTGCTGAGGGACATTGGGCCTCCTGCTGAGATGCTCGAGAACACGCTGTCGTTCATCACTCACGGTCATCGGTCGTGAGTGCCGTCCGCAGACCGTCCAGCAGCTCACCCTCGTCGAAGGGCTTGGTGAGAAAGCATACGGCGCCGGATTGCAGCGCTTTCGCCCGCACGGTGTCATCGGGGTAACCGGTCACGAAGACGATGGGGATGTGGCGCCCTGCGGCCGCGCGGTGGCTCTGCAGGCTCAACCCGCCCATTCCAGGCATCTGCACATCGAGCACCAAGCACGAGGCATCCTCGACCGCTCCGGAGCTCAGGAAGTCTTCGGCCGAAGCAAATGCCCTCACTTTGAATCCCATCGAGCGGAACAGGTTCGTCGCCGCCTCACGTACCGAGGCGTCGTCGTCGACGACTGCGATGAATGGTTCGTGAGTCATTGCGTTCCTTCCCTGAATGTAGGCGCGCGCCACGCTCCGTTCAATTGTGCGAGTGGACAATGCGCATACGACAAAGGGTGGCGAAGGTTATACGTATGGATCGATCGTCACACTCGCGGCTCGATGCCGAGCCGGCCCGCCATCCGGACGAGTTCCGCGATGGACTCCGCGCGCATCTTTCTCATCACGTGGCCTCGATGAACCTTGACGGTGATTTCACTCGTGCCAAGCTCGTGGGCGATCTGTTTGTTGAGCCGCCCGCCGATGACCCACGACAGGACTTCGTGTTCGCGCACCGTCAGCGATGCCAGACGCTCCCGCAGCAGCCTGGTCTCGCGCTCGTCCTCCTGCCGCCGCCGGTCGCGCTCGAGCGCCTGCTGGACAGCGTCGAGCAGATCCTGATCGCGGAACGGCTTGATCAGGAAGTCCATGGCGCCGTCTTTCATGGCGCGCACGGACATGGGGATGTCGCCGTGCGCGGTCATGAAGATGATCGGGACCCGGAATCCTGATGCGGCGAGCTCCCGCTGGCAATCGAGGCCGCTCAGCCCGGGCATGCGAACGTCGAGCACGACGCACGTCGGCACGTCGGGCTTGGGCGCGCCGAGAAACTCCTGCGCCGACGCGCACAGGCGCACGTCGAGCCCGACCGATCGGATCAGGCTGCCGAGGGCGTCGCGAATCGCGGCGTCGTCGTCGACGATGAACACCGTGGAGCCGCGGGCGCTCATGCCAGGACCGGAAGGGCGACGTGGAAACTGGCGCCGGGGCCGTCGTTCCGCGACGCCCACAGGCGCCCGCCGTGGCTCTCGACGATCGCCCGGCTGACCGACAGGCCCATCCCCATGCCGCTCGGTTTCGTCGTGAAGAACGGATCGAAGAGCTTCTCGAAAGTGGCGGGCTCGACGCCGACGCCCGAGTCGCGCACGGTGACCGCCACTTCGCCGCTCTCGAGCCGCCGCGATGAAATCTCCAGCCGGCGCGGGTCGCGCGCGGTCTGGTGCATCGCCTCGATGCCGTTCATGATGAGATTGAGGATCACCTGCTGTAACTGCACGCGGTCGCCCTTCACCGCCGGGAGGTCGTGCGCCAGATCGAGGCGTGCATCGATGTTGTCCTTGAGGAACGCGTCGCGAACGAGCGGCATCACTTCTTTCAATAGCTCGTTCACGTCCTGCTCGGTCGGCTGCGGCGGCGTCTTCTTCAGCAGCGCGCGGATTCGCCGGATCACCTCACCGGCACGCTGGCCGTCACGCAGGATATTGCTGACGCTCTCCCGGGCTTCGAAGACGTTGGGCGGTGTGTTCGCCAGCCAGCGCAGGCACGCGTTGGCATTGGTGACGACCGCCGAGAGCGGCTGGCGGAGTTCGTGCGCGATGGAGGCGGCGAGCTCGCCCATGGTCGTGACGCGTCCCACATGCGCCAGCTCGGTCTGCATCATGCGCACGGTCTGCTCCGCGCGGAGCCGCTCGTGCTCCGCGGCCAGGCGCCGGTCCATTTCCGCGCGCAGTTCCGCATACGCCTCGGCGAGCTGCGCCGTCCGCTCCCGGACGCGCGACTCGAGGTCCTCGTGGGCGCGCGCGAGCCGTTCGTTGGCCTCGCGCAGCTGCGCGGGGCTCGGCAGCGCCAGCGCCTGCGGCATCAGCCGCACCAGGAGGACGGCCGTCAAGACCGACGCGCCCGCCGTGATCGCCTTGATCACGCCGGCCAGCCGATACGTGCCGTGCCACAGCGTCCACAGCTCCATCACGTGTGTGGTGCCGCAGCCGAGGATGAAAACGCCGAACAGCAGAAACATCCACTGGAACGGGAGATCTTTGCGCTTGCGTACGAAGTACACCAGCGCCAGCGGGATGAGGTAGTACGAGACCGCGATCACGGTATCCGAGATCGCGTGGAGCCAGACGATCTCCGGATTCCAGAGAAAGCAGACGCCGTGCGGCATGAAGTCGGACGCCAGAAGTTTCTGCCAGAATTCGATCATGATGTCTCCTGGCGCTGCGATGCGCTTCGAGGACTCAGGGCCGGGGCGCGAGGACTGGCGCCCGATGCCGGCCACTGTTGAGTCGCTTGGGCGAGACGACGCGGCTGCCGAAGCGGTGCTCGAGGAACACGGCGGCGCGTTCGATCGCCTGCGCCGCCGTTTCGCCGGCGATCTCGACGCAGTCGCACGATGCGGCGAACGGCTGAAGGCCATGGTCCACGAGGACATACGGCGTGGCGACGAAACTGGGCCGGCCTTTCACATTCTTTCGCGAATCGACGCTGATGTGGCACGGCGTCCCGTTGAACTGCGCGGCGTAGACGGTGAGGCCGTTCGCCGGCGCAGGCATTGCGCCTGGCGTCGTACGGCGGAAGCTTTCCGGTGTGTTGCCGAAGTGGCTCTGGAACTGCCGGTAGAAGTTCTTCTTGCTGCGGTACCCGACGCTGTGCGCGACCGCTTCGATTTTCAGGTTCGCGCGCAGCATATGCGTCGCGCGCTCCAGACGCAGGCGCGTCAGGTACTCGTGCAGCGTGACACCCGTCTCCTTCTGAAACATGCGATTGAGCCGCGCAGGCGTCGTGCGGACGGTGGCGCTGACGGTCTTGATCGTGAGCGACTCTGAGAAACGGTTCTCGAGGAGATCGACCGCGCGCTGAACCACGACCGAGGCGAGGCCGTGCGGCCGCTCACGCATTAGGGTGTTGAATTTAGGCTGGTAACAAGCAATCGGCAATCGGAATTCGGTTCCCTTTTTATTACGCGATCACGCTCCGAGGTTCCTTTTACGCTTTTGTTGACGGAACCATAAAATCTGGCGGTCCGCCGGACCGTCCTGTTTTCAGACGATCCGGCGGCGAGGAAGTAGCTCTACCGCTTGGTCGATTTCTCCTCGCTCACGACGATGAGCTGGTTGTCCACGCCGAGCGAGCCCGGCACGTCGCGTGCCTTCATGCCCGCAACGGTCTTGTCGCTCTCGTTGTCGACGACGCCCAGCAGCGTGACGCGGAGGTTCTTCACGATGATGTGAATCGGATAGTCGCCGACGGGCTCCATGCCTGGAAACAGTCCGCCTGAGAGCCCATGAAAACCGGGTCCGTACGCGCGGTGCGAACCCCAGAGCAGGCCGCCACCGGGCGCGTAGCGCGACAGGAACGGGTTCCGATAGATGGCGTAGTACACCTTCCACCGAAGCTCATCGTCCATTGGTGACGCCGGCAGCTCTTCGACCTTGTCCACAACCTGATCCACGCCGGCCACTCGCTTCACGGCGCGCTCCGCGTCGCGCTTGAGCCCCAGGGCGTAGGCGTAACCCATCAATGTCACGGTCCCTTTGTCGTACTTGAACGCAAGGTAGTCGAAGACGCCGTAATACGGCAGCTGCATCAGCTCCTTTCGGATCTCTTCCACCGTCGATTTCTCGTCGGCACGCGCGACCCCGCTGAGCGCCACGAGCATGACGAGCGTCCCGACCACCCCCACCGCGATACGAACCGGCTTGTACATATCGTCCTTTCCACGCGCTCCGCGTGCAGTGCGGATATCGCGTCGGTACGACCAGCTGGGCAACTGACGTGCCACGCCGTCACCCGTGTGGGCCGCATCGTGCCCGTAAAAAGCGGTCAATTCGCGTCGAAAACTCGCGGGTTCGTCACGCCTGGTCGCGAAGATCCGCACGCACCGCGTGCTTTGTTCTGCGTGTTGCGCACGGATCGCGGGTCGCGTCTTGCTCTGTTCCATCTCGCGCGGCCATCGCGGCATCGTGGAGCACAACATGGCGACAAAAATGATCGGGATCGACCTCGGCACGACCAACTCAGTCGTCGCGGCGATGGAGGGTGGCGAGCCCACCGTCATCGTCAACCAGGAGGGCGCGCGTACGACCCCGTCTGTCGTCGCCTTCACCAAGGACGGCGAGCGGCTCGTCGGTCAGATCGCGAAGCGGCAGGCGGTCACCAACCCCGAGAACACCATCTTCTCGATCAAGCGGTTCATGGGGCGGAAATACGACGAGGTGATCGAGGAGGCCAGGCGCGTGCCGTATAAGATCGTCCGCGCGGCGAACGGCGACGCGTGGGTGGAGGTGCGCGGCAAGCAGTATTCGCCGCCGGAAATCTCCGCGTTGATTCTGCGGAAGTTGAAGGAGGCGGCCGAAGCGCACCTCGGCGAGACGGTCACCGATGCCGTGATCACGGTGCCGGCCTACTTCAACGACGCACAGCGGCAGGCCACCAAGGACGCCGGCAAGATCGCCGGCCTCAACGTCCGACGCATCATCAACGAGCCGACCGCTGCGGCGCTCGCCTACGGTCTCGACAAGAAGAAGGATGAGACGATCGCCGTCTACGACTTCGGCGGCGGCACGTTCGACATCTCCGTCCTCGAAGTCGGCGACGGCATCGTTGAAGTGCAGGCGACCAACGGCGATACGCACCTCGGCGGCGACGATCTCGACCAGCAGGTGATCGAGTGGATCGTCGCGGAGTTCAAGAAGAGCGACGGCATCGATCTCGGCAAGGATCGGATGGCGTTGCAGCGCCTGAAGGAAGCCGCCGAGAAAGCCAAGATCGAGCTGTCGACGACGACGGAGACCGACATCAACCTGCCGTTCATCACCGCCGACGCGGGCGGCCCGAAGCACCTGCAGATAAAGCTGTCGCGCGCGAAGCTCGAGCAACTGGTCGACGACCTGCTGCAGCGGACCATGGCGCCGGTGCGCCAGGCGCTGAAGGACGCGGGCGTCGAGCCGAAGGACATCGATGAGGTCGTCCTCGTCGGCGGATCGACGCGCATGCCGAAGGTGCAGCAGATGGTGAAGGACGTCTTCGGCAAGGAGCCGCACAAGGGCGTCAATCCCGACGAAGTCGTCGCAATCGGCGCGGCGGTGCAGGGCGGCGTGCTGGCCGGCGACGTGAAAGAGGTCCTGCTGCTCGACGTGACGCCGCTGTCGCTCGGCATCGAAACGCTCGGCGGCGTGATGACGACGCTGATCCCGCGCAACACGACGATCCCGACGCGCAAGGCCGAGATCTTCTCGACCGCCAGCGACAACCAGTCGAACGTCGAGGTGCACGTTCTGCAGGGCGAGCGGCCGCTGGCGCGCGACAACCGCACGCTGGGCCGGTTCAATCTCGTCGGCATTCCGCCGGCGCCGCGCGGCGTGCCGCAGATCGAGGTCGCGTTCGACGTCGACGCGAACGGCATCGTCAACGTGTCGGCGAAGGACCTGGCGAGCGGCAAGGAGCAGAAGATCACGATCACCGCGTCGAGCGGGCTCAGCAAAGAGGACGTCGATCGGCTGGTCAAGGAAGCGCAGAGCCACGCCAGCGAGGATCAGAAGCGGCGCGAGGTCATCGAGGCGCGCAACGAAGCTGACGCCGCGGCGTACTCCGTCGAGAGACTCCTCAACCAGCACCAGTCGCGCATCTCCGACGACGACCGTGGGCGGATCCGTGCGGCGATCGACGCGGTGCGAAAGGTCATGGCGGGCGAAGACGTGCAGGCCATCCGCGATGAAGTGCCCATCGTCAGAGCGGTGAGCGCGGAAATCGATCGCGACTTCGCCTACAAAGTGGGTTCGCGCGTGGTCTCACTTTCCACCCGCGGCGTGGAGATGCCATACGGACAAATGCGACGCCTGGATTTGGAGGATGGCCGCTACTTCACCGAAAGCGACTTCGGCGAACATCGGCGCGTCGTCATTCTGGGCAACCACGCGGCCAAGCGGGTGTTTCAAGGCGCGCCCTCGGTCGGACAAAGCGTCAGCATCGGCGGCCTCAACTTTGAAGTGATCGGCACCCTGCGCAACAAGATTCAAGATTCCATGTACAACGGTCCGGACAACGAGCAGGCGTTCGTTCCGTTTCATCTCATGCGGGATTTGAAGGATTTGAAAGACCCCGACGAGATCGTGTTCCAGCCGACCTCGGCCAATCTGGACAAGAAAGCGCTGGCCGCGGTCCGCGAAGTGGTTGCCCGGCGCCACCATTTCGATCCGAAAGACGAAAAAGCGACGCCCGAATGGAATACTGTCGAAGGCGCGGAGATGATGAACGCGTTCTCTTACGGCTTGCAAGCTGTCCTTGGACTGATCGGAATGGTCACGCTCGGCGTGGGCGGCGTGGGTGTGATGAACATCATGCTGGTCTCGGTCACGGAGCGCACGCGCGAAATTGGATTGCGCAAGGCACTGGGAGCGCGGCGGCGGCACATCCTAATTCAGTTCTTGCTGGAAGCTTTGGTGTTGACCTTCATGGGCGGCATTGTCGGCATGGCCGTGGCGATCGTGCTGACGTGGATCATTCCGCCGATGCCGCTTTATGGCGAACTCTACAAAACCGTCAACCACG
>Ga0137409_10008362_pt1 | contig 10568 bp, 11 predicted proteins | sample CZODoug1_16funga_FD_122059 | JGI IMG/M metagenome (GOLD analysis project Ga0137409, IMG submission 122059) | Vadose zone soil fungal communities from Angelo Coast Range Reserve, California, USA - CZODoug1_16fungal (Hybrid Assembly) | ecosystem: Environmental > Terrestrial > Soil > Vadose zone... | reverse complement strand
CGTTCCCAGCAGGGGCCTTCTCTGATAGCAACAGAATGTGATGAAATGCAGGTCGCCGCGGCCCGTGATGCGTTTCAGATTCCTTGGCATCGGAGTGAAGAGGCGCCCACCCTTTGCAAACTTCGCAAAGGGTAGGCCACCCAGGATGCCCGTTCTTATTACTTCGCGGTACTATTTAAAAGTGGTTATTTCGAAAACCATTCGAGGAGAGGGCATAAAGCGTGACCCACCCGCCTAATTTGATGTGCTCAGGGGACGCCATCTGCGCCGACTCATCGCAAATCGGTTCCTATTTAACTCCCAGACAAGTGATTGACGCAAAGAAAGGAATACTGCAATGGCTTCCAAAAGCAAACTGATCTTGCTTGTCTTCGTTGTCGGCGCGCTTTGTTCCGGCCTAAGCGCGCAAAGCCCAAGTGAATCCCGTGTAACGCGGCCGACCAAGTCGCCCGTCAATTTGCTCAGAGGCTACAGGATCCAGATTCTCCCCGGAATCGATTCAGGAGCAGGAAGGGTTTGGAAGGAAGGAGGCTTAAACATACAAATAGAAATGTGCTGCGGCGGGTGGGCCACTCGATCGGAATCATCAAAAAATGGAGTGAATGCTCCGGGGTGGCCCATCCCTTTGCGATTTTAGCTTTGGCAAAGGGTGGGTTCTTTCTTTTGACTTTTCTTTCCGTTCGAACGAATTTCCACAACTCATTAGAATACTGATAAAATAATTCTTGACTTAGTAAAAGACACCATGCTACACTGACGAGTGTAATCAAGCTCCATTCGAACTGTTCGACCCCACTCTTATTTACCCCGAGCGAAGTCCGCGAGGGGCCACTCCTTCAGCCCGTCCCTCGCGTCCCAATTTGGGTCAGATTTGCTATCCCCTTTGTTTTGACAACCATCCCTTTTGCCTCTCCACTAACCCCTTTCTTTTGATAACCATCTGGATTGCCTATGTCTGGAAACGCTCCTCCAGGCTCTCATTACCTTCGCTCTTTGCCACTCTTTCAGAAGAGCAAAATTTATCTCCCTTCTTTTCAACCATTTGCGCACTCTTTGCTCAAAACTGCCGGGGTGTACCCCCATTATTTTTTGCTCCGAAGGCGCGCGTTGCACAGACGGCACGCTCTCTTGCCGCGCGCGGCAACTCATCTCCTTACTTCTCAATGCCTTCCGGACTCTTCGCCAGAAATGCCGGGGTGTGGCATCCCGGACGCCTCTACGGGAACATTTCGCCGCGGAAGTGCGTAGATTCCGGTGGGTGGACGAATCACGGGAAGGGGTGTCTGGTGAACCGGATCGCAAAAGCGTTAAGAGTAGGGCTGTCGCTGCTTGGACTGGCGGCATTCGGGTCAATGGCGGGCGCGCAGGACGTGCCCCCGCTGGAGAAGATCCAGTCGCAGGCGGAGTTGGACAAAGCGATCACGACGCTGGACGCGGGGCTGTTTAACGCGTACAACAAGTGCGATCTGGAAAAATTTGCCACTTACTTCACGGAAAATGTCGAGTTCTATCACGATCAGGGCGGTTTGACGCTGGGCCGGGCGGCGTTGACCGAGAGCGTGAAAAAGAATATATGCGGCAAAGTGACGCGAGAGCTGGTGCCAGGGACTTTGCAGGTGTTTCATATGAAGGGCTATGGAGCGATTGAAATGGGTGTGCACCGTTTTCATCATCCGGGCCATGAGGATACGGAAGGCGTGGGCGAGGGGCGATTCGTGCACCTGTGGCAGTACAAAGATGGAGCGTGGAAGATCACGCGAGTGCTGAGCTACGATCATCATGCCGCGCCTAAATAGAGACAGACGGAGCTTGCGACCAAATGCCAGGCTGGAGCGTCAGAAGCATGAAGCCAGCGCACTTTTAGCTAGGTAGGCGGATTGGCACGAATCGAGCGAAAGACGAGTTTCGGTGAGCGAACAAAGGAGTGGATCTCATGAGCAACAACTTTGGTGCAGGGGCAGTTGGTAGAGTTTCGCGGACGGTGATTGTTGGTTTGGCGGTGTTGGCAACTGGTGGGAGTGCCCCCCAGGCGCAAGAAAAGCGGACGGTGTTCACGCAGGATAATTTCCACTGGCAAGCGAAGCTTGCGGCGGGGCAGACGTTAGAGGTCATCGGACGCAACGGTGAAATTGAGGCGTCGGGTGCGGCGGACGACTCGGCGCAGGTGGACGCAACGCGAAGCGGACACGGCGACGAACAGGAGCCGTTCATCGAGGTCGTGGAGTATTCGGATGGCGTGACGATTTGCGCGGTATATGCGCGAAATGCGGCGCCCGGTCGGTGTCATCGCGGCGGAGTGGATTCGGAATCCGGAAATTTCTGGCATAACTCGCGCGCGAAAATCACTTTTTCCGTCAAAGCGCCGCACGGCGTGAATCTGAAAATGGATACGACGAACGGAAGCATTCGTGGGCGGGATTTGAAGAGCGTTGTGGAAGCCAATACCACGAACGGGAACGTGGATCTGGAGACGAGCGAATGGGGCTCGGGGCGCTCGACGAACGGGCACGTGGCGATCGCGATGGGAAGAGCCGATTGGAAGGGCGAACTCGAGCTGGCCACCACGAACGGTGGGATTACGGTGTCGCTGCCGGCGCCGGCGGCGTTCCAACTGCACGCGGCCACGACCAACGGAAATATCCATACGGATTTTCCGATCACTGTGCAGGGAACCTTCGGAACCAAAAATGTTTCCGGCACCGTGGGCGGAGGCGGCCGCGAATTGAAACTCGCGACGACAAACGGTGGAATCGAACTGAGAAAATCCGGAGCTTAACTAAGCGGAGCGCAGAAGACGCACGGCGCGGTCGCAAAGAGAAGACGTTTGCTGTTGTTGCGCAGGTTGAGGAGCCTGAACGACAACTCTGCGGCGAGCGAGAGGGTAGAGCGCCTCCGCAAGCGCATCACAGGATGAAAGCCGAAGCGCAGGGTCTTTCGTAAGACATTTGGCGACGATTTCATCGAGAGCGGCTGGGACGCCAGAATTCGTGCGCGACGGCGGAAGCGGAGTCGAAGAGAGCACGCGCGTGCAGACCGCTTGAATTGATTCGCCGTGAAACGGACTGGAGCCGGTCAACATTTCGTAGAGAACGCCACCCAAAGAAAAAATGTCGGAGCGAGCGTCCTGCGGGCGGCCCATGATCTGTTCAGGGCACCAGTAAGCGGGCGTGCCGAGGAGCGGGCTGCCGCCGGTGTCGCGACTAGCGACGCGAGCCATGCCGAAGTCAGAAAGCTTTACGCGGCCGTCCGCGGTGATGAGGATATTCGCGGGCTTGACGTCGCCGTGGATGACTCCCTTGCGATGTGCGACGCTGAGCGCAACGGCGATGTCGCCAATCCAGGCGCACGCGCGGGGAAACGGGACCGCACCTTTTTCCAGGATGCGATCGAGCGGCTGACCGTCCACAAATTCCATGACGAGGTACGGAATTTGCGAGGCTTCGTCGATACCCATGTCATGCAGGGCGAGAATGCAGGGGTGAGAGATTTGTCCGATGACGCGCGCTTCCTGGAAAAATTTTTCGCGGGCTTCGCCTCGCGCGATTTCCGTGGGGAAAATCTTGATCGCGACGATGCGCCCGATGAACGGGTCATGCGCGCGAACGACGCGGCTGAAGGCGCCAGCACCGACGGTGTCGAGAATTTCGTAACGGCCAACTTTCACGGAGGCCCCTTCCAGAAACCGACAGAGAGTCTTGCAATAGTGAGGATAGAAAAAGGGAATGTTGGGGAAAATGAAGCGGAAGTCCTGTTAAAGGGGGTACAGCAGTACCAGGACTTTCCGTCCGTAAGTATAAGAAAATACTAAGCTTAGCTTGAGACCGGGGTCGGCGGATATGAAGTTACTTTGCAACGCGGAAGCCGGGTTAGCGCTACATGGACTTTTCGAATGGCGCGAGGGCGGGGGCAGTTTTTAGTTTTTCGGGGAAATCGTTGATATAGGACTTCATGGCGGGATGCCAGAAGCCGTTGAAACCGAAGAAATACATTTCTTTGATTGCTTGATGAGGAGGCCAGTGATCATGCGTCATGCGATAGGCGGCGACGAAAACGCCGGTGCGATCGTCGCCGAAGCGGCAGTGAACGAAAATTTTGTCGTTGTGATTTTTGAATAGCGAAAGGAATTGCGCGACTTGTTCGTTGGTGGGAGGAGCCCATCCGCTTACAGGAATGTGGACGAAGTGCATGCCGGCGGATTCGGCTTGCTGGCGTTCCCATTTGATTTTGTCTGGGTCTTCGCCGCGAAGGTCGACGATGGTGGTGATGCCGAGTTTCTTGAGCTGTTCGAAGCCTTCGGCGCGAAGCTGGGCTCCGCGAAAAAGAGAATCGTTGATTTTTCCGGCGTTGGGGACCCCGGGGAGTTTCAGTTTTTCGCCGAGAGGGATAGGGGAGATGGTGGGAGAAGAATTATTTTGAGACGGCGCGGAAACGGGAATGGCGGCGAGAAGAGAGAGAAAAAATAGAGCGCGTGAGAAGGAATGTTTCATAGGAGATTGGATGCAAAGAGTTTAGCGCGAGGGGCACGGAGAAAAAATTTGAAAACGCGAACGTCGTGCGAAGAGAAAAGGCACCACTAGATATAGACGTAGTACGAAAAAGTCATCCACATTTAGCGTTTTTCTCTTGACAGGATTTTCGCATCCGCCGATACTGCGAATCCAGATTCGGGGGAACGTGGAAGCGCCAGGCGGACCGAGTCGGGGATACTACTAGGTCCGTGCGACAAAACCCACGAAACCGGCCCGGGTTTTAAGCGAAAAAAACGAGCGCGAAGTAGAAGCTTCGCACTGGCATTTGCGGAGCAGCGAACCTGCTGTGAGGCTGTGACTTGGAAGGCGGCCAATGGCAGGGCATTGCTTTTGCCGTCTCGGGGAACTGAGACTGGCAGGAGCGTGGTCGCGTCTGGTTTTTTGGCGGGCGGCTTCTACGTAGACCAGATTCTGAAGTATTTGACGCAGCAAGTAAGCATTTGGATGCAGGGATCCTCCGCGGCGCGCGGAGGAGTAAAATAAAAGGGTTCCTCCAGTCGAGGGCCCTGTATGTGGAGGAACAGAATGGCAACCGTGAAGCAGGCACTGAATGGAAAGACGGTGGAGACGAAGGCAGCCGCGGAGACAGCGGCTGGCGTTCGAACAGGACTGGTGTTCGAGCGGTTCTTTACCGACGGAAAGATTTCGCCATTCGACCGCGTCGAATGGGAAGAGCGCTCAGCGCTGATCGGCAACGAAAAAGGCGTGACGATCTTCCGCCAGGATGACGTGGAAGTGCCAAAGGGCTGGTCGCAGACGGCGACCAACATCGTCGCGAGCAAATACTTTCACGGAAAACCGGGAACGAGCGAGCGCGAAGGATCGGTGCGCCAACTGATCGGGCGCGTGGTGAATACGATTGTGAAGTGGGGCGAAGAGGGCGGGTACTTCGCGGACAAAGCGTCGCGCGATGCGTTCAAGGACGAACTGGCGCACCTGCTGGTCGAGCAGAAGATGGCGTTCAATTCGCCGGTATGGTTCAACGTGGGCGTGCAGGCGAAGCCGCAATGCTCGGCGTGCTTCATCAATTCCGTGGCGGACAGCATGGATTCGATCATGAATCTGGCGAAGACGGAAGGGATGCTGTTCAAGTGGGGCTCGGGAACGGGGACGAATTTTTCGACGTTGCGGGGAAGTAAAGAAACGCTGAGCGGCGGAGGCATTGCGAGCGGGCCAGTGAGCTTCATGAAGGGCTTCGACGCGTTTGCGGGCGTGATCAAGAGCGGCGGCAAGACGCGGCGCGCGGCGAAGATGGTGATCCTGAATATCGATCACCCGGACATCGTGGAATTCATCGAGTGCAAGACGAAGGAAGAGCGCAAAGCGCACGTGCTTATCGAGCAGGGCTACAACGCGGCGATTGACGGCGATGCCTACACTTCGATTTTCTTCCAGAATGCGAACCACTCGGTGCGCGTGACGGACGAATTCATGCGCGCAGTCGAAGAAGACAAGGATTGGTGGACGAAGAACGTGAACGACGGGCAGCCGAATGAAAAGCTGCGCGCACGGGACCTGATGTACAAGATTTCCGAATCGACGTGGCAGTGCGGCGATCCGGGCATGCAGTACGACACGACGGTGAACCGCTGGCACACCTGCAAGACGACGGCGCGGATCAACGCTTCGAATCCCTGCTCGGAATACATGTTCCTGGACGACACGGCGTGCAACCTGGCTTCGCTGAATTTGATGAAGTATGTGAACACGAGCGGGCAGTTTGACGTGACGGCGTTCAAGCATGCGGTGGACGTGACGATTACGGCGCAGGAAATCCTGGTGGACTATGCGAGCTATCCGACGCCGAAGATCGAGAAGAATTCGCATGACTTCCGTCCGTTGGGATTGGGCTATGCGAATTTGGGCGCGCTGCTGATGTCCATGGCGCGGCCCTACGATTCCGCAGAGGGCCGCGACACAGCGGGAGCGATTACGGCGCTGATGTGTGGCGAAGCGTATGCGCAATCTGCTCGCATTGCAGAGCGGATGGGGCCGTTCCCGGGTTACGCGGAGAATCGCGAGCCGATGATTGACGTGATCCGCATGCACCGCGAGGCGATGCGCGGGATTCAGCCGGATCATGTGCAAGCGGATCTCTACATGACGGCGCAGGAATCGTGGGACAACGCGCTGACGCTCGGCGAAAAGTTCGGCTACAAGAATTCGCAGGTGACGGTGCTGGCGCCGACGGGAACGATCGGCTTCATGATGGATTGCGACACGACAGGCATCGAGCCGGACCTGGCGCTGGTGAAGTACAAGAAACTGGTTGGCGGCGGATTGATCAAGATCGTGAACAACACGGTGCCGGCGGCCTTGATGAAGCTGGGCTACACGCCGGAGCAGACCAGCGAAATTGTTTCTTACATCGATAAGGAAAGCAAAGTGGAAGGCGCGCCGCACTTCAAGGCGGAGCACCTGCCGGTGTTCGATTGCTCGCTGGCGGCGCCGGGCGGACGCTCGATTGCGTGGACGGGACACGTGGGAATGATGGCGGCGGCACAGCCGTTTCTTTCCGGCGCGATTTCGAAGACGATCAACATGCCGGAAGAATCGACGATTGAAGATATTTCGAATGCGTACATTGAATCGTGGAAGCTGGGGCTGAAGGCTGTGGCGGTTTACCGCGACAATTCGAAGAAGTCGCAGCCGTTGAACGCGGGGAAGAAAGAAGAGAAGAAGGCGGAGATTACGGCGCAGGACATTCTGCCGATGCAGCGCGATCTGTTTGCGCGCATGCAGCGGGAAAAGATGCCGGTAGAGCGAAACTCCGTCACGCACAAGTTCAGTGTGGGCGGGCACGAGGGCTACATTACGGTCGGGATGTACGAAGACGGGCGGCCCGGCGAAGTCTTCATCAAGATGTCGAAGGAAGGCTCGACGCTTTCAGGCGTGATGGACGGATTGGCGCTGACGATTTCACTGGGCTTGCAATACGGCGTACCAATCAAGGTTTTCGTGGACAAGCTGGTGAACACGCGGTTTGAGCCGAGCGGGATCACGGCAAATCCGAACATTCGCTTTGTCTCGTCCGTGCTGGATTACATCGCGCGGTGGCTGGGCGGAAGGTTTATTTCGGCGGACTACCTGAAGCTGAATGGGTCGGCTCCGGCGGAAGCGGGCGCGACGGGAACGGCGATGGCGCCGGCGATTGCTGCGATGCCACGGATGATGCCACCGGCGATCAAGCCTTCAAGCTCGAGTTCGATGACGAACGCGCACGAAGGCGCGCCGACGTGCAGCGAATGCGGAATGTTGATGGTGCCGAACGGCGCTTGCTACAAGTGCGAAAACTGCGGGAGCACGAGCGGATGCAGCTGAACCAGTGAGAAAACAGGAGACGCGAACGACTGAATGAGCGCAAACGCTACCCGAACAGCACTGGCAGCCAATCCGTTACCCGTTACACAAAAAACGCGAGGGTTTTTGCGCATCGTACGACACGGTGCAGGGCCCTCGGCCATTTACATCATCACGTACCACAAACTGGAGGCGCAGGGCGCTTTGCCGAAACCGGCGATGGCGGAGGGCGCGGAAGCGTTGATTGACCTGTTAGAGAAGATCGGCGTGGATTTCGGCATGGCCGAAGTGCGCGGCGCGCTGGAGGATATTCTTCGGTTTGGTTCGGCGAATATTCCGGATTTGTGGCTAAGCGATGAAGAGATGGTGGAGAAGGGGCTGGTGGAAGCGTAGCCTGACCGGTCAGGCCCCGTGGGATTTGACTACAAGGTTCGGATGCGTAGAGGTTCTGATCTTGTCCAGGAGTGGCTTGAGGACACTGAGAATCCCAACGTAAAGAGCCGTTGCAGGAACCGCCGCCACGAGCGAGATACCCAAAATCATAAATAGCTTAAGCATAGGCGCGGTCACCTTCATACGTATCCAAGCAACATTATAACACCGACGACAAATACAGATGCGATTCCCACGACGGTTCCAGCATACGAGTAACGCGTTGGAAGGTGCTGTCTGTTCAAGCGGATGCACGCGCCCCGAAAGATGAGCAACACAAGGATTCCAATAAGCTCAACGGCTGGACCTTCCCCGCCGAGCACCGTCCTGAAGACCGGCACGCTGGCTCCGAGGCTCAGCGAACAAAGATCGGGTCCGGCTTTTTGGATCAGTTCCTTAAGGCTAAGCTCGGTTTTCTGAACGTAGTCCGCCGCGAGGATTAGCGGCGGCACCAAGAATGTGACCAGAAGAAAAGTAAGCATAGCCCCAGTGAAGGTGGGGAATATATTGTGGGACACTTATAACGTCAATTAATTTATGTACGATCCGAAGCCGTAGGAAACCCTACCGAGGACGCGGGCGCAGGGGCGGACGCGCGGCGAGGGGGCGCGGGCGCATGCGGAAACGCGGGCCAAGCGGCGGTGGCACGGCTTGAAGGGAGCAGCCGCAGCTAGGGCAGAATTCGAGGCCGGCGTTGGGGCCGGAAAGATGGGCGCGAAGCCAATGACCGCGAGCGGAACAGTCCTGGTTGATGCATTGCACGGTCCAGCCGGGAAGATATTGCATAAGTTTGTTCTCCGGTGGCCGCCTTCCCCAGTGCGGGGTTCCCCTTGGGCGGCAAAATGAACTGCGATGGCGGGGATTTTGCGCCGGAAGGGTTTTGGTGTCAAGAGAAAAGCACTACAAGATATAGTGGTAGAGTTGCAGTGTGGAAAACTGGGACGTAAGATGGCTGGCAACGAAAGTGGTCTGCCGCGCGTTGAAAGCTGCCAAAGGAGAAATTTATGGCGAATGTGGAATTCAGTTTTGGCGGGGGGAAGCCGGGGATGCCGAATTTGGCCGGTCTGAAGTCGCGATTTTTGACGATAGTGGCTGTTGTTGCGGTGTTCATCCTTTTGATGGCGGCCACGACTTCGATTCCGACGGGACATGTGGGAGTGCTGACGCTGTTCGGGCGCGTGACGGGAGATGTGTTGCCCGAAGGAATTCACCTGATCAATCCGCTGAAGTCCGTGGAGAAGATGACGGTGCAGACTCAGTCGCGGAAAGAGAGCGCGAGCGTGCCGTCGAAAGAAGGGCTGACGCTTTCGTTGGACACATCGCTGCTATTCCGGCTGGACCGGGACAAGGCGGCGCAAGTGCTTCGAACGATCGGCGTGGACTACGCGGAAAAGATCGTCGAGCCGGAGTTGCGGTCGGCGATTCGCGGAACGACGGCTTCGCATTCTGCCAATGATCTGTATACGAACGGGCGCGAATTGGTTCAGCAGCAGATCAAAGACGACCTGATTTCGAAGCTCGCGCCGCGCGGCGTGATTGTCCTCGCCGGTGAATAGAGTCAACCTTTCGAAGCGGTGGTGCTCCGTGCAGTCCTCGATCAGCCGGCTCATTCGATCGGTAACGGCGTGCTGAAGTACTGGTACGCCTTCGCCATTGCGACAAGGCGAGGGTGGGCTCCGATGCGAGCCGGGAGTCCAGTCACGATGACGTTCGACAAGCGCCAATGGATCAGCGAAATGATCGCTGGATCGATCACGAGTGCGATTGCGGGAATGATCGCCGCGATTTTCGCGCCTGATCCGCCCTTCGCCGTAGCTGCTGCCGCTGGCGGAGTAGCCGGTCTCGCCATTGGATTGCTCAACCTGCCGCTGAAGTGGCTTCTCGATTGGCATCCTGGCAATAAATCAGGCCAGTCCATCAAAAGCATCACTGCGGACAGGGTGGCGAAGCAGCCATCAGAAAAGAAAAGAAGTCCCAGGCAAAGGGAGGCTAACTAATGACTCACCAGAAGACAACACCCATCTCCATCTTAGCGATCTTCGTCTCCGCAAGCTACGCGATCATCATGGCCACCGGCGTGCTTGTGGTGGGCTTTGCCGTTACGGCGGCAGCGAGAGGAAACTCGCTTGGCGAGCTCTACTTCGAAACGTTCCCGACGTTTCGGGGGGCCTCACATCCGAGCGCTCTCCCCTGGTACGCATACGCGGTGTTTTTCGCGTATGTCGTGGGTGCCGCTGAGCTGGCGATCCTGCAACAGCGGCGCATTGTCAAGCGCTGGTCTCAATCGTAGTCGCGTTTCTGGCCTTG
>Ga0137409_10008361_pt1 | contig 10568 bp, 7 predicted proteins | sample CZODoug1_16funga_FD_122059 | JGI IMG/M metagenome (GOLD analysis project Ga0137409, IMG submission 122059) | Vadose zone soil fungal communities from Angelo Coast Range Reserve, California, USA - CZODoug1_16fungal (Hybrid Assembly) | ecosystem: Environmental > Terrestrial > Soil > Vadose zone... | reverse complement strand
TTTCGGCCAAATTCCGACCTATGAGGAAGGCGATCTCGCGCTGTTCGAGACAGGGGCGATCGTGTTTCACATCGCCGAGCGACATGCAGGCTTGCTGCCGGACGATGCCAATGCTCGGGCGCGCGCGATCACATGGATGTTTGCCGCGCTCAACACGGTGGAACCGCCGATCCTTGAACTTGGAACCGCGAGGCTGCTCGAGGGCGACAAGCCCTGGCATGCGGAGCGCCTTCCTCTGGTGGAAGATCGCGTTCGCGGCAGGCTAAACCAACTTTCCGTTCGCTTGGGTGATGCCGACTGGCTCGATGGTGCGTTCAGCGCGGGCGACCTTTTGATGGTGTCGGTGCTGCTCAGGCTGAAATCCTCGGGCATTCTGGACGAATTTCCAAACCTGGCCGCCTATCTCGCCCGCGGCGAAGCGCGGCCCGCCTACAAGCGAGCCTTCGACGCTCAACTGGCGGTTTACACCGGCAAGAATTGACTGCGTTGCCTGTAGGACTCTTTGTCATTACGATCGGCAGACGGCTTCTTCGATGAGCTGTCTAGCCAGGAATTGCAGCGGCCGATCAACAAACCATGTGGAGGCAGGGATGACGACCGAACTCTTTTATCTCTTATTTACCGCCATTCTCACTGGAGTGCTCTGGGTTCCCGTCGTCGTAGGGTACGTACTGTCTCGCGGGCCCCTTAAACCTTCCGACTACAAGGTCGCGCCGACATCGCCCCTCCCTGCCTGGGTAAATCGCGCGAATCGCGCGCAGATCAACGCAGTCGAAAACCTCGCGACTTTCGCGCCGGTTGTCCTGATCGCTCATGCAGCCGGGGTGTCCACTTCCATTACCGCGATTTCCGCTGCGGTCTACTTCTTTGCGCGCGCCGCGCATGCCGTGATACACATCAGCGGATTCAGTCGTTTCAGGGCTCGAACCGTATTGTTTACGGTTGCCTGGGTTGCGTTTGTCACCTTCGCAATTGAACTGCTACGGAAAACGATATGAGGATTCACCGCTGCTTGTACAACCAGCACGCCACGCTGCGCGTGTCCGACAGGCTGAAATTCTCCGGGTAGCGCTCGCGGCACTCCGGCATCACCTTCGGGCAGCGCGGGTTGAAGTGGCAGCCCGGAGGCGGGTTGACCGGCGACGGCAGCTCGCCTTCCAGGCGGATGACCTCGCGCGCCCCGGCCGAATCGATCTTCGGCACCGCCGCGAGCAGCGCCTGCGTATACGGGTGCTTGGGCGAGCGCAGCACTTCCTCCATCGTGCCGCGCTCGACGATGCGCCCCAGATACATCACCGCCACTTCGTGCGCCAGGTACTCGACCACCGCGATGTTGTGGGTGATGAAGAGGTAAGACAGCCCCAGGTCGCGCTGCAGGGACTTGAGGAGATTCAGGATCTGGGCCTGTACCGAGACGTCGAGCGCGCTGGTCGGCTCGTCGCAGACGATGAGCTTCGGCCGGACCGCCAGTGCGCGCGCGATCGCGATGCGCTGGCGCTGGCCGCCCGAGAACTCGTGAGGGTAGCGCTCGACCGAGTCGCGCGCGAGCCCCACCTGGTCGAGGATTTCCGTCACCCGCTTCGCGCGCGCTGCGGCGTCCGCCTCCACGCCCAGCGACGCCATGCCCTCGGAGAGGATGTCGGCCACCCGCATGCGTGGGTTCAGGGATGCGTAAGGATCCTGGAAGATGATCTGGAAATCGCGCCGGCGCCTGCGCAGTTCTGCGCCGCGAAGCCGCGTCAGCTCGACTCCGCCGAATTCGACTTCGCCCTCGGCCCGGATAAGCTGCAGGATCGCCTTGCCGACGGTGGTCTTGCCGCAGCCCGATTCGCCGACCAGACCCAGCGTGCGCCCCGCGCCGATCTCGAGCGATACGCCGTCGACCGCCTTGACGTGGCCGACGGTTCGCTTGAACAGGCCTTTCCTTATCGGAAAATGAACCTTGAGATCGCGCACCGACAGCAGCGGAGCGCTCTGCGCCTGATCCGCACTCCCGGTCGATTTCCCTTCGATCCATTTCACGGCCCCCGCCCGCTCGCGTTCCCGCAGGAAACACCGGACCTCGTGCTCCGCCGCGATCGTCGTCCAGCCGGGCGCCTCGGCCGAACAGCGGTCGAAGGCGAAATCGCAGCGATCGACGAACCTGCAGCGGCGGAATTCCTGGGTGAGCGGCGGTACCTGCCCCTTGATCACGGCCAGCTCTGTGCCTCGCTTGCCCGACCCCGGCAGAGCCTCGAAGAGCTTGCGCGAGTAGGGATGCTGGGGGGCGGCGAAGAAGCGCTGCGCTTCCGCCACCTCGACGACCTGACCCGCGTACATCACCGCGACGCGGTGCGCCATCTGCGCCACGATCCCGAGGTCGTGGGTGATCAGCAGGATCGCCATGCCGTTCTTCTTTTGAAGATCACGCAGCAGCTCGAGCACCTGCGATTGGATAGTCACGTCGAGCGCAGTCGTCGGCTCGTCGGCGATGAGCAGGTCCGGCCCGGCGGCGAGCGCCATGGCGATCATCGCGCGCTGCTTGAGGCCTCCCGAAAGCTGGAACGGATACTCTTCGGCGCGCCGCGCCGCGTCGGGAACACCGACCGAGTCGAGCAGCGAACGCACACGTTCGTCGATCTGCGCGCCGCGCAAGTCGGTGTGGCGCTCGAGCACCTCGCGTATCTGCGTGCCGACGGTCAGCACCGGGTTGAGGCTGGTCGCCGGTTCCTGGAAAATCATCGCGATGCGCCGGCCGCGCACGGTGCGCATCGCCGCCTCCGGAAGCGCGAGAACGTCCAGTCCCGAGAGCTCGACGCTGCCCGAGACGATGCGCCCGGTCTCCGGTAGGAGGCGCATCAGCGACAGCGCGGTCATGGTCTTGCCGCTGCCGGATTCCCCGACGATGGCGAAAGTCTCGCCGCGGCGGATTTCCAGGTCCACGCCGTCCACCGCGCGCACGGGCTCGCCCGTACCGTGGAGCAGCGTTCTGAGGTTACGAACGCGAAGCAGCGTTTCGTTCATGCCGCCGCCAATGCCCCGACCCGCACCCGCGGATCGAAGGCGTCACGCACCGCGTCGGCGAACAGGTTCGCCGACAGAACCAGCGCGAACATGAAGACAAAGGCCGCCGCGAGCGACCACCAGACGATGGGCTCGCGCGACATCTCCAGGCGAGCCGCGTTGATCATGGTGCCGAAGCTGATCATCGAGGGATCGACGCCGACGCCCACGTAGGAAAGAACGGCCTCGGCGAGCACCAGTCCGGAGAAATCCATCACCAGGCTGATCAGCACGATGTGCATGACGTTGGGCAGAATATGGCGGGTGATGATGCGCAGGTCTCGCACGCCGAATGCCTGCGCGGCCTGGATGAACTCGAGCTCCCGCAGCTTGAGGGATTCGCCGCGTAGCAACCGCGCGAGACCGGTCCAGCTCGTGAGGCCCAGAATCGCGCACAGACAAAGCAGGCGCAGGTCGGCGCGCTGCGCGGTCGTCTGGAAGAATTCCGGGTGCTGGTCGAGCTGGACCTGCACCAGCAGGATCGCCGCCGCGATCAGCAGCACGCCGGGGATCGAGTTGACGGTGGTATAGAGATACTGGATCAGGTCGTCGACCCAGCCGCGGAAATAACCCGCCATGATCCCGAGGAGCACGGCGAAAGGCATCATCACCAACGTCGTCAGGGTACCGATGACGAGCCCGGTGCGTATGCTCTTCAACGCAAGGTAGAGGACGTCCCGGCCGACCTTGTCAGTCCCGAGGACATGGTAGTAGCCGCATAGCGTTAAAACCGGGCCGGCGAGCGCGAGCAGTGCGCCAGCGGTGATCAGGATGGCGCGCCAGGGCGTGCGGGTTTCTGCCCCCCAGATCGCACGCCATGCCTCCCTCAATCGCCGCTTCGAGGCGTGGGCGTGCCGCCAGGCCACCGCTCCCGCAAGCGCGAGCCAGGCTAGAGCCGCCAGCGCCATCCCCAGCGCGGCACGGCCGAAGACGTCCTGGTTCCGTCGGGCTTCCTCCTTGAGATGCGCGCCGCCCCAGGTCAGCCTGGGAAATTCCCTCACCTGCCGGACCTTGCCGTCTAGACCCGGGATTTCGAGCGTTTCGCGAGCGTAAGCCCGCGTCGCAAAGGGCGCGGAGTAGGTACGCTCCCTGCGGTCGCGAAGCGGGCTCGCGAGGGCGTCGAAGACCGACGATACTTCGGTCGAATAGGCTGTGCCCTGCCCCGCCTTGCTCTCGAGTGTCGGCCGGTAGTGAATCGAATCGAGCAGGCCGATCGTGACGAAGGTCGTGAGCACGACCAAGGCGGACATCCCGTAGGCGCTCTGGGTGACGCGCCTCCAGGGAATGAGCAGGTGAGGCTGACGGTGCACATGAACGAAATACGCGAGGACCGCCACGGCGAGCACGAACACGAGCACGTCGGTCCAGAGTATTACCGGCACCGGGAGTCTCTCATTCGAAGCGGACCCGGGGATCGACCATCGTGTAGGAAACATCGGTCAACAGCAGGCCCGCGATGTACAGGACCGAGCCGAGGAACACCATCGAGCGCACCACCGAGAAATCCTGCGACTGGATCGCATCGATGGTGTAGCTTCCCAGGCCCGGAATGCCGAAGAAGGACTCGGCGATCAAGGCTCCCATGAAGAGTAGCGGAATCACGGCGATCGCGCCGGTGAGGATGGGAATCATGCCGTTCTTGAGCACGTGCCCGAACATCACCGCCGTTTCCGCGAGGCCCTTCGCACGTGCGGTGCGCACGTAGTCCTTTCCCATTTCTTCCAGAAAAATGGTGCGATACCACCGCGAACTGGACCCGATCCCGCTCACGACTCCGACGACAACGGGCAAAGCGAGGAACTTGAGAGCATCGGGCCCGCCCGCGTAACCCGATATCGGAACGAGGTTCCATAGCTTGGACAGGAGGTACTGGCCGCTGATGATGTAGAACAGGCTCGAAATCGACATCATCGCCACGCACAGCACCACGCCCCAGAAGTCGATATAGGTGGCGCGGAAAAAGGCCATGAGGAGCGCGAAGGTCACGTACACGGCGAGGCCGACGAGGAACACGGGCAGCTGAAGCGCCAGGCTCGGCCACATGCGGGTCAGGATTTCCTGCCGGATCGAGCGGCCGTCGTCGGCGTTGCCGAAATCGAAGACGAACAGCCGCACCGATTTTTCGTAGAAGATCGTGTCTGCGACCCGCCCCAGCCCTTCGGCGCGTCTGTTGTAGAGCATCGGCTTGTCGTATCCGCGCTCCGCCTTCCACTTTTCGATGGCCTCGGGCGTGACGCGCCGCACGCCGAGCTGCATCCTCGCCATGTCGTCGGGGGTATTCACCACGAAAAAAAGCCAAAACGTGAAGAGGTTCACTCCGATGAGGATGGGGATTGCGTACAACGCGCGGCGGACGATGTAGGCGATCACGCCGCGGATCCAGCGGGTTTGGCCGCCATGCGCTCGCGCCGGCGGTAGCTGACATACGCGGGCAGACTGCCCAGGATCAGGAACACCGCGATCGCGACCAGCGGCCATATCACGGGCCGGTTCCATTCCTCGCGCAGGCGCTCGCGCAGCTCGGGGTCGACACGGACGTATTTCAGCGTGTTGCGCGCCATCTTGTTGGGCTTGGTGAGGCTCACCCAGCTGTGCGAAAGCGCATAGTCCTTGGGATGGTAGCCCCACACCCAGGGCGCGTCCTCGCGGGCGGTCTTGACCATCTGATCGATGATCGCTTGGCGGCGAGGCCCGTTCTCCATGTTCTTCATCTGATCAAACAACCGGTCGAACTCCGGGCTCGCGTAGCGCGCCTTGTTTTCGCCGTCCTGGGAGCCGTTGGGGCCGTAGAGCAGGAACATGAAATTTTCCGGGTCGGGATAGTCGGCGTTCCAGCCCAGGAAAAACATCTGGGTGTTGCCCGAGCGAACCTTTTCCTGGAAGCGGTTCCAGTCGGTGGAGCGGATCTCCAGCTGCACGTCGATCTTGGAGAACTGCCTGCGGTACCAGTTGAGGCGCGCCGCATCGTCGGGTCCGCGCTCGGTGGTGTCGAGATAGAGCACCAGCGGCTGTCCGGTCTTCGCGTCGCGGCCTTCGGGATACCCGGCTTCGGCGAGTAGCTTGCGCGCTGCCTCGACCGGCTTGCGCTTCGGTTTTCCGTCCACCCAGTCGTAGACCACCGGGTTGAACCCTTGAGCGTCCTCGCGGTAACCGAAGATGCCCGGCGGCAGCGGTCCCATGCCCGGGAGTCCGCGGCCGTTCGCAAAGATGGAAACGTATTCCTCCCAGTCGAGCGCGATCGACACCGCCTGGCGCAGCTTCTTCGCTCGTTCACGGGTTCTCTCGTCCTTGCCGCCCACGACCGCGTCGTTGAAATTGAACGCCATGTAGAACGTGCTCGGAGCAACCGAGGTGCGCAGCCGGATCCCACGCTCTTCCATTTCCGGGGTCAGCGCCGAATCGCCCTCTATGTTCATCCGCACCGCCTGGTCGAAATTGTCCGAGCCGATTCCCGCGCTGTCGTAGTAGCCCTGCAGGAACTTGTTCCAAATGGGGACGCTTTCCTTTTCCCGGGACATTACGACGCGCTCGGCGAAGGGCAGGCGCTTGCCAGCGTCGGCGAGCAGCCCGGCCGCGGAATCTCCGGGCTCGCCTTCCGACGGGTAGACCTCACCGCGAAAGTTCGGATTGGCATGGAGCACCATGCGCGAGTTGGGATCGTTTTCCGCGAGCATGTACGCGCCGGTCCCGACCGGATACCAGTCGAGGGTGAGGTTGCGTCCCTGGTTCATGCCGCGCTGCGAGTAGAAGCGGTCCGCCTCCCAGGGGATGGGCGCGAAAAACGGCATGGCGAGCCAGTAGACGAACTGCGGATACTTGCCCTTGACGCGCACGCGGTAGGTGTAGCGGTCCACCGCTTTCACGCCCGAGAGCGCGTAGCTTCGCAGGTCGATCCAGGGAGAGCCGCGGTCCGAGACTCCGTAGCGTTTCTGATGCTCGGCCAGCAATGCGCCGTTGTCGCGCTTGAGCCGGTCGCCCAATTCCTTCAGACCGACGATGTAGTCGGTCATGTGACCGTAGATGGGCGACACCAGGCGTGGGTGCGCGAGCCGCTTGATCTCGTAGACGTAGTCCTCCGCGGTCAGCTCGCGCGTGCCGGTCTTTGGAAAATCCGACAACTTGTACTTCGAGCGGATCTCGCTCTCCGGAAGCGCCAGATACAGCGGCTCACCCTTGTCGTCCCTGGCGAACGCCGGGTGAGGTTGGTACAGGATCCCCGGACGGATGCGGATGTCGTATTCGCTGTAGGCCACGCGGTCCGAATCCGCGGGAAGCGGACGGCCGCGCTCGTCGAAGAACCGGGGCCTCGGCACCTCTTCCGCGGCTGCAGGAATCAGCTCATAGGGACGCTTCAGGTAATGGTACTGGAAGGGCGGTTCATAGATCTGCTGGATGATGTCGTACTCGTCGGACGTGTACGATTGCGCCGGATCCAGGTGCTTCGGCCGCTCGACGAAGAAGGAGTAGAGGATGTTCCGCCCGCGATCTTCGGCGGGATACGGATCGTTCCAGGCGCGGCCGCAGCCGGCGAGGCCGCAAACGAGCAGTATCACCGGGAGGAGCGTGCCGCGCATGGCGGCCAAGTGTAGCCGAACGCCCGGTGTGCGTCACCGGACCGGATCGCGGCATCGGATATAATCGCTCGCACAATCCGAGGGAGATCGCATGGGTTTTCTCGCCGGCAAGCGCATCCTGGTCACCGGCCTGCTATCGAACCGCTCGATCGCCTACGGCATCGCGAAGGTTGCGCGGCGCGAGGGCGCCGAGCTTGCATTCACGTATCAGAACGACCGCTTCCGGGACCGCGTCGCAGAAATGGCGGGCGAGTTGGGTAGCAAGCTGGCTTTTCCCTGTGACGTGGCCAACGATGCCGAGATTGCCGCGCTGTTCTCCGAGCTCGCGAAGACCTGGGACGGTCTCGAGGGGCTGGTGCATGCGATCGCATTCGCCCCGCGCGAGGCGATCGCCGGCGACTTTCTCGAAGGCCTGTCGCGCGAAGCGTTCCGCATCGCTCACGACGTCAGCGCCTACAGCTTCGCCGCGCTCGCCAAGGCGGCGCTGCCCATGATGCAGGGGCGGAAATCGGCCCTCCTTACCTTGAGCTATCTCGGCGCAGAGCGGGTGGTCCCGAACTACAACACCATGGGGCTGGCCAAGGCGAGCCTCGAAGCCGGTGTGCGCTATCTCGCGACCAGCCTGGGACCCAGGGGAATTCGCGTCAACGCCATCTCGGCCGGCCCGATCAAGACCCTCGCGGCCAGCGGGATCTCGGGATTCAGCAAGATCCTCAAGCATGTCGAGGAGAACGCGCCGCTGCGACGCAACGTCACCACCGAGGAAGTCGGCAACGTCGCGGCCTTCCTGCTGTCCGATCTTGCGTCACCCGTGACCGGGGAGATCGTTCACGCCGACTCCGGATTCAACACCGTGGTGGGGGGCATCGCGGGAGACGCGGGACCTCCAGCCGCCTAAACGCGCCGGCTGCGGCAGCTTCCGCTACTGGACTTTCCTCTCCAGCGCCTCGCGGTTGATTTCCACTTTCGCGTCGGCGCGCAGGGCGTCCAGGAAGGACCTGAACTCCAGGGCGCCGTTCGACCGGCCCAGCTCGCTCTGGACGTTGCGCTGGCGCGCCTCGTCGGGCCGAACCTCGACGATCCGGGCGATGCGGTAGATCGTGTAGCCGTCCGCGGACTCCACGCCGGCGTACGCCGGCAGCTTGCCCGCGTCGGCCCCGAACACCTGCGAGATCGCCGCGGGCGCAAGACCCTTGGGATCGTCCCGGCTGACGAGCTTGCTCGTCCCAAAGCGGGCCTGGGAAGTGTTGCCCTTGCGCAAATCCTCGAGCAGTGCCGTGCCCTGCTTTCTCGCAATACCCAGGGCTTCCTGCCGCACCAGCTGCTTGGCGATGCCGTCTCTCACTTCTTCGAAGGGACGCAGGGTCACGGGCTTGTGATTCAGCACGCGCGCCGACACCAGCATGCCCGGGCTGGTCTCCACCGCTTCGGTGTTGCGCCGGTGCTTGAGCGAATCGTCCGAGAACAGGGCAGCCAGCAGACGCGGGTTGTTCAGCGCCGGAACATTGGCCCCCTGCCGCGTAACGCCCTGCGCCTGTTGAATGGCGAGCTTGAATTTGTCGGCCGCGGGCTTCAGAGAGTCCGCCTGATCGTAGACGAGATTGCTGAATCCCTCCGCGGCCTCGGCGAAATGCCTCCCCGCCTGCTGCTTTTTCAGCTGCAACTCGATCTCGGGCCGGACCTGCTCGAAGGTCTTCATCTTGCCGGGCTTGATGCCGGTCACCTTGATGATGTGGAAGCCGAAGTCGGACTCGACCAGATCGCTGATCTGCCCGGGCTTGAGGCGGAAAGCGGCCTCATCGAACGGACGGACCATCATACCTCTGGAGAAGAACCCGAGGTCTCCGCCTTGCGAGGCCGAGCCCGGGTCCCCGGATTCTTTCCTCGCGAGCTCCGCGAAGCTCCCCGGCGACGAGCGCAGCTGCGACAGGACCGCTTGAGCGCGCTCGCGCGCCTTGCGCTTGTCCTCGTCGGTCGCGCCGCCCTTCACCGAAATCAGGATGTGGCTGGCACGACGCTGCTCCGGCTCGCCGTACTTCGACTGGTTCGCCTCGTAATACTTCCGGGCTTCGGCGGCATCCAGCTGTTCCGAGGCGAGCAGCGAGTCGTTGCTCAGCACGATGTATTCAACCTGCACTTCCTCGGGGACCTGGAAACGCGCCGGGTTGCCGTCGTAGAAAGCGCGGATCGTGTCCGCCGCGACCTGCACCCCTCGCGCGTCAGCCTGAATCTGCTGCTCGGAGACCTCCCGCTGCTGCGCGCGCAGCAGCGCAAACTGGTCCGCCGCCGATCTCGATACGAAGCCGGAATCCGCCAGCGCGCCGCTGAGCTGCTGGATCGTCAGGTCGCGGCGAAGCGCGGCGTCGAACGTCTCCGGGCTCATCCTCTCGTTCTGGAGCGCGGCGTCATAGCGCTCCCTGGAAAATCTTCCATCCACCTGAAACGCCGGAATCGACATCGTTGTTTCGACCAGCGTGTCGTCCGGCACCATCAGATGGTTGCGCGCTGCGTACTGCATCAGCAACCGCTGCGAGATCATCCCGTCGAGCAGTTCGCGGCGCATCGCGGGCGACTCGAACACCGCCGGGTCGAAGTTCCTCCCCAACATGCCGCGCAGCCGGTCCTGCTGCTGCCGCAGCGCTTCGGCGAATTCCTGCTCGCTGATCTTTTGCCCGCTGACTTCGGCCACTTCTCCGGCGCGGCTCATCACGCGCTGGTAAGAATCTATGCCCCAGAAGGCGAACGGCAGCGCGACCAGCGCGAGCACGATCTGCATCAGGCGCTTGTTGTTGCGGACTAGATTGAACATGGGCGGGATCCGGAATTTTCGCGCGAACCTGGAGAGCCCGCCTGGGCTCCCCTCAAGTCATCCAAGCTGGCGGAGCGGACGGGACTCGAACCCGCGACCCCCGGCGTGACAGGCCGGTATTCTAACCAACTGAACTACCGCTC
>Ga0137409_10008360_pt1 | contig 10569 bp, 5 predicted proteins | sample CZODoug1_16funga_FD_122059 | JGI IMG/M metagenome (GOLD analysis project Ga0137409, IMG submission 122059) | Vadose zone soil fungal communities from Angelo Coast Range Reserve, California, USA - CZODoug1_16fungal (Hybrid Assembly) | ecosystem: Environmental > Terrestrial > Soil > Vadose zone... | reverse complement strand
GCCTGGTCGTAGAGCGGATCGGACTCCGCGACATAACCGCCGGCAGCGCCGCTCTCACCGCCGTCGCCGTTGGCGGCAAGATCAGGAGCGTCGAGCACACCCTCGACGTACGACGGCGGTCCGGCCTGCGTCAGGTATTCGACGACGCGATGCACTTCAGCGTCAGAAACAAAGGCGCCATGAATCCGAACCGGCAGACCGGTGCCGGCCGCAAGGTACAGCAGGTCGCCCTGCCCGAGCAGCGTCTCCGCACCCATCTGGTCGAGGATCGTGCGCGAGTCGACGCGGCTGCTCACCTGATAGCTGATGCGCGCCGGGATGTTGGCCTTGATCAAGCCCGTGATCACATCAACCGACGGACGTTGCGTCGCCAGCAGCATATGCATGCCGGCCGCGCGCGCCTTCTGCGCGACGCGTGTAATCAGCTCTTCGATCTTCTTGCTCCTTTCGGCGCCCATCAACAGGTCGGCCAGCTCATCGATCACGACCACGATCAGCGGCAAGGTATCGAGCGGCTCCGGCGCATCCGGCGTGAGCGTGAACGGATTCGTGAGCGGCTCGCCTCGGCTTCGAGCTTCGACGATTTTCTGGTTGTAGCTCGCAAGGCTGCGCACCCCGAGCTTGCTCATCACCCGATAACGCCGATCCATCTCCTGCACGCACCAGTTCAACGCGTGCCCTGCTTCGCGCATGTCGGTCACGACCGGCGCCAGCAGATGCGGAATCCCTTCGTAGACCGACAGCTCCAGCATCTTCGGGTCGATCAGGATCAATCGCACCTGCGATGCTTCGGCCTTGTACAGCAACGACAGGAGCATCGCGTTGATACCCACCGACTTGCCCGAGCCCGTTGTTCCGGCCACCAGCAAGTGCGGCATCTTGGCGAGATCAACAACCACGGGCTTGCCGCCGATGTCCTTGCCCAATCCCAAAGTCAGCAGCGAATGACTCTCGTTGTAAACGGCGGAGCCCAGGATCTCCGACAGGCGCACCACCTGGCGCTTTGGATTGGGCAGTTCCAATCCCATCAGGTTTTTGCCGGGAATGGTTTCAACCACGCGGATCGATACCAGTGACAGCGCGCGCGCCAGGTCCTTGGCCAGATTGACGATCTGGCTGCCCTTGACGCCCACCGCGGGCTCGATTTCATAGCGCGTGATGACCGGCCCGGGATACGCGGCCACGACCGCTGCTTCGACGCCGAAGTCTTTCAGTTTTTTTTCGATCAGGCGCGAGGTGAATTCGAGCGTATCTGTCGCAATCGATTCCAGCGCTGCGGCGGGTTCATCGAGCAGATCGAGCGCCGGTAGACGCGCGCTTGCGAGCTCGGCAAAAAGCGGCACCTGTCTCTCTTTCTGCCGGCGTTCTGATGGAGCGACGCGCGCGGCTGGCCGCTCGATGTGCACCGGCGGCGCCTCGTCGATCCGCTCGCGCTCCTTTTCGAGCGCGGTCTCACGCGCGCGGGCCGCCTGTTCACCGATGGCGCGATCTTCCTTCGCCTCGCGCGCGGCGCGCGCGCGCAGCACGAAGCGCTCGAACACCATGCCGATGCGCTCGGCCACGGTCAGCCACGAGAAGTCGAAGAACAGGCTGGCACCGATCGCAGCAGCGACGATCAGCGCAACGGTCGCGCCGGTAAAGCCCACGCCCGCCAGCACAAGCGGCGCGATCAACGCGCCAGCGACGCCGCCCGGCGGGCCCGGCAGCGGGCCACTGAGGCCATGCAGGCGCAACGCCTCGAGTCCGCTAGCGCCCGCCAGCAATATCGCAAGGCCGATTGCCTGCAGCCAATCGGGCAGGCCCTCGTCTTCATATGGCGCGAAAAGCCGGCGCAGGCCGCGGCTAACCCATGCCAGACCTGCCGCAACCCAGATCCACGCCGACAGGCCGAACAGGAACAGCAGCATGTCCGCAAGCCACGCACCCATGCGTCCGCCGGCGTTGTGAGTCGGTGCAGGAGTTGCCGAATGCGTGAATCCCGGATCAGCCGGGCTGAACGTCGCCAGCACGATCGCGAGCGCCACAACCATCACAGCACCCACGATCCACATCGCTTCGCGCAGCAAGCGCGCGCCGCGTGTGGGCGGACTTTTCTTCGCGGCCTGAACGCGCCGGCGCGACCGCAGCAACGCGTCGGGCGCCGATGGCCGCGGGTCCGGGCCCGCGTCGCGATCCAAAGGCTGATCAAGTTGGCCTGCCATGCCGTCATTATCGCGAATCCGATGCAAACCGCCCCGGCGCACCCGCTACGTGTTGGCTCAAGTGCCGCCCATACGAAGTCAATGCCAGCGATCGTTGAGCACGGTCCAATCGACCGGGCAACATCGTTGACAGGGGCCGGGCCGCAGCGGGACGAAGAAATCGAGGCGGATGCACTAGCGCACCCGCGGATCTGATCCGGCACTACCGGCTCTCATCGTCACGGGCGGTCATTTCGTCGCGCCGGCTTGAACCGAGCGGCTGACGCGCGGACAATGGCAACGAATGGCTGGCAGCCGTCAGCGCGATCCTTGAGCCGAGGCGGCTGCAACGCGGTCGATCGCCGCTCCTGGCAGCCTTTGGTATCGAACTCAACAACGAACGACTTTGAACCCGAACGCGCCAACGTGGCCCTTGCCTTGCCAACCGCTAATTGCGGCACTCTGAATCTGCCGCCGACGCCAGTGACATTTGTCGATCGCCGCTCAGATTTCCTGCGTATCTTCAATTTGAAGACGATCGCGGCCATGTTTTATCTGTCTTTCTTCGTCGGCGTCTGGAGTTTTCTGCCGATGGGAATTGGAGACACGGCAGAACAGACATTTTTTTTCGTTGGCTACATGACGCGCCAAACGTTGGTCAGCGCGGTTTCGGTGCTGCTCGCGATGGCGCTGGCCGAGGCATTTCTTGCGCGCGGCCTGCCGCGTGCGGCGCGCACGGCGCTGGTCATCGCCGGCATCGCCGCCGGCGCCTTCACGTCGACTTTCGGTCGCATTGCGCTCGCGCGCGTGGCGACGATGAGCCCGACGGAGCACGCGAGCTGGGTTTTATTTGTGGGTCTGATTTGGACCGCAATCGGCGCCGTGGCCTACTTGATCTTGTCGTCGCTGCGCGATGACGATGCGACCCGAACGGCGCTCGCCGATGCGCGCTGCGAAGAGGAGCGCTTGTCGACGCAGGTGATCGAGGCGCACCTGTCTGCGCTGCAGGCGCAGATCGAGCCGCATTTCCTGTTCAATACCCTTGCCAATGTGCGCCGCCTGTACGAGATCGACCGCCAACGCGGGCGGCTGATGTTGCATCACCTGGTCGACTATCTGCGCTCAGCTCTGCCATCGATGCGACTTGCATCCTCGACGCTGGCGCGCGAACTGGACCTCGCTCGTGCGTACCTGACAATCCAGCAGTTGCGAATGGGTGAGCGGCTCAGTTTTGCAATCGACAGCGAGCACGCCGATCCTGCGGCGATGATTCCGCCGATGGTCCTGCCGACGCTGGTCGAAAACGCAATCAAGCACGGGCTGGCCCCGTTGCCGCGCGGCGGCGCGCTTGCGATCCGCGCGCGCACCGAAGGCTCGGACCTTGTAGTTGACGTGGCCGACAACGGACGAGGATTCGTTGCCGCGTCGGGCTCTGGCGTCGGCCTCGCCAATACCCGCGCCCGCCTGGCGGCGCTATACGGCACATCAGCGAGTCTCAATTTGCACGCCAATCAACCGCAAGGCGTGGTCGCGCAGGTGCGCGTGCCTTTGCGATTTGCACCGGCGGCGGCATGAATTCAGCGGTCACCGACAACCAGGTCGGCGCGGCCACGGCAGAGCAATCGCTTGCGCGCGCCTGGGCGCGTAGGGCGGCGGGCGTCTGTGCGTCCATCTGGGCCCCGTGGTCGTCGATCACCCGGCGTGAGTTGATCACAACGGTCTCCATTGGCGCTGGCATGGCGTTCCTCTTCACGATGACGTCGCTGGAAGCGCTGGTCGGAGCCGACGCAATGCCGCTGACTCGGGCGCTGCTGATGTTCGGTTTGTGGCCGTTTCTGGATGCATTTGTCGGCCTGCTGTGCTGGGTCGTTGCCGATCGTTCGCCGGCCGCCGAAGGCTGGCCGCGCTCCAGGCGCCTGGCGGCGGCGCTGCTCGTGGTCGCGCTGTTTTGCGCCTGGCTCACACCGTTTGTCCTGTACGACGTGATCGGTTTGGAGAGCCCGCTCGAAAAATACGCGGAGAAATGCAAGTCCGAGCACTGCGGCGCGTCGATGTTCTTGTTGAACATGCGCGAGACGCTCGGAATTTTCGTCTTTGGCGGTCTGATTTTCTCGTTGATCGACGTGCGGCGGCGACGCAACCGGCATAACGTTGCGCTGGCCGCCGCCAAGCGCGAACGTGCGGTGCTTGCACGCCGTGTGTTCGAGTCCAAGCTCGCCGCGATGCAGGCACAGGTGGAGCCGCAGTTTCTGTTCGATAGTCTGGTCGACATCGAAGCGCTCTACGAAGTTGATCCCGATCTGGCCTCGACCATCCTAGACGACTTGATCCTGTACTTGCGCGTGGCGCTGCCGCGGCTGCGCCAGCCCGGCTCGCGCGTTGACACCGAAATCGACTTAGTGCGCGCGTATCTCGCAGTGGTCTCGGCGCGGCACAGCGGCCGTCCTGTGCTCGATGTGCGGGCGGCGTCGGAGTGCGGTCGTGCCCTGTTCTATCCGATGTTGTTGCTGCCGCTCGTGCAGCGCGCCGTGCGGGGCACCGGCGCTGCCGGCGAGACTTTGCCGGCGCGCATCGATCTGATGGTTGATCGCGTAGGTCGCGACGCACGAGACCGACGCGGCGGATCCGACCAGATCGTGCTGCACCTGCGCATCCATGCCGCCGGATTGTGCCGCGACGATCCGGAGCTCGCGCGCGTGCGCGAGCGCCTTGCCGGCTTGTACGCCGATGGCGCGAGCCTGCATTGCGACGACCACGCTGGCGGGCATACGGAATTCACAATGCACATTCCCTACCAGGCCGCGGCCTAAACAGAACGCCATGAGCGAGACGACCGCCGTGGTGGCCGAGGACGAAGCAACGCTGCGTGGCCAGCTCGTCGATCAATTGGGGCAACTATGGCCGGAACTCGCCATCGTCGGCGAAGCCGCCGACGGCGTGCAGGCGCTGCGCCTGCTGCAGGAGTCCGATCCGGACGTGCTCTTTCTCGACATCGAAATGCCGGGTGCAACGGGCCTTGAAGTCGCGCGCCAGGCCAGCGGTCGCTGCCATGTCGTGTTCGTCACCGCCTACGATCAGCACGCAGTTTCTGCCTTTGAGGAAGGCGCCATCGATTACGTGTTGAAGCCCGTGTCCGCCGCGCGCCTGTTCACCACGGTGCAAAGATTGAAGGAGCGCATCGGCGCGCCGCCCGCGCGCATCGACGCCGTGCTGCCGCGGCTCGCCGCCGGCAACGGTCGCCGGTTCTTGCGCTGGATCAATGCCAGCGTCGGCCAGAATCTGCGCCTGATCACTGTCGAAGAGGTGATCTACTTTCAAGCCGACAACAAATACACGCGCGTGGTCACCAACGACGGCGAAGCGCTGATCAGGAAGTCGCTGAAGGAGCTGGTCGACGACCTCGATCCGCAGCAGTTCTGGCAGATCCATCGCTCAACGTTGGTGAATGCCGCGGCCATTGCCGGCGTGACACGCGATTTTCGCGGCCGCATGTTGGTCAAGTTGAAAAGGCGCGAAGATTCACTGCTGGTCTCGGACAGCTACACGCACCTTTTTCGGCAGATGTAGCGCGGGCCATCCGACGCGCGCCTTTGACGTGCACCTTGGATCGCGACGAGGAATCGCCGGCAGCGCGCGCCGGCCGTTGCCAACTCTGATCCGCACGTGGGTTCGCGATCAAGGCGTACGTGCCGCCGCGCACGGGCTTCGGGCCTCTCCTTGCAATTCCGCGGTCTCGCCGCCACTTATAATTCGTTCGTTCTCGTCGCGGGCCGCGCCTCTCGACACGGCGATTCACCTCGTTGTAAATCGTCGCTTCAAGTCGTCGCGTTCTTGTGTGCCCTATCACTCCAGTCGCCCGAACGCCGTCGCGGCAAGCGATCGAGTCACCCCGTCGGCCCAGTAAGGCTTCAAACGATTTGCGGCTGATTTTGTGCATCCAAATGGACGAAGGGCAGAGCGTGCCGCGCCCCGATCGCAGGAACCGAAGCAAAAAGTGCGAATTCAAATGGGTTGGAGAAAAGCATGGCCGTCAAACACGCTCGTCTTCTGATTCTCGGCTCCGGGCCCGCGGGCTATACCGCAGCGGTCTACGCCGCCCGCGCCAACCTGAAACCGATGCTGATCACCGGTCTCGCGCAGGGCGGTCAGCTGATGACCACGACCGACGTCGACAACTGGCCGGCCGATGCCGACGGTGCGCAGGGGCCGGACCTAATGGCGCGTTTCCTGAAGCACGCGGAGCGCTTTGAAACGCAAATCACTTTCGACCATGTCGGCATGGTTGACTTGCAACAGCGGCCATTTCGCCTGCACGGCGACAACGGCGAATATACGTGCGACGCGCTGGTGATTGCCACCGGTGCCAGCGCGAAGTATCTCGGCCTGCCGAGCGAAACCCGATTCATGGGCAAAGGCGTCTCCGGCTGCGCAACTTGTGACGGATTTTTTTATCGCAACCAGGACGTGTGCGTCGTGGGCGGCGGCAACACCGCAGTTGAAGAAGCGCTCTATCTCACCAACATCGCGCGCAAAGTGCACGTGATCCACCGGCGCGACAAGTTTCGCGCCGAAGCAATTCTGATTGACAAGTTGCACGCCAAGATGCGCGAAGGCAAGGTCGAAATGCACACATTCCATGAGTTGGACGAAGTGCTGGGCAACGACAGCGGCGTGCACGGCGTACGAATCCGCAGTAGCACATCCGGCGCGAAAAGAGACCTCGCGGTGCAGGGCTGTTTTATCGCCATCGGCCACCAACCGAATACCGAGATATTCGCTGGCCAACTGGACATGGTCAATGGCTACATCGTCACCCGCAGCGGTCTCGGCGGCATGGCGACGATGACCAGCGTGCCGGGCGTCTTTGCCGCCGGCGATGTGCAGGATCATGTCTACCGCCAGGCGGTCACGTCGGCGGGCACCGGCTGCATGGCAGCGCTTGATGCACAGCGTTGGCTGGAAGCGCAGGAAGCCGCGCCCAGCGCCGAAGTTAGAGTGGCGATCGCCGCATAGGCATCGGCGAGTGACCCGAGGCGTTCGCGTCGCGTTCACTGGCGGACGCGGCATACCGCCGTTGCTGGTGCGGCTGCTATCCGGTCGAAAACGGCGGCGCCGCACGCAGCACTTCGTCCAGTGTGGTCACGCCGGCGGCGATCTTTTCCGCGCCGGAGAGGCGCAACGAGCGCAATCCGTCGCGCGCAGCCTGCGCCCGCACCTTGGGCAGGTCCGCGCCTTGTGCGATGACCTCGCGCGTGCGGTCGGTTACGACCAGCAATTCGATGAGTCCGGTGCGGCCGAGATAACCCGTGCGCCGGCATTCGAGGCAGCCCACCGGCTTGTAGATTCGCTTCGGCAATGTAGTCCGCCAGGGCGCGACCAGCTCCTTCCACATGTCTTCCACAATCGGTTCGCCGTCGGCCTTGCAGTTCGAACACAACACGCGCACCAGACGTTGCGCAAGGATGCCGATCAGCGTTGCGTTCAACAGGTACCCCGGGACACCCAGTTCGAGCAGGCGCGCAATCGAGCTCGCCGAGTCATTCGTGTGCAGCGTGGAAAACACGAGATGGCCGGTCAGCGCCGCCTGCACCGCCATGTCGGCGGTTTCCTTGTCGCGGATTTCACCGACCATGATGATGTCCGGATCCTGCCGCATCAGAGCGCGCAAACCGTCGGCAAAACCCAGATCAATGCCGTGCTGGACCTGCATCTGGTTCAGGCTGGGATCGACCATTTCGATCGGATCTTCCACCGTGCTGACGTTGACTTCGTCGGTGGCGAGTTCCTTGAGCGTTGAATAAAGTGTGGTGGTCTTGCCCGATCCGGTCGGACCGGTGACGAGAATGATTCCGGAGGGTCGCTTGATCAGCGCTTGCCAAACTTTAGCTTCGCTCTCGGAAAAGCCCAGGTCGGCGTAGCTGCGCACAACCACATCAGGATCAAAGATGCGCATCACGAGCTTTTCGCCGAACGCAGTGGGCAAGGTCGACAGCCGCATTTCGATTTCGCGGCCGGCCTGCAGTCCGGTCGCCACGCGCGTCTTGATCCGGCCATCAAGCGGCCGCCGCTTCTCGACCACGTCCATGCGGCCGAGCAGCTTCAAGCGGCTCACCATCGCGTTCATCACCCCGGGCGGCACTTGGTATACCTGATGCAGGACCCCGTCGATGCGGAAGCGCACCACACCCTGATCGCGCCGCGGCTCGAGGTGGATGTCGCTCGCACGCTGGTCGAACGCATATTGCAGCAGCCAATCGACGACCGTGACGATGTGTGCGTTGTCGGCATCGACCTTGGCGCCGAGTTCGATCAGGCTTTCAAAGTTGCTGACCAGCCCCTGCTGGTTCTGGGACGCGGTCTTGTCGGCCTTCTTGATCGATTGCGCCAGCTTGTAGAACTCAACGGTGTAACGCGCGACGTCGATCGGATTGGCCATCACGCGCCGCACGGGCTTGCGTGCAAGGCGCTCGATTTCGGCGGTCCAGTCGTCGAGGAACGGCTCACAGGTCGCGACCACGACTTCGTTGCCGTTGACGGCGATCGGCAGGATCGAGCGGCTGGTCGCGTACGCGCTCGACATCACATCGACCACCCGCGCGAAGTCCACGCGCAGCGGATCAATGTGGTGGTACGCGAGGCCGCTCTTGTCCGCCAGCCATTGCGTGAGCCGCTCGCTGTCGAGCAACTCGCGCGCGCTGTTGGGCGTGCGCAGGTTCATCTCCGCGATCAGCACCAGCGGATGGATCTGCGCGTCGCGGCTGCCGACCGACAGGATGCGTTCGCCATCGGCTCTCGCCATCTGGCCGTCGTAAACAAGTTCCTTGACGACATACGACAGCGGCAAACGGCCGATGGGCTTCGCGCGCTTGCCGTTGGCGGCGGCGGTCGCGGTGGCCGTGGCGGTCGCAGTGGCAGGATCGGGAGCGTTCACAGGTGAATTGTCGCGCGCTCGCGCGCGCCAGGGATTCGCGGGAAGGCGTCGGCAATCGGCGCCATGGTGGCAGGGAAGGTTTCAGCCAGCGGCTATCTCCGGAGAAGGTTCAGCGGCCCAAAGAAGAAACCACATGGCGGGCCGCTGTTGCTGGCAGGCTGGCACGGCCGCGAACAAGCGGTGCCCGCCTTGCCGCTATGTTGGCATGTATTTGGCGGCCAGTTCCTGCGCAAATTTCGGCACTCTTTCGAAGGCGCCAACCACCCCGTCGACCGCGCGCTTAGTGAGCGGAACCGACTCGATCGGGTGGATGTAGTTGCGCTTCAGGTAGGACTTCAGCACGTGTGGCGGCAACACGTGCGCGCTTTTCTCCTGGTCGGTGCTGAACAGGAACAACGTGCGCAGCGGACTGATCCAGCGCAGCCGCGCCTTCATCATTTCCTGCGTGCCTTCGTCCCAGATCGAGAACCAGGTGCCGCGTTGCCAGCTCGCGATCTGTTCTTCCATGTGGGCTTCTTCGACGCGGTCCAGGCCGCCGATATCGGTGACCGGATCCGGCATGTGCATGTCGGCCGAAAACTCCTCCGCTACGCGCCTCACCGCATTGGCCGAGACACGAATGCCGCCGGCGACCGTCGTGATCGGATGCGAGCCCGTGATCTGGATGCCCTCGATCCGCGCCTTGACATCGGTTGAGACGAGCGACGATTTGATGTACGTCGCCTGGTCGACCGGCTTGACCGCAAGCGCGTGCGAGGTCATCAGCTGCTGCAGAAATTCCTGCGCATCGTGCTCGGACGTACGCGTCAACGCGAGGCCGTCGCGGACGACCCGGATTATTTGCGGAATCAGTTGCGTCAGCCGCCGCCGGTCCTCGGTATTGGCTTTCGGCAGAACGCTCCACACCATGTCGTGAATGGCTTCGCGGAACCGCTTGGAGAATCCCGGCGTCTGCTCGTCGCGCACCGTCGCGCTCACCAGCACCTGCACCCACGGACCGACGAGAAAGTCGCGCAGATACGGCTCGAGCTCGATTTTCTCGAACGCCCGCCGCACCTGGATCGTGGTGTTGATCGTCAGCACCTCGCGCTTCTCGGCTTCTTCCAGCGCGCGTTTGGCGCGCGCCACCGGGTCGCTGTCGCGCGGCGCGATTTCGCTCACAAACTGATCGAATTCGATGAGCAGCCGCTCAAAGACCGTGATGTCCTTGTCGAATAGCTGCAGCACTTCCTTGACGATGTGTTCTACCTGCGCGCGATAGCGTTCATTCTCATCGCCGTACGGCTCCCAGCCGCTGGCCGTACTGGCGATGCGATCGATCAAGCGCCGCGCGGGGTGCGTACTGGAGGTGAAAATGTCGGCATCCAGCAGCGCCGCCTTGAGCACCGGAAACTGCAGGCGTGACAGGAGCGCCTTGATTTCGGAGGGCACCTGGTTGTCCCGCATCACCTGTTCGAA
>Ga0137409_10008359_pt1 | contig 10569 bp, 9 predicted proteins | sample CZODoug1_16funga_FD_122059 | JGI IMG/M metagenome (GOLD analysis project Ga0137409, IMG submission 122059) | Vadose zone soil fungal communities from Angelo Coast Range Reserve, California, USA - CZODoug1_16fungal (Hybrid Assembly) | ecosystem: Environmental > Terrestrial > Soil > Vadose zone... | reverse complement strand
GAACACCGCGCTCGGTCGCTCTCCAGGTTGCGTCTCGTAACAGGACTTTACGAAACGTAACGCGGTCGATTCCGCGACGCGAATTCCGCCGTGGTTTTGAAGGATTCCGCCGGCACAGCGTTTGCCCTCCCTTGAGCCATGACTTGACGGAGACTATAGTCCTGATGATGCGCAAAGCGGATGTCGATGAGTATGCCGCGAAACGGCCGTTCCAACCTTTCGAGGTCCGGATGGTCGACGGCCAACGATTCCGATTCGACCGGATCGAGCAGTTCCTGGTCGCGCGCGACCATCTGATCACGCTGGATCGGCGCGCCCGGGCCGTCTGGATCAGCATCGGGCTCATCACCACGATCGGACCCGTGACGAAGGGCGGACGCCGACGGCCGGGCAGAACCGGTAAACGCTGAACGGGAGTGTGCGCGGCCGGACGCTATTTCCGTCCCTCGTCGACGACGCGGAACGCCTCGAGCAGGACCTGGTGGACGGGCAGCTGGACGCGGCGCTCCGGCGGCCGCTCCCCGGGCTGGAAGATGAAGTCGCCCTTCTTATGGCGGGCGATTCCGTTGACGGCCTCCTGATCCTTCGCGCGTTCGAAATCGGCGGCCACCACCAATCCCTGCTCGAACCAGATGCGGCCGACGCGGCCTTCCAGGCTCAGCATGAGGAGGCCCGTCTTGTCGGCTCCCCCGATCAGCTGGCAGACCTGGTCCAGCGGCACCTCCAGCAGGGAACCGGCGAGCTTGACGTTTCCCGCCTTCACCTCCTGGACCGCGTTGGCCTGCTGCACCTCGCGGCCCGCGGCGGCCATCGCCTTCTGGACGGGCCGGTACAGGGTTTCGCGCGCGGCGGCCTGCAGCGTCGGATCGGAATCGTCGGTGATCTTCTTGAGCGCCTCGCGGGCGGCGCTGTTGGTCGGGAACTGGCCGAGGGCGCGGATGGCGGCCGTCCGGAGCGCGGGGCTCGTCGCCTTGAGGAGGCCGAGGCCGCGGGAGCCCTTCGACGCGATCGAGGCGAGGATCGGGATCGCTTCGGCATGCCCGAGGCGGGCCAGCGCCATGCAGGCGCCGGAGCGCATTTCGTCGGACTCGGAGCGCGCGTCGGCGATCGCCGCGAGCGCCTCGAAGGCCCCGCTCACCTTGAGCTTGCCCAGGCCCTCCACGATCGTCGCGCGGATCGTCGGGTCCTTCTCGTCCTTGAGCGCCTGCAGCAGCAGGTCTCCGGAGCGGGCGTACGCGCGCTCCGTCAGCACCGACGCCGAGCGGCGGCGCACAGCGCTCACCGGGTGGCGGAGCGTGCTCACCAGCGCGACCGTCGCGATGCTCTCGGGCACCGCGTGGGGGAGGACCTCGATCAGCCGCAGCGCCTCGGACGGAGCCGTGATCTTCTGGAGCTCTTCGGAGAGCACCGCGCCCGCCCCGGGTCCGATCCGGGAGATCGCCTCCGCCAGCGGGAGCCGCTGCGAGGTGGTCTCGATCTTCTTCATCTCGTCCACGAGGTGGGCCGCGGCGGCGTCGCCCAGCGACTCCGCGACGCGGAGCGCCACGGGGTCTCCCGAGCGGAGTCGCGTCAGGATGTTCGGGAAGCCGGCGCTGCGCGTGAGCCGCTCCATCGAGCGGAACGCCGTCTCGGGGCGGAACGCGAGGCCGGGATCCTTCGACGCGTGATGCCGCCGCAGTAGGGCCAGCGTCTCGAGCGCGAGCTCGGGCTCGCCGCGGCGCATCCGGCTGTCGGCCAGAATGGTCGCGATCTCGGCCATCTTCACGTACGCGGCCGCGTCCTGCTCCGCGTCGAAGGCGGAGCGGAGCAGGCCTTCGAAGCCCTCGCGCGCGGCGCTGAGGGGCTCGGTGTCCCAGGAGGTATGCAGGGCGAGGAGGGCCTCGGCGGCCGCGTGGCGGCGGTCGGCGGTGCGGTCCATGAGGAGGCCGGTGAGGCGCGCCAGGATCTTCGCGGCCAGGTCGCCGCGCGAGATGCCCAGGAGCTCGCGGACGAGGGACGCGGCCTCCTGGAGCAGCGGATCGGCCTGTTCGTCGGCCGCCAGGGCGAGCAGGGTCTTCGCCCGGCCGATCGGGCCCGTGTCCTGCGCCGCCTCCTTGAACTCCTCCGACATCCACACCGGCATGAGCTCCTCGGCCTCGGAGGACAGGAACTGCTTCATGAGCGTCATGAGCCGCGGGTCGTGGCGGAAGGAGTCGATGATGATGTTGCCGATCTTGCGCAGCCCGGGGCGCAGCTCGTCGGGCGCCGCATGCAGGATGCGGGCCATCTCGCCGACCGCCTCGCGTCCCTTCTCCAGCGTGAGGAGGCCGGGGATCTTGTCGGCGCGGCCCCCCTTGGACAGCGGCTCGGCCCTGGCCTTTTCGATCAGGGTGGGGTCCTTGTCGAGCAGCTTCTTCATGATCTCCAGGCGGCCTTCGGCGCCGACCTGCGGATCGACCGAGGCCTCGGTCAGCTGCTCCAGGGTCTTGAGCAGATCGCTGACCTTCGAGCCGGATTTCTCGAGGCGCCGCGTCGCGTCCTTGATGAGCAGGTCGCCTTCGCCCACCGCGACGTACTCGATCTCGTCGACCCCGATGGAGAGGACCTGGCGCTCCTGGAGAAGGCGGTTGATCTCCTTGCCCTCCTTGACGTCCCAGAACTTGCGGACCAGCGCGTCCAGGAACGTGAGGAGTTCGTCCAGCGACGCGCCCCTCCGGAAGACGATGCTCTTGATGCCGGCGTCGAGGAAGAAGGAGATCAGCGAGCTCTCCAGGGTGACGGTGGCGAAATCCTTCGCGCCGAGACGCTGACCGTTGACCAGCAGTCCGTTGGGGGTGCCGGCGAGGACGAGCTTCGGGTTCTCGTCGAGGAAGGCGCCCAGCGACTGGAACGCGGACGTGCTGACCTTGGAGACCTGGGGACTGTCCTTGGGATAGAGTCGGAGCTGAGCCACCGCGAGCTTCAGGTTGTTGAGCAGCTCGAGGACAGCCGCCGACACGAGCTTGTCGGTACTGACAGAGACTCCCGTACGGACCTCCTTGACTCTGAATTATACCCCTCACCATAAGGCATGTAACCCGGAAACAGAATCGGATCATTGACTCCCGCCGCTGGATGGGGATACTCGGGAGACATGAACCCCCAACTGCTCCTCGACGCCGACCAGTTCGCCGAGCGCAAGCACAAGCACCAGTACCGGCGCGACGGCGTCACGGAATACATCACGCACCCCCGGGGCGTCCTGGCCATCCTGCGCAACGAGTTCGGGGTCAGCGACGTGGAGACGCTTGCCGCGGGCCTGCTCCACGACACGATCGAGGACACCGCAACCGACTACGACGAGATCCAGGAGCGGTTCGGCCGGAAGGTCGCCGACCTGGTGTCCTTCCTGACGAAGGACAAGCGGCTTCCCGAGGCGAAGCGCGAGCGGGACTACTTCGCGCAGCTGAAGCGGGCGCCGCTGGCGGCCCGCCTTTGCAAGATCGCCGATTCCCTCTACAACGTCCGCGACTCCGACGCGAAGCACCGCCCCAAAGCCGTGAAGAAGGCGAAGAAGCTGCTGAGCATCTACAAGGGCGCGAAAGGGCTGGACCTCGCGTTCGGCATCCTCCGCAAGGAGCTGTCCTGATGAACTGGCTCTTCAAGACCGAGCCGACCGACTATTCCTTCGAGAAGCTCGTCCGGGAGAAGAAGACGACCTGGACCGGGGTCAAGAACGCCCTCGCCCTGCAGCACCTGAGGAAGGTCCGCAAAGGCGACGAGATCGCGATCTACCACACCGGGAACGTCAAGGCGGTGGTCGGCATCGCAAAGGCCCTCGCCGACGCCAAGGGGGACGCGGTCGTCATCACGCCGGTGAAGGCGACCCCGCCGATGACCCTTGCCGCCGTCAAGGCCGATTCGCGCTTCAAGGATTTCACGCTGGTCACCTTCAGCCGTCTCTCCGTCATGCCGGTGCCGGACGCCCTGTGGAAGCCTCTAACGGGACTCGATTGAGCGCGGGTCCAGGGCGTCGCGCAGCCCGTCGCCGAACAGGTTGAAGCCGAGCACCACGAGCGAGATGGCCAGGCCCGAGTAAAGCGCCAGCGTCCGCCGGAGGGCCGGGTCGACATAGCCGTCGTGCAGCATCGCGCCCCACTCCGCGGTCCCGGCCTCGACGCCCAGCCCGATGAACGAGAGCCCCGCCGCCGTCAGGATGGCGCTGCCGACCCCGAGGGTCGCGACCACGATGACCGGGCCCAGGGCGTTCGGCGCGATCTCCCGGAGCAGCGTGCGCCAGGGGCCGGCGCCCAGCGCGCGGCTGGCCGCGACGAAGTCGAGTTCCCGGAGCGCCAGCACGCTCGCCCGCACCTGCCGCGCGAACTGCGGGATGCCGACGATCCCGACGGACAGGATCACCGTCCAGAGGCCGGCCCCCATCGGGGCGGCGATGGCGATGGCGAGCAGCACGCCGGGGAACGAGAGCAGGATGTCGAGGAAGCGCGATACGGCCGCATCCGTCCTTCCCCCGAAGTATCCCGCCGCCGCGCCGAGGGGGAGGCCGACGACCGCGGAAACCGCGACGCAGGCGACCCCGATCAGCAGCGAGATTCGCGCGCCGTAGAAGAGCCGCGTGAGGATGTCCCGGCCGGAGTTGTCGGTGCCCAGCCAGTGCGCCGCCGAGGTGCCGAGGTTCTGCTCGCCCGGTCTCCACGTGACGGGGTCGTGCCCGCTCAACAGCCCGATCAGCGCCGCCATCAGGGTGAAGAACGCCAGCAGCCCCAGGCCGGCCATCGCCCCCTTATGGCGCAGCAGGACCCTAAGCCTGCGGCGATCCATGGCGGATCCTCGGATCGATAAAGGAATACAGGAGATCCACGACCAGGTTCACGCCGACGAAGGTGCAGGCCAGCACGAGCACCGCGCCGCCGATCGACTCGTATTCCGTTTCCCGCACGGAGCTCAGGATATAGGTCCCCATCCCGTCCCAGTCGAACACGGTCTCCGTCAGCACCGCGCCGCCGAGCAGATACCCGAACTCCAGGCCGAGCAGCGTCACGATCGGCAGGGCGGCGTTCCGCAGCGCGTGGACGAGGACGACGCGCGACGGTGACGCCCCCTTGGCGCGCGCCGTCCGGATATAGTCGCTCCCCAGCACCTCGAGCATCGAGGCGCGCGTGATCCTCGCCGTCATTGCGAGCGGGATGGTCGACAACACCAGCGCGGGCATCAGCACGTGGCGGACCGCGTCGAGGAACATCGCGCCGTTCCCGGAAAGCAGGGTGTCGATCAGCACGAAGCCCGTGCGGTCGGGCGGGAAGTAGTTCGCGTCGAGGTTGCCGCTGACGGGAAGCATCGAGCCGAACGCGAGGATGAAGAGGAGGCCGAGCCAGAAGACGGGGACCGAGACGCCGGCCAGCGCGACGGTCATCGAGGCGGCGTCGATCCAGCCCCCCTTATAGACCGCGGAGAGGATGCCGAGGAGGAGCCCGCCGGCGAGGGCGACGGCCATTGCCGCGAGCGTGAGCTCGATTGTGTGCGGGAGTTTGCGGGCAATCTGCGTGGACACCTTCTCGTTGGAATGCTTGAAGGACTCGCCGAGGTCGCCGCGCAGGAGCCGGCCCATGTAGAGTCCGTACTGGACCGGGATCGGCCGGTCGAAGCCCCGCTCGCGGCGGATCCGGTCGCGGACCTCGCGCGGCGCCTTTTCTCCCGCAATCGCCGCGGCGGGGTCGCCGGGGACCGCGCGCATCAGGACGAAGACGATCAGCGAGACCGCCCAGAGCACCACCGGCAGGAACATCAGGCGGCGGAGGATATAGGGGGTCACTTCGCCCAGCTCGCCGCGTAGAACCGGGTTTCGATGGGGTGCATGTTGTAGTCGACGCGCTTCGAGAGGCCGATCAGCTGGCGGACGTAGACGAGGGGGATCGTCGGGAGCACGTCGCGGTAGCGGGCGTAGGCTTTCGCGAGGAGGGCCTTCCGCCGGGCGGGGTCGGACTCCGACTGCGCGCCCGTGACGGCGGCGTTGAACTCGGGATCGTCGAAGAACGACGCGTTCATGCTGTCCTTCGAGTCGCCGTGGAGAAGGGGATAGTAGAAGTTGTCCGGATCCGGGATGTCGGCGATCCAGCCGTAGAGGAACATCGGGTGGCTCTGCTCCTTGTACCTCTTGTCGTACGCGCCCTTGTCGTAGCCGGTGAGCTTGACCTCGAGGCCGATCTTCCGCAGCTGGTCCTTCACGAACTCCGCGACCCTCAGCGGCTCGGGGACGTAGGGGCGCGACCAGGTCATGTGGATCAGCTCGACTTCCCTGGACTCCAGCTTGACCCGGGCGAGCGCCTCCTTCGCCTTCTCGAGATCGTACTCGTAATGCGGGGTGGGGCAGATGTCCTTCCAGAGGGCGGGGGGCACGAGGTTCGCCGCCGGCTCCGCGAGCCCGTGGTAGGCCAGCTCGTTCAGGGTGCGACGGTCGAGCGCCAGGGACACCGCGAGGCGGAAGTTCGGGTCGTTGTACGGCGCGCGCGTCAGGTTGAAGCCGAGATAGCTCACGGTCAGCGACGTTTCCGTGTCGAGCTTGGTGCCGGGGTCCTCCTGCAGCGTCTTCGCGTCGGCGAGGGTCGGGTGGTCCACGACCTGCACCTCGCCCTTCTTCAGCTTCTCGAGGGCGGTCTGCGGAGATTTCACCGGAACGACGATGACGCGGTCGATGGCCGGCTTCGGTCCCCAGTACCCGTCGTACCGGTCGAGCACGATCCGGACATCGCGGTCCCAGCGGACGAGCTTGTAGGGGCCGGTACCGACGGGGTTCAGCGGGAAGCGCGCGCCATGCTTCTTCACGGCCGCGGGAGAGACGATATAGGCGGGGAACAGCGTGAGGTTGTACAGCATCACCACGCTGGGCCGCTTCAACGCGAACACCACGCGATGGGGTCCGTCGGCTTCCACCTTGTCGATATCGTTGAAGTTGGGGCCATAAGGGGTGGGGTTCTTCGGGCGATCCGGATGCCCGGGCTGCAGGAAACGCTCGAACGTGAAGACGACGGCGGCCGCGTCGAAGGGCGTCCCGTCGTGGAACGTGACGTTCTTCCTCAGGTCGAAGGCGAGCTGTTTTCCGTCCGCCGACACGGTCCAGCGCTCAGCCAGCCGGGGTTCGAGATCGACGGTGTCGCCCTTATAGGTGACGAGCGTCTCGCAGATGCTCTGGATCACCTTGGCATCCTCGCCGGACTCGATCTCGGCGGGGTCGAGGGTCGTCGAATCGGTGCTGCGGGCCCAGACGAGCGCGTTCCGGTCCGCGGCGTCGCCGCCGCAGGAGGCGAGGCCGGCCGCGAGGAGGAGGAGGCAGGGCAGTCGCCGCATGAGGAATCCTTTGTAGGCGCCCGGGCGCGCGCCGTCAACGAAAGGTTGGGCGCCATTCCGAGAGCCGCTATAGTGAGGCGGATGGATCTCCTCGGGTTCCTTTCCCTCGAAGCCCCCTTCCTGATCCCGGCCGCGCGGCGGAACCGGTCCCGCGAGGCGCTGCTGAAGGCGCTCGACGACGCCTTCGCGCTGGAGAAGGACGAGGCTTCGAAGGTCCTTTATCCGGGCGCCAGCGCCGGGGACGCGGCGGGCTGGTCGAAATCGGCGCTGCGGGAGCTCGTCGAGGGCTGGTTTCTCCGGGAGGAGCTGAAAGCGTCGATCACGCCGGACGAGAAGCGCGAGCTGCTGCGCGTCATGATCCTCAGCCGGGCGCTCGACGGGTTCATGGTCCGGATGTTCCACGAGAAGAAGATCGCCTGGGAGGGGCGTCCGTCCCCGCAGAAGGGCTTCCGCGGATTCGGCCAGGAGGCCTGCGCGGCCCTCGCGCTGCGGCTCCGCCGCGGCAGCGAGCAGGGCGATATCGCCTGTCCGCTCATCCGCGGCCTTCCGGTGACGCTCATGTTCACCGACGACCCCGCGGCCGTGGCCCTCGCGCAGGTCGGGAAGAAGGGGAGCCTCTTCGACGGGCGCGATCTCCATACGGGGAATCTCGCGAAGGGCGTGCTGCCGCCGACCGCGCCGCTGGCCATCGGGACGCAGACGCTGGTGGGGATGGCGTATGCCGCGAAGTTGCGCCGGGAGGACCGCGTCTTCCTCTCGATCATGGGCGAGGGCGGCAGCTCGCTCGGCGAATGGCACGAGGCGGTGAACCTCGCGGCGGTGCAGCGGCTCGGCATGATTTTCGTCATCGAGAACAACCACTGGGCGCTCGGCACGCACTGGAGGGAGCAGACTGCGGCGCCGCGTTTCGCCCTCAAGGCCGCCGGCTACGGCATGCCCGGCATCACGATCTTCGGGAACGATCCGGACGAGATCGCGGCCGCATCCGCCTGGGCCGCCGGCCGCGCCCGGGCGGGCAGGGGCCCGACGATGATCGAGCTGGTGACCTATCGCCGGGCCGGCCACGCGCATCACGACGATCCGCGCTTCCTCGGCGCCGGCGCGATCAAAGGCTATGAGGACCCGGAGGAGCACGCCGCCTGGGAGGCTGCGGATCCCGTCGCGCTGTATGAACAGCGCCTGCTCGGCGCCGGGATCGTCGACGCGGCGGCGCTCGACCGGTTCCGTTCCGACGCTGCCGCCCGCGTCGCCGAGGTGTCGGCGGCCATCGACGCCGCCCCGTGGCCGACCCGGGCGGACATCGATGACCGCGTCTTCGCCGTCCGGACCGAGCCCGCGCCGGACTCCAGGCCGGCGAAGACGAAGCCGATGGCCTATGACGAAGCGATCCGCCAGGCGATGGTCGAGGCGATGGAGCGCGATCCGCGCGTCTTCGTCCTGGGCGAGGACGTCGGCGGCCGGTATGGCGGCGCCTTCGGGGTCACCCGCGGCCTCGTCAAGCAGTTCGGCCCCGGGCGCTGTCTGAACACGCCGATCGCCGAGAGCGCGATCCTGGGCTGCGCGGTGGGCGCCGCGATCGCGGGGATGCGGCCCATCGCGGAGATGCAGTTTGCGGACTTCGTCGCGTGCGGTTTCAACGCGCTCGTGAACAATGCCGCGAAGGCGCACTGGCGCTTCGGCCGGGCGGTCCCGATGGTCGTGCGGCTCCCTTATGGCGGCGCCACCGGGTCCGACAAGCTCCTGAGCGGCGGCCCTTTTCATTCCCAGTGCCCCGAGGCGTGGTTCCTCCGAGTTCCCGGCCTGAAGATCGTGGCCCCGTCGACGGCCGCCGACGCGAAGGGCCTGCTCACCGCCGCGCTGCGGGACGGCAATCCCGTCCTCTTCCTCGAGGCGAAGGGGCTCTACGGCATGAACCACCCGGACCGCCTGCAAGACGTCCCGCTCGGCGACTATGAAGTTCCGATCGGCAAGGGCATCGTCCGCCGCGCGGGTCGCGACGTGACGCTGCTGACCTACGGTCCGATGGTCACGGTGGCGCTCGCGGCCGCGGAGATGCTCGCGCGCGACGGCATCGATCTGGAAATCATCGACCTGCGGACGCTCGTGCCGTTCGATGAGGCGCTGATCCTCGAGTCGGTCGCGAAGACGCACCGGGTGATCATCCTTCACGAGGATGCGAAGCGGGGCGGCGTGGGGGCGGAGCTCGCGGCGATCCTCGCGGAGAAGGCGATCTTCGACCTCGAGGCGCCAATCCTTCGCGTGACGGCCCCCGACATGCCGTCCCCGTATTCCCCCCCGCTCGAATCGGCCTACCTGCCGAAGGCGGGGGACGTCGTCGCCGCGGCTCGCTCGCTGATGGAACGCTGAGGGAGCGCGGTTCTCCGAAGCGGAGCCTCCGTGTTGAATCCGGCGTTCACGCCGCGGGCAGGCTCAGGACGATCACGCGGCCCCTGAACCGCAGGTCGCCGCCGTGCTCCCGCGCGATGCGGCGGCAGACGGCGAATTCCTCCGTGTCCGCGTCGATGCGGCGGGGAAACGTGAGCCGGATCCAGGCGCGCGGCCGGCGGCCCCCGGTCTCGACCTTGACCCTGCCCTCGGAGGTCCGGACCTGGAGGAGCAGGCGCCGCAGCACCATGCGGATCGGCCACGGCCGGATCAGGACCGGGGGAGGGGAACCCGGGACCAGGGAGAGATGTCCGTGCAGGCCGGCGGCCTCCTCCTTCAGGGCCGACACGAGAATCGAGTTGAGATCGGCCCACTGTTTGCGCTCGCGCAGCAGCTCGCCCGCGGCCAGCATTCCGACGAGCACCTCGTCCCCCGGCGGCGGTTCCAGCGCCTGGCGCCCCACCATGCGCTCCAAGGCTGCGATCTTGGCCTCATACTCTTGCATCACGGCAGCCGCATGCACGTCGTCGTCCAGGGCGCGCATCATGCGCTGGACGTAGCTTATCCCAATCAGCCAATATCGGTGGCTGATTTTAAAGAGATGGCAACTCTGGCCATCCAGGATGTAGTGAGTCGAGGGAAAACTCCATTTCTTGTGGGTGGCACGGGCTTATATGTCGATGCCGTAATCTTCGATTTTAGCTTCAGAAAGAGTAATGCCAACGACGATCATCGTGCTAAGCTAGAGGCTCTATCTGTTGAAGAGCTTCAGCAGATATTATTCAATATGCAGCTTCCGTTGCCCGGGAATCAACAAAATCCCCGACATCTCATACGTCAAATAGAAGCGAAAGGTCAGCAATC
>Ga0137409_10008358_pt1 | contig 10570 bp, 9 predicted proteins | sample CZODoug1_16funga_FD_122059 | JGI IMG/M metagenome (GOLD analysis project Ga0137409, IMG submission 122059) | Vadose zone soil fungal communities from Angelo Coast Range Reserve, California, USA - CZODoug1_16fungal (Hybrid Assembly) | ecosystem: Environmental > Terrestrial > Soil > Vadose zone... | reverse complement strand
TCGCGCAAGGCGGCGGAACGCCTGGTGATTAACCAGGTGGTCTCCGAGATGCAAGCCAACCTGCGCGCCATCGAACAAGTGCTCGACGTGTTTTTCCGCGATTCCACGAAGCGCGACGAGCTCGCATCGCTCGACAAACCCATGCGTCAACTGCTCGGCGCGCTCGAGATGCTGGGCGAAGGACGCGCCCAAGAGACTCTCGCCGCGGCCGCCGAGGAAATCCGTCGCTTCTCGAACCCCGATCGCCGCCCCAACCCGCAGGAGTTCGAGCGCGTCGCCCAGACTCTGTCGGGCCTGGGCTTCTACATCGAGGGCCTGGCGCACGGAAACGCCGACTTCGACGCGGCGATGCGGCCGATCGCGGCGCTGGAAAAAGAGGAAGGCGATGGCGCCCGACAGGCGCCGAGCGTCGAGGCGCATATCGCCGAGCAGCAACGCGAGACGGCAGGCCTGTACGAGGAATGGAAGGACAAACCCGAAGACACGGAGCTTCGCGCCGAGCTGAAGAAGAGCCTGGCGGCCCTGCAGAAAGACGCCGGACTCGTCGCCGACCAGAAACTGGAAGCTTCGGCCGCCGAGGCGCTGAAAGCGCTCGACAAGACGGCCACCATGCCGCTCACGCCTTTCCTGAGGGAGGCCGTCGAGAAAGCCACCTCGACGGCGGTGCCTTCTCCGTCGCCTGAGGCGACCAAGCTCATAGACGCGAGCGCCGAAGCCGTCGACGCCGAGCTCCTGGGCGTCTACCTGGAGGAATCCGACGAGGTGCTGGCGTCGATTCGCGAGCAGCTCGATACGGTGCGCGAGCAGCACGCCAACAAGGAAGCACTGATCACCATCCGCAGGGGATTCCACACGCTGAAAGGCAGCGGACGCATGGTGGGTCTCATGCGGCTGGGCGAGGCCGCATGGGCGGTCGAGCAGACCATGAATGCCTGGCTGCAGGACGAGCGCGCCGCCACCCCCGCCCTGCTGCAGCTGATCGGACTCGCGCACGAGTACTTTTCGGACAACGTGAAGCGCCTGAAAGCGGGCGGAAGCTCGAGCGACGAACGCGCGCTCGTCTCCGCCGCGGAACGCGTTCGCCGGGGAGAAGCTCCGGAGCGCGCGATCCCGGCGGAGGCGACCCAGGCCTCCGCGTCGGTGGAGCCGCAGGGCGACCTGACCTTTGCCGCCGGGGATGCCGCCAGCGGACCGGCGGAGATCGAAGACTTCGTGCAGCTCGGGTCCAGCCGGGTCTCGACGACCCTCTTCACCATTTTCAGCGGCGAAGCACGCGAACATATTTCGGCGATCAAGGAGGAGCACGAGACGCTGCGCCAGCACGGGGTGGTCAGCGACGCGCTGCTGCGCGCCGTGCACACCCTCGCCGGTACATCGGGGACGGTCAAGATATCCGCGCTCTCGGATCTGGGTTACTCGCTCGAGGGGGCACTCCAGGTGCTCGCGAACAGCGAGCTCTCCGAGGGGGAGCAGCTGATGGTCGGAGAAGCCATAGACACGCTCGAGGCCATGGTCGCGGGCGTGGTCGAGCTGCGCGTGCCCCAGCCCGTGCCGGCGCTGATCGCCCTGCTCGATCGCGTCGGCGAGGGAGCGGACGCCGCGCCGCGCACATCCGCGCAAGACAAGGGCGCGCCGGAAACTACGCCCGTTTACGCCGGCGAGGCCGAGTCCGAGGCGCTCGAGGATGAGCCTGCGGCAGCCGACATCGCCATCGATGATCTGGACATCCAGACCTCGCTCGAGCGCCGCCAGCGCCGGCTCGACGACGACCTCGACCCCGAGCTCATGCAGATCTTCCTCGACGAGGCACACGAGCTGGTTCCCTCCGTCGGTGCTGCGATGCGGGACTGGCGCGAAACTCCCGGCAATCCTGCGCTCGGCCAGGCGCTGCAGCGCGTTCTGCATACCTTGAAAGGCAGCGCGCGCATGGCCGGCGCGATGGCGATGGGCGAGCTGACCCACCACATGGAGACGCGCGTCGAGAACGCCCTGTCGGTGAGGACGCTGCCCGCGGCCCTCTTCGAGGAATTGGAAACCTCCTGGGACCGAATGGGGTTCCTGTTCGAGCTACTGCAGAAAGGCGGCGCCGCCGCCGCCCCCGAGCTGCCCGCGGTCGCTCCCGCAACGGAGCCGTCGGCGGACGTCGAGCAGGCGAAGCCGGCTGCGGCCGTGCCCGCATCCGCGCCCGCGGAGGCGAAGCCGACCGCGGTCGGGCCTGCGGTGCCGAAACCGGTCCCGCCCTCCGAGCGCGAGCTCCAGCCCAAGGCGCTGCTGCGCGTGCGCGCCGACGTCGTCGACCGGCTGGTGAACCAGGCCGGCGAGGTCGCCATCGCACGCAGCCGGATCGAAGGCGAAATGCGCACGCTCAAGGGGGCCATGCAGGAGCTCACCGACAACGTCTTGCGTCTGCGCGCGCAGCTGCGCGAGATCGAGATCCAGGCCGAATCGCAGATGCAGTCGCGCCTGGAAATCGCCAAGGAAACGCAGCGGGGGTTCGATCCGCTCGAGTTCGACCGGTTCACGCGCTTCCAGGAAGTGACGCGGCTGATGGCCGAGAGCGTAAGCGACGTATCGACCGTGCACGGCAACCTCGTCAATTCGGTCGACGAAACGGAAAAGGCGCTTCTCGCGCAGGCGCGCTTGAACCGCGACCTGCAGCAGGACCTGATGCGCGTGCGCATGGTCCCGTTCGGCAGCCTTCAGGAGCGCCTCTACCGCATCGTGCGCCAGACGGGCAAGGAAGTCGGAAAGCGCGCCAACCTGGAGATCAAGGGAACCCAGGTCGAGCTCGACCGCTCGGTGCTCGAGCGCATCACCGGACCGTTCGAGCACCTGTTGCGCAACGCCATCACGCACGGCATCGAAGCTCCGGCCAAGCGCCGGGGGGCGGGAAAGGCCGAGATCGGCGAGATTCGCCTCGAGCTGAAACAGGAAGGCAACGAGGTGCAACTCGCCTTGTCGGACGACGGCGCGGGCTTGAACATCGAGCGGATCCGGGAGAAGGCGATCGAAAAGGGTTTGATGCAGGCGAACTCGGACCTGTCCGAAGCGGAGGTCGCGGACTTCATCTTCCACGCGGGTTTCTCGACCGCTGAGGAGGTTTCGCAGGTCGCCGGACGAGGCGTCGGCATGGACGTGGTGCGCAGCGAGGTCGCCGCCCTGGGCGGGCGCGTCGAAATGCGTTTCACCAAAGGCCAGGGCACGCGCTTTGCGATCTATCTTCCGCTCACGCTCGCGGTGACGCAGACGGTGCTGGTGAGGGCCGGCGCCAAGACCTATGCGATTCCCTCGGTGATGGTCGAGCAGGTGCTGCAGCTCAGGCAGGAACAGCTGGTCGCGGCGTACCAGTCGCGGCAGACGGTGTGGCAGGATCGGCACTATCCGTTCCACTATCTTCCGCACTTGCTCGGGATTTCCGAAGCGATCGCCGAACAGAAACGCTTCTCCCCGACCCTTTACCTGCGCAGCGGCACCAACTCCATCGCTCTGCACGTCGACGACATGGTCGGCAGCAACCAGGAAATCGTGGTGAAGGCGATCGGTCCTCAGCTGCAGCGCATCGCCGGGATCACTGGGGCCACGGTGCTCGGCACGGGCGAAATCGTGCTCATCCTGAACCCGGTGCAGCTCGCACTGAAGGAAGTCGCGGCGCGTCCCGCGATCGTCCACGAAGCGCCCAAGCCGCAGGCCGCCGCCACGCAGCCCACGATCATGGTGGTCGACGACTCGCTCACCGTGCGCAAGGTCACAGGGCGCCTGCTCGAGCGCCAGGGCTATCTGGTCGTCACGGCGCGCGACGGGGTGGAGGCGATGGAGAAGCTGCAGACAATGGTGCCCGACGTGATGCTCGTCGACATCGAAATGCCGCGCATGGACGGCTTCGATCTCACGCGCAACGTCAGAGCCGACGTGAGGCTCGCCCGGGTGCCGGTGATCATGATTACCTCCCGTACGGCCGACAAGCACCAGAACTACGCCAGGGAGATCGGCGTGAGCCATTTCCTGGGCAAGCCCTACCAGGAAGACGACCTGCTGGAAAAGATTTCCGGATTTCTCAGGGCACGCAAGGCGGCCGCCTGATCGGCCGCACGAAGGCCGGGGCGCCGCAAAAATTGTGCGCGGGCACCGCGGGGTTTAGAATACCGCTTCGCCCATGGCTCAGGTCAACCTCACCAATCATTTCCTGATCGCCATGCCCAACATGGTCGATCCGTTCTTCGCGCGTACCCTGACCCTCCTCTGCAAGCACGACGACAAAGGAGCCGTCGGCGTCGTGGTGAACCGTCCGATCGAAATGACACTGGGCGCCCTGTTCGAGCGCTTGAGCCTGCCTCTGGAGTCGGAGATCCTGGTAAACGAGCCGGTCTACTTCGGCGGGCCGGTGCACACCGATCGCGGTTTCGTGCTGCATCAACCGCCCGGCAAGTGGCAGGCGACGCTTTCGGTGGACGACAAGATGGCTCTTACGACCTCCAAGGACATCCTCGAGGCGGTCGGGCAGGGGGGCGGTCCGCGCAAAATGCTGGTCACGCTGGGTTACTCGGGCTGGGCCGCCGGGCAACTCGAGAACGAGATCAAGCAGAACGCCTGGCTGACCGTCGAGGCCAAGGATGCGATCATCTTCGACACCCCGGCCGATGAGCGTTTACCGGCAGCGATGAAGCTGCTCGGCGTCGACTTCGCGAAGCTCTCGGAGGAGGCAGGGCACGCGTGAGCCAGGCGGCAGTGGCCCCGTCCAAGGTCTCCGGCCACACCATACTCGCTTTTGATTTCGGCGAGCGCTGGGTCGGCGTCGCGGTCGGCGACACCGAGACGCGTCTCGCCAGTCCGCTGGGCATGTTCGAAGCAGAGAATCCCTCGCGGCGCATGGCCGAGGTCGAGTCTCTTGTGCGCGAGTGGCGTCCCGATCGACTACTGGTCGGGCTTCCCCTCGCGATGGACGGGGGCGAGCACGAGATGACGCGGCGCGCGCGCCGCTTCGCACGGCAGCTCGAGGCGCGCTTCCGGCTGCCGGTGGACCTCGCGGACGAGCGCCTGTCTTCGGCGTCGGCCGAATCCGCGCTTCGCGAAGCGGGTCGCGGCTCGCGCAAGCACAAGCACGAAGTCCACGCGCTCGCGGCGAAGGTCATTCTCCAGAGCTACCTCGATGAATCTCCCGGACGCTGAAGCCCTGTGCTCCGAGCTGGTGCGCAAGCTGCGTGCGGGCGTCACGGCTTCCACCGGCATCGTCGGCATTCGCACCGGCGGCGCCTGGCTCGCAGAGCGGCTGCACCGGGAGCTCGCGCTCGCGACGCCGATGGGCGCGCTCGACATCTCCTTCTACCGCGACGACTTCGACAAGGCAGGACTTCGCCATCAGGTGAAGCCGTCTCAGATTCCCTTCGACGTCAACGACCGTCACATCGTCGTCGTCGACGACGTGCTCTACACCGGGCGGACGGTGCGTGCGGCGATGAACGAGCTGTTCGACTACGGGCGCCCGGGGAAGATCGAGCTTGCGACCCTTGTCGATCGCGGCGAGCGGCAATTGCCGATCGCCGCGCAGTACGTCGGCGCCACGCTTTCTGTCCCCGCCGGGAAGCTCCTGCGGCTGATGCGCGACGAGCACGGCAAATTCACCTTGCGACTGTCCGATGCGAAACCCGCAGGTTAACGGCGACGGAACGCTCCAGCACCTGCTCACGATAGAGGGGCTGCCGCGCGAAGCGCTGGTGCACATCCTCGATACGGCCGCATCGTTCATGGGTGTAACCGAGCGCGAGGTGAAGAAGGTGCCGCTCCTGCGCGGCAAATCGGTCTTCAACCTGTTCTTCGAGCCTTCGACGCGCACCCGCACCACCTTCGAGATCGCGGCGAAGCGTCTGTCTGCGGACGTGATCAACCTGAACATCGCCGTGTCGTCTTCCACCAAAGGCGAGACCTTGCTCGACACGGTCGACAATCTCTCGGCGATGTACGCGGACATGTTCGTGGTGCGTCATTCCTCGAGCGGCGCGGCCCATCTGATCGCGAGCCACGTCGCCCCGCACGTGCACGTGATCAACGCCGGCGATGGACGCCACGCCCACCCGACGCAGGGGCTGCTCGACATCTATACTATCCGCCACTACAAGAAGGATTTCACCAATCTCTCGGTGGCGATCGTCGGCGACGTGCTGCACTCGCGCGTCGCTCGCTCGTTCATCCACGCGCTCACCACGCTCGGCACACCGGACGTGCGCGTGATCGGGCCGCGCACTCTGCTTCCCGCCGGGGTCGAGCAGCTGGGCGTCTCGGTTCATCACGACATGCGCAAAGGGCTGGCGGGCTGCGACGTGGTGATGATGCTGCGACTTCAGAACGAGCGCATGAAAGGTCCGCTGCTTCCCTCGGCGCAGGAATTCTTCAAGTCCTACGGACTCACGCCCGAGAAGCTCGCCGTCGCGAAACCCGACGCGATCGTCATGCACCCGGGGCCGATGAACCGCGGCGTCGAGATCGATTCTTCGGTCGCCGACGGGCCGCATTCGGTGATCTTGCCGCAGGTCACGTTCGGCATCGCGGTGCGCATGGCCGTGATGAGCATCCTCGCCGGAAACTGAAATGGAAAAACTCAAACCGCCCGCTTTCGACCCCAGGGACCTGCCCGAAGTGTCGAGCACCGGCTATCCCGAGCCTTACAAGAGCCGGGTGGCGGGCCGGCACCGCCGCCGGCTGGGCGATCGTGCCGGCCTGAAGAACTTCGGCGTGAACCTCACGCGTCTGGATCCGGGCGCCGAGTCCTCGATGCGGCATTGGCACGCGAAGCAGGATGAATTCATCTACGTCGTGGAAGGCGAGATCACGCTGATCACCGATGCCGGGCGGCAGAAGCTCGCGCCTGGGATGGCGGCCGGGTTTCCTGCGGGCAAGGCCGACGGCCACCAGCTCGTCAACGAGACCAACACGCCGGTGCTGTACCTGGAGGTCGGCGATCGCACCCCCGACGACAGCGCGAGCTACCCCGATGTCGACCTCGCGGCGCACATGGAGGACGGCAAGTTCGTGTTCACCCGCAAGGACGGCAGCCCTTTCAAGTGACCCACGTTCACATAAAAGGCGGCAGGCTGATCGACCCGAAGAACCGCGTCGACGCGAAACAGGACATCTTTCTTTCGGAGGGTAAGATCGCCGCGCTCGGAAAGGCACCGTCGGGTTTCCGCGCCGAGCGCACGATCGATGCCGCGAACCTCGTGGTCTGCCCGGGCCTGATCGATCTTTCCGCGCGGCTGCGCGAACCGGGATTCGAGTACAAGGCGACGCTCGAATCGGAGATGCAGGCCGCGGTCGCAGGGGGCGTGACGAGCCTCGCCTGTCCTCCCGACACCGATCCGCCGCTCGACGAACCGGGTCTGGTCGAGATGCTCAAGTACCGCGCCCGGAACCTCAACCTCGTGCACGTCTACCCGCTGGGCGCGCTGACCTGGAAGCTGGGCGGCGAGCGACTCACGGAGATGGTCGTGCTGCGCGACGCCGGCTGCGTCGCGTTCTCACACGCGGATACTCCGATTCCCGATACGCAGATGCTGTGGCGGGCACTGCAATACGCTGCGACTTTCGGCATCGCAGTGTGGCTGCGGCCCCAGGACGGCTATCTCGAGCGTGGGGGCGTCGCGCACGACGGCGAGGTGGCGACCCGCCTCGGCCTGCAAGGCATCCCGGCGTTCGCCGAGACCATCGCCCTGTCTACAATCCTGCATCTAGTGCGTGCGACGCGCGCCCGGGTCCACCTGTGTCGGCTGTCCACCGCCGAAGGGGTGGCGATGGTGCGCGCGGCGAAGGAGGAAGGCCTGCCCATTACCTGCGATGTGAGCGCGCATCACGCACACCTCTCGGAGATCGACCTCGGCTACTTCGATTCGCACTGCCACGTGGTACCGCCCTTCCGTGGCCTTCGCGACCGCGACGCGCTCCGCGCAGGGCTCGCCGAGGGCACCATCGACGCGCTGTGCTCGGACCACGCCCCGGTGGACGAGGACGCGAAGCAGATCCCTTTCGCCGAATCGGAGCCGGGGGCGACGGGCCTCGAGCTGCTGCTGCCGCTTACCCTGAAGTGGGCGAAGGAGATGCGCATCGCGCTTCCGCAGGCGCTTGCCGCAGTAACTTCCCGTCCCGCCGCGATCCTGGGTGTGCCCGCGGGGGACCTCGCCGTGGGCCGGGAGGCGGACTTGTGCGTATTCGACGCGGACGCGCACGTGAAGATCACGCCCGACTTGCTCAAGAGCCAGGGCAAGAACACGCCCTTCATCGGCTACGAGCTGCCCGGCCGCGTGCGGTACACGCTGGTCGGCGGGCAGGTCGTGTACGAGGCCTAACCTCCTCCGGGCACCAGGCGGGCGACGTTGTCGAGCAGGATGAGCAGGATCTGCGCGACGACCAGCACGAACAGGGGCGAGAGGTCGACGTTCCCGATCGTCGGGATGACGCGCCGGAACACGGCGTAGAACGGGCGGGTCAGGGCGTCGAACACCGGCGCGAGCGGAGCGCGGGGGTTGACCCAGCTGATGATGACCTGGACGACGATCACGCCAATCAGCAGATACAGCGAAGCGCGCAGGAGCTCCATGGCGGCAACCGTGAAAAGCAGCCCCGCTGCGATGCCGGGCGCGCTCGCGAACGATAAGCCGCGCAGCCAGTAGATCAGGACCAGCATCAGGGCCTCGGCGAACCAGGCGATCAGCATGGTCGCGAGATCGAGCCCGAGCAGCCCGGGAACGACGCGGCGAACCGGCTTTACGAGCCAGTCGGTTATCGCGGAGACGAACTGTCCCACCGGATTGCGGAACGGCGCGCGCAGCCACTGCATATAGAAGCGCAAGAGCAAGGCGTAGACGAAGACGCCGAACGCGGTCTGTATCAGCAAATGGCCGATCTGGCTAAGCATCGCAGGCGTTCCGTCTCATTCCTTGCCCAACTCTTCCCCGAGCTCCTTGCCGCGCTCGTTCGCGGCATGGATCGCGCGGATGACCGCCGCCTTGACTTCGTCTTTCGCCATGCTCGCCAGGGCCCGCTCGGTGGTGCCGCCCTTGGAGGTCACGCGCTCGCGCAGCACCGCGACCGGATCGGGACTCGAGGCGGCGAGCTTGGCCGCACCGCTGAAAGTGTCGAGCACGAGGCGATGGGCGATCGCGACGGGCAGACCCAGTTCCCCCGCCGCCTCCTCGACGGCTTCGATGAAGTAGAAAACATACGCCGGTCCGCTGCCGGAGATCGCGGTCACCGCGTCCATCTGCGACTCGTCGGTGATCCAGACGGTGTCACCCACCGCGCCGAGAATGGTCTCGGTCTGCTCGCGGTCCTCGCGCGTGACCGCCTTCGAGAAAGGATAAAGCCCGGCGACGCCTTCGCCGATCATCGCCGGCGTATTGGGCATCGCCCGGACCAGGCGCGTGTGGCCCTTCATCCACTTGGAAATATTGGCGAGACGCACGCCGGCGGCGATGCTGATGACGAGGTTCGCGTTGTCCGCGATGCCGGATTTCGCCGCGGCCTCGCGCAGGTGCTGCGGCTTGACCGCGAACACGATGACATCGCCCGCGCGCACCGCGTCCTTGGGCTTGTCGAAGCAAGTCACGCCGTACTTGTCGACCAGCTTGCGGCGCGCTTCCGCGCTGATCTCGACCACGCGGATGTCCTGCAGCGGGAAATCCTTGCGCAGCATTCCGCCGATGAGGGCGTCGGCCATGTTGCCGCCGCCGATGAATGTGATTCTCATGACTTTCGCTCTCCAAAAATTGCCGAGCCCACGCGCACCATGGTCGCGCCTTCGGCGATCGCCGCTTCCATGTCGGCCGACATGCCCATCGAGAGCGTGTCCAGCGCGAGCCCTTCGCCGCTCAGATCGTCGCGCAGCGCGCGCAGTTGCGCGAAGCGAATGCGCTGCAAACTCTCATCGGAGGTCGCCTCGGGGATCGCCATCAGCCCGCGGAGCTTCAGGCGCGGTAGACGGGAAATCTGCTTTGCGAGCGTCCGGAGGTTCTCGGGAGACACACCGCTCTTGCTGCCCTCGCCCGAGACGTTGACCTGAATGCACACCTGCAGCTCCGTTTGTTCCGTGCCGCGGGCTTGCGAGAGCCGCGCGGCGATTTTTTCGCGGTCGATCGAGTGCACCCAATCGAAGTGCTCGGCGATCAGGCGCGTCTTGTTGCTCTGGATCGGGCCGATGTAGTGCCAGGTGAGGCCGAGGGCCCGAACCTCGCGGATCTTGTCGACGCCCTCCGTGACATAGTTCTCACCGAAATCACGCTGGCCCGCCATCGCGGCCTCGCGCACCGCCGCCGAAGCGAAGGTCTTGCTCACCGCGACCAATCGCACCGAGTCCGCGGGCCTTCCGGCCGCGCGGGCCGCAGCTTCGATACGCTGTCTCACGGCTTGCAAGTTCGCTGTAATTGAGGACATAATCAGCGCGGCGATGCAAGCGCGGCGCGCTTCGAAAAGCCCCGCTCTTTCATTCGCTTAGGCCAGGGCTCCGGCCGCCCAATCCAAGGGGGATTATAGAGTGGATATCTCCGAACTCCTAGCCTTCGTCGTCAAGAACAAGGCCTCCGACCTG
>Ga0137409_10008356_pt1 | contig 10570 bp, 6 predicted proteins | sample CZODoug1_16funga_FD_122059 | JGI IMG/M metagenome (GOLD analysis project Ga0137409, IMG submission 122059) | Vadose zone soil fungal communities from Angelo Coast Range Reserve, California, USA - CZODoug1_16fungal (Hybrid Assembly) | ecosystem: Environmental > Terrestrial > Soil > Vadose zone... | reverse complement strand
TGGCGCTGGAGGTCGTCGTAGAAATCCCGCGGAAACACCTCCCGCACGTACACGTGCGGGTAGGGAAGAAGCTGCAGCGGCGCGGCTGCGATGTTGTCGCCGACCGCCCGCTCGACGGCGTCCTGGTGCTCGCGCGCTTTCACCGATTTTGCTTCTTGCGGTAGGAGTCCAGCGCTTGCCTGAGCCTTGAGCGCTCCTCGCTCGGCACGTCGTCCATCAGGAACTTGCCCTCTTCGATCTCGACGTAGTACTGGCCGGCGAGATGATGCGCTTCTTCGCCGAGGTCCCAGATCAGCAGCCGGCGGCTGCCGAGCCGGTATTCGGCGACCAGCCGGTTTTCCGGGTGGAAGTACTGGCCGAACACGCGCTTGAACTCCTCCTCGCCGACCTTCGCGCGGTAATCGCGCAGCAGCTCGTAGCGCCGCTGCGGCGCGTTCGACAGGCGCGCGGCTTCCTCGATGTTGCCGTCAGCCAGGTAACGCAGGAGCTGTTTCGCGGCCTCCAGGGCGCTGCCCGCCGACCCGGAGGCGAGCAGCATCGGCTCCTCGGCATGCGCGAGCGCCGCCGCCGCGACCAAAAACAGGGACAGACCCCATTTTCCGCCGGCCTTACGCAGCAGCTCGGTGAGCCGATGCAATGCCGAATCCGGCGAGCAGCTCGCCGCGCTTCTTGCGCGCCGCGACGATGTTCTTCATCTTGATATGGCCGTAGCCGCGGATCTCCTCCGGCAGCGACGCGATCTGCACGGCGAGCGCGTGGCTCTGCGGCGACAGGCCCTGCAGCAGCTGCTCCACCGTCTGCTCGTACTCGCCGATCAGCGCGCGCTCGGTGCGGCGCTCTTCGGTGTAGCCGAAGAGATCGAGCGGGGTTCCTCTCAGCCCTTTGAGGTTCTTCAAGATCCTGAATAAACCAGAAACCCATGGCCCGAAACGCATCTTGCCTGGCTCGCCGGTCAGCGGATCCCTGCGCGCGAGGAGCGGCGGCGAGAGGTGGTAGACCACGCGGTAGTCGCCCTCGAACATGGCCTCGATCTTTTTCTCGAACTGGCCGTCCGCGTGCAGGCGCGCGACCTCGTACTCGTCCTTGTAGGCGAGGAGCTTGGCGTAGTAGCGTGCCACCGCTTCGGTGAGTTTGGAGCCGCTCGCCTTTTCCTTTTCCATTGTCCTGACTTTTTCCACCAGGCTGCGGTAGCGTTCCCCGTAACGTTCGTCCTGGTATTCGGTCAAAAACTTCACCCGCCGCTCGATGAGCTCGTCGAGATTGCGCGACAGATGCTGCTCGATCGGGATCACGGCCGCCGGCGTCGCGATGCGCTGCACGCGCTCGGGGTCGAGCGCGGCGTGCCGGCCCCACAGGAAGCTCTTCTTGTTGAACTCCACCGCCACGCCGTTCAGCTCGATGGCGCGCTCGAGCGAGGCCCCCGAGACCGGGACCCAGCCCTTCTGGTAGGCGTAGCCGAGCATGAACATGTTGGTCGCGATGGCGTCGCCCATCAGGCCGCTGGCCAGCTCGGTGGCCGCGACGAACGCGGCGTTGCCGCTGCCGCAGGCCTCGATGATGTCGCGCTGCAGGTCGCTTCCCGGCAGCTGCCAGTTCGGGTTCCTCACGAACTCCGCGGTGGGCGTGACGCTCGCGTTCACCACCGCGCGAGTGCGCGCAGGCGCCATCTTCGCGATCGCGTCGGTGCTGGCGGTCACGACCAGGTCGCAGCCGATGACCAGGTCCGCGCCGCCGGTGTCGAGCCGCGCCGCGTGCAGGTCCTCGGGCCGCGCGGCGACGCGCACGTGCGACATCACGGCGCCGTACTTCTGCGCGAGGCCCGACATGTCGAGCACCGACACCCCCTTGCCTTCGAGGTGCGCCGCCATGCCGATGATCTGGCCGATGGTGATGACGCCCGTGCCGCCGATGCCGGTGACAAGAATGCCTTTCGCCTTGTCCAGTGAGGGGAGTTGCGGTTCCTGGATAGGAGGAAATTCATCGCGAGCGGCGGAAGCGGATTTGCCCTTCCTGAGACGGCCGCCCTCGACGGTGACGAAGCTCGGGCAGAAGCCCTTCAGGCAGGAGTAGTCCTTGTTGCACGAAGACTGGTTGATGACGCGCTTCCTGCCGAACTCCGTCTCGAGCGGCTCGACCGAAAGGCAGTTCGACTTGACGCTGCAGTCGCCGCAGCCCTCGCACACCCTCTCGTTGATGACGGCGCGGACCGCCGGGTCCGGATATTCGTTGCGCTTGCGGCGGCGGCGCTTTTCCGAGGCGCAGGTCTGGTCGTAGATCAGCGCCGAGACGCCTGGCATCTCGCGCAGCTCTCTCTGCACCCGGTCGAGCTCGTCGCGGTGGCGGATCGTCACCCCCGGCGCCCAATCGGTCCCCGCCGGGTATTTCTGCGGCTCGTCGGTGACGATGACGATCGGCTTCACGCCTTCGGCGGCGAGCTGGCGCGAGATGATCGCCGGGTCGAGCGGGCCGTCGTGGCGCTGCCCGCCGGTCATCGCCACCGCGTCGTTGTAGAGGATCTTGTAGGTCATGTCGACCTTCGCCGCCACGGCGGCGCGGATCGCGAGCAGCCCCGAATGGAAGTACGTGCCGTCGCCGAGATTGGCGAAGATGTGCTTCTCGTTGGTGAAGGGCGCCTGGCCGATCCACGGCGCGCCCTCGGCCCCCATGTGCGTGAAGGTGGCCGTGCTGCGGTCCATCCAGACCGCCATGAAATGGCAGCCGATGCCCGCCGTCGCGCGGCTGCCTTCCGGAACGCGCGTCGAGGTGTTGTGCGGGCAGCCCGAGCAGAAATAGGGCTGGCGTATCGCCGTGACGCGCGGCTTCGACAGAAGCTTGTCCTTGAAGTCGAGGAATGCCAGTCTCTCTGTAAACTGACTTCCCAAAGAAACATTCATGTTTAACTTCGCGAGGCGCTGCGCAATGACACGCGCGACCAGCGCCGGCGAATGCTCGTAGTGCGCGGGAAGCAGCCAGCTGCCGGCCGGCTTGCCGCCGCTGCGGCTCCACTCGCCGCTGTCGTCGAACTTGCCGACCACGCGCGGCGCGCGCACGCCTTCCTTCCAGTTGTAGAGCTCTTCCTTGATCTGGTACTCGATGAGCTGGCGCTTCTCCTCGACCACCAGGATCTCCTCCAGCCCGTCGGCGAAGCGCCGCGCGCCCTGCGGCTCGAGCGGCCACGACATGCCGACCTTGTAGACGCGCAGGCCGATGTCGCGCGCCACGCGCTCGTCGATGCCGAGATCGGCGAGCGCTTGCATGACGTCGCCGAACGACTTGCCGGCGGTGACGATCCCAAGCCTTGCCCTGGGGGAATCAAAAATGATGCGATCGAGATGGTTGGCCCGCGCATAGGCGAGCGCGGCGTACACCTTCCAGTCGAGGATGCGCGCTTCCTGCTCGAGGATGCCGTCGGGCCAGCGGATGTTGAGGCCGTCGGATGGAAGCGTGAAGTCAACAGGAATTCTCACGTTTACCCGGTCAGGGTCTACGATTACTGAGGAACCCGATTCGACCACGTCGGTGACGCACTTGAACGCGATCCAGCAGCCCGAGTAGCGGCTCATCGCGAAGCCGTGCACGCCGAGGTCGAGGTAGTCCTGCACGTTCGCCGGATTGAGCACCGGGATCAGGCAGGCCTTGAAAATGTGCTCGGACTGGTGCGGCAGGGTGGAGGACTTCGCCGCGTGATCGTCGCCAGCGAGCACCAGGACGCCGCCGTGCTTCGACGTGCCGGCGGCGTTGGCGTGCTTGAACACGTCGCCGCAGCGGTCGACGCCCGGCCCCTTGCCGTACCACATGGCGTAGACGCCGTCGTATTTCGCGCCGGGGAAGAGGTTGACCTGCTGCGTGCCCCAGACCGCGGTCGCCGCCAGGTCCTCGTTGACGCCGGGCTGGAACTTGACGTGGTGGCTCTCGAGATGCTTCTGCGCGCGCCACAGCGCCTGGTCGAGACCGCCGAGCGGCGAGCCGCGGTAGCCCGAGACGAACCCGGCGGTGTTGATGCCGGCTCTCGTGTCGCGCTCGCGCTGCAGCAGCATCAGGCGGATCAGCGCCTGCGTGCCGGTGAGGAACACGCGGCCGCGCTCCAGCGTGTACTTGTCGTCGAGCGAGGCTTTTGCGAGGTCTGCGGGGGAGCTCATGTCCGGTCTTTTAGCACACGATATTAGACAGCAGCGCGGCCTTTGATTCTCGGTTTCAATGCGCGGCTCGGCTTGTCCCAATACGGTTCAGGGCCGAAGGATTCGGCAAGAAATTCGATGAAGGCGCGGGTCTTCGCCGGCAGGAAGCGACGATGGGGGTACACCGCGTAAATGGCCACGTCGGTGCCGAAGGTATATCCGGGGCACAACGGCACAAGCGACCCGTCCTCGAGATGGCGGCGCACATCCCACGTCGACTTCAGCGCCACCCCCAGCCCAGCGAGCGCCCACTCGCGCAGCACTTCCCAGTTGTCGCACGCGTAGCGACCGGCGACCCGGACGGAGCCCGGCTTGCCGTCGGGCCCGGTGTAGTCCCAGGTCATGGCGAAATCGCTGGTCGTGAGGCAGTTGTGGCGCGCGAGATCCTGCGGCGTGCGGGGCGTGCCGTGGGCGTCGAGGTAGGCGGGACTTGCGCAGACCACGCGCCGGTTGGGGGCGAGCTTTCGCGCCGCGAGCGAGGAATCCTCGAGGTGCGCGATGCGGATGGCGAGATCGAAGCCCTCCTCGATGATGTTCACCGCGCGATCCGACAGGCTCAGCGCGAGCTGCACTTTCGGATAGCGGGCGGCGAAGGCGGGGATCAGCGGCGCGATGTGCCGGTTGCCGAAGGACGCCGGGATGGCGACTTTCAGCGCGCCTTGCGGCTCGACGCGGCCCGCGCCCACGGCGGCGTCGGCTTCGGCGATTTCGGCCAGGACGCGGGAGCAGGTGTCGAGGTAGCTCGCTCCTTCATCGGTGAGCCGCAGGCTGCGGGTGGTGCGATGAAGCAGGCGTACGCCCAGGCGCGCTTCGAGGGCCGCAATCCGCCGGCTGACCAGCGCAGGGGAGAGTCCGAGCTCGCGCGCGGCTGAAGACAGGCTTCCGGTCGCCACCACCCTGGAAAACACTGCCATCTCGTGTAATTTTTGCATTTTCTGCAAAAGTGTTTTGCAAAGATACGGTATTCTAATCGACGCTGCAAAGCCTTAACTTTGTTGCGTCGCAACAGACGTAGTCTCGGATCCTCCTCCTCCTCTTTCCGCGATTAAGTCAGCGACAGCCGGGGGCCGGCCCGCAAGGGTCTGGCCCCTTGTTTTTTCTAGGCGATTTTCAGAAGAATCCCGATCCAGTCGCGCCCCACGGCTGCAGGAGCGTGGACACGAGCCACGTAATCCTGCGCGCGGCCGAGGCGTTCGAGCACGTCCTCGGGATGCGAAAGCGCCCAGCGTATGCCTTCGGCCAGGTCGTTCCCCACCCAGGCAAACTCGCCCAGCGCCTCGTAATAAGGGCTCGGATGACAGACCGGGAAACGACCCGCCAGCAGTGCCGCGATCAGCCGGCTGGCGTGGGCGGGGGTCTGGCCGGGCAGCAATACCAGGTCACATGCAGCAAGCGCGTGCGCCGACGCCATCGGCGACCATGCCTCGATCGACAGCCGCAGCGAATCCGGATCGTCTTCGTGCAGCCCCTCCGCCAGCGCGTCGAGGCCGCTCCCGGCCGCGCACAGGCAGCGCAATGCCAGCGGAATCTCGCGGCCAAGGCGCTGCAGTTGCGGCGCGAGCTCGATGATCGAAGCCACGCCGTCCGCCTCGCCGATCCAGAGCAGGCGCATGCGCCAGGCATCGGCCGCCACGCCGGCGCGCGCCGCGAGCCATTCCAGCGCGCGCGAGCGGCGTCTCGGTCGCGCTGCCCGTGGCTCCCCCGGGTAGCCGGCATGCGGCTCGGCGACCACCTCGACGCGCCGTTTTGCGAGCGGGCCGAGCTCCGCGGCCACGTACTGCGTAGCGGCGGTCAAGCCGGCCGCCCGTGGGAACGCGGAAGCATAAGAATCGAAGCGGGCCGTGCCGGGCCGGGGAGCGGCGACGAAATCGAGGAGCAGCACTTTCTCTGCCGCGATGCCCGCGAGCAGCTCGGCGTAACACCACTTGCCTTCATCCTCGCCCGCCAGCGAGTCTCCCAGCACGATGGCCTTGCTGTCGCGCAGAGAGGCTGCAAGATCATGTTCCGCGCGCAAAGAGTAAGCGCGCGCGTCGTATCCCAGTTCGATGAGCGCGGAGACCGGAGCCAGCGTGCGCGACCGCGCCACTGCGCTGGGACTGGTCCTCGGTGCGCCCTCCTTGATGAAAGGCGCCGCAGTGACGAATGCGTATTCCGGTCCTGCGCTCATCCTTGGAGCAGGCCGCGGACCGCTTCGATCACCGGCGGCCAATCGCCGATCGCGCGCTGGCGGACCAGCCGTACCGAGGGATACCAGGGCATCCGCTCGCCTTGCGCGCCGTAGCGCCAATCGGAGCCGAACGGCACCATGACGATCGCCGGCCGGCCGAGCGCTCCGGTGAGATGAACGAGCGCGGTGCATACGGTCACGACGCGGTCGAGCGCGCAGACCAGCGCTGCGGTCTCGTCGTAGACGTCGATCGCTCCCTGCCAGTGGTGCACGGTGATGCCATGGCGCGCGGCGAGATCGCGGATTTCGTCGTCGACGTCGGTGTATTGCAGGCTGACGAAGTGGACGCCGTCAAGGCGCAGCAGCGGCAGCAGCTGCTCCAGCGTCAGCGAGCGCCGCGCCCTGCCCGTATGGCCGACGCCGCCCTGCCATGAAAGCCCTACCTTGGGGCCGGGCCCGAGGGCGTCCAGGCGGCGTTTCCACGCCGCCACTTTTCGCTCGTCCGGCGCCAGGTAGCCGCCATGCTGGGGAAAGTCCTCCACGCGGCGGCGGAAGTGGCCCGGCAGCGAGGCCATCGGCACCTGGTAATCGGGCCGCGGCTCCAGGTGATTGACCCAGTCGTTCGCCATCGTGCGCAGCCGCGCCGTGACGGTGCAGAGGGGAAACGAGCGCGCGAAAAGCGCCCCCAGCTTGTGATCGCATTCGATCGCCACGCGCCGCGCGCGAGCGATCAGCTCGGGGATACAGGAGCCGTACATGATCTCGTCGCCGAGCCCCTGCTCCGGGTAAACCAGGATCGTCTTGCCGTCGAGCGGCTCGCCCTGCCATTCGGCGAACGGAAACTTGCGGTAGCGGCCGATGAAATTCTCCTTGCGCCGCCGCAGCTCGAAGCCTTTCCAGCCCTCGGCGAAGCGCGCATGGCGCAGCCGGCAGATGGCGAGGTTGTAGCCGATGTCGGCGTCATCGGGCGCGACTTGCAGCGCCGCCGCGAACAGCGCCTCGGCTTGCGCTTCGCGTCCGGTCAGATCCAGCAGAATGCCTTTCGTCGCCAGCGCGAGGGCGGAATTCGCATTGCGCGCCAGCGCCTTGTCGATGCAGGCAAACGCTTCCTCATAGCGCATCTGGTCGCCAAGCACCATGGCGAGATCCACCAGCAGCGCGATGTTGTCGGGGCGCGACTTGAGGCCGTCGCGAAAGCGCCGCTCGGCCTCTTCGATCTTGTTCTCGTAGCGCAGGATCTCGCCGATCTGCTGCAGTGCCTGGGCGCGCTGCGGCTCCAGGCGCAGCGCCTGCTCGAAACGCGCCACCGCCGCGGAGGTTCTGCCCTGCTCGCGCAGCACGAGCCCGAGGGCGATGAGCGCGGCTGAAGACTCGTCGTCCAGCGCCACCGCCTGCTCGGCACACGCCTTCGCCTCCTGCAGCCGCCCGCCGAGGCGAAGCAGGCCGGCGAGCCGGATCCACGCAGCGGGCGCGGCTGGATCCAGTTCGATGGCCTGCCGAAACGCGAGCTCGGCTTGTGCCGCGAGGCCCTGCTTCGAAAGCAGCTCGCCCAGCCTCACCCACAGCGCTGCATCCCTCGGCCCCAGCGCGCTCGAACGTTGCGCCAGCTGGCTCGCCTGCTCGCGATTGCCGAGCGCCATGTGCGCTTCGGCAAGCGCGAGCAGCGCCTGCGGTGCGCGCGGCTGCAGCCGTACACATTCCTCCAGGTGCGGCAGCGCCGATTGCGGTGAACCCGTCTCGAGCAGCAAGCTGCCAAGCTGTTCGCGCGACTGCGCATCGGCGGGAGCGAGCTCGACCGCGCGCTTCGCGCAGCCGATGGCTTCCTCCATCGCCCCATCCTTGCGCAATGCCGCGGCGAGAAGCGCCACTAGGCGCGGGTTGCTCGCGTCCTGCTCAAGCGCCCGGCGGCCGATGCGCAGGGCAAGCCCCGCGTTGCCGAGGCGCAGCTGCTCCTGGGCGAGAGCGGCCAGCGAGCGCTTGCGCCTGCTCCATCGGAACAGGCCGCGCAGCCTGAGCAGCAGCTCGCGCTGCAGGGCGCGGCGCGCCTCGCGCGGCATGCCGAGCTTGCGATAGACCGCGCCGAGGTTGGCGTAGGCGACTGCATGATCGGGCCGCAGCTCGGTGGCGCGGCGGTAGCTCTCGGCGGCGCGCGACTGAGCAGCAGCGTTCGATATGAATCGGGACACGAAATCTCATCTCATCTGGGGAATTCTGGGTCAGATTATTATCGTCGTCTTGGCTGCTGTGGCTTTGGATGGGGCGTTGAGTTGTTATGCGTTGCTTGCATCCTCCATATCGTACTGGGTGCTTTTTGCCGTGATGACACGGCGAGTCAGAAGCCGCCTCGACACGCTGTTTTTGAGATTTGGAATAATCATTTTGTTTTGTGCGCTGGATTATTCTAGCGGCAATTTTATGATTTCGAGGATTTCGAACCAAGCGAGTCCAGTGGATGACGGGATTCCGATTCTGTTCCATACTGACCGCCCTCAGTCCGCCACCACTCACTCGCGGCGTTGGGCGGCGTGACGCCCTTGCAATTCATGGCCACAATCAAAGCCGAGAACAGAAGATTCGCAGTCGATTTCGACGCGCTTGGAACGGACGGCAAAAGCGCGCACTTCAGGAGCTTTTACGCGCAGTCCGGAATTCCAGCCGTCCAGCCTCAGTTCTGGCGTTAGTTGCGATTGCATGAAAAAGGGCATCATCATCGTCGCCATTGCGTTCGTTGTGTACTTTGTTTTGCCGGACCGTTGGTTTGGCCGTGATCCCTCGTCTCGACTGGCTGCCCAAGCGGTTGCACGAGGAGACTTGCGGTTCTTGGCCCTGGTCAACGACGACCACACCAAGACCTTGCCCGAGGTCCCTGGGATTCCCGCCTGGTACTTTGAAACCACCGGCACCAAGCCGTTGAATGTGCCACCAAAGGTTATGGGCCCCAAGGTGTTGCAGGACGTAAAGGGTTACAACGATGCTCTCCTTCGGCAAATCAAAGCACAGGGAAAACTACATATTCTTGAGGAGGACATCGCGCGGGTTAGGGCCGAACTCGAGAGTGATGGTCGACTGCAAAAGACGAACTAACCATGCGCCTGCACCTAACCGCCGCCCGCGCTTTACGTTCATGACTAGGTTCCAATTCCATCGCCCTTGCTGCGCTCCATCCCCCTCCCCGGCGGCGGTAGGTGAGGCGCGGTGTTCGGCTTCTCGGCGTGTCGGCCGCGCATTTGAATGAACAGCGTACCGACAGACCGTGCAGCAGTGTTGGAAGCTTGGGGATGGCGCGACCCGGTTGCTGCCGTCGCGCAGAGCCTTTGCACGGAACTTCAGCGGGAGCTTCCTCCCGGCCATTTGCTATATGGGCGAGCAGTCGAAACGGTCGCATATCGCGAGGATCAGGATGATGTTCTGTTCCGCCACCGAGACCAGAAGGACAGATTCACCGTCATTCACTTGACCTGGACTCGGAAAAGAGAGATCAATGCCGAGCATCCGTCGGTTTGCTTTGATGGCACGCTTGCTGAGTTTTTGAGGGAGCAAGAGAGGTTTTATGGTCCTGAGCAATAAAAGGCCGAACCAGCTTGGTGCAGGCAACGGCGCGGTCGACCTTTTGTTCCATATCGGACGTTTTGAGCGCGCCGTGCCTGACCACGAGCGTTCGGCGTCATGAGCACATGAAGCGATCTCCCAAGAAAGTCTTGTTCTGGTCGGGCATCGCAGTCGCCGCGTATTTCGTCCTGTACTTCTCGAGCGTGCAACTCCTGACGCACAAGAGCGCGGGGCCAGTGACTCCTGTGCCGGAATATGTTCCAAATGACGGAGAGTTAATCCACGCTGTCTTCGCGCCCGCACACTTCATTGACTCCATGTTGTTGCGCCGAGGCTACTGGGCACCGCGACGGACCTCGCCGAACCCGGCGGCTTCACTGGACGGCGGCCGTCCGCTTCTGTTTGCATTTTTGGCTCGCTGGCCCGCCGCCAGTGAGCCGGAATGTTAGCCCATTATGCAAAAGAGCCCGCGCAAGTTCCTTCTCCTTGGCACCGTGGGCCTAATTGTCATTGCGCTCTGGGTGGGCCTGAGTTAGCCCAATCCCGATACCGATCAAGCCCACCACCGCAACTTGCAGCGACGCGACGATGTTTATTTCCGGCTGACAGCCATGGAGCAACACCTTGGGGGCGATGTCTCTGGCCTCCTTGGCGTGCGGGCGCTTGAAAGAAAATA
>Ga0137409_10002214_pt1 | contig 10570 bp, 7 predicted proteins | sample CZODoug1_16funga_FD_122059 | JGI IMG/M metagenome (GOLD analysis project Ga0137409, IMG submission 122059) | Vadose zone soil fungal communities from Angelo Coast Range Reserve, California, USA - CZODoug1_16fungal (Hybrid Assembly) | ecosystem: Environmental > Terrestrial > Soil > Vadose zone... | reverse complement strand
GGCAGCGAGTGGCTTGCCCTCAATCGTCACGTCGTCGGAGAAAGTAATCGTTGTGTTTTGATTCGCACCCGCGCGCCAAACTTTGTCATAGGGAACCGGTGCTGCACCAAAAAGCTTGCGGCCGCCGACCAGCGGCGCGTGGTAGTTGATGGTAACGTCCGTCAAACCGATGCGCTGTGCAACGACGGCGTGCTGGCTAATCGTTGGCAACGCCAGTTCGGTGGCTTGATTGCCATTCTTGAACTGGGCCGATGCAATCGTTGCAAGCATCAAGTATGCGAAAGCAAGGCCAAAACACAGGCGAAACGCGTTACGCATGGAATCTCCTTCGGCTGCAAAATTGGGCCGTTTAAACGGGAAATTGAAGTTTTTCGGACACCTACCCCAGCGGATAGACGGCTCGCGCCGCATTCCGTGAGCACCGCAGGCGGGAATGTAGTGAAATAGAAGGATGCGACATCAGATAGGCCACGGGGATAGAACCAGTTCAAGGCGGTCTATGGCCGACGAGCCCGAAGTGAAAACCGACAAGAAGGCGGAGAAGAAAAAGCTGGCGTGGAAGTCTTTGCCGGAAGCCTGGGCTTTGCTCAAGCCACGACGGGCGATTCTCGCGATCGGCTTCGTACTCATTGTCATTAACCGCATCGTCGGCTTTGCGGTGCCGGCCGCGTCCAAATTCGTTTTTGACAACGTCATCGAAAAGCACCAAACCAACTTGCTTGTGCCGATCGTCCTTGCCGTGGTTGCAGCCACGATTGTTCAGGGCATCACGTCGTTCACCCTCACCCAGCTTTTCTCAAAATCCGCGCAGCGCCTGATTACGGAATTGCGCAAACAGGTGCAGGCGCACATTGGGCGTCTACCGGTCTCTTTTTACGATGCGCACAAAACTGGCGCGCTCGTGTCGCGCATCATGTCCGATGTTGAAGGCGTCCGCAATCTCGTCGGCACGGGTTTAGTGGAGCTCGCCGGCGGTATGCTCACCGCCCTCATTGCGCTGGTCATCATGTTGAAGATTAGTTCGATCATGACCATCTCGGCATTCGCAGTGCTTCTCATTTTTGGTTTCGGCATCAACAAGGCTTTTGCCACCATCCGTCCGATATTTCGAGCGCGGCCAAAGATCACGGCGGAAGTGACGGGGCGCCTGACGGAGTCCCTTGGCGGCGTTCGCGTTGTGAAGGGCTACCACGCCGAAGAGCGCGAAGAAAAAGTGTTCGCATCCGGTGTTCAGCGACTCCTGGACAACGTCCTCAAGACGCTTACCGCCACCTCGCTGATGGGAATGTCCGCCACGGTTCTACTCGGACTCGTCAGTGCCGTGATCATGTATTTTGGTTCGCGGGAAATTCTATTCGGAACGATGACCCGCGGAACCCTTATTATGTATTCCGGTCTCTTGGCGATGCTCGTCGCGCCCATCTTTCAGCTCGTGGCCATCGGAACGCAGCTGACGGAAGCCCTCACGGGTCTCGAACGCACAAAAGAAATTCTCGGCGAAAAGGTCGAAGACGAAACGCCTGGCCGCTCGATGGACATGAGCCGCGTCGACGGAACCGTCGAATTCGAACACGTCGATTTTGCCTACGATGTGAATAAACCAGTGTTGTTCGATATCGGCTTTGCTGCAAAGCCTGGAACGGTCACCGCGCTTGTGGGGCCTTCGGGCGCGGGCAAGTCCACGATTATCGGTTTGATCGCTGCATTTTACACGCCGAGCAAAGGCCGTGTGGTCGTTGACGGCACGGATTTGGCAACTGTACGCCTGAGAACTTACCGCACACAGTTGGGAGTCGTGCTTCAAGATACGTTCTTGTTCGACGGAACCATCCGGGACAATGTGGCGTTCGCCAAGCCCGAAGCGGCCGACGCTGAAATTCTGGAAGCTTGCCGCGTAGCCCGGGTGGACGAATTCGCCGAAGGCTTCGACAAAAAATACGACACGGTCGTTGGTGAACGGGGCGTAAAGCTCTCCGGCGGACAAAAGCAGCGCGTCTCTATCGCTCGCGCGATTCTGGCCGATCCGCGAATCCTGATTCTCGATGAAGCCACGTCCAGTCTCGACTCTGAATCCGAAGCCCTGATTCAAGAAGGCCTCGGCTACCTGATGCGCGGCCGCACCACGTTCGTCATCGCGCATCGCCTCTCGACGATTCGCCGTGCCGATCAAATTCTAGTCGTGGAAGCGGGCCGCATCATCGAACGCGGCACCCACGAATCCCTTTATAAACTCGGCGGCCGCTACTACGATCTCTACACTCGCCAGCACGGCATCGAGACAAATCTCTTCCTGGCCCCCGGTGAAGGTGATACTTCCGCCGATGATTCAAGCGAAGGCGCTGGAGGAAGGTCTGGCGCCGGTGAACCCGATCCGATTCGCCTGATTCGCGGCCAGTCCGGCTCGTAATCTCCGTCCAATGTAGTATCGTAATGATACGGGCTCGTAGCTCAGCGGTTAGAGCAGCGGACTCATAATCCGTTGGTCCCAGGTTCAAATCCTGGCGGGCCCACCATACCATTCCTGTCCGATTCTTCGATTAGCGCCCGAGCGCCTTATAGATGTCGGCGATCGAGTACGTCACTCCGACAAAATAGTTGCGGCGGAACGGCGCCGACGAGGTCAGCGCATGATCGATTCCCGCATCGATCACCAGCCGCGGCGTCACCGCGTAGGTCAGCGCCCACAGCCCGTTGGCAGAGGCGGTCGTACCGTTGTTGAAGTGCGTGTCCCCGTAAAACTCACCAGTGAACTGCACCTTCTTGTAGATCGGATGCGAAAATGCCAGATTCATCTCGGAGTTTTGGTCCGTTCCGCCGGATGACGGTCGCCCCAGGAAAAAATAAGCCGTATTGAAATCAAAGTGGACCCCCAGGATATCTTTGCTCACATAAAGACGAATCTGGTGGTCGTATTTCCCCGTTCCGAGTCCTTTGCTCACACTCGCGCTCGGAAAAGTTAGCGAGTAACCGATCGCCATCGCGGGGACATACTTTTTCTGGCGCGCGAACCGGTATTGAAATCCCAAAGCGTTGTCGCCAAATCCCGTTTGTGTGGTCCCGCCCAAACTCTGCCGCACCAGCGTATTCGTGTCCCACCGAATCTCGAAATTGCACGTCACCGCAAATTTGAACAAGCCAACAAGATTGTTGTCGCGCTCCCTCTGCAGGCCCATCACGTGGTTATAGCCATATTCAACTTCCAGCACGCCATATTGTGTGATATCCGCGGGATCCGCGACAGTAGGCCGGTTAGGATTCGCGACAATGCCGTCCTTCGGTTTGTCCGGGCATTGAGCGATTAACGGCGACGCTGAGCCGACGCCAGTGAGCAGCACCGTTAGAACGAAAAACGCCCGATAGTGAAGTGTTAAACGCATTAGATTTCGAGCGCCCTTAATAGCTTGCGTGCCGATAAACGCGCGAATCGCAAGGTCAAAAACGGAATTACACCGCCTGCAATAAGCTTACCCGAACTTTTTTCCCGCACTGAATGTTGTCGCCGCGGAGTTTTGCAGGGTTACACTAGAGGAGATCCTAATGACCGCCACGACTAGACCGGCAGCACTCGCTCTTTTGCTTGCGCTTTCCGCGCCAGTCGCATTCAACGCCGAATCTAAGACCACGTATTCCATCGATTCCGCAAAAAGTAAAATCGAGATCCAGGTCGCCAAAGACGGCTTCTTCAAAGCGTTTGGTCATGATCACCTGGTGTCCGCGACCAAATTCTCCGGTGGCGTGCAGCTCGCAGCGGCAAAGATGGAGGAATCGTCCGTTTCCTTCGCCGCGGATGCCGACTCTCTCCGCGTGATCGATCCAGGGGAGTCCGAAAAAGATAGAACTGAAGTCCAAGCCACGATGCTTGGTGAACAGGTATTGGATGTTGCCCGCTATCCACAGATCCAGTTTTCTTCTTCGGCGGTAAAACTTGTCTCTTCGTCAAAAAACACTTTCGACCTTCAGGTCAGTGGCCCTCTGACGCTTCACGGCACACAGAAGCCGGTCACTCTTCCCGTGCGCGTCCAAATTTCCGACGACGGCTCGCTCACCTGCGACACGGAAATTTCCCTGCTTCAGTCCGATTTCGGAATCACTCCCTACAAAGCCGCCGGGGGCGCGGTGAAAGTCAAAGACAAGCTCAAGCTGACTTTTCACATCGTTGCCACTAAAGCCGCTTCGTCCGCCAACTGAAATAAGTTCTCTCCTTCGCCGGAATCCAATACAATTCCGGCGGCGCACCGGCTGCTCGCAATCGCAGGGGATTCGTTCGGCCAGCTCCCATATGATTTCATCCGCACAGGTGCCTCCATGCTGAATTCCGCTCTCCTGAAGAGCACAGTCGTTGCAGCCTTGGGTGGTCTTCTTTTTGGATTTGATACCGTCGTCATTTCTGGCGCTGAGCAATCTCTTAAAGATCTCTATCACCTTACGCCATGGGCGCTCGGTGTTACGGTCACCAGCGCGCTCATCGGCACCATCATCGGTTCACTGACCGCAGGTATCCCGGGCGATGCCATCGGCCGCCGCGACAGTCTGCGTTTCATGGCTGTCCTTTACGTCGTATCCGCCGTCGGCTGTGCCTTTGCGTGGAGTTGGACGGCGCTCGTAATTTTTCGCTTTGTTGGCGGCCTTGGCATCGGTGGTTCTTCCGTCCTCGGCCCCATGTACATCGCCGAAATTTCCCCGGCAAAGTGGCGCGGCCGCCTCGTCGGATTTTTCCAATTCAACGTCGTCCTCGGAATCCTTCTCGCCTATCTCTCCAACTACGCTATCGGGACGCTTCAACTTGGCGCCATCGAATGGCGCTGGAAGCTCGGCATCTCGGTTTTGCCGGCCGTCTTCTTCCTGGCCATGCTCTTTGGCATTCCCCGCAGCCCGCGCCGGCTCGCCAAAAAAGGCCGCATTGAAGAAGCTCGAGACGTCCTCCGCCTCATCGGCGAACAAAATTACGAAGCCGAACTTCAGGAAATCGTCGCGTCCATCGACGCCGAGCATCACCAACACGATTCTTTGTGGAGCCCTCAGTACCGCCTGCCCGTTTTCCTCGCCGTTACCATCGGCATGTTCAACCAACTCGCCGGCATCAATGCCATTCTCTATTACTTGAACCCGATCTTCGCCGATGCTGGCTTCAACAAAGTCTCCTCGGACCTTCAATCCGTCGCTATCGGCGCCACCAATCTCATCTTCACCATGATCGCCATGACCCTGATCGACAAAGTCGGCCGCAAAAAGCTTTTATTGATTGGCGCCGTCGGCACGGCTACCTGCCTCGCCGGAGTCGCTGCCATCTTCCTAACGCACCAGCACAACGAATATTTGGTTTGGCTGCTGGTCACTTACATCGCGTTCTTCGCGTTCTCGCAAGGTGCCGTCATCTGGGTGTACATCGGCGAAGTTTTCCCCAACCGCATTCGCGCCAAGGGCCAAAGCCTGGGCAGTTTCTCTCACTGGCTGATGGCAGGCATAATTTCCCTCGGCTTCCCGCCCCTCGCCGCCAAGTCCGGTGGCTATCCCTTCATTTTTTTCTCGGTGATGACGGTCGTGCAATTCATCGTCGTGCTGTCTTTCTATCCCGAAACAAAAGGCGTTTCCCTCGAAGAAATGCAAAAGAAGCTCGGCATCGCCTGAACACGACCGCCGGGCTTACTCAATGCTTTGGCGGCTTGGCGTCAAAATAAATCGTGACATTCTGCTGGACGTAGCGCTCTAAACTACTTTCAGGTATGTCGATCCAAAGAAACGGTTCATTCCCGAGATGCGATCTAGGATTTAAGCCAGCTCCGTCGACTTGATTCAGTCCTTCGAAGCCGTAAACGTTTAATTTGTAGCCCGCACCGCCGATACCCGACACCACAAGGTCCAGTCGCTCTCGGTTCGCGGACCAATGCTGCGAAAGAATACGGAGCTCGCCGCTCCTCGCGCCAGCCAATGGCAATTTCGCGTTCGCGGCCAATCCAAAATCGTTCGTCAGAAAAATACGAATGAAATGCTTTCCGGTACCTATCGGGATGCGAACTAAAATATGTTGGTCAGTTTCGTTTTGCTCGACTCTAAATTTGATTGGTTGCCCGTTCATTTCGACTTTCAATACACGCGCGCGAAGACTGATGGCTGGACGATATTCGAAAATGCAGTCATCCTTCCCCTCTGTCCGGCCGACTTCAAGTACTAAACCTTCCTCGCTTCTGGTGTAATTCATCAGCAGGGTTGTGCCGCCTACTCGAACGCCAGTCAAGCTAAAGTAATTCCAATCAGCGGGAACGTGCGGGCGCATCACCACAGTGTGAGTCGTTGCATCGATTTGTAGGCCGAGCATCCCGCGCAGCACCGGGCTAATGACCATGGCCGCCGACCAAATCTGATGCGGCGAAGCCGTAGAAAGCGATTGATAATAGTCACCCGACAGGACTTCAGTTACGTGCCCCGGCGAACCATCCAGAGCCAACAGTGCATTCGCCCGCAAATTTGCGTAGGCAGGCTGCTCGCGATGATAGCGGTACTCTCCCACTGCCGCCCACCCCGTGAACAGCGGCCACACCGACCCAAAGTGATATCCCGCGCCACTGTAAATCGATGATTTGTTTGAAAGTATTCGCATCCCCCAATCCGTCATGTGCTCGTGCCCGGCCAGTTGCGTAATCATCGCACTCGCATTTTTTTCATCCATTAATCCAAACCACATCGGCACCGTTGCCAGCACACTCGCTTCGTCCACTCGTTTGTTCTGATTATCCAGCGCAAACGCATAAATCTGCTTCTCCGGCGACCAGAACGCCGTATTCAACGCCGCCCGCTCCTTGTCACTCTCGGCCGCAAGCTTCTTCGCATCCTCATCCTTGCCGGTCAGCTTCGCCAATTCGGCAAGCCCTCGCTTCGCTTCGACCGCCAAGCCGCTCTGATAAAACTCCGATTTCACCGGCAGCAGCGGCCCGCCTTCCACCCATCCATGCCCAATTCCAAAATTCTTCGGAAATCCGTCCGCGTACGTCGAGTTCAAAAACTGATACGCCCGCCACAAGTGATCCCAATTCGCCTTCGCAAACTCCACGTCCCCGCTCGCCTTTACGTAGTCGCCCATCGCAATAATGTAGAGCGGCGTCGCGTCCGCCGACGCAAATCCATACGGATAATCCTTGAACCAGTTCACAAAGCTTGCGCCCTGCGCAATCTCATGCGGAATTTTCCCGTCGTCACGTTGAAATTGCGCCACAAACGCCAGCGCCGTCTTCGCATTCGCGAAATCTCCCTCGCTGTTCAGTGCCAGTGTCGACCAGAACGCATCTCGCCCAAAAAACCAAGCAAATCCCGGCCGCTGGCTCTCCCCCGAAGTTCGATATCCCGCCACCAATCCGGTCCCCATCGTCGGATTTACAACCAGTCCCTGCACCAGACTGATCCGCGACCAGTCATACGCCGCCTGCAACTGTGTGTCCGGCAACTCCACGCTAACCGTCTTCTTCAAATACTCCGCGTAATACGCCGCCGACTCTTTCTCCAGTGCCTCATACGATGTAATTAACTTTTTGTACGTCGCTTCCGCCTCGGCCTGCCCATGAATCGATCCCGCAATCGCCACAATCTTCGTTTCGCGCCCTTTTGCCGTCACACCCAGCTTCATCGACTCTTCATGCGCGCTCGAATAGTTCGCCTCATACTCGAGCCGCGGCTCTCTTCCCGTTGGCGATCCAATCACTGCTGCAAATCTCTTGCTCTCTTCGCCGAATTCAAACGCATTCAGTCCTGCGTTCCAATTCGCGTACGTTCCACCCACTGCCGCCGGCCACTCCAGTTGAAAATCCCGGTGGAACGTCACATCCAGCTCCAGCGGCTGCTCCGTCTCGACTTCAAACTTAATTACCGCTCCCGCCTCATCCACTGGCACGAAAAACGTCTCTCGAATCGAAAACGTATCGCCCGTTAACACCAGCGTCGTCTCTTCCGGCCGCGCCTCAATCGTCCGCACCAGCGTCTCCGCCGGAATCTCTTTCCCGTCGTGGTGCACCGTCACGTGGAAATCGCGCAGCACCTTCAACGGGTAGACCCACGCCTCCACCCGCCCAGACTCATTGCCAAACACTCCCGACTTTCTTCCCACCGCGCACAGAAATTCCCAGGTCCGTGCCGGCCGCTGAATCAACAGACCGCCATCGCGCGAATGAATGGCCGTCGCAGTCTGCGCACCTGCGGCAGCGGCCATCACCGCGGCGGCCAGAATCGCTACCGCCGCACACAATTTTCGCCAAATGTTCAAAAGGGAAGTACTGCGTGAATGAGCCATCGTCTTGCCTCGGCGCCGCATCAGAACTTGCAAACGTCTGCAGCTCTGTCTATAAAAGAAACGGCCAGAGTTTAGCACGCGCTTTCAGGGGAAGGTACGGGTCAACTTGTTCTCGTCACGCCGCGGATTCTTGAAGTCACTAAGCCGCTCCGCTCTGGTTCTTTCGCTCGAAGATGTGTTTTCTCTCGCCCGCCCGCCGATCGCGAAAAGCGCGTCGCCCGAATCGTCGCCCCTCGGGGTGACATTTCTCGACGTCGCCAAACAATCCGGCCTCAACGCCAAAACCATTTACGGCGGCGAGCACAAAAACAAATATCTCCTCGAAACCACCGGTTGCGGGGTCGCCCTCTATGACTACGACAATGACGGCTGGCTCGACATTTTTCTGGTCAACGGCTCGCGGCTCGAAGGTTTTCCCAAAGGTCAGGAACCCATCTCGCGTCTCTTCAAAAATAATCGTGACGGCACTTTCACCGACGTCACGCTCACTGCAGGAGTCGCCCACTCCGGCTGGGGGCAAGGCTGCTGCGTCGGCGATTACGACAACGACGGCTTCGACGACCTCTTCGTCAGCTACTTCGGCAAAAATCGTCTATACCACAACAATGGCAACGGCACTTTCACCGAAATAGCGGAAAAGGCCGGCGTCGCTACTAACGGCAAGCGCTGGAATTCCGGTTGCGCCTTCGTTGACTACGATCGCGACGGCAAGCTCGATCTCTTCGTCGCCAATTACATTGACATGGATCTCGCCACTGCCCCTGTCCCCGAATCCGGCCCCTGCCTATATAAAGGTGTAATGGTCGCTTGCGGCCCGCCCGGACTCATCGGCGGAAAAAATATTCTCTTCCACAACAACGGCGACGCCACCTTCTCCGATGTTTCCGAATCCGCCGGAATCTTCAGCGCCAACGGCACCTATGGCCTCGGCGTTCTCACCGCCGACTTCGACAACGATGGCTGGCCGGACATTTACGTCGCCAATGACTCCACCGCCAGCGCGCTCTATCAAAACAAGCACAATGGAAAATTTACAGACATCGCGCTCGAATCCGGCTGCGCGTTAAGTGCCGACGGCAAACCGCAAGCCGGTATGGGCGTCTCCGCTGCCGACTACGACATGGACGGCAACCTCGACATCGTCAAAACAAATTTCGCCGGCGATACGCCATCGCTCTATCACAATCTCGGCGCAGCCGTATTTGAAGACACCACGTTCCAGGCCGGCCTAGGCAAACACACCCAATATCTCGGCTGGGGCTGCGGCTTTTTCGATTTTGACAACGACGGTTGGCCCGACATCCTCATCTGCAATGGCCACGTCTATCCCGAAGTCGAACAGCTCACCACCGAAGCCGGTTACCCACAGCGCAAACTTCTCTATCGCAATCTTCGCAACGGCCGCTTCGATGATGTTTCTCTCAACGCCGGCGCCGGAATTTCTGCTCCGGCACCCGCGCGCGGCTGCGCCTTCGGCGATTTCGACAATGACGGCGACCTCGACTTCGTCGTCAATTGTGTCAACGCTCCACCGCAACTTATCCGCTGCGACTCCGCCAACAAAAACAATTGGATCAAAATCCGCACCATCGGCACAAAATCCAATCGCAGCGGAATCGGTGCCCGCATCACCTGCGTCACAAAAATTGCCGGTCAGGAAAAGCCGCATCGCCAGATCGACGAAGTCCGCAGCGGCGGCGGCTACTATTCACAAAACGATTTGCGCGTCCACTTCGGCCTCGGCGAAGCTCAAAAAGTGGACTTGATTGAAATCCGCTGGCCCAGCGGCCAAATCGATTCCCTCAAAGATTTAAAACCCAATCAGCTCTATTACGTCACGGAAGGCCAGGGAATCACCCGCACTGTTGATTTCGCAAAGCTAAAGCGCTAAACAAAAAAAGCGCTGTCATCCTGAGGCTATCCGATGAGGATAGCCGAAGGACCTCAACTGATACGCTATCTCCCAAACTGTCCGCGAAGCGCACCTTCAAAAATTCTCCAGCATCCACACATTCGAAGCCCCGCTCGCTTCCCAAATCGCCAAACGCTTCCCATCCTGCGAAGGGATCGCCCAACCTATATATGGGCTCGGCTCTTTCACCGCCGGCTTCACGTGTCCTTGCAAGTCCACATTGACGATCACTTCTTCGCCTTCGCGCGGAGACGCGCACGTCCAGATGCTCTTCGAATCCGCCGCCCAGTCAATCGCCCGCACGCTCCGCCATTCCTTCAGCGCAATCTTTCGCGTTGAACCGCCGCGCAACGACATAATCTGTATCTCCGCCTCATCCT